>Ga0190269_10000047_pt1 | contig 50255 bp, 46 predicted proteins | sample Popmic249IS_FD_133749 | JGI IMG/M metagenome (GOLD analysis project Ga0190269, IMG submission 133749) | Populus adjacent soil microbial communities from riparian zone of Blue River, Arizona, USA - 249 IS | ecosystem: Environmental > Terrestrial > Soil > Riparian zone | place: USA: Arizona... | reverse complement strand
GCGGAAGATGAAGTTGCCGGGGGTGATCTCGTTGCGGAAGGACTTGCCGACCTGGGCGATCCCGAACGGCGGCTTCTTGCGGGCGAAGCCGAGGACGTTCTTGAAGTTGATGAAGATCCCCTGGGCCGTCTCCGGGCGCAGGTAAACGGTCGAGCCCTCCTCGGCGACGGGGCCGACGTGGGTTTCGAACATGAGGTTGAACTGGCGTGGCTCGGAGAGCTCGCCGCCGCACTCGGGGCAGCGCAGCTCCGCGTTCGGGTCGCCGCCTTCGGCCTCGACCGCCTCGCGCAGATGGTCCTCGCGCCAGCGCTTCTTGCACTTGCCGAGGCACTGGACGAGCGGATCGGTGAAGCCTTCGAGGTGGCCCGACGCCTCCCAGACGCGCGGGTGCTGGAGGATCGCGGAGTCGAGGGCGACGATGTCGTCGCGCTCCTGCAGCATCGCCTTCCACCACTCGGCCTTGACGTTGTTCTTCAGCAGGACGCCGTAGTGGCCGTAGTCGTAGGTGGAGCCGAGGCCGCCGTAGATCTCCGAGGAGGGGAAGACGAAGCCCCGCCGTTTGCAGAGGGCGACGATCTCCTCCATCGTCACCTCCGTCGGTCGCGTTCCCTGCTCGGTCGCCATGGCCGGAACCGTAGCGGCTGCGATAATCCCGCACCGCCATGCCCATCTACGAGTACAAATGCGAGAACGGCCACGTCTTCGAGGTGATCCAGCGGATGACCGATGAGCCGCTGACCGAGTGCGAGGAGTGCGGCGCCGCGGCCTCGCGGGTGCTGACCCCGCCGGCGATCCACTTCAAGGGCTCCGGCTTCCACAACACCGACTACGGGACCAAGCGGGGCGGCAACGGCGGCTCGGAGTCGAGCGGCGACTCGGGCGGTTCGGGCTCCTCGGAGTCGAAGTCGGACTCCGGCAAGAGCGAGTCGAAGTCCGAGTCGAAGCCGGCGGCGTCGACCGCCGACTGAGCGCTCGATGTCGAGCGAGGTTCGGGTCGGCCTGGTCTGGAGGTTCGTCTTCGGCGTGGGAGCGATCGCTGCTCCCGTCATCGCCTATGCGGTGACCGCCCTCATGGTCGACGGCCATGCCAGGAAGGAGTACTTCGAAGCGGTCTCCCAGATCCTCCCGGTGCTGCTGCTGGCGCTGGCGATCGAGCAGCGCTACTTCACCCGCGCCGGCAGCGAGCCGGCACCGGAGTCGCCTTTGCAACTGGAGCTTGCCGGCCGTCGCCTCGACGACCGGACGATGGCGCGCTGGTACACCCTGGCGGCCCGCGTCTACGCGCTGGTCGTCCTCTTCCTGCTCGGCTTCGGCGAGTGGATCGCGGTCGAAGTGCTCGCTACGGGACAGTCCTCGACCGCTGACCTGAAGAACACCGCCGGCTCCCTGGCCGCCGGCTTCACCGCCTTGATCGTCTCGGCCCTGGTCGGGACGAAACGGACGGCGAGCTGACGCCGGAAAATTCAGCGAACGCTGAATTTTCACCACTACAGGGGGGAGAACTCAGCGTTCGCTGAATTTTCTCAGCCGTTCAGGAACTTGTCGACGGCCTTCCGGCGGACGGAGTCGGGGACTTCGAAGGAGCCGTCGGGGCCGGTGGGGCATTCGCCCTTGCTGCAGAGGACTTCGGCCGGGGCGCTGCCGCCGATGCCGGCAGCCAGGACCAGCTGCGGCATCGTGAAGAAGCCCATGTCGCTGACGAACGCCTTCGGGGCGTCCCAGCCGATGATCGGGCCGTGGATGAAGTTGTAGGGGAGGCGGAGCGGGTCGGTGAGGCGGTCCTTGATCCCGTTGATCACTTCTTGTTGGGCCCGCTCGCGGTCTAGGTCGTCGTAGCCGCCGAGCGAGTAGACGCTCTTTCCGGGGCCGGGGCATTCGCTGACGTGGCGAACCCGCGAGTAGGCGAGGGCCTTTTCGCCGTCGAGGGTGTTCTCGCCCTTGTGCAGGCGGATGCTGACGCCGCCCTGGCCGCCACCGGCGCCGCCGGAGATGTCGGCGCAGAGCTTGACCGGGAGGTCCACCGTTACCCCGCCGACCGCGTCGATCAGGTCTTCGAAGCCGGTGAAGTCGACGATCGCGACGTGGTCGATCTGGATCCCGAGGAACTGCTCGATCGTCTTGATCTGCAGGGCGGCGCCGCCGTAGGCGAAGGCGGCGTTGATTTTCGTCGGGGGGTGGCCGGGGATGTCGGCGAAGGTGTCGCGGGGGATCGAGAGTTTGCGGAAGGCGCCGCCGCCGGCGCGCACAAGCATCAGAGTGTCGGCGCGGAATTCGCCTTCGGAGCAGGGGTCGTGCGGCTTCTCGCCCCTCGACTGCTGCTCGAAGCACTCCTCGGAGACCTCCTGGTCGGTGCTGCCGGGGGGCCGCGCGTCGGTGCCGAGGACGAGAATCGTCTGCGGCTTGAACAGCAGGAAGGGGTTGCCGTGGAGGGCGTCGCGGGCTTCGCCGGAGAGCTTGAAGGACTGGATCTGGGCCGAGACGCCGAAGGCGAGGAGGCTGATCAGGATCCAGGCGAGGGCGGCGATCCCGACCCATTTGAGGACGCGGCGGATGTTGAACGGCGCCCGCGGCGCGCCCGGGCGGCGCGGCTCCTTCTCCCGCCGCGGCCCGCGTGAAGGCAGCCTTGCACGGTCCCGCAATCCGGACAGATCCGCGCCCTTCAGGCGCGAAAACAGGCCCTTGCGGGAGCGGTAGACCTTGTACTCGGGCTCGTTTTCGGGCGGCCCGGGGGGCCGCTGCTCGCCGTCGGGGCTCATGAAGGGCTAGAAATCATGGCGATGGACTCGGTCATTCGCCCCCCAGCCTCCCGCTCCTCGTGAGCGGCACGGAAACGATCGGGGTCGATCTCGGCGGCACGAAGATGCTGATCGGGGTCCTCTCCGACACCGAACCGCACTACGAGCAGCGCGAGGCGTCGACCGGCCAGACCGAGGACGAGCTGGTCGAGCTGCTGGTCCGCGAGGTCACCGAGGCGCGGGACGCACGCCCCAACGTTGCCGCGGTCGGGCTCGGCATCCCCGCGACGATCGAACACGACAAGGGGGTCGCCGTCTCCGCCGTCAACCTGCCGCTCTCCGACCTCCCGATCCGCGAGATCGTCAGCGAGCGGGTCGGCCTGCCGGTCTTCGTCGACAACGACGGCAATGTCGCCGCCCTTGCCGAGTACCTCTACGGCGCCGCCCGGGGGAAGCCCCACATGGTGATGCTGACCGTCGGCACCGGGATCGGCGGCGGCCTCATCCTCGACGGCGAGGTCTACCGGGGCTCGACCGGCGCCGGCGCCGAGCTCGGACACGTCGTCATCCAGGCCGACGGCCCGCCCTGCCAAGGCAACTGCCCGAACCACGGCTGCGTCGAGTCGCTGGCCTCCGGCACCGCGCTCGGGCGCGAGGGCAGGGCGGCGGCGGAAAGCGCGCCGGACTCGGCGCTGGGGAAGGTGCTGGCCGAAGGGGGGGAGATCGACGGCAAGGCGGTGACCGAGGCGGCGCTCGCCGGCGACGAGCTCGCGATCGGCGTCTTCGACCTGATCGGCGGCCGGCTCGGGGTCGCCTGCTCGAGCTTCGCCAACGTCTTCCAGCCGAACGCGATCGTCGTCGGAGGCGGGGTGATCGCCGCCGGCGACCTGCTGCTGGAGCCGGCGCGGCGCGAAGTGCGGCAGCGGGCGCTGCGGCCGATGAACGAGACCCCGATCCTCGAGGCGACGCTCGGCAACGACGCCGGCATGATCGGGGCCGCGGCGATGGCGCGCCGCGAGCTGGCCGGGACGGGCGCCTGATGCCGGGCTGCCTCGTCGTCTGTCCCACTCCGATCGGAAACCTCGACGACGTCACCCCGCGGGTCCGCGAGGCGCTGGTCAGCGCCGACTTCATCGCCTGCGAGGACACCCGCCGCACCGGCGGGCTGCTCGACAAGCTCCGGATCCGGCCGGCGCCGCGGATGGTCTCCTTCCACGAGGGCAACGAATCGGCGCGCTCCGTCGAGCTCTCGCAGCGGATCGAGCGCGGCGACATCGTCGCCCTCGTCTCAGACGCGGGCATGCCGGGGATCTCCGACCCCGGCTTCAAGCTGATCCGCCGCTGCATCGACCGCGCGCTCGAGGTGACGGTGCTGCCCGGTCCCTCGGTGATCCCGGTCGCCCTCGTCGCCTCCGGTCTGCCCACCGACAAATGGCGCTTCGAGGGCTTCCTGCCGCGGCGGGCGGGGGAGATGGAGCGGGTCCTGCGCTCGGCCGAGACGGTGGTCGCCTTCGAGTCCCCGCGCCGCGTCGGCGAGTCCCTCGCCGCCCTCGCCTCGCTCGCCCCCGACCGCGACGCGGCCGTCTGCCGCGAGCTGACCAAGGTCCACGAGGAGGTCGCCCGCGGCACCCTCGCCGAACTCGCCCGCCGCTTCCGCGGCGACGTCAAAGGCGAGCTCGTCCTCGTCATCGCCCCCGCCGCCTCCTCCGACCACGGCAAAGACGTCGGATTCGCCGTCGATGCTCTGCGGCACCTCGTCCAGTCCGGCGCGCGCCCGCGTGCCGCCGCCTCCGTCGTCGCCGCCCTCACCGGGACGCGGGCGAACGATCTCTACAAAGCGCTGACGGGCCGCGAGGCGCGTCGGTAGGTCACGCTCGCTGAAATGAGGCCGCTATAGGGGCCAAAACTCAGCGAGCGTTGAGTTCGGGGCAGCGGCGCTTTGTCTTCAGCTAGCGTGGGCTCTTCGATGAGCGACAACACCTTCTACGTCACCACCCCGATCTACTACGTCAACGCGGAGCCGCATCTGGGCCACGCGTATTCGACGATGGCCGCGGACGTGCTGGCGCGGCATCACCGGCAGCGGGGGGAGGACGTGTTCTTCCTCACCGGGACCGACGAGCACGGGGAGCCGGTGGAGAACGCGGCGAAGAAGGCGGGGGTGACGCCGCAGGAGCTGGCGGACACGAACGCGGCGAAGTTCGAGGGGTTGATGCCGATCATCGACGCGACGAACGACTTCTTCATCCGCACCTCGGATCCGCGGCACACGGAGCGGGTCGCGGAGATCATGCAGCGGGTCTACGACAACGGCTGGGTGACCAAGGGGGTCTACGAAGGGTGGTACTGCCCGCGCTGCGCCGACTTCAAAACCGAGCGGGAGCTGGGGCCGGGCAACAGCTGCCCGATCCACGAGATCCCGCTGCAGAAGGAACGCGAGGAGAACTACTTCTTCAAGCTCTCCGCCTTCCAGGGGCAGCTCGAAGGCCTTTATGAGGAGCGGCCGGACTTCGTCGTCCCCGAGTTCCGGCGCAACGAGGCGCTCTCCTTCATCAAAGGCGGGCTCGAAGACGTCTCGCTCTCGCGTCCCAGCCTCAAATGGGGCCTGCCGCTGCCGTGGGACCCCGAGCAGCGGATGTACGTCTGGTTCGACGCCCTCCTCAACTACGTAACCGCGCTCAAGTTCGCCCGCGAGGGGGAGGACCTGACCGACCGCTACTGGCCCGCCGACCTGCACGTGATGGCGAAGGACATCCTCAAGTTCCACGCGGTGATCTGGCCGGCGCTCAGCCTCGCCGCCGAGATCGAGCCGCCGCGACGGATGGTGATCCACGGCTACCTGCTGATGGGCGAGAAAAAGATGTCGAAGAGCCTCGGCAACGTGCTCGATCCCTTCGCGGTGATCGAGCGCTTCGGCGCCGACGCTTTGCGCTTCTACCTCTTCCGCGAGGTCAGCTTCGGCCAGGACGGCTCGATCTCCACCGCCGGCTTCGAGCAGCGCTACGAGACCGAGCTCGCCAACGACTACGGCAACCTCGCCAGCCGCGTGCTGGCGATGGTCGACCGCTACCGCGACGGGGTCGTCCCGGTCGCTCAGGTCGACGCGACCCTGGCCGAGGACTTCGAGGGAACGGTCGCCCGTTTCAGCGACCTGCTCGAGCGGGCCGAGCTGACCCAGGCGCTCGACCTCGTCTGGGCGCTGGTCCGCCGCCTCAACCGCTTCGTCGAGGAAACGCAGCCGTGGGTGTTGGCCAAGGACGAGGCCGACCCCGAGCGCCTCGACGAAGTCCTCTACAACCTGGTCGAGGGGCTGCGGGTGGTGACTCTCCTGTTGATCCCCTACCTGCCGCAGACCAGCGAGACGCTGCTGGCGGCGCTGGACGAAGAGGGACGGACGCTGGCCGAGCTCGGTTCCCGCGAGGGCGGGCAGAGGGTCGAGCGGGTGCCGCCGCTCTTCCCGAAGATCGACGTCCCGGCTTGATGGATGCGCCGGTCCTCGCCGTCCGTGATCTGAGCAAGCGCTACGGCCGCCAGCAGGCGCTGGCGGGCGTCGAGCTCGAGGTGGCGGCGGGGCAGCTGGTCGGGCTGCTCGGGCCCAACGGGGCGGGCAAGTCGACGCTGACGAAGATCGCCTGCGGCCTCGTTCGTCCCAGCGGCGGCGAAGTCGAGGTGCTGGGGCGGCCGGCGGGATCGCCGCAGGCGCGCGCCGCCCTCGGCTACCTGGCGGAGCTCTTCCGCTTCCCGGGCTGGTGCACGGCCGAGGAGCTGCTGCGCTTCCACCAGCGCCTCGTCGGCTCGGCCGGCGGCGAGGCGGAGCGGCGGGAGCTGCTCGAGCTGGTCGATCTCGGCGCCGCGGCCGGAAAGCGGGTCGAGGCGATGTCGAAGGGGATGCAGCAGCGGCTGGGGGTCGCCCAGGCGCTGGTCGGTTCCCCGCGCCTGCTCCTGCTCGACGAGCCGACCAGCGCCCTCGACCCGGTCGGCCGGCGGATCGTCCGCGAGCTGCTCGAGGAGCTGCGCCGTCGCGGCGTCAGCGTCCTCCTCAACTCCCACCTGCTGAGCGAGGTCGAGCTGGTCTGCGATCACGTCGCGATCATCGCCGCCGGCCGCCTGGTCAAGGCGGGGACGCCGGCGGAGCTGGCGGGGCCGGCCGCGGTCGAGGTCGAGACCGGCTCCGGTGTGAGGACCTTCGAGGGCGCCACCCGCGAGGAGGCGCCGCGAATCGTCGCCGACCTCGTCGCCGCCGGCGAGAGCGTCTACCGGGTAGAGGTCCGCCACAGCTCGCTCGAAGAGGTCTACCTCGAGGCGGTCGGGGGGCAGACGGGATGAGCGCCTCGCTGCGCTCGGCCGCGACCGTGGTCGGTCTCTCGATCCAGGAGGGGATTCGCAAGCGCGTCTTCCTTGCGGTGCTGGTGCTGACCGCCGGCTTCCTCGCCCTCTACGGCCTCGGCGCCCACTTCGCCTTCCGGGACGTCGAGGGATTCGCGCCGGGGAAACCGAGATCCTCGATCCCCGTGCTTTTACCGGGGCGACGATCTTCGGCCTGGCGATGTTCGCGACCCTCTTCCTGGGGGCGGTGCTGGCGGTCTTCCTCACCCTCGGGGTCGTCCGCGGCGACGCCGAGTCCGGCCTGCTGCAGCCGATCGTCGTCCGCCCGATCGGCCGCACGACGATGCTCGTCGCCCGCTTCGTCGGCGCCGCCTCGCTCTCGGCCGCCTACGTGCTGATCGTCTACTTCGCTGCCTACGCGCTCACCGAGGCGACGGGGGGATGGGCGCCGGACCATCTGTTCGGCCCCGCGCTGGGCCTCGCCCTGGCGGTGGCGATCATCGCCGCGCTCTCGCTGCTCGCCTCGACTGTGCTCTCGGTCACCGCCCAGGGCATCGTCGTCTTCATGGTCTTCGGCGCCGGGCTGACCGCCGGGCTGCTGGCGCAGATCGGCCGCGCGCTCAATTCCGACTCGCTGCACTCGATCGGCCGGGTCGCCAGCTGGGCCTTCCCCTTCGAGGGCCTCTACGCCGCCAGCTTGCACGCGCTGATCTCCGGCACCTCGGGCCTGACCGGCGTCGTCCTGCAACTGGGGCCCTTCGGCGGTTCCGAAGCCGCCGGACCTGGGCTGATCGCCTGGGCCTTCGCCTACCTGGTCGGCGTCGTCGCCCTTGCCGCCTTCCTCTTCTCGCGGCGAGACCTCTAAGAGCCGGCCGGCGTCAAGTCGAGCAGCTCCGGCCCGATCTCCTCGGGCCTGGTGAGGCCGCAGAGGGCCATCGTCAGGTCGAACTCGGCGAGGACCATCTTCAGCACCGCTTCGACGCCGGCCTGGCCGCCGAGCGCCAAGCCCCAGACGTAGGGGCGGCCGAGGCAGACGGCGTCAGCGCCGAGGGCAAGCGCCTTGAGGGCGTCGGCGCCGCCCCGGATGCCGCTGTCGAAGAGGACCGCGAGCTCGTCGCCTGCCGCAGCGGCGATCGCCGGCAGCGCATCGAGTGAGGCGACCGCGCCGTCGACCTGACGGCCGCCGTGGTTGGAGACGACGATTCCGTCGATCCCGCGCCGCGCCGCCTCGCGGGCGTCGTCGGGGTGCTGGATCCCCTTGACGAGGATCGGCAGCGAGGTCATCTCGCGCAGCTGCGCCAGCTCGTCCCAGTTGAGCGAGGGGTTCGCCTGGACGCCGAGGAAATGGCCGGTGGCGGCACCGGCGTCCTCCTCGGGCGTCTTCTCCAGTGCCGCGCGGAAGACGGGGTCCTGGAAGTAGTTGGCGACGCCCATGCCGTTGAGGAAGGGCAGCCAGGCCTGCTGCAGGTCGCGCGGCTTCCAGCCGGGGATGAAGGTGTCGACGGTGAGGACGATCGCGCTGTAGCCGGCCTGCTCGGCCCGCTCGACCATGCTGCGCGCCAGTGCCGGGTCGTTGGGCCAGTAGAGCTGGAACCAGCGCGGCGCGTCGCCGCCGGCCTCGGCGATCTCCTCGAGCGAGAAGTGGGCGGCGGTGCTGGCGATCATCGGCACCCCGACCGCGGCGGCGGCGCGGGCGGTCGCCAGCTCGCCCTCGTCGTGGACGACTTTCTGCACCCCGATCGGCGCCAGCAGAAGCGGCGCCGGCATCTCCGTCCCCAGGACCGTGGTCGAGAGGTCCCGGCTGGCGACGTCGCGCAGCATCCGCGGCACGATCCGGTGGCGGGCGAAGGCCTCCGTGTTGGCCCGCATCGTCTCCTCCGAGCCCGCCCCGGCGCCGACGTAGTTGGCGGCTTTCGGGTCCATCGCCGCCATCGCCTCGCGCTCGAGGTCGGCGACCGCGACCGGGATCGCCGGCGTCTCGCCGCCGAGCCCGCGCAGGTAGATCTCGCGGTAGTAGTCGGCGGGGTCCGGCATCGGGCGAAGGATAGGCTGACCCGTCCGATGATCGACTCCCACACCCACCTCTTTCTCTGCGATGGCGAGGAGGGCGAGCTCGTCGCCGCGGCGCTGGGGGCCGGCGTCGAGCGGATGCTGACGATCGGAATGGGGGCGGACTCGAATCCGCTCGCGGTGGCGAGCGCGGAGCGTCACGAGGCGGTCTTCGCCTCGGTCGGGCGGCACCCCAACGACGCCACCGGCTTCGACGAGGAGGCGGCGGCGGAAATCCGGCGCTTCGGGGCGCACGAGAAGGTGCGGGCGATCGGGGAGACGGGACTCGACTTCTACCGCGACACCGCCGCGCCGGAGGACCAGCGGCGCGCCTTTGCCGCGCAAATCGAGATCGCCCGCGAGCTCGATCTGCCGATCGTGATCCACGCCCGCGACCCCGAGGGCGAGACCACCGCCACCGACGAGATCTTCGACACCCTCGATGCGCGGGCGGGCGGGCAGCCGGTGATCCTGCACTGCTTCTCGGCCCCGCACCGGGTCGGCGACGCGGCCGAACGCGGCTGGTACTGCTCGTTTGCCGGCAACGCCACCTACCCCAGCGCCAAGGAGCTGCTCTTCGCCGCCGCCAAGGTGCCGGAGGACAGGATCCTGGTCGAGACCGACGCCCCCTACCTGGCGCCGCAGCCGATGCGCGGCAAGCGCAACCAGCCCGCCTTCGTGGTCGAGACGGCGCGGGCGGTCGCCGAGGTGCGCGGCGTCTCCTACGAGGAGCTTGAGCGGACGGTCGCGGCCAACGCGCGGGCCCTGTTCGGCTGGTAGTGAGATGGTCTGATGGTCCGCCTCGGGCAGAACTTCCTCGCCGACCCGAACCTGCTCGACGCGATCGTCCGCGACGCCGAGCTGGCATCCGGGGACGTCGTGCTGGAGGTCGGAGCCGGGGAAGGGGTGCTGAGCGGGCGGCTCGCCGCCGCGGCGGCGCACCTGCACACGGTCGAGATCGACCGCGGGCTGGAGGAGGCGCTGGCGCCGGTCGCGGCCCATCCGAACGTCGACCTGCACTGGGGCGACGCGATGAAGCTCGACCTGGCGGCGCTGCGGCCGGCGCCCACCGCGATGGTCGCCAACCTGCCCTACTCGGTGGCGACGCCGCTGATCCTGCGGACGATCGAGCAGCTGCCGTCGCTGCGGCGCTGGACCGTGATGGTGCAGCGGGAGATCGCCGACAGGCTGCGGGCGGGGCCGGGCAGCCGCACCTACGGCTCGCCGAGCGCGGTCGCCCAGCTCGCCTGCGAGGTCGAGCTGGTCCGGGCGGTCGACCCGGCCGTCTTCAAGCCGCGACCGCGGGTCGACTCGGCGATCCTGCGCCTGCGCCGCACCGGCCCCGGCGCCGATGCCGAGACGCGGGCGCTGATCCGCGCCGCCTTCGCGCACCGGCGCAAGTCGCTGGCACGCTCGCTCGAGCACTCCTCGCCGGGGAGCCTCGGGCCCGCCCGCGCCGCCCTGGCCGAGCTCGGCCTGCCCGAGGACGCCCGCGCCGAGGCGCTGGCGCCGCAGCAGTTCGCCGCCCTCTCCGCGAAGCTGCGCGGCTGATGCTCCTGCACGCGCCGGCGAAGCTGAACCTCTGCCTCTACCTGGGGCGGGTGCGAGAGGACGGGCTGCACGAGCTCTGCTCGCTGTTCGAGCCGCTGGCGCTGGCCGACCTGATCGAGGTCTCGCCGGCCGATCGGGACGAAGTGATCTGTCCAGGCGTCGAGGGAGAGAACCTCGCCGTGAAGGCGCTGGCGGGGCTGCGCGAGCGCGGCTGGGAGCGCGAGCCGCTGCGTATCGAGATCGAGAAGCGGGTGCCGGTCGCCGCCGGGCTCGGCGGCGGCAGCGGCGACGCCGCCGCGATCCTGCGGCTGGCGGCGGGAGAGGTCGCTGACCTCCCCGAGCTGGCCGCCGAGCTCGGCGCCGACGTGCCCTCGCAGTTGCGGCCGGGGCTGGCGCTGGTCCGCGGCGCCGGTGAGCGGATCGAGCTGTTGCCGGAGCCGGCCGAGCACGCGGTCGTCTTGCTCCCAGGCGGGGGCGGACTCAGCACCGCGGCCGTCTTCGCCGAGGCCGATCGCCTCGGTCTCGGCCGCGCCGACGTGGAGCTCGACGATCTGACGGCGCGGCTGCGCGAGGTCGCCGGCGCCGGCGCCTCGCCGCTCGACTACTCCGACCTGCTCGTCAACGACCTCGAGTCGGCGGCGCTCTCGCTGCGGCCTGACATCGGCGGCGCGCTGGAGGCGCTGCGCGCGGCAGGGGCGCCGAAGGCGATCCTCAGCGGCTCCGGCCCCACCGCCGTCGGCCTCTTCGGTGACCTTGACGCCGCCACGGTCGCGGCGGAACGCCTCGACGCCGAGGAAGCGATCGTCTGCGCCGCCGGACGCGCGAGACTTGAGCGATGAAGCTGCCGGGCGAGGGAGGGGGCGGGGAGAACCGCAAGCGGCTGAAAATCGCCGTCGCCGTCCTCGTCGTCGGCGCGATCTACTTCTTCATCAGCCGCCAGCTCGGCCACCTCGACCTGCAGGGGCTGCTCGAGGACCTCTCCCACACGCTCGGCGCCTGGACCTACCTGATCGTCGCCGTCTTCGCCTTCGCCGAGACCGGTGCCTTCGTCGGCCTCGTCGTCCCCGGCGAGACGACGATGCTGCTCGGCGGCGCCGTCGCCGGCCAGGGCGCGATCGACATCTACCTGCTGATCGCGATCGCCTGGTTTGCCGCCTGGCTTGGCGACACGACCAGCTTCTTCCTCGGCCGCCGGCTCGGCCGCGAGTTCGTCTTGAAGCACGGCCCGCGGTTCGGGATCAGCCACGAGCGCTTCGAGAAAGTCGAGGATTACTTCGGCCGCCACGGCGGCAAGACGATCTTCATCGGCCGCTGGATCAGCCTCGTTCGCGCCTTCGCCCCCTTCATCGCCGGCAGCTCCGGGATGGGCTACCGCGCCTTCGTCCCCTACAGCGTCCTCGGTACCGGCCTTTGGGCCTCGCTGCACATCCTCATCGGCTACTTCTTCTCGAAAAGCATCGAGACCGCCGGCCACTACGCCGCCCGCGGCGCCGCCGCCCTGGCGACGCTGATCGCGATCGTCGCCGGCACGGTCTTCCTCGTTCGCTGGCTGCGGGTGGATGAGAACCGGGAGAAGGCGGTGCGCTGGATGGAGGACCACGCCGCCACCCGCTGGCTGGTCGAGCTCGCGCGCCGCCGCGAGCTCCGCTTCCTCTGGGACCGGGTGACGCCGGGAGGCACCTTCGGGCTCGAATTCACCTCGCTTATGGCGACGCTGGCGGTCGCCCTCTTCGTGCTCGTCTCCTACGCCGTGATCATCGGCGGCGACCCGGGGCCGACGCCTGGGGACGAAACCGCGGCCGAACTCGTCGGCCACATCCAAGCCGGCGCCCTGACCAGCGCCGCCAAGGTCGTCTCCTTCCTCGGCTCGTCCGGCTTCACCTGGGCGCTGGCGGGGATCGGTGCCGCGCTGCTGGCCTGGCGCCGCCGCTGGGCCGAGTTCTGGGTCCTGCTCGGGGGGATGACGATCACCCAGCTCGGCCTCGCCGGCCTGGAGGAGTCGGTCGACCGGCCGCGGCCGGCGGACCCCCTCGTCTCCGCCTCCGGCTCCTCCTTCCCCAGTGCCCACGCCGCCCATTCGGTGATCTACCTTTGGCTGGCGATCACGATCGTCCTGCGGCTGCGGCCGGGGATGGCGCAGGCGACGGCGGTGGTGGTGACGGGCTTCGTCGTCACGGCGCTGATCGGGCTCGCGCGCGTCTACCTCGGCGTCCACTACCTCTCCGACGTCAGTGCCGGCTGGGCGCTCGGCGCCGCCGCCTTCTCGCTCTGCGCCGCGATCGGGCTGGTCGTCTCGCAAGTGCGCCAAAATCCAGAGCAGTGATGCCTCTCGCGCTGACCGACCTCGGTCACCAGTACCTGCTCTACGGCGCCGCCGCGGCAATCTGCCTGGTCGTCTTCGTCACCCTGATCCTGCAGCCGGCGCTGAGCGCCTATGGCCGGATCTGGGAGAAGGCGGCGGCGGGCTTCCTCTCGGTCTTCGTGCTCGCGGCCCTGGTGATCGGCGGCGTCGTGATCGGCCTGGCCGTCGTCTACTACTACACGGACATCACCGAGATCCTCGGGATCTGACGGCGGCGGGTCGGCGCATGGCGGCGTCCTCAGTCACCCAAATAGCGCTGCTATTCGGGCTCCCTGCGTCCTTGCCCTGCTTGATCCGGCGCCGTCAGATGTGTACCCGGATAATGAGTCGATGCCTGGCTCTGCATCAACCGAGCGTGCGACGCTGCTCGAGGCGCTCTCCGACGCGGTCGAGTCCGGCGCCGGCCTGCCGGCGGTGGCCCGCGCCGCGGCGCGGCTGCTCGACGCCAGCGTCGCCTTGATCGACCGCTCCAGCGCCGTGCTGGCGGTGGCCGGCGCCTCCTCCGACCAGGAGCAGAAGCTGCTCTCCGGGGGCGAGGGCGTCACCAGCGTCGAGCTGCGGGTGGCCGACACGGCGGTTGGCGAGCTGCGCTACCGGGCGAAGGAGGCGCCGGACCCAGTTATCGCGCGGATGGTGACGACGCTGCTGGCGCTGGAGCTGGAGCGCTCGCGCTCCCCGGAGTGGGAGAGCGAGGAGGCGGCGGGCGCCTTCGTGCGGGCGGTGCTGCGGCGCGAGGTGACCGACCGCCGCGACATCGTCGCCCAGGCCTCCGAGCTCGGCGCCGACCTCGATCGCGGCGCCGGTGTCGTCGTCCTGCGGGCGGCACCGCGGGCGGCGCAGACGGGAGAGTGGCGCGAGCGGGTGCTGGTGCTCGCCCAGCGGGCGCTGCGGGCGCTGGCGCCGGGTTCGCTGGCGGCAAGCGACGGCGGCGAGGCGGCGGCGGAGATCGCCGCGATCGTCCCCGCAGAGGACGACGAGCGCCTGGCGCGGGCCGCGGCCGGGCTGGCGCGCGAGCTCGACGACAGTCTCTCCGGCTTCCACCTCACCACCGGCCGCAGCCGCCGCTGCGCCGACCCCGTCGACCTCTACCGGGCCGGCAGCGAGGCCCAGCTCGCGGTCAACGTCGGCGAGGCCGAGGGGCGCCCCCTGCTCGCCTTCGAGGACACCGGCGCCTACCGCCTGCTGCTGCCGGCGATGAGCGAGGACCCGGCCGAGCTCGAACGCTTCTACGCGGAGACCGTCCAGCCGTTGAACGAGTACGACGATCAGTACGAGACCGAGCTGGTGACGACCGTCGAGACCTACCTCGACAACGACGGCAACGTCGCCGCCACCGCCAAACAGCTCTTCACCCACCGCCACACGATCCGCTACCGCCTCGAGCGCGTCCGCGAGCTCTGCGGGCATGATGTCAGCGCCACCGAGGGCCGCGAGAAGCTGGGGCTTGGCCTGAAGGCGATGCGCGTCCTCGGGATCGCTTCGCCGCGAGGACCGGCGATGGAGCCCGGCGCGAAAGGCGGCAAGGTCGCGCGAGTCACTGAGGAGTAGTTCGAACGGTAATCACTCCGGGGAGAGGATTCGAACCCCTCCTTCTTGGACCAAAACCAAGCGTGCTAAGCCATCTACACCACCCCGGATTGCCTTGGTGAAAAGATTACCGCTGGGGCTGAGCGAAGTTTTCTGTCTGCGACAGACGATAAGTTTCAGGCATGCCTAGGTACACAGAACCAGAAGCGCGGAAGGCTGTTGCTGAATCGCGCTCTTATTCAGAAGCCCTGAGACGTCTTGGGATGCGCCCGGCGGGTGGGAACCACGCTGTGCTCCGAAAGTGGGTGGATGAAGTTTGGAAGATCCCGACCGAGCATTTCGACGGTGGGGAGCATCGAATTCCCGTTTCAGACCCGCTCCCTCTAGGCCAGGTATTGGTCCGTGATTCCAAATATTCCCGCTCCAATCTCAAGAGGCGACTCTTCGCAGAGGGTTTGAAAGAGCGACGCTGCGAGATGTGCGGACAGGACGAAAACTGGCGAGGTCGGACGATGTCGCTGATCCTCGACCACATCAACGGTGTCCCTGACGACAACCGCTTGGGGAACCTACGGATCGTCTGTCCTAACTGCGCCGCCACGCTCGATACCCACTGCGGGCGCAAGAACAGGCGTGAGCCGGAGATTCGCAGTTGCAAGCGATGCGGGAGAGAGTTCCAGGCGAAATATCGGGATCACCGCTACTGCTCCCACTCATGCGGAACCCGATGGGATCGCGCAAAGCTCCGAGGCCAACCGAAGCCAGGCATCAGGCGTGTCGACCGCCCGCCTTACGAGCAGCTCCTCGCCGAGATCGAGACTCACGGTTACTGCTGGGTCGGTCGCAAGTACGGCGTCTCCGACAACGCCGTCCGCAAGTGGGTGAGGTTCTACGAGCGGGAGCGGGAAGCGGCCTCGGGGGGCTCGGCTGGCGCGGCATCTTCGGCGCCGCGGCCCGCGGCCTGAGCTGAGGCGCCGAAGCTGAGGAGGCGGCCGCCGAAGGCGATCGCGCAGGCGGCGAACCATGCCCAGCCGAGAGCGAGGCCGCCGAGGACGTCGGTCAGCCAGTGGACGTCGAGGAAGACGCGGCTGAGGGCGACCGCGACCGCGATGCCGACCGCGGCGCCAGCGAGGGCGGGCCAGGAGGGGCGGCCCCACCAGCGGCCAGCGACGAGGGCGAAGGCCGCCCAGGAAGCGGCGGCGGTGGAGGTGTGGCCGCTGGGAAAGGAGGGGCCGAGGGTGGCGGCGACGGCCTCGATTTCCGGGCGGGCGCGGTCGACCAGCTCCTTCACCCCTGCGGTCAGGAGCTTGTCGCCGAGGATCACCGCCAGCAGGAACGGCACAACCCAGCGGCTGCGCGTGCGGGCGAGCTCGACCCCCGCGACCAAGATCGCGACGGGGACCACGACCCATGCCTCCCCGAGCCGCGTGACCAGGGTGAGGGCGTCGCGCGACCAGGCGCTCCCGTGGCGGTGGCCCCACTCGGCAACGCTGCTGTCGATGCCGGCGAGGACGTCGGTGCTGCGGACGACGATCGCCAGCAGCGCCAGCACCACGCCGCCGACGAGGATCACCAGCAGCGCGAGCGTCAGCGCCAGCCCCGTCGCCTTCTCGGGATCCAGCCGCGCCGCTCGCGCCGCTCGCTGCGCCGCTGCTCCGGTGGCGTGCTCGCCCGCCTCCCGCGCCACCTCGATCACGGCCGGCGCGGCGGCGCGTCCGGGGTAACGACGGGTGAGGAAAGCGGCGCCGAGGCCGGCGAGAACCGAGATCAGTAGAAGAAGAAGAATCGGCATCAGAAAGGGGAATTACCCCGCAAAGGGCATTGAAACCAGCTATTGGTTAGAGACCCCGATGCATAGTATGGGCGCGTCTGGGGGATAGACCGGGGCGTGACGGTGGAGGAGAGATCGCGTCAGGCATCGGCCCCTGCCGGGGAGCGCGCAGACGCTCGCCGGTCCGTCCCGATCTTCGAGGCCCGCCCCGGCAGCCTCCCGGACCGCTTCGCCGCCAGGTTCGACTCGCGCCACCCCGCGCTCGTCTTCTTCCTCGCGATGCTCGCCGGTTTCCTCTTGCTGGCGGCGGCCTCGATCCTGCTCGCCCTCTTCGTCGTCCACGTCCTCGTCAGCAACGGCGGCCTCGGGCTGGAAGGGACCGACGAGAGCTTCAACGACACCCTCGCCCAGCACCGCACCGGCACCCTGAACACGATCGCCGAAGTCGGCTCCCGGGTCGGCGGCGCCCCGGTCCTGCCGATCCTCGTCGGCATCGTCGCCCTCGTCTGCGCCTACTTCCGCCACTGGCTCGTCGCGGCCTTCGCCGTCTTCGTCCTCGCCGTCGAGTCGGCCACCTACCGGGTCACCTCGATCGTCGTCCCCCGCGAGCGGCCCTCGGTCCAGCGGCTGGAACACCTCGAAGTCGACGCCAGCTACCCCTCCGGCCACACCGCCGCCTCGATCGCGGTCTACGCCGGCCTGGTCCTGCTCCTCACCACCCGCTTCACCAGCAGCCTGAAGAAGGCGCTGGCCTGGACCGGGGCGATCCTGCTGGTCACCTTCGTCGCCCTCTCGCGCATGTACGAGGGGATGCACCACCCGCTCGACGTCGCCGGCGGCATCTTCGTCGGCATCGGCGCGATCCTCGTCCTCCTGTTCGCCTGCCGCGCTGCCGGCGCGGCCGCGGGGAGGCGCCCGGCATGAAGGTCGCGGTCGTCGCGCATGCCGGCAAGACGGTCGGCGGCGGGCTGCCGGAGCTGCGGCGCACGCTCTCCGAGGCGGGCGTCGAGGATCCGCTCTGGACCGAGGTGCCGAAGAGCAAGCGCGCCCCGGGGGCGGTCGAGGAGGCGCTGGAGGAGGGCGCCGAGCTGCTGATCGCCTGGGGCGGGGACGGGATGGTCCGCCGCTGCGTCAACGCGCTGAAGGACACCGACGTCCCGCTGGCGATCGTCCCCGCCGGCACCTCCAACCTCTTCGCCACCCACCTCGGGATCGAACGCGACGTCGGCCAGGCCGTCGAGGTGGCGCTGAACGGCGACCGCCGCCGCCTCGACGTCGGCTGCTTCGACGGCGAGCGCTTCGCGGTGATGGCCGGGGCGGGCTTCGACGCGGCGATGATCAAGGGCGCCGACGACCTCAAGGACCGGCTCGGCCGCGCGGCCTACGTGGTCGGCGGCGCCGCCAAGCTCAACAGCGAGCCCTTCGAGGCGAAGATCAAGGTCGACGGCACCCCCTGGTACGAGGGGCCGGCGAGCTGCATCCTGGTCGGCAACGTCGGCGAGCTGTTCGGCGGCATCGACGTCTTCGCCGACGCGCGGCCCGACGACGGCAAGCTCGACATCGGTGTCCTCACCTCCGAGGGACCGGTCCAGCTGGTGCGGGCAACCGCCCGCACCGCCCTCGGCAGCTCCGAGAAGTCGCCGTTCGTTCGGGTCACCCAGGGCCGCAAGGTCCGGGTGAAGCTGGACCGCAAGGTCCGCTACGAGCTCGACGGAGGCGATCGCAAGAAGGTGAAGAAGTTCAAGGTCGACGTGGAAGCCGATGCGATCACGGTCTGCGTGCCGCGCTCGGCCCGAAACGGGAACGGAGCGAGATGAAGACCGACGTGGCTTCGGGAGCGCAAGATGTGGGCGACAAGGCGAAGCGGGGGGGAGAGGAACTCGCACACGCGAAGACGCTGGGCTGGCTCGCCCGCGCTGGTCTCGTCGCCCGCGGGGTCGTCTACGGGATCATCGGCGTGCTGGCGTTGAAGCTCGCCCTCGGCGACGGCGGCAAGGCGACCGACCAGCAGGGCGCGCTGCAGACGATCGCCCACCAGTCGTTCGGCGAATTGCTGCTCCTTCTGGTCGCGGTCGGCCTGGGCGGATATGCGCTCTGGCGGCTTATTCGGGCGGCTGTCGGCCACGGCGCCGAACAACGAGACAGCACCTTCGAGCGCATCTCGGCGCTGGACAGCGGCATCGCCTACGGGCTCCTCTGCATCGCGGCGGTCCAGATCCTCACCTCGTCCGCCGGCGGTTCGGGGTCGACGCAGCAGACGACCGGCGGCGTCCTTGGCTGGACCGGCGGGACGGTGCTCGTCGGCGTCGCCGGCGCGATCCTGATCGGGGTCGCCGTCTACCAGGCCTACAAGGGCCTGTCGAGGAAGTTCCTCGAGGACGCGAAAACGGAGGAAATGAGCGAGGGGGTCGAGAAGGGCTACACCGCCCTCGGCGTCTTCGGGCACGTGGCCCGCGCCGTCGTTTTCGCCCTTATCGGCTATGGGCTGCTCAAAGCCGCGATCGACTACAACCCGAAGGAGGCGACCGGCCTCGATGGCGCCCTGCGCGAACTCGCGCACGCCTCCTATGGCCCCGCCCTGCTGGGCCTCGTCGCCGCCGGGCTGATCGGCTTCGGCGCGTACTCGATCGTCGACGCCCGCTACCGCAAGGTCTAACAGCGCCGCCAGGGCGCAGCGGCGTCCGCGCGGGCCTCTAGCTTCTTCTTCATGGAGATCGGAGGAGCGTCGCTGGATCCCGAGGTCCGCGAGGGCCTGAGCCGCAGCTGGAAGGCGCTGATGATCGTCGGCGTCGCCGCGATCGTCCTGGGTTGCGTCGCGATCCTGGTGCCGGCGGTGGCTTCGGTCGGGACGGCGATCTTCATCGGCTGGCTGCTGCTCTTCGTCGGCCTCGTCATGGTCGCCGCGGCGTTCTCGGCGCATTCGATCGGGACGCTGGTGCTACGGCTGATCTGGGCGGTTCTCACCGTCCTCGTCGGCATCTGGCTGATCGTCGAACCGCACAACGGCACCCTCACCCTGACCCTCGTCCTCGGCATCTACTTCCTCTTCATGGGCCTGACCCGGACCGCGATCGCCTTCGTCGCCCGCGGTGAGGCGAACGCCGGCCTGCTCGGCCTCAGCGGCATCGCCGGCCTCCTGATCGGCATCCTCATCCTCGCCGAGTTCCCCAGCTCCGCCGACTGGGCGATCGGCCTCCTCGTCGGCATCGATCTGATCTTCGCCGGCTGGACCCTCACCTCAGTAGCCCTCCTCGGCAAAGACCTCTCCAAGCGCGCCTAGCCCAACGCCGTCAACCGAATGCGTTCGTCGGGTGGGTGGCACGGTAGGGGGGACCATGTCTGAGGAAGCTTTAGCTACCGGAAGACATGGGGGGTCCCCTGCCGTGACAGGACCCGCCCGCCCAGAACCTTCGTCCGACAGGAATCAGCTTCCAGAATAGGATTCCGGGGGTGAGTTCCCCGCTGGTTCTCGTCATGGCGGCGGGCGAGGGCACGCGCATGCGTTCCTCGACGCCGAAGATGCTGCATCCCGTCTGCGGGCGACCGATGGTCGCCTGGCCGATCCTCGCCGCCCGCGAGGCCGGCGCCGGGCGCGTGGCCGCGATCGTCTCGCCGGGGCGTGACCTCTCCGCCGGGCTGCCGGAGGGAGTCGAGACGGTCGAGCAGCCGGTCTCCGACGGCACCGGCGGCGCGATCCGCGCCGCGCTGCCGCTGATCGAGGAGGGCGAGACGGTCCTGGTCCTTTCCGGCGACGTGCCGCTGATCTCAACCGAGACGATCTCCGCTCTGCTCGAGGCCCACGACTCCTCCGAGGCCGCGGCCACCGTGATGACGATCGAGCTCGACGACCCCGGCTCCTACGGCCGCGTCGTCCGCGACTCCTCCGGCGCCGTCGAGCGGGTGGTCGAGGCGAAAGCCGCCGGCGACGCCGACCCCGAGCAGCTGGCGATCCGCGAGATCAACGCCGGCACCTACGCCTTCGACGCCGCGCCCCTGGCCGCCGCCCTGAGGGCGCTCTCCAACGACAACGCCCAGGGCGAGTACTACCTGCCCGACGTCTTCCCGGCCCTGCGCGAGGCCGGCCACACCGTCTTCGCCCACAAGGCCGACGACTTCGCGGTGACGATGGGGGTCAACAACCGCGTCGACCTCGCCGCCGTCGAGGCCGAGGGCAGGCGCCGCCTGCTCGAGGCCCACATGCTCGCCGGTGCCACGATCGTCGACCCCGCCTCGACCTGGATCGACGCCGGGGTCGAGATCGCCGCCGACGCGCGGATCGAGCCCGGCACGACCCTGCGCGGCGAGACGACGATCGGCGAGGGCGCCGTTGTCGGCCCGCTCAGCACTCTCGTCGACACCTCCGTCGGCCCCGCCTCCCAGGTCCTGCACTCCTACCTGGTCGAGTGCGACGTGCGGGCGGGCTGCTCGGTCGGCCCCTTCGCCTACCTGCGCCCGGGGGCGCTGCTGGAAGACGGCGCCAAGGCGGGCACCTTCGTCGAGATCAAGAACTCGCAGGTGGGGGAGGGAACGAAGGTCCCGCACCTCGCCTACGTCGGCGACGCCGAGATCGGCCCCGGCAGCAACCTCGGCGCCGGCACGATCACCGCCAACTACGACGGTTTCCACAAGAACCGCACTGTAATTGGCCGCGACGTGCGGATTGGGGTCGACACGATGCTGATCGCACCGGTAGAAGTCGGGGACGCCGCCTACACTGGCGCTGGCGCAGTGATCAAAGACGACGTGCCCGAGGGGGCGCTGGCCGTCAGCGAGAACGCGCAGAGGAACATCGACGGATACGCCGCTCGCAAAGCGGCCGAGATGCGAGAGGACAAGAAGCCGTGAGCATGATCGAGGAGCGCCCACAGGTGGCGACTGGCATCGACCACGACTACACGAAGAAGATGATGGTCTTCGGCGGCCGCTGCTCGATGGGCCTTGCCGCCAAGGTCGCCGGCAAGCTCGACCTCGATCTCGGCCAGGCGACGCTGACGACCTTTGCCAACGGCGAGGTCTACTGCCGCTACGAGGAGTCGATCCGCGGCGCCGACGTCTTCCTCGTGCAGTCGACCTGCGCCAACGAGCAGGAGGGGATGACCCCGAACGACGCGCTGATGGAGCTGCTGACGATGGCCGACGCCGCCCAAGGCGCCTCCGCGCACCGGATCATCGCCGTCCTCCCCTGGTACGGCTACGCGCGCCAGGACAAGAAGTCGGCCCCGCGCGAGCCGATCTCGGCCCGCATCGTCGCCAAGTGCCTGGAGGCGGTCGGCGTCGACCGCGTCCTCACGATGGACCTCCACGCCGGCCAGGTCCAGGGCTTCTTCCACGTCCCGGTCGACCACATGACGGCGATGCCGATGCTGACCCAGTGGTTCATCGACCAGGAAATGAAGGACGAGCTGGTGATCGTCAGCCCGGACGCGGGACGCGTGAAGACGGCGCGCAACTTCGCCCGCCGCATCGGAACCCACTGGGCGGTGATGGAGAAGGAGCGCCCCGCCCAGCAGGTGGCGGAGATCGGCTACGTGGTCGGCGACGTCAAGGGCAAGACCGCGGTCCTCGTCGACGACATGATCGACACCGCCGGCACCCTCTGCGCCGCCGCCCAGACCGTGATCGACGAGGGCGCGGCGCGGGTGATCGCCTGCGCGACCCACGGCGTCTTCTCCGGCCCCGCCTTCGAACGGCTGGAAGACTCGGCGATCGAGCGGATCGTCGTCACCGACACGCTTCCGCTCCGGCCCGACGCCCCGGACAACATCACCGTCCTCTCCACCGCCAGCACCTTCGCCGACTCGATCCGCCGCATCTTCACCGACGACTCGGTGAGTGAGATCTTCGCCGGCGAGAACCAGCTGTTCTGAGCGCCGCCCCGTCAGAGGAGCGCAAGCTGCGCATGGTCGGCCACAAGGGGGCTGACCTGATCGCGCCCGGGAACACGGTGGAGAGCTTCCGGGCGGCGGTCGAGGCCGGGGTCGACACGATCGAGATGGACGTGCTCTGGCTGCCGGACGCTCACCTGCCGCCGGAGCAGCGGCACCCGCTGGTGATCGCCCACGACTGGGAGGACGCCGAGAGGCGGACGCCGCTGAAGCTGACCGAGGCGCTCGACGCCTTCCTCGAGCCGCCGCTCGACCGGGTCGAGATCGACCTCGACATCAAGCTGCCGGGCAGGGAGGAGGAGATCGTCGAGGCGCTGGGGGAGCGGGGCCTGGTCGAACGGGCGATGATCTCGACGATGGAGCTGCACACGTTGGGCCGCATCCTCGAGCTGCAGCCGGCGCTGCGCCGCGGCTGGACCTATCCCAAAGTGACGAAGGACTGGAACTCGAAGCGCTGGGCGAAGGGGCCGATCCTGGCGGCGATGGTGGCGATGCGCCACCGCCTGCCCGGCCTCGCCGCCCAGAAGCTGCCCCAGTTCGGGGTCGAGGCGATGTGGGTCTACCACCCGCTCGTCACGCCCGGCCTCGCCCGGATCTGCAACCTCGCCCGGGTCGAGCTGATCGCCTGGACCGTCGACGACCTGCCGCGGATGCAGAAGCTGGTCGCGATGGGAGTCGACGGCCTCTGCTCGAACGACCCGCGGCTTTTCGCCAGGCTCTAGATCGTGGTCGGCGTCGCCCCCGGCGGGCTCTTCATCCCGCGGCGGCCTTTCGTCTTGACCGCCGACTCCAGGTCTTCCTGGGTGAAGCCGCCGACGACTTCGCCGTCGAGGGCGTAGCGGTAGAGCGCGACGCCGAAGATGCCGCTGAGGGCACGGGAAATCAACATCGCGATCGCCAGGACGAGGGCGCCGACGATGACCAGCAGCGCCCCGAGGAAGGCCACCGAGGACCAGATGGCCACGCCGGCGACGATCAGCGCGATCGCCGGCAGCACGCCGAGCAGGAAGGCGGCGCCGCCGATCGCCAGGTTGCCGGTTATCTGTTGGCCCCAGCGCTCGCGGAAGAGGGAGGCGGAGCGCTTGATCGTCTCGAGCGGGCCGGTCCCCTCGATTGCGATCACCGGCACGGCGATGAAGGTGACCAGCGACCAGGCCATGCCGACCAGGCGGGCGGCGACCGTCCCCAGCGCACCGCCCTGGTTTTCGAGCACGCCCATGACCAGGCTGATCGCGGTCGAGACCGCCGCCCAGCCGCTGATTTGGGCAAGGCGGGTGCGGGCGACGGCGAGCCCGTCGCCGACGCTCGCCTCCTGCCCGCGGAAGATCATGTCGGCGCAGGCGGCGAGGCCGACGCTGAAGTAGAAGCCGACGAAGCTGAGGACGTAGACGCCGAGCGCGATCAGCGGGATCGCCCCCGCCAGCTGGTCTTCGTCCCAGAGGTACAGCCCCGGACCGAGGAAGACGATCGCCAGCAGGGTGGTCGCCACCGCGCCGTAGAGCGGGAAGCGGATCAGCGACGGGTGCTCCCTCAGCAGAGCCCAGCTCTTCTTCGTCAAACCCCAGCCGCGTTTGATCCTGCGCATCGTTCCTCCTTCGTTCCGGGACTCAGGGAGCTTCGGCCAAACCGGGCGTGCGCTTGAGCCCGCGCTCCTCGAAGTAGTCCCACTCCAGCTCGCCGAGCTCGGTCGCCGGCGGATCCGCGTACACCCACTCCCGTGCAATTCGGTGCCAGTTGCGCTTCGCCTTCAACTGCCCGAGCACGGCGACGACGCCGATTTCCATCCGCCGCCCCATCAGCTCCTCGGCGGGCAGGGACTCGCGCCGCATCAGGTCGAAGTACTCCGAGCGGGGGTCGTTGGTCGCCTCGATGATCTTCATCACCCGCCGCGGGGTGATTTCCAGGTCCCGGTCCTCGGTCACGAACCAGCCGCCGACGACGCGCATGTGCTCGAGCAGCCGCTCGGCATCGAGCTTGGAGGGCTTCTTGACGAAGCCGAGGTCGTGCAGGGCTTGGCGGAAGGCCTCTGGATCGTTGCGCGAGGCGGCGTCGAAGGCGCGCTGCTCGAGCAGGATCTGCTCGCGGTCGAGCTTCTTCGTCATCCCGAAGTCGAGGAAGGCGACCCGCCCGTCCTCCATGAGGATGTAGTTGCCGGGGTGGGGGTCGGCGTTGAAGTGCTGCAGGTGGTAGATCGAGCCGAAGCTGCCGCGGAAGACGATCTCGCCGAAGCGGCTGCGCTCCTCGTGGGGAAGCTCTTTGATCTCCTCGAACCCCACCCCCCTGACCAGCTCGGTGACGAGGATGCGGCGGCGCGAGAGCCGCGTCACCACTTCCGGCACGTAGATGAACGGGTGGTCGCGGTAGGCGCGGGCGAAGGAGCGCTGGTTCTGCGCCTCGTACTCGTAGTCGAGCTCCTCCATCACCCGCTCGCGGATCTCCTCGGCGATCGCCTTCGCGTCGAGCCCGGGCGCGAGCACCTTCGCCAGGCGGACGATCGTGCCGGCGTTGCGGAGGTCGGCGTCGAGCGCCTCGGCGATCCCCGGGTACTGGATCTTCACCGCCACCGCTCGGCCGTCGAGCAGCTCGGCCCGGTGAACCTGGCCGATCGAGGCGGCGGCGAAGGCCTCGGTCTCGAACTCGGCGAAGAGCTCGGAGAGGGGTTCGCCGTCGTACTCCTCCTCCAGCACCTTCTCGACCTTCTCCCAGGGCATCGCGGGCGCGTCGGTGCGCAGTTTCGCCAGCTGCTCCTGGTAGATGTCGCGGTACTCCTCGGGGATGAACTCGGTGTCGATGAAGGAGGCGAACTGGCCGAGCTTCATCGCCGCGCCCTTCATCTGCCCGAGCGCGCCGACCATTTTCATCGCCGTCTCCAGGTGGCGCTGCTCCAGCCGCTCTTTGCTTTCGTCCTCGGAGCGGCCGACGTTGGCGGCTTTGGTGCCGGCGTAGCGGACTCCCTGGGCGCCGACGATCGAGCCGAGCTTGGCGGAGCGGCGAATTCGGCCTTTGGGGATCTTCGACTCGTCGGACATCGGACGCCTAGGTTGCCACAGGCGCCGCCTCGCAGCGGCTTTCTCTATCCTCTCCCGTCCGATGGCGAGCAAACGCTCCACTCTGAAAGCCGCACCCCGCGCCGACTTCGGCTCGCGCGCCTCGCGCCGCATGCGCCGGGAGGGCGTCGTTCCTGGCGTCGTCTACGCGGGCGGTAAGGACGCCAAGCCCTTCCAAGTGGCCGAACGGGATGTCCGCGTCCTCTTCGGCGAGGGTGCCGCGCTCTTCGACCTCGAGATCGAGGGCAGCAAAGCCGTCCCGGTCGTTGTCAAGGAGCAGCAGCACCACCCGGTCCGCGGCAGCATCCAGCACCTCGACCTGATGCAGGTGAAACTGGACGAGGCGATCCAGGCCGAGGTCGCGATCGAGCTCGAAGGCGTCGACGACGCCCCGGGCGTCAAGGGCGGCGGCGTGCTCGAGCACGTTACCCGCGAGATCACGATCGAAGCGCTGCCGACCGAGATCCCGGACAACATCTGCATCGACGTCTCCGGGATGGAAGTCAACGAGACCCTTCAGCTCTCCGCCGTCGCCGTCCCCGACGGGGTCAAATTCGTCGCCGAGGACCCCGAGGAGATCACCATCGTCACCCTCTCCCCGCCGCGCGTCGAAGAGGCCGCGCCGGAGGTCGAGGAGGAGACCGAGGTGGTCGGCGAGGGCGAAGAGGGCGATGCCGCCGCCGAGGGCGAGGGCGGCGACTCGGGCGACTCCGAGGGCGAGTAACCGCTGTCGCTGTTCCGCCGCTCCAAGGGAGAAGGCGGCGAGGGGGGAGACCGCATCCTCGTCGTCGGCCTCGGCAACCCCGGTCCGGAGTACGAGCGTACTCGCCACAACGTCGGCTTCGCGGTGGCGAGCGAGCTGGCTCGGCGCTGGGAGCTGCCGAAGCCGAAGCAGAAGTTCAACGGCGTCATCTCCGAAGGGCGGATCCGGCCTGGCGGGCCGCGGGTGGCGCTGCTGCAGCCGCGCACCTACATGAACGAATCCGGCACCTCTGCCGGTCCGGCCCGCGGTTCGCTGAAGGTCCCGCTCGACCGCGTCATCGTGGTCCACGACGAGATCGACCTCCCGTTCGGGGAGATCAAGGCCCGGCTCGGCGGCGGCCTCGCCGGCCACAACGGGCTCAAGAGCCTCAAACGCGGCTTCGGCGCCCCCGAGTTCTGGCGGGTCCGGGTCGGGGTCGGGCGGCCTGACTCCACCGACCCGGAGATCGTCTCCGCCTACGTGCTCGGCCGCTTCAGCGAGCCGAAGGCCGAAGTCGAGGCGCTGGTCGCCGCTGCCGCCGAGGAGACCGAGCGCCTGGTCGAGCGGATAGCGTCCGGGTCATGAGCGCAGAGAACGGCAGCACCCGCCCCGAAGAGGTCACCACCTACTCCGTCGACGAGCAGGGGATCGCGGTGATCCGCCTCAACCGGCCGCAGGCCCGCAACGCGATCGACACCCAGATGCTGCTCGAGCTGCTCGAGCACCTGGCGGTGGCGCGCGGCGACGAGGCGGTGCGGGTGCTGGTGATCAGCTCCGCCGACCACCTCGGGCTCTCCGCCGGTGCCGACGTCCGCGAGCAGCTCGACTCCGACGGCAAGGTCCGCCGCATGCAGCTCTTCGCCGACCTCTACGACGCCGTCGTCGCCTTTCCGAAGCCGACGATCGCCGCCTGCCACGGCGACGTCGTCGGCGGCGGCGCCGAGATCGCGGTCGCCTGCGACATGCGGGTCGGCGGCGCCAACCTGCGGATGCGCTTCCCCGGCGCCGCGCTCGGCGTTCCGGTCGGGCCGGCCCGGCTCGTCACCCTCTGCGGCCTCGCCGCCGCCAAGTACCTGCTGCTCAGCTCCCGCACCGTCGGCGCTGACGAGGCGCTACGCCTCGGCCTCGTCAACCGCGTCGCCCCCGCCGCCGGCACCGAGCAGGCGGCGCTGGAGCTCGCCGCCGAGGTCGCCGCCCACCCGCCCGAGGCGACGGCCCAGCTGAAGCGGATGCTGCACGAGTGGGACGACGTGGTCGGCCGCTCCGCCGCCGAGGGCCGCGGCCAGGTCGAGTGGCAGCGCTCGGGCCCCGGTCTGCCCGCTCCCGACTGATCAGTCGCCGAATATCCCGATTGGGGTAATTCCTAGATAAAAGCGTCCTATATCAGGTAAGATAGCCCTGCTTCTAGCCTAATAGACGCGGCCTATCTCAATGAAGAGCTTCCAGCACCCCGCTCGCACCTTTGCCGGCATGCCCACCCCGCTCGGTGTGGTCCTACGACAAGTCGATCAGGGCAGCGGGCGGCAGCAGTTGTTCGAAGATCAGGTTCCGGAGCTTCTACGACGGCTCTCCCAGCAGACGAAGGTGGAGTCGATCACCGCTTCGAATGCCATCGAGGGGGTCGAGGTCGATCCCGCCCGTGCGGAGGCACTTGCCGGCGAGAGCCGACCGCGCTTCCGGAATCGGAACGAGAAGGAGTTCGCGGGCTACGCGGACGCGCTCGACGGGCTGATGCGGGAAGTGAATCTAGAGCCGCTGGCGGTTCCACGATTGATGGAGCTGCACCGCAAGATGCTGGCGTACACCGAGATGCCCGCCGGCAACTTGAAGCGGGAGGACAACCGGATTGCCGATCGGGAACCGGACGGGGCTCTTCGGATCATCTTCCGACCACCGGCCTGGCAGGAAACCGAGAGCTTGCTGGTCGGCCTCTGCTCGAGTTATGCCTACACCCTTGAAGAGGGAAGGGTGCACCCGCTCATCGCCCTTTCGGCATTCATCCTCGATCTACTCGCGATCCACCCTGTTCCCGATGGCAACGGGCGGCTGGCTCGATTGGCGACGACCCACGAGCTGCTGCGGCTCGGCTATGGGGTCGCTCGCTACGCGAGTGTCGAGCAGCGGATCTACGAATCCAAGAACGCTTACTACCTGGCGCTGGAACAGTCCCAGCGGGGTTGGCACGACGGCTCGCACTCGATCTGGCCCTGGACCGAATACCTGATCGGGGTCCTGGCCCAGTCTTACGAAGACTTCGAACGGCGCGTCGCGGCCGGGCGAGGAACCGAAGCCGGCACCAAGCAAGAGCGGATCCGCCGCTGGGTTCTGCAGGAAGCGCCGGTGGAATTCAAGATCAGCGATGTACGGCGAGCGCTGCCGGGTGTCAGCGATCCGACGATCCGGCTCTCCCTGCGCGCGCTCCGCGACGAAGGCCGGCTCGAGTCGAAGAGCGTCGGCAAGGGCGCTCGATGGCGCCGCCTTGAAGCCGAAAGCTGAGCCCTAGAATCGATCCTCCGCCCGGAGCGTCGCTCCGGGCTGTTGCCTTGCCATGAGCCTGCGTCCTCTCATAGACATTGCCGCCGAGAACGAGCGCGTGCACGCGCTCGCCTCGCGCGTGCGGGCGGCGGCGGGCGGGGAGGGGGCGACGGTACGGGCCTCGACGATGCTGCGGCCGCTGCTGCTGGCGGCGCTGCTCGAGGACGACCGGGGGCTGGCTGAGCGGCCGGCGCTACTGGTCGCCCCCGACGACCGCTCCGCCCGCGACCTCGCCGCCGACCTGCGCGCCTACCTGGCCCCGCGCCGAGTCCGCTTCTACCCCTCGCGCGGCACCGGCTACGCCTCGCACGTGACGCCGCCGCCGCACCTGGTCGGGCTGCGGATCGACGCCCTCGACGCCCTCGACGCGCTCGGGGCCGAGGCCGACGCGGTCGTGGTCGCCTCGGCGACGGCGCTGGCCGAGGCGGTGCCGGACGCCTCGCTGCGCCCAGCCGGGTTCGCGATTGCGCGCGGCGAGGAGATCGAGCTGGACGCCGTCGCCTCCGACCTAGTCGGCGCCGGCTACGAACGGGTCGAGCAGGTCGAGGAGCGCGGCCAGTTCGCGGTCCGCGGCGGCATCCTCGACGTCTTCCCGGCGACCGAGGAGCGGGCGGTGCGGATCGAGCTCTTCGGCGACGAGGTCGAGTCGATGCGCTGGTTCTCCACCTTCACCCAGCGTTCGCTCGGCGAGGCCGACCGGGTCGAGCTGGCGCCGGCCGCCGAGCTCGACGCCGAGCACCGGGAGCTGGCCGAGCTGGCGGCGATGGCGGCCGAGGAGGAGGGGAACGAGTCCCCGAACCTAGCCGAAGCGCTGCCGCTGGAGCACTTTCGGGCCCCGCTGGAGTTCGTCCCGGCGACGGCCGCGGTGGTCCTGGTCGGCGAGGAGGAGATCGAGCCGGCGCTGCGCGACCACTGGGAGGACGTGACCACGGCGATGCACGCCGAGGACGCCCAGCAGCTCTACGTCGACGTCGCCGCCCCTCTGGCAGAGCGGGCGGCGCTGGCACTGACCGGGGTCGGGGACGAGGACGAGGACGCCTTCCGCGCGACCCGCGCCGAGTCGCCCGCCCGCAGCGTCAAGGAGGCCGAGGGCGAGCTGGAGAAACTGGTTCGCTCCGGTTACCGCACCGTCGTCGCCTTCGAGAGCCGCGGCGAGGCCGAGCGAGCCCGCTACGGGCTCGACCGGCTCGACGCCCGCCTGCTCGAAGGCGGCCGCGTCTCTCCCGACCCCGGCCTCTCCTTCGCCGAGGCGCGCCTGCGCGAGGGCTTCGTCAGCCCCGAGCTGAAGCTCGCGGTCTACCCCTTCCGCCGCCTCGTCCACCGGCGCCGCAGCGAGGAGCCGGCGCCCGGCGCCGGCCGCGGCCGCCTCGCCTTCAGCGAACTGCGGGTCGGCGACTACGTCGTCCACGAGGACCACGGGGTCGCCCGTTTCGCCGGCTTCGAGACCCGCGAGGTCGGCGGCGTCACCCGCGACTACCTCTACCTCGAATACAAAGGCGAAGACCGCGTCTACGTCCCCACCGACCAGCTGGCGAAGCTGAGCCGCTACGTCGGCGCCGGCGGCGAACCAACCCTCTCGGCCCTGGGCGGCAAACGCTGGCAGAACATGAAGGCGCGGGCGCGCAAAGCCGCCGGCGCGCTGGCCGGGGAGCTGCTCAACCTCTACGCCGAGCGCCGCGCCCGCAAAGGCCACTCATTCCCGCCCGACTCCGAATGGCAGATCGCGATGGAGACCGCCTTCCCCTACCGCGAGACCGCCGACCAGATGGAAGCGATCGAGGCGGTCAAGGCCGACATGGAGTCGGAGCGGCCGATGGACCGGCTGGTCTGCGGCGACGTCGGCTTCGGCAAGACCGAGGTGGCGCTGCGCGCCGCCGTCAAGGCCGCCTCCGACGGCAAGCAGGTGATGGTGCTGGTGCCGACGACGATCCTCGCCCAGCAGCACTTCGGCACCTTCCGCGAGCGCCTCGCCGACCTCCCCTTCCGGGTCGAGGGGGTCTCGCGGCTGCGCCCGGCGGCCGAGGTCAAAGCCGTCCTCAAGGACTTCGAGGCGGGCAAGGTCGACGTCCTGATCGGCACCCACCGGCTGCTCAGCCGCGACGTCCGCGCCAAGGAGCTCGGCCTCGTCGTCGTTGACGAGGAGCAGCGCTTCGGGGTCAAGCAGAAGGAGCTGCTGCGGCAGCTGAAACTGAAGGTCGACGTGCTCTCGCTCTCGGCGACGCCGATCCCGCGGACCCTGCAGATGAGCCTCGCCGGCCTCCGCGACATCTCGGTCATCGAGACCCCGCCGGAGGGGCGGCGGCCGGTCCTCACCTACGTCGGGCCCTATGACGAGGACCTGGTCTGCAAGGCGATCAACCGCGAGATCGAGCGCAAGGGCCAAGCCTTCGTCCTCCACAACCGGATCGACTCGCTGCCGGAAACGACCGAGCGGCTGCGGGCGCTGGTGCCGGGGGCGCGCTGCCTCGAAGCCCACGGGCAGATGGACGAGCACCAGCTCGAGGAGACGATGCTGACCTTCCTGCGCGGCGAGGCCGACGTCCTGGTGACGACGACGATCATCGAGTCCGGCCTCGACATCCCCACCGCCAACACCCTGATCGTCGAGCGCGCCGACCAGCTCGGGCTCTCGCAGGCCTACCAGATCCGCGGCAGGGTCGGTCGGTCTCGCGAGCGCGCCTTCGCTTACCTGCTGTACCCCTCGGCCGAGGCGCTGACCGAGGAGGCGGCGGCCCGGCTCTCGACCCTCGCCGACCACACCGAGCTCGGCTCGGGCTTCCGCATCGCCATGCGCGACCTCGACATCCGCGGCGCCGGCAACCTGCTCGGCGACGAGCAGTCCGGCCACGTCGCCGCGGTCGGCTTCGAGCTCTACTGCCAGATGATCGACGAAGCCGTGGCGATGGCCACGGGAGAGGGGGAGGAGCGCGAGGAGGCGCCGGAGCCGGTCCGGCTCGACGTGCCGGTCGACGCCTACCTGCCGGCGACCTTCGTCCCCTTCGAGGCGGCGAAGATCGACATCCACCGCCGCATCGTCGCCGCCCGCGAACCGGGCCAGCTGCGGGCGATCCGCGACGAGCTGAGCGACCGCTTCGGGCCGCTGCCGCCGCAGGCCGAGAACCTGCTGAAGCTGCAGCAGGCGCGGATCGAGCTCGGCCTCGCCGGGGCCCGCAGCGTCGAGTTCCGCGGCGGCCGCCTCAGCGTCTCTGGGGTCGAGCTCGACTCCGAGGCCGCCGGGGTCCTGGCCGAGCAGGTCGAGGGAGCGCTCTACGAATGGCGCGAGCAGACCGCCGCCCTCCGGGTCGCCGGTGACCCGGAGGAGCGCCTGGCGGCGGTGCTGGCGCTGGCCGCGGGTTTGCGCGAGGCGCGGCGGGCGACGGAGCCGGCAGCGGCCTAAAGCCTGCTTAAGCGAACGGTTTTGACTATGCTGCCCGCTCGATGGGAGCGAAAGCGGGCCAGAGGGGCAGGCCGGGCCGGGACCGGGACGACAGAGCCGCCGGGCGGCAGCGCCTCGGGCTGATCGTCTTCGGCGCCCTCTTCATCCTGCTCTTCGTCGGCTTCGCCATCGCCGAGGGGCTGACCAGTCCGAGCGTGCCCTCGGGAGACGCCGTCCACATCTCCGGCGTCCCCGGCGAGTTCGGGAACATCAGTGAAGACAAGGTCAAGAGCGCGCTCGACCGCCAGCTGTCTAGCCCGGGCAAAAAAGCGCCGAAGCCGGGGTCGAAAAAATACGAAGAAGCCAAGACCGCCGCTGTGACCGAACAGGTGGAAGGCGTCTGGATCCGCGGCCAGGCCGAAGAAATGGACATCTCGGTCACCGAGAAACAGGTCGAAGACGAACTCACGACGATCAAAAAACAGAACTTTCCGACCCCCGCTTCCTACAAGGAATTCCTGAAGAAATCGAACTTCACGCAGGACGAAGTCAACGAACTCGTCGAACTGCAGATCTTCACCAAAGAAATCCAGACGAAGGTCTCGGGCGAAGCTCCGAAACCGACGAGCAGCGATGTCGAGGCCTACTACGAGGCCGAAAAGGCGACCCAGTTCACGACCAAAGAAAGCCGCGACGTCCGCCTCATCCTCAACGAAGACAAGAAAGAAGTCGACGCGGCCAAGGCGGCGCTCGAAAAAGACAGCTCGCCGCCGAACTGGAAAAAAGTGGCGAAAAAGTACTCGAGCGACCCGACCAGCGCCGCCAAAGGCGGGCTGCAGGAAGGGATCACCGAGGAATTCCTCAAAGGCCCGCTGAAAACGGCGATCTTCGACAGCTCTACCAGCGAGCTCGTCGGGCCGGTCAAATTCGAAAAAAACTGGGTCCTGGTGGAAGTCGTGAAACTGACTCCGGAAAAAGTGCAGACGCTGGCGGAATCGAAAGCGCAGATCGAATCGACGCTGGGGCAGCAGACGCAGCAGGAATACCTCGCCGAATTCGTGGCCGACTACGAAACCAAGTGGAGCAGTCGCACCCGGTGCGCCGACGAGTTCCTGGTTGAAAAATGCGCCAACTTCGAGGGTGACGGACGCCCCGCCAACGCCTCGCCGGCCTGCTACGAAGAAAACCCGAAAACCCCCGCGAAAGAATGCCCGGCGCCGGTGACGCCGATCTCGCCCACCTTGCCGGGCAAGGTCTCGGTGACCAAACCGAAAGGCGAACCGTTCCCGCAGCGGCCGCAGCCGGAATCCGCGGGCGGCGAAGCCGGTACCGAAGTGCCGCCGGGCGCGGCGCCCGAAGGCGAAGCCCCGGCCGAAGCGCCTCCCGCCGAAACCGGCGAATAGGGAGGCACTGGCAAAACCCCCGCGCACGCCTGGCGGCGCCGGACACACTTCGCGGGGCGTCGTCCTCAGTCGGCCAAATAGCTCTGCTATTCGGCCTCCTTGCGTCCTACCCCCGCTCGGTCCGGCACTCGCCAGCCGCACACGCGGGTTTCGCCAATGCCTCCTGGCACGGCAAACCGCCGCTGGCGGTGAATAGACTGGCCCGCCCGTGAGCACGATTTCCGCTATCCACGCCCGCCAGATCCTCGATTCCCGCGGCAATCCCACCGTCGAGGTGGAAGTGGCGCTGGAGTCAGGGGCGCGGGGCCTGGCCGCGGTTCCCTCGGGGGCTTCGACCGGCGAGTTCGAGGCGGTCGAGCTGCGCGACGGCGGCGACGCCTGGGCGGGCAAGGGCGTCAGTCGGGCGGTGGCCAACGTCAACGGCGAGATCGCCTCGGCGCTGACCGGCGCCCGCGCCTCCGAGCAGGGTGCCCTCGACCGGACGATGATCGAGCTTGACGGCACGCCGAACAAGGGCCGCCTCGGCGCCAACGCGCTGCTGGGCGTCTCGCTGGCGGCCGCCAAGGCCGCCGCGGCGGACTCCGAGCAGCCGCTCTACCGCTACCTGGCCGAGCTCTACGGCGGCGGCGAGCCGCGAGTGCTGCCGGTGCCGATGATGAACGTGCTGAACGGCGGCGCCCACGCCGACAACTCGGTCGACTTCCAGGAGTTCATGATCGTGCCCGCCGGCGCCAGCAGCTTCTCCGAGTGCCTGCGGGTCGGGGCGGAGGTCTTCCACGCGCTGAAGAAGTCCCTTTCCTCGCAGGGGCTTTCCACCGCCGGCGGCGACGAGGGCGGCTTCGCGCCGAACCTCGACTCCAACGAGGCGGCGCTGCAGGCGGTCCTGGCCGGGGTCGAGGCCGCCGGCTACGAGCCCGGCAAGGACGTCTTCATCGCCCTGGACCCCGCCACCAGCGAGGTCTTCGAGGGCGGCTCCTACGACCTCGAGCACGAGGGAAGGACCCTTTCCTCCGAGGAGATGGCCGCCTACTGGCAGGACGCCTGCTCGCGCTACCCGATCGTCTCGATCGAGGACGGGATGGACGAGGAGGACTGGGACGGCTGGAAGCTCCTCACCGAGCGCCTCGGCGAGCGCGTGCAGCTCGTTGGCGACGATCTCTTCGTCACCAACCCCGAGCGGCTGCGCCGCGGCATCGATCTCGGCGTCGGCAACTCAATCCTGGTCAAGGTCAACCAGATCGGCACCCTCAGCGAGACCCTGGAGGCGATCCGGATGGCGCGGGAGGCCGGCTATACGGCAGTGATCTCCCACCGCTCGGGCGAGACCGAGGACACGACGATCGCCGACCTCGCCGTCGCCACCGGCGCCGGCCAGATCAAGACCGGCGCTCCCTCGCGCTCCGATCGCGTCGCCAAGTACAACCGGCTGCTGAGAATTGAGGAGGAGCTGGGCTCTTCAGCCAAGTTCCCGGGCCTGCAGGCATTCACCCAGCAGCGCTCCTGATTCGTCCTTCGATGCAGGAAAGCGGGGCCCGGCCGCGTAGCTCCGGGTATGGCAACGCGTGCGCAGGCGAGCCGCTCCCGCTCGGCTACCCGCCGCCGTCCCGCCGCCCGCAAAACCCGCCCCGCCGCGCGCCGGGGGGGCAGCAGGATCCAGTGGGACCGCGTCGGCCGCGTCGCCCTCACCCTCGTCCTCGTCGCGGTCCTCTACTCCTACCTCGGCCCCTCGCTCGACTTCGTCAAGACCTACACCGGGACGACCGCCGCCAAAGCGGAGCTGCACGAACTGCTGAAGGAAAACCGCCGCCTCCACAACCGCATCCAGTCCGCCGACGACCCGCTGGTGGTCGATCACGAAGCGCGCGCCCAGGGCATGGTCGCCGAGGGAGAGACTCCGGTCGTCATCCACGGCAACCTCGGCGGCTGACGCCCCCGCGGGGAGCCTCCCATGGTTGACCTCGGCGGCTACCTCCTGGGAGTCGCCCAGCTGGCCTTGGTCGTCGTGGCCCTCGGCTTCAGCGCTTACAAGCTGCGCGAGCGGTTGCTCCCAACCTGGGAGGGCGCCCCAGCCCGCCTGGTCGAGTCGATCGTCTTCGTGGCTCTCCTCATCTGGCTCTCCGAGATCCTCGGCACCTTCGGCCTCTTCTACGCCGGTACCCTGATCGCCGCCTCGCTATTGGTCGCAGGGACGGTTGCGTTCTGGCCCGCGGGTCCTGTCACGGCAGGGGACCCCCCATCCCTTCCGGTAGCTAAAGCTTCCTCAGGGATGGTCCCCCCTACCGTGCCACCCGCGGGAGGAGCGCCTTGGTCGCTCCTCGTGATGTGGGCGGTGATTGCTGCCACGGTGTTCAGCTGGGGGGTCACGGCGCAGCATGCCTGGGACCGGGGGATCTTCAACTTCGATTCGCTCTGGTACCACCTGCCCTTCGCGGCCGACATGGTGCAGACCCATAGCGTCGTGGGGATGCATCACGTGGAGACGGTCTTCACGAACTGGTTCTATCCGCAGAACTCGGAGCTGCTGCACGCGGTGGGGATCCTGCTGACGGGCCGGGACACGCTGTCGCTGTTCCTCAACTTCGGGTGGCTCGCTGTCGCGTTCCTGGCCGCCTATTGCGTGGGCCGCCCCTACGGGCGCGGAGCGGTGACGGTTATCGCCGCCGCGATCCTGCTCGAGTGCCACACGCTGGTGGTCCGCGATCCCGGGGCCGCCAAGAACGACCTGATGGCCGCGGCCCTTCTCCTGGCATCGATCGCGATCCTCGTCGAGGCCTGGCAACACCGCGGGCGCGGTGTCCCCGGTGTGCGGGGAGAAATCGGTTCACAGTTCGGTATGGATCGCTGGGCCATCGCGGCGGCTGGGCTCGCTGCCGGGCTGGCGGCTGGGACCCGGGTGACGGGGCTGGCGATGGCGGCGGCTTTGACCGTGGCCGTGGTGGTGCTGGCGCCGACCGGACGGCGGTGGGCTGCGGCCGGGTGGTGGTTCGGAGCGGCTCTGGCCGGCGGGGCGTTCTGGTACCTGCGGAACCTAATCGTCGCCGGCAACCCGATCCCGGAGGTGGAGAAGCTGGGGTCGATCTCGCTGCCGCACCCGGAGCGGCTGCAGGAAGGGCGGCCGGACTTCTCGATCGTCCACTACGCGACCGACACCGGCGTCTGGCGGGAGTACTTCGGGCCGGGCCTGCACGAGGCCTTCGGGACGCTCTGGCCCCTCGTCGTCTTCGGCGCCGTCGCGGCGGCCCTGCTCGCCCTCCTCCACGGCCGCGACAGGATCGTCCGCTGGGTCGGCGCCGTCGCCCTCCTCGGCGCCCTCGCCTACCTGTTCACGCCCCTCAGTGCCGCCGGCGCCGAGGGCGAACCGGTCGGCTTCGGGATCAACATCCGCTACGTGATCCCGGCACTGCTGGCCGGGATCGTCCTGCTGCCGCTCGACCGCTGGCTCGAGGGACCGCGGCGGCAGTGGGGGCTGGTCGGACTGCTGGTGCTCGTCTTCCTCATCACCAACCGTCCCGACGACGCTCTCCACGACAAGGGCCGTGTCTTCGCCTTCTTCCTCATCCTGCTCCTCGTCCTCGTCCCGGCGCTGCTTCTGCACCTGCGCGGTCGCGGCGCCCGCGCCCCTCTCCTCGCCGGGGGCGCCGCCGCCCTCCTCCTCGCCCTCGTCGCGATCGGCTACCCGCTGCAGCGCCACTACCTCGAGCACCGCTTCGCCAACCAAGGCAGCGCCGAGGAGCGGATCCCGGGCATGCACCTCGACAGCGCCTACCGCTGGGCCCGTGGGGTGGAGGACGCCCGGATCGGGCTCGCCGGCACCACCGCCGGCTTCGCCGGCTACGGCTTCTACGGAACCGACCTCAGCAACCGCGTCCGCTACCTCGGCGAGGACGGTCCGCATGGGGCCTTCAACGCGCTCCCCACCTGCGCCGCCTTCCGCGCCGCCGTCGACGACGCCGACCTCGACTACCTCGTCACCGCCCCGTTCCTCAACTTCCTCCACCCGGGCGACCCGGTCGCCTCGCCGGAGGCCCGCTGGCTGCGCGGCGAGAAGGCGGTGCGCCCCGTCCTCCGCACCGGTCCCGTCACCGTCTGGAAGGTCCGGGGGACCCTCGATCCCGCTACCTGCGGACCCGGCAACGCCCCCCTCCACGAAATCCCGCAAACCCCAGCCGCATGAGTGCACCGTTTCCACCCTTTTGGTTCCTATAGGGGCCAAAAGGGTGGAAACGGTGGGATCGCCTCGCCTCGGATTGCCTATTTGGCTGGCGGGGTAACCTCGGCCAATGGCGTATCCGGTCGAAAACGCCTTCTTCGAATGGGAGAGCGGCTTTCGCGCCTACCGCGAGATCGAGGGGGCGCGCGAGCGGCGGCTGGCCGACAGGGTGGTCGACGCGATCCGCGACGAGCTGCGCCGGCGGCTCGGCCCCACCTTCACCGCCGCCGACCTCGCCGACCTCTACGGGCAGGGCACCGACTGGGCCCAGCAGGTGGCCTTCGACGTCGCCCCGGCGATCGAGGGCGAAGCCCAGTCCCTGACGGACGCGGCCTTCTGGCTGTACCTACGCGGCGCTACGGATTTCGCCGGCGGCAGGCAGTTGCCCGTTTGACCTAGGTCAGACGAGCAACTACTCGTCTGAATCGTCTTGGTTGTCGCTCTCGTTGTTCTCCGGCTCGCCAGCGCGGCGGATGACGATCTGGTCGGTCTCGATGCGGACGGTGACGTCGCGCTTGCCGGCCCAATGCTCGGCGTAGACGGGGTTCTCCTTGACGGCGGCGTCGAGCCAGAGGCCGTAGCCGTCGGTCTCGCCGTGGTCGAAGGTCGCCTCGAGCTCTTTGCGCCGGGCCCGCCCGCCGCGGCGGCCGCGGCGGCGGCGGCGGCGACGGCCGGCGCCGCTGGCGCCTTCGGCGCCCTCGGCGCGCTCCCCATCCTCGTCGCCCTCGCCTTCATCCTCGCCCTCGGCCTCATCCTGCTCGGCCTTTTCCGCTTCCTCGGCCTCCGTCGCGGCTTCGATCTCCGCTTCGATCTCGTCGCGGAGGTCGATTTCGCTGGCGCCGGCGTTCTCGTCGTCGGCGGAGAGGTCGTACTGCTTGCGGAACTCGCGCAGCTCACCGGCGCTGATCTCCAGCTGGTGAGCGATCCAGGCGTCGGTCCGCCCCTGTTGCACCCAGGCGCGGATCTGGTTGAGCTGCGGCTTCAGCGAGCGTCTAGCCATCGGCGCGCGAGTCTATTGAAGGAAGGCATCGGGAGGCGGGGTGACGGTGGGGCTTAGGCCATCAAGAAGGCGAGCGCCTCGAACATCGCCACGACTACGACGACGACGGTGACGGTGAGGCAGACGGCGAGAACGCTGAAGCGGACCTTCCCCTCCTGCTCGACGCGGTTGATTTTCCGCGCCCGTGAGCGGTTCGCGGCGCGGCGGCGCAGCTGCTCGCGTCGCCGGCGCTCGAGGTAGGTCTCCTGCTCGAACGCCGTCTCGAACTGGGAGATGCTCTGTCGCATTCTCATAAGGAAGGGGGCCCGAGGGCCAGGCGGCACCGTAGCAAAAGATCTTGCACGGCTCACAGTTAGCTCACAATTCAGCAGGCCCCCCAGAGCCCGCGCCCGGCCCGCGCAGCCGTGATCTCAAGCCGCTTCAGCCTTCCCGCGAAGCGATCGTTGGGAGGGATCGTCAGCGTCCGCGCGAGGCCGCGGCGGACCAGCTCGGCGTTGACGAAGCGGCCGTCGAGGTAGACGTAGGCGAGCAGGCGCCCGTAGACGTCGCGCCGCTCCGCGCCGAAGACCAGCCGCACCCGCCGGTGCTCGACCAGGCGGTGGTTGAAGCTGGAGGCCTGCGGGCCGAAGCACTGCACCGGCGTGTCCGGCTTCACCGTCTCCGGGGTGTCGACGCCGATGTAGCGGACGTCCTCCTCCTCGCCGTCCAGCCGCACCTCGACCGTGTCGCCGTCAACCACCCGGCTCACGTAGGCCAGGGCGCTGGCCGGCCCCTCGTCCCGTCCCAGCTCCTCCCACGGCCGCAGCAGCACCAGCGCGGCAAGAACTAAAAGTACGACGCTGCCTCGTGAACGCATATGACGTTAAGCCCGGGGAAAGAAAAACTCTCCCCGGGCAAGGCGCCGAAAATCAAGCAGGTCGGGGGACGCAGGGAGGGAGGTGAGGGGAGCGCACTTCTAGTGCGTGACCCGATCCGAACGACCGAGGACCCCGAGATGCGCCGATTTGCAGGCGCCTACGGCGTACGCCTCACGTTAGACAGCAAAGTCTCTTTGATCTGCTCGACGATCGAGACCGCCTCGCTCCACTCGCGCTGCCAGACGTTGCGGCCGAAGATGACGCCGGAGCCGCCGGCGGCCATCACGTCGCGGGTGTTCTGCAGGACCGTATCGTCGTCGGTCTTCGAGCCGCCGGAGAGGACGACTAGGGCCCGGCCGGCCGACTCGACGCACTGGCGGATCGCCTCGGTCTGGTCGACCTCCATCTCGTTGTAAGGCGCGGGGGCGTCCTTGTCCTTGGAGGGGTCCGCCTTCGGCATGTTGAGCTTGACCACGTCGGCGCCCATCTCCATCGCCATCCGGGCGGCGTAGTCGATCGCGTAGAAGGAGTTCTGGCCGCCCTTGGCCTCGATCGCTTCGCCGCGCGGGTAGGACCAGACGACCAGCGGCATCCCGAAGCGGTCGCATTCCTCGCGGACGCGGCGCAGCTGGGCGAGGTCCTCGTCCTGGCGCGGGGAGCCGACGTAAAGCGTGTAGCCGATCGCGTCGGCGCCGAGGCGGACGCCGTCCTCGACGCTGGCGTTGCAGCTGGAGAAGGCCTTGGAGGAGGAGGGGACGTCGGTCTTGCCGTTGACCTTGAGGATCAGCGGCACCCGGCCGGCGTAGTCGGGGTAGTACTTCTCCGCCATCCCGATTTGGCAGGCGAGGGCCGAGTAGCCGGCCTCGGCGGCGAGCCGGAACTGGTAATCGGGGTCCTTCGAGGCGGGGTTGGGGAAGAAATCGCGCGGACCGTGCTCGATCCCCTGGTCGATCGGCAGCAGCATCAGGGTGCCGTTTCCGGGGCCGAACTCGAACAGAAGGCGGTGCAGGCGGGCCCTTTTCCCGGGCGGCAGGACCTCCAGCAGCGATTTCTGCTCGGTCAGACTCTTCAGCTCCACGTCAGTTCCTCCAAGAAGTCGGTTGCCAAGGCAGTATCGCGCATTCCCACGGGGGATCGAGCGTCGGCGGGTATCCTCGGAGGATGAGCGAGACTGAGCTCAGCGTCATCTGCAAGAACTGCGGCAGCGAGGTCAGTCCCTACGTAACCGAGTGCCCCTACTGCGGGGCGCGGCTGCGCAAGCGGGCACCGAAGCTGGAGCGCCGCGGCGACGCACTCGAGGCGCAGGAGCCGCGCCGGCGCAGGCGCCGGCGGCCGCGCCTGGGCGGAGCGGGCTTCGAGGCGGGCCGGCGGCCCTACGCGACGATCGTCGCGATTCTCGTCTCGACCGTGCTGCTGGTGCTGCAGGAGGCGACCGGGGACCCGATCGGCAACTTCGGCGGCCTCGTCCTCCCCTTCCAGGAAGACTGGTGGCGCTACTTCACCGCGCCCTTCGCCTACGTCGACACCGGCTTCCTCTTCGTCGTCGGGCTGGCGCTGGCGATCTTCGGCACCGGGGTCGAGCGGCGGCTGGGGACGGTGCGGACGGCGATCCTGCTCCTCGCCTGCGGAAGTCTGGGGATGATCGCCGCCGACGCCGCCGCCAGCCCCGACCCGATCGCCTTCATCTCCGGCGGCAACGGGATGGCGCTGGGCGCGCTCGCCGCCTGGTTCGTGATCCGTCGCGCCGAGGTGCGGGGGGAGATCGGCGAGGACCTCGACCTCGTCGGCGTCGCCGTCTGCGCGGTGGTGATCATCCTCCTGCCGCTCTTCGCCCCCACCGCCGACTGGGTCGCCGGCCTGGCGGGTGGGGTCATCGGCGCCCTTGCCGGCTTCGCCGCGACCGCCTTCCCGCGCGCCGAATAGGGCGGGCGGGCTAGGCTCCTTGCGTGCCTGAGCCTGACGAGAGGGAATTGGAGGTCGCGATCGAGCGGCTGCTCGATCCGCAGCGGTTCTCTGAGGCCGAGCGGATCGTCGCTAGGGCGGCGCCGCAGCTGCAGAAGGTCCTGGCCTCGGCTCTGGCCGAGGGCGGCTGGTTCGGCGAGCCGCACGAAAACGAGACCCTCAAGGCCGCAACCATGCCCGACCCCGAGGAGCGGGTCGCCGCGGTCCGCGCCCTCCTCGCCGAGGAGGCGAGGATGGGGATGATGGTTGGCGTCGCGGTCGGTTGGGCACTGAAGGAAGAGCTGGACACGATCAACCCAGGGGAACCGGGAGGAGAGAGCTGATGGAGATCAAGTACCACGGGCATTCCTGCTTCGAGCTGAGCGAGGGGGAGACGACCGTCCTCGTCGACCCCTTCCTGAAGCCCAACAACCCGGCCGCGGTGGCCACCGCCGAGGAAGTCGAGCCGACCGTCATCGCGATCACCCACGGCCACGCCGACCACATGGCCGACGCCGTCCCCATCGCCAAACGCACCGGCGCCCACTGCGTCGCCATCGTCGAGCTGGCGGAATGGCTGAAAGCTCGCGGGATCGAGACCCTCAGCGATCCCAACCTCGGCGGCACGGTCAAGTTCGACTGGGGCTGGATCAAGCTCGTTCCCGCCTGGCACACCAGCACCCTGCCCGGCCACGAAGAGGCGCTGTTCAGCGCCGAGCACGGGACCGCGATCGGGACCGCGGCGGGGCTGCTGATCAACATCGGGGGCAAGACCGTCTACCACGCCGGCGACACCTGCCTCTTCAGCGACATGAAGCTGATCGCCGAACGCAACCCGGTCGACATCGCGCTGCTGCCGATCGGCGGCCACTACACGATGGACCGCTACGACGGCGTCGTCGCCTGCGAGTTCGTCGGCGCCGGCACCGTTATCCCGATCCACTACAACACCTTCCCCGCGATCGAGATCGACGTCGAGTCCTTCAAGTCCGACGTGGAGGCGCAGACCTCATCCCGGGTCGTGGTCCTCGAGCCGGGCCAGACCCACAGCGCCTGAGACGCTGGCCGGACAGGCGCTAACGGCCTCGGCTGTGGCGCTCTACGGTTCGGTCGTCGGCGCTGGTTCGGGCGCCGGTACCGGCGGGGGCACCGGGATCGGGGCTTCGACGACGACCGGCGGCAGCGGGCTGCTGGGCGGCGGACTGCTGGGCGGCGGGCTGCTCGGTTCGCTCGGCGGCGGGGGCGGAGGCGGTTCGCTCGGCGGCGGGGTGGTGGTGGTGACGACGACGGTGCCGCTGCCGCCGTGGGCGCCGGCGACTTCCTCGGAAGGCTTGGCGCCGGTGATCGCCGCATCCTCGTCGCCGATCGTGGCTTCCTCCCCGGCGGCCGACTCGCCCGCGGCTTCTTCGTCTTCGCTGGTGGCGGGGGCCGGATCCGGGGCAGCGGTTTCTTCTTCGGCAGCGGTGGTCGGCGCCGGCACCGGAGGCGCTTCTTCGACCGGCTCGACGGCCGGCGCCTCCGTGTGGGTGGCGATCGCGGGCGCCGCTTCGGAGCTGGAGAGGGTGGCGGTTTCGGTGCCCTGGACCAGGGCGGGGGTGCTGTCCCTGCTCTGGTCGACCGGGGTGCCGGTCGTCTTCTTGACCTCGACCGCGCCGGCGGTGAGGACGGCGGCGGTGACGACTCCGGCGACCGCCTTGGTCCCGAGCGCCCCGCCGAGCGCGCCGAGCCCTCCGGCGGCCGAGCCGCCGCCGAGCGCGGCCGCGGCGCCGCCGACGGCTCCGGCGCCCGCGGTGGCGGTTCCGGCGCCGGTCGCGCCGGCACCCGCGCCGCCGGCCCCGCTGAGGCCGAGCTTGGAGAGGACGAAGCCCTTGAAGGCGATCAGCGGCCCGACCGGGAAGAGCGCCGCCAGCGCCTTCTCGTTGGAGCGGAGCTGGGAGCGGAAGTCGGCGCATTCGTCGCACTCGCGGACGTGCCGGCGGACCGGGGCGGAGGCCTTGCGCAGGCCCTCGGCCGCTTCGGAGAGCTCGATCCGGACCTCGCCGCAGGTCAGCAGGCGGGCCTGGCTCGCCTCGGTCAGGGAGATCCGCGCCCGCACCAGCAGCGACTTCACCGAGGGCACGGTGGTGTCCATCGCGGCGGCGATTTCCTCGTAGGAGAGAGCGTCCATCTCGCGCAGCAGCAGGGCGGCGCGCTGGGTCTCGGGAAGCTTGTTGACGTCGCTGAGGATCTGGCGGAACTCCTCGCGGTTGTGGACCCGCTCGGCGGTCGAGGCGGCGTCGACCTCGGGGACCATGTCCATCGATTCCTGCGCGTCGGCCTTCGGCTTGCGCAGGTAGTTGAGGCAGCGGTTGCGGGCGATCCGGTAGAGCCAGGGGCGGAGATTGATCTCGCGCTCGTCGGCGAGCATCGCCCGGTAGGCGTTGACGAAGACCTCCTGCAGGACGTCTTCGGCGTCCTCGGTCGAGCCCAGCATCTGGCGGCAGAAGCCGAGCAGGCGACCCTGGTAGCGGTCGACGATCGTCTCGAAGGCGCCGGGGTTGCCGGCGCGCGCCATCGCGATCAGCTTCTCGTCGCCCTGCAGCTTGAGCAGCGGCGAACGGCGCGCGAGAAGCCCGCGGCGACTGGCGTGAGTAAGGGCTGATGCCTCCAAGAGCTCTCCCGGTGGAAGGACGGTTCCAGGGACTAAGGACACGGTAACAGGGGCGAAGTTGCGCTCCTGCAAAGTTTTTATTGCCTTTTTATCCTGCGGGGAAACCCGCAAAGTGCAGGCAAAGCAGGTGGAGGGGCGCGGGAAAATGCCCGGGGCGGGACTCGAACCCGCAAGCCCCCAAGGGGGCGGCGGCTTTTAAGGCCGCTGCTTTTGCCAGTTTCGCCACCCGGGCCAGGCGATGGTAACCCGAGACGGGCGGCCAGCCAATAGGCTTGGAACATGGCTGAGCACGGCGGCAGGCTGGTGGCGAAGGCTTTGAAGTCGCGGGGTGTCGAGCGCCTCTTCACGCTCTCGGGCGGGCATCTGTTCTCGATCTACGACGGCTGCAAGGAGGAGGGGATCTCCCTCGTCGACGTCCGCCACGAGCAGACCGCTGTCTTCGCCGCCGAGGGGATCGCAAAGGCGACCCGGGCGGTCGGGGTGGCGGCGCTGACCGCCGGGCCGGGGGTGACCAACGGGATCAGCGCGATGGCCGGTGCCCAGGCCAACAGCTCGCCGATCTGCGTGCTCGGCGGGCGCGCCCCCGAGCTGCGCTGGGGTTCGGGCTCGCTGCAGGAGATCGACCACCTGCCCTTCGTCTCGCCCCTGGTGAAGAAGGCCGAGACGATCAAGGACCCGGCCAAGATCGGTCCGGTGACCGCTTCGGCGCTCGACCTGGCGGCCGCGATCCCGAGCGGCCCCACCTTCGTTGACTATCCGCTCGACGTGGTCTTCACCGAGGCCGAGGTCGACATCCCGCTGCCGCTGGAGATCGAACAGGCCGAACCGGCCGCCGGCGTCGAGGAGGCCGCCGCCCTGCTGGCCGCGGCGGAGCGGCCGGCGATCATGGCCGGCACCGGCCTCTACTGGGGCCGCGCCGAGGAGGAGCTGCGGGCCCTGGCCGAGGCCCTCGGAATCCCGGTCTTCCTCAACGGGCTCGGGCGCGGCTGCCTGCCCGCCGACCACGACCTCGCCTTCAGCCGGGCGCGGGGGACTGGCCTGCAGGGCGCCGACGTGGCGCTCGTCGTCGGGGTGCCGATGGACTTCCGGCTGGGCTTCGGCGGCAGCTTCGGCGAGGAGACGAAGATCGTCCGCCTCGACGTCGTGCCGAACCAACTGCCGAAGAACCGGACCCCGGACGTCGACCTGGTCGGCGACATGCGCGCGACCCTGGCGGCGCTGCGCGAGGCGTCGGGAGTCAAGGGGCCGCGGACGAGCGCCTGGCTGGAGCAGCTGCGCGCGGTCGAGGAGGAGAAGCGGGCGGCCGAGCGGGTCGAGCTCGACGACGAGCGCTCGCCGCTGCACCCGGTCCGGGTCTACCGCGAGCTGAACGAAGTCCTCGACCGCGACGCGATCGTCATCGGCGACGGCGGCGACTTCGTCTCCTACGCCGGCCGCTTGATCGAAACCTTCGAGCCCGGCTGCTGGATGGATCCGGGGCCGTTCGGCTGCCTGGGGGCCGGTCCGGGGCAGGCGATCGGCGCCAAGGCCGCCCATCCCGACCGCCAGGTCTGCCTACTGCTGGGCGACGGCGCCTTCGGCTTCGCCGGCATGGAGTTCGACACGATGTCGCGTCATGGTTTGGGTGTGGTCGGGGTGATGGGCAACAACGGCATCTGGGGCCTCGAGCACCATCCGATGAAGTTCCTCTACGGCTACTCGGTGGCGGCGGAGCTGCGGCCGGAGACCCGCTACGACGAGCTGGTCGAATCGCTTGGCTGCGACGGGATCCTGGTCCGCGAACCGGGGGAGCTGAAGCCGGCGCTGGAGCGCGCCTTCGCCTCCGGCCGGCCGACCCTGGTCAACGTCCTCACCGACCCCGAGGTCGCCTACCCCCGCAAGTCGAATCTGGCTTAGGGAGCCGGAAACAGAATCGGCCGTCATCTCTGACGGCCGATTCCAGGCGGCCCCTCAGGACGGGCAGGGGTACGTCTTCAGGGACCTTTATTTGGTGGGCTCAGACGGCGGGAGGCGCCATGATGCGGCAATCGCCCAAGCCCTGTATCCGAGTGCAAGGTGAGGCGTGCGCCCCACTTCGTCCCCGGTTCATCCAGTATGTACCCGCGGGTAATCCACTTCTACCAGCGGCGTGGACGAGTTACCGAGTATAGGGGAGCGACAGTTACCTAGTTCTTGTACTTCCTAAGCTTCGCTGACCGTTCTGTCCTTTCTGGACAAGACACGGTGTCCAGTTAGTACGGAGAGGACTTTTGAGCGGCGGCGAGGGCGGTTCCGTAGAGGATGTCGTGCTCGGAGACGGTGATCCGCTCGAGGTCGAAGGCGCGCATCGTCTCGACCAGAATGACGACGCCGGCGACGATCGTCGGCGCCCGGTCGGGGTGGAGGCCCGGGACCTCGATCCGCTCGGCGAGCGGGAGGGAGGCGAGGCGCGAGAGGATCACCTGGATCGAGGGCAGGTCGAGGACGTGGCCGTGGACCCGTGTCGGGTCGTAGGGCTCGAGCTCCATCACCACGGCCGCGAGCGAGGTGGGGGTGCCGGCCACGGCGATCCCCTGGCGGGCCTCGACCCCGGAGCCGATCGAGTCGGCGATCAGGCCGCGGACGTCGGTGGCGAGGGCTTCCAGCTCGCGGGCGGTGGGCGGATCGCTGTTGATGTGGCGCTCGCTGTGACGGACGACCCCGGCCTGGAGGGAGTCGTGGAAGGAGATGTCGCTGCCGCTGCCGACGATCAGCTCGGTCGAGCCGCCGCCGATGTCCACCACCAGCGTCGCCTCGCTCGGCAGCGCCTCCGAGGTGGCGCCGAGATAGGTGAGGCGCGCCTCCTCCTCGCCGTCGAGCACCCGGGCCGAGAGCGCGAACCGCTCGCGCAGCTCGGCGACGAAGGCGCTGCCGTTGTCGGCGTCCCGCACGGCGCTGGTGGCGATCACCTCGACCGTCTCGGCCCCGAGCTCCTGCAGGATCCCGAGGTAGCCGTCGATCGCCCCGCAGACGTCCTCGATCGCCTCGCTCGCCAACCGTCCGGAGAGGTCCACTCCCCGCCCCAGCCGCGTCACCGTGCTCCGCCGCTCCAGCGGCGCCACACCCCCGTCTACATCAGCGACCAGCAACCGCGTCGAGTTCGTCCCCACGTCGATCACCGCCACCCGCTGTCCCCGTTCAGCCATCCGGCAACTTTAGAGCCACCCGCCCGCCCGAAGACCTCTGCGCAATCGTCTTCCACCCAGCCCGAAGAACCCCCCTCGCCCCCGTCACATTGCTACCATCACCAGTCCGCCGCGGGGTGGAGCAGCCAGGTAGCTCGTCGGGCTCATAACCCGAAGGTCGCGGGTTCGAATCCCGCCCCCGCTATAGGAAAAAGCCCCGGAAACGGGGCTTTTTTTGTGTCTCGAGTCCATTGCCAAATCTCCGGTGGGTACTAAGTGGGTACTAAGTTCGACAGCCAACGTGCATCATCGGGCTCGTTGAGAACGAATCCACGGTCTCCAAAACCGGCGATTTAGGTTCGAGTCCTAGGTTCCCGTCTCTGCGTATTTGGGCTGGGAAGCCGCAATCCCGCCTCTGGAGCGGGTGTGCCGCTTGGTGGTAGCCAGAGGGGGCTGAGGTCGACGGAGGTCAGCGAGATCAGAAAAACGCTGATTTTGACCCCTCCATTTCCCTGATCCGCCAGGCTGCCACCTGCGAGGAATCAGGCACTTCTGGCGAAAGTGCCTGAACCAGAGGGCTGCCGACTCGAGGTCGAGTTCGATCTCTATTTAGCTCTGATCGAGCCACGCTGAGCAGCCACCTCGAAGTCGAGCGGCGATGTAGAGCCGAGCTTGGGCGGTCCTCCAATTACATCAAACTTTTTCTAATACCCAAAAATCGATTGACCTACACCTGGGTTCTTTCTACGGTCGATCGATGTCTCGTCTCCGACTCCTCGCTCAGCAGGCGTCTTCTCTTTTTGATCTGAGTGCGGGTTTTGGATCACTGCCCCGTCGTTTGACAGGGACATCGCCGGAACGCGACAGCCGAGCCCTGGGGAGACCAATGGGTCCAACCGATTTTTGCCTTGCCGCTTTCGTTTCGACGATGGTCACGGTGCTTGCTTTATCGGTGGCCTTCTCGGTCCCTGTCGCCTCTGCCGCTTGGAGCATCCAGACCACGACGCCGCCTCCTCCAAAAGAAAGCGCCACCTACCTTTATGACGTCAGCTGTGAGCCCTCCACGGAACTCTGTACGGCGGTCGGCAGGAGCAGCAAATCGGGCGTAGACAGCCCTCTGGCCCTGCGCCGGAGCGGCACCTCGTGGTCTGAACAGACTGCCGCAAAAAAGTCCGGCACCCTTCCCACCCGCCTGTTTGGCGTGGACTGCCCCTCGGAAACCCGGTGCATGGCGGTCGGCAACTATCAGTCCGAAGCAGGTCCCGTAACGGTGGCCGAGCTCTGGAATGAAAATAAATGGAGCGTCCATACGACGCCGGTGCCATCGGAATCGACCTCCAGCGAATTAGTGGGAGTCGGCTGTAGCTCGACCGCCAGCTGCACGGCGGTGGGCTCTGCGGTGGTGAAAAGCGTGAAAACGGCGATCGCGGCGAAATGGACCAGCCCTAACTGGGCCTCGTCTTCGATTCCGATCCCTGAAGGGGCGACCTCAAGCCAACTCGATGGCGTCGATTGCATCTGGTCGAACTTCTGCGCTGCCGTCGGCCGCTACACGACCAGCGGCGGCTCGGTCAAAAGCCTCGTCATGTTCTGGAACGGCGAATGGAAACTCCACACCGTGACGGATCCCGAAGGAGCTGTTGAGAGCACCCTCCTCGACGTCTCCTGCACTCCGACTCCGAATCGCTGCACGGCGGTTGGGGGCTGGAAGAACAGCAAAGGGGAACAGTTCACGCTGGCTTATCGCTTCAACGGGGTTACGACTTGGACGCTGCAGAGTACGCCCAACCCCTCCGGGAGCACCGAAAGCCTCTTTCAGGATGTCTCCTGTGCGAGCGAAACGTCTTGCACGGCGGCTGGAAGCTGGGTGAGCAGCGGCGGTGGGTCGAACAGAACTCTGGCTGAGGGATGGAACGGAAGCAGCTGGTCGCTTGACAGCACCCCGAACCCTCCGGGCGAAGCCTTCAATTCCCTCTTCGGCGTTTCGTGCCGGGGCAGTTCATGCCTCGGCGTGGGGTGGAGCTTGAACACTGAAAATCCCGCCATGGCTCTGGTTTCGCCGGCAGCAAACACGTTCCGTTTCGTCCACGATGCAGACGGTCGGCTCAAGGCAGTGATTGAACCGGAAGGGGAAGCAGCCTTTTACGGCTGGGATGCCAGCGGGAATCTCACCTCTATTTCGCGCAGTTCCTCGAGCAAACTCTCGATCGTCCAGCTAAACCCAGCCCAAGGCGCAGTCGGCGACACGGTCAAGATCAACGGAACGGGCTTCTCCTCTACGCCGGGATCGAACACGGTCAAATTCAACGGCACGGCGGCGACTGTCGAAGCAGCGACGCCATGGTCGCTGACTGTCAAAGTCCCCGGTGGGGCTACCTCGGGGGCGGTCACCGTCGCAACTGGCGGTGGATCGGTCACGAGCCCAGAAAACTTCACGGTCGTCGCTTCTGCGAAACCAAGCATCTCCTCGATTTCGCCGACGATTGCCGCCAGTGGGGAAGAAGTGACGATCTCGGGGTCCAACTTTGAGTCTGTCGCCCTCGACAATGCAGTTACGCTCAATAGTTTCCGGCCGGAGTTGACCTCCTCTTCGACCACGGCGATCAAATTCAAAGTGCCCCCTGAACGTCTCGGTGGCAAGGTCTCAGTTGCGACTCCCCACGGATCTACCATCGGTCCCGACCTCTTCGTGCCACCGAACGGGCTCGCCGTCTCGAAAGTGGGGACTACGGCGCGGATTACGCTCGGCGAATCGAAAACCATCTCGCTGGTCGGATCCGAAAAAGTAGCACTGCTCCTCTTCGACGGGAAAGCGGGAGAAAACGTCTCGCTGGTCGCCTCGGAAAATACGATTTCCGGCGCGCTCTCCATTTGGGGTCCCTCGGGATCTCAGCTTACGTCTGGAAGTTTCTCGGGCCTTACTGGACCGGTCACGCTTCCGAAGACCGGCACCTACACGATCATGTTTGCGCCCTCAAGTGGGGCGGCAGGATCGGTGAAAGTCGCGTCGTATGGATTCCAAGACGTCACCGCCACCATCGACCCCCCGGCCACCGCCGAAGGGCTCAAACAGCCGTTGTCGATCACGGTGCCGGGCCAGAACGCCCGCTACTCGGTCGAAGTGAAAGCCGGCGACAAGTTCTCG
>Ga0190269_10000046_pt1 | contig 50440 bp, 37 predicted proteins | sample Popmic249IS_FD_133749 | JGI IMG/M metagenome (GOLD analysis project Ga0190269, IMG submission 133749) | Populus adjacent soil microbial communities from riparian zone of Blue River, Arizona, USA - 249 IS | ecosystem: Environmental > Terrestrial > Soil > Riparian zone | place: USA: Arizona... | reverse complement strand
GTTTAATCACAGCGGCGGTCGCGGGAGCGGCTCCGCAAGCTCCGCGGCTCCCGACCTCCGGGAGTTTAATCACAGCGGCGGTCGCGGGAGCGGCTCCGCAAGCTCCGCGGCTCCCGACCTCCGCATAAGGCCGCGCTTGATCGCCGACCGCGAGCATGTGGCGCTGGATCTCTCGCAGGTGCAGGTCGATGTGCACGAGCTGCAGCGGCTGCTCGCCGGTGAGCTGGAGCAGTTGCCCGCGGAGCAGCTGGAAGCGGCGCGCGCGTTGTTTCGCGGCGAGCTGCTGGAGGGGCTGGAGCTCCCGGATTTTCACGCCTACCAGGCGTGGCTCTTGTCCGAGCGCCGCACCTATCGCGAGCTGCAGCGGCGCGTGCTGGCGACGTTGCTGCAGCGCAGCGGGCGCCAGGCGGATCGCGCGCTGCCGCTGCTGCGCGAGCTGGTGCACCTTGACCCCACGGACGAGAGAGCGCGCGCGCAGCTGCTCGAGCTGCTGCACGCGACCGGCAAGGATCGCGAAGCCGAGGAGCAGTCGCGCGCGGAGCAGCGTCTGCAGCTGATGGAGGCGCCTGCCTCGGCGCAGGACACGCGCGCTCCAGCTGCGCGTGAGCCCGACGCCGGCCCGGACCCCGGAACGCGCGTCGAACCCGCGGCCGCCAGGCCCCAGGAGCTGCCGTTCGTGGGCCGCAGCGCCGAGCTGCAGCAGCTGCGGGGCTGGCGTGCGGCGAGCGCGACGCAGCTGCGCATGCTGCTGGTCCTCGGCGATGCCGGGCTCGGTAAGACGCGTCTGCTGAGCGAGCTGGCGCGCGAGGCCGCGGCTACCGGTGCGCGTGTGCTGCGCGTGGCTGCGCACGACGCGCAGCCCGGCTGGCCGTACGCGGTGTTTCGCGAGCTCCTGCCGCTGCTCAGCGCCGAGCAGGGGCAGCCGCTGTTCGACGATTCGCAGACGCCCGCGCAGGAGCTGGAGGGGCGCGAGCGGCTGTTTCGCGCGATCGCCGCGCAGCTCGAGCGCGCGGCGCACGCCAGCCCGGGCCTGTGCCTGCTGCTCGACGACGCCCACTGGTTGGACGACGCGTCCGCCGAGCTCATCGAGTTTCTGGCCGGGGCGCTGCGCGGCGTGCGTCTCGACGTGCTGCTCGGTGCTCGCGAGGGTGAGCTGCGCGATCGTCCGGCGCTCGTGCGCGTGCTGCGCGCGCTCCGCCGCCGTGAGCTGCTGGAGGAGCTGCGCCTGTCGCCGCTCACCCGCGACGAGACCGCGCTTCTGGTGCAAACGCTGCCGGGCGCCGCGGCCGACAGCCTGTACGCGCACAGCGCCGGCAATCCCCTGTTCGCAATCGAGCTCGCGCGCGAGCCGCTCGCGCCGGGCCGGCCGCCCGCGCCCAGCATCTCGCGCCTCGTGCGCGATCGCCTGGACGCGCTCTCGCCAGAGGAGTGCGACGTGCTGCGCTGGGCGGCGGTGCTCGGCGAGCAGTTCGAGACCGGCCTCCTCGAGCGGCTCGTGGGCCTCGCGCCGGAGCTTTTGATCGACGCGCTCGAGCGGCTCGAGCGCCACGGTTGGCTGAGCTTCGCAGCTGACAGCGGCCGGTTCGTGCACGAGGTGGTGCGGCGCGCGGTGTACGATGGGCTGAGCGGGCCGCGGCGGCGCCTGATGCACGTCAAGGTGGCGCGTGCCCTCGCCGCTGACGGCGGCGTGGATGGCGCGCAGGCTGCCGCGATCGCACAGCACGCGGTGCTCGGCGGTGACCGCGCGATGGGCGCTCAGGCCTGTCTGTCCACCGGCCAGCGCTGTCTGCGGCTGTACGCGCACGCCGACGCTTACAGCCTCGCGCGGCGCGGCCTCGGCTACGCTCGCGAGCTGCCGGACCCGGAGCGCACGCGGCTGTCCCTGCCGTTGCTCGAGCTGTCCGTGTACGCGCGTCGGCCGCAGGCGCTCGACGAGATCCTGCCGGAGCTCGTGGCGCTCACCACGCGCGCGCTCGATCTCGGCCTGTCCGAGCTGGCGCACCAGGGCTTTTACTTGCGCGCGTTCCTGCTCTGGGAGCGCGGCGCGCTCGGAGATGCCCAGCGCTTCTCGCGCGAGGTGGAGCGCATCAGTCGCACGGGCGACGTGCGCGAGCGCGTGCTGGCGCTCGGCGACGCGGCGCGCTGCCTCGCGATGCTCGAGCGCGACCTGCCTGAGGCCGAGGCGTATCTGCTCGAGGCTGAAGCCGCAGCGCCCGCGCTCGATGCTCCACCGCTCGTGCTCTCGCTCACGCGCGGCATCCTCGCGCTGCACCGCGGCGAGCATGCGCGCGCCGAGTCCGAGCTGGAGCGCGCGCAGCAGGCCGCCGAGCGCGAAGGCCGGCGGCTGCAGCAGTTCTGCGCGTTGGAGTACCGCATCCAGCTCGAGCTCGCGCGCGGCTGCCACGCCGAAGCCCTCGGCTTCGCGACTCAGCTGGCGGAGCTGTCCGAGCGGCTGCGCGGTGGCAGCGAGGCGCCGTACGCTCGCGCGCTGCTCGCACTGGCGCGCTACGCCGCGAACCCGGGCGCAGAGACGGACAGCCACGCCCGCGCGCTCGACGTCGCGCTGCAAGCGCTCGCGCTGGAAGACGCGAAGCAGCGCCAGGCTGTGGTGCTGGCGCACGCCGCCGAGCTGGAGCGCGGGCGCGGCGCCTGGCCGCTCGCGGTGCGCCACGCCGAAGCCGCCCTGCAGCTGGCAGCGGCGATGGAGCGCCACTCCGAGGTCGCGATCGCGCACAGCGTGCTGGCGGCGGCGGAGAGCGCGGCGGACGGCCGCCCAGCTGCAGAGCGCGCGGCCGCTCTGCGCGCCGTGCTGGAGCAGCCGATCTCGGAGTACGCGCGCGGCCTGGTGCAGCGCGCGGCGGACAAGGAGCGAGGAAATGGAACACGTCATCGCAGAGCGGGAGCTCGCTGAGCCTGCGTCGTTCGAGAAGCTGGAGGCGGCGTTGCGCGCGAACCAGGCCTGCCTGGTCGCGCACCGCGTGCGGCACCTGCGCACGTACATCTCGCTCGACGGTAAGCGCACCATCTGCGAATACGAGGCGCCGGACGCCGAGGCCGTGCGCAGCGCGAGCCAGAGGGCCGGCATGCCGTACGAGCGCGTCTGGACGGCGCGGGTGTTCGTGAGCGGCGAGCCCAAGTAGCCGATCGCGCGTTTCAACGCTGGCTCGAACGCTGCTGCAAACGGCGCCCTGACAGCTTCTCTCTCGTGGCGGGAAACGACCCTCCCGGCCGCAGGAGAGAGAGCTCGTGGGACAATCGTACAGCTACGCTTCGATTCTGGAGACCTCGCAGCGCGCGGCCTTCGGCCTGGACGACGTGCTGCGGGAAGGCGAGACCTTCGACTTCGCCCGCCCCTTCTTGCCGGAGGGCCTGAGCGCCGCGCGCGCGGCCACTCAGCTGAGCCCCGGCGAGCGGCTCACGCTCAACCAGGTGCGCGGGCACAGCTACCTGTGCCTGTTCGGGGTGGTCGAGGAGTTCATCCTGCCCTTCGTGGTGGACCACGCGCGCGCCGACCTGGCGAGCGACGATCAGCGCACGCGCGCGCTGCTGGGCTTCGCCGCAGAGGAAGCCAAGCACATCCAGCTGTTCAAGCGCTTCCAGCGTGGCTTCGAGGCGGGCTTCCGTACGCCGTGCCAGGTGATCGGGCCGAGCTCGGACATCTCGCGCACGGTGCTCGGTCACGGTCAGCTCGCCGTGGCGCTGCTGATTCTGCACATCGAGTGGATGACGCAGCGTCACTACGTGGACGGCGTGCACGATGATGCCTCGCTCGATCCGCAGTTCAAGCGGCTGCTGAAGGCGCACTGGCAGGAGGAGGCGCAGCACGCGAAGCTCGATGGCTTGATGGTCGAGCAGCTCGCGGCCTGGCTCAGCCCGCGCGAGCGCGAGGCCAGCGTCGACGAGTACCTGCAACTCGTGGCTGCGCTATCGGGCCTGCTCGACGCGCAGCTCGGCTTCGATCTGGACAGCCTGGAACGTGCGCTCGGCCGCACGCTCGCGAGCTCGGAGCGCGCGCCGCTGGAAGCGGCGCAGCGGCGCGCGCTGCACTGGACCTTCCTCGGCTCCGGCATGGCCCACCCCAAGTTTCTGGCCTCGGTGGCGGCGCTCTCGCCCGAGAGCGCGGAGCGCGTGCGCGCCGCAGCCGGGCCGTACGGCGACGTGAACGACTGACAGTCAACCTGTAAACGAAGAGTGACGAAAGGACATAACCATGATGACCTCGACCCAGACCCTGACCCAGACCGACACTGCAGTGCGTACCCTCAACGGCCTCGAGCCCGAAGCGATCGCGCAAGCCGTAGGTGAGCTGGTCAAGAACCCGCAGCTCGCGCAGACGACGTTCCGCGCGCGCACCTCGTGGCAAGGCCGCTTGCGCAGCCGCACCGAGATCGACGGCTACGACCTCGCCGGCCAGAACGTCGCGCGCAAGCACACCATCTACTCGGACGAGCCGCTCGAGCTGATGGGCACGAACCAGGCGCCGAACCCGCAGGACCTGCTGCTCGCCGCGCTCAACGCCTGCATGATGGTGGGCTTCGTCGCCGGTGCTACAAACGCTGGCTTGCGCATCGACTCGCTCGAGATCGCGAGCGAGTGCAGCCTGGATCTGCGCGGTGCGTTCGGCGTGGAGGGCGTGAAGCCCGGGGCGGACAAGATCCGCTACACGGTCCGCGTGTCGGGGAGCGGTACGCCAGAGCAGTTCGAGGCCGTGCACCGCGAGATGATGGTCGTCTCGCCGAATCGCTTTCACCTCGTGAACCCGATCGCGCTCGAGGCGAGCCTCGTCGTGTTGTAGTGGGAACAGGCGGTCCGTCGCACGGCGGGCCGCCTGCGGGCATGTACGAAAGTGAACGCAATGAAAGCGCGAGGCTTTTCGAGAATGCAATTTGAAAACCTCCTCGTTTCACAGGTGAAATGTCCGTGACGGCGAGAAGGCGCTGCAGCGGGGTTTCGGCTTGGCACGCTGCTCGCAAATAAGGAGGACAGAACGTGGCTCCCAGGAGGCATCCCCCCGCCTCTGAGTCACCGTGCGGCGGTCTTGCCCTGCTCCTGTCCCCCCTTGGAGCGCGAGACCGCCGCCCCTTTTTAAGCTCATGACGTCGCCGCGCCCGGCATGCGCAACGGGGCGGAGCCCGCTAGTAATCCGGCTCGAGCCGGACATGCTCTCGCATCCTCTCACCGCGGCGCTCGCGCTCGCCGTCTCGCTCTCGAGTGTGGGTTGTGCCCATGAGGTTGCAGCCAACAGCCCGCATGGGCCGGCTCGGCCTGGTCTGTCAGCCCTCGCTGCCGCGCTGCGCGACGACGCCCGCGGTAAGCTCGGCGTCGTGAGGCCGAGCGCCGAGCCGCGCACGCCCGCGGCCGTGTTGGGTCGCAAGCTGTTCTTCGAGCCGCGCCTGAGCGCGGACGGCAACGTGTCGTGCTTCGGCTGCCACCTGACGGAGCTCGGCGGCGGTGATGGGCGCGCGAAGTCGATCGGGGTGCACGGCAAGGAGATGCCGCGCAACGCGCCCACGATCTTCAACGTGGGCTTACAGCAACTGCAGCACTGGCGCGCGGAGCGCGAGTCGCTCGAGGTGCAGGCGTCTCGCGCGCTGCTCGGACCCGCTTCGTTCGGCAATCGGGACGAGACCGCGGCCGTGCGCCGGCTGCGTGATGCGGGCTACGAGGCCGAGTTCGCGCGCGCCTTTCCAGGAGAGCAGCCGGCGCTCACGCTCGCAAACTTCGGTAAGGCGGTGGCCGCCTACGAGCGCAGCTTGACCACCCCGGGGCGCTTCGATGCGTTCCTGAGCGGCGACGACGCCGCGCTCGCTGCGAGCGAGCAGCGCGGCCTGCGCACGTTTCTCGAGCTGGGGTGCGCGGGTTGCCACAGCGGGCCGGGGCTCGGCGGCGAGCAGCTGCGCAAGTTCGGAATCGTGAAGCCGTACGCCGCGGCGACGCATGTGCCGAAGCCCGATCCAGGCCGCTTCGAGCTGACGCAGGCCGCGAGCGACCGCTTCGTGTTCAAGGTGCCGCAGCTGCGCAACGTGGCGAGCTCGGGGCCGTACTTCCACGACGGTAGCGTCGCCGAGCTGTCGGACGCGGTGCGCATCATGGCCGAGGTTCAGCTGGGCCAGGGCCTCGCCGAAGCGCAGCTTGCGGAGCTCGTCGCGTTTCTGCGCGCGCTGAGCGGCCCTGCGCCCGCCTGGTTCTCGGCACCGTGATCGCGGTGTGGTACGCTCGCAGCATGCGGCAGCAGCTGATGGCGGCGTTCATCGCACTCGGTGTAGGACAGGCGTGTGCAGGAGATCCTGACTCCGCTGCGGGTGCGGCAGGAACCAGCGGCGGCGCGGGACAGCCTGCGGGCGCCGGCGCGAACGCGACGGGCGGCGCCGGGGCTGGCGCGGTCGCTGGGGCGCAGGCCGGTCGCGCTGCAGCTGGTAGCGGCGGCGCGGGCCGCGCGGGCGCAGCCGGTCGTGCGGGTAGTAGCGGCAGCGCAGGCGCCGCGGGCCGAGGTGGCGCAGGGGCTGGCGGCAGCGCTGCGCAACCCGCAGCTGGTAGCGGCGGACTGCCGGCGCTCGGCACGCCGCGCACCCCGGGCGACGTGGGCAGCGTCGACGTGAAGCTCGAGGTGCGCAGCGATCGCGACCTGCGCCGCATCGCGCCCGAGATCTACGGCACGAATGGCGCCCCGGACATCGCGAACAATCACCAGAGCGTGGTGCGCTCCGGCGGCAACCGCATGACCGCGTACAACTGGGAGAACAACGCCTCGAACGCCGGCAGCGACTGGATGTTCCAGAACGATTCCTTCCTGTCCAGCAGCGACGAGCCGGCGAAGATCATCCTGGACGGCATCGCCGAAGCGCACACGCACGGCGCGGCCATGATCGTGACCGTGCCGCTCGTCGACTACGTCGCGGCGGACAAGAACGGCAACGGCGACGTACGCAACAGCGGCAGCAACTATCTCAGCACGCGCTTCAAGCAGAACAAGGCCGAAAAGTCCGGCAACCTCGGCGCGCCGGACGTGAGTGACGCGTTCGTGTACCAGGACGAGTTCGTGGCGTACCTTAAGGCGCGCGCGCCGAGCGGCAGCCGCGTGCTGTTCTCGATGGACAACGAGCCGGACCTCTGGTCGCACACGCACGCGGAGGTGCACCCCGACGCGCTCACGTACTCGGAGCTGTGGGAGCGCAACGCGCGCTACGCGAGCGCGGTCAAGAAGGTCTGGCCCGAGGCGCCCGTGCTCGGCTTCGTGAGCTATGGCTTCAACGGCTACGTGACGTTGCAGAACGCGCCGGACAAGTCGAAGGGCGACTTCATCGAGTGGTACCTGGATCAGGCGAAGAGCGACGCCGAGCAGCGCGGCAGCCGCGTGATCGACTACCTGGATCTGCACTGGTACCCCGAGGCGCAAGGCAATGGTCAGCGCATCACGGACGCCGCGCCGGACGCGGCCGTGGTCAGCGCGCGCGAGCAGGCGCCGCGCTCGCTCTGGGACGATCAGTACAACGAGCAGAGCTGGATCCAGCAATACCTGAACGGCCCGATCAACCTGCTGCCGCGGCTGCAGAAGAAGATCGACGAACACTACCCGGGCACCCAGCTCGCGTTCACCGAGTGGAACTACGGCGGCGGCGATCACATCAGCGGCGCGATCGCGTGCGCGGACGTGCTCGGCATCTTCGGCCGCCACGGCGTAGGGCTCGCCACGTACTGGGCGTTGCGTGAGAACGAGAGCTTCGCGTACGCCGCCTTTCGCGCCTATCGCAACTACGATGGCAACGGCGCGGCGTTCGGAGACGTGGCGCTCGGCGCGACCACCAGCGACAAGGAGAGCGTGAGCGTCTACGCGAGCCTCGACGCCGCGAAGCCGGAGCGCGTGGTGCTGGTGGTGATCAACAAGGCGACGGGCCCGAAGAGCGTGGGCCTGCAGCTCGCGCATCCGAGCGCATACGGCGCGCTCGCACGCTACGAGCTGAGCGGCAGTAGCGCCGCGCTGACGAGCAAGCCAGACGTGGCCGCAAAGGCGGACAACGCCTGGATGATCATGTTGCCCGCGCAGAGCGTGAGTGTGCTGGTCCCGAAGCAGCCGCTCTAGGCCGACGCGCGGTCGCGCATCTCGCGCAGCAGCGCGGAGAGGCGCTCCGGGTCGACCGGCTTCACGAGATGCAAGTCGAACCCGGCTTCCAGCGCCGCCGCGCGCTGCTCGGGTGCGCCGTAGCCGGTGAGCGCCACGAGCAACGTGCGCTCGCCGTTTTCGCTCTGGCGCGCGCGCCGAGCGACCTCGTAGCCATCGATCCCGGGCAGGCCGATGTCCACCAACGCGATCTCGGGCTTGAAGCTCTGCAGCTCGGTCACGCCCTCGAGGCCGTCCGATGCACAGGCCACGCGGTGGCCCCACAGCTCGAGCAAGTCCTTCAGCACCTGCTGCGCATCGGAGTTGTCCTCCACGATGAGCACCTTGCGCGTCACGGGCTTGTCGCCGCGCGTGCGCAGCGGGCGGCTCGGCGTATCGTCGCGCGTGAGCAGCGCGGGCAGGGTGACGACCAGCTCGCTGCCTTTACCGAGGCCCTCGCTGCGGGCCTCCACGTTGCCGCCGTGCAGCTCGACGAGCGTGCGCACCAAGGTCAACCCGATGCCGAGACCTCCGCGCGAGCGCGCGATGGGCACGTCGGCCTGGGCGAACAAGGTGAACAGGCTCGGCAGCACCTCGCGCGCGATGCCGATGCCGTTGTCGCGCACGCAGACTTGCGCGGTGTCATGCCCCCCGTCCTTCGAGGTGGCGAGGGCGATCTCGATCTTGCCGCCGGCGTCGCTGTACTTGCTCGCGTTGTCCACGAGGTTCGTGAAGATCTGCTCGAGGCGCGTCGAGTCCGCACGCACCTGCACAGGGTACTTCGGCAGAGACAAGCTCAGCTGTTGGCGGCGCGGCGCGGTCTTGGTCTGCTCGGCGTTGGTCGCGACGCGGCGCAGCAGCTCGCAAAGGTCCACGAGCTCCCACTGCAGCTCGATCTTGCCCTGCGTGACACGCGAGACGTCGAGCAGGTCGTCGATGAGCCGACCGAGGTGCACGATCTGCCGACCGACGATCTCGCGCGCCCGGTGCTCGACCTCGTCCAGCGGCTCGCGCCGCTCGATCAGCGGCAACGACGCGCTCATCGCGGCGAGGGGGTTGCGCAGCTCGTGCGCCAGCATGGCGAGGAACTCGTTCTTGCGGCGGTCGGCCTCGCGCAGCAGCTCGGCGCTGTCGCGCAGCTCCTGCTCGGTTTCATTCAAGCGCAGCAGCGCGCGCACGGTGGCGAGCAGCTCCTGCGGCTCGAACGGCTGCGCGAGGTAGCCATCCGCGCCGCCGTCGAGGCTCTGGATCTTGGTGTCGACCGTGACGAACGTGGCCGACGTGTGCAGCACCTTGATGGAGCGGCCCGAGCCACTCTCGCGCATGCGCCGGCAGACCTCGATGCCGTTGATGTCCGGCAGGCGAATGTCCAGCACCACGAGGTCCGGCTTGTGCTGCTCCACTTGCTCGAGCGCCTGCAGACCGGAGTTGGCCTCGATCACCAGAAAGCCGGCCTTCCGCAGCAGCAGGCTGACCATGTACCGCGCGCCCTCGTTGTCGTTGACATTGAGGATCAAGGTGCGCGCGGACGGTTTTTCGGGGGCTGTGACCATGGCTCAGTGCTCGACTCCGGGAGTGCTCCACTTCGACACCCCGGCTTTCTGCAGGGCGTCGCGAATGCGATGGATCGCCAGCTCGCGAGACAGGCTGGCCTTGGATAGGATGACCTCGGTCTCTGCAGCCAGCCGCTGCCGCTCGGTCGCGTCGAGCATGTGCGACGTGATGATCACGACCGGGATTCCGCGCGTGCGCGGATCGCCCTTCAAATCGTCCAGCACGTCGAACGCGGTCATGTCGCGCAGCAGGAAGTCGAGCAGGATCACGTCCGGACGCTGCTCGCGGGCGCACGTGATGCCTTCGGGACCGGTGGCGGCTTCCAAGAGCGAATATGGCTCCTTTTCGAGGTACTTGCGCATCAGGTAGCGAGCCCTGTCGTCGTCGTCGATCACCAGGACCTTGGCGCTCGAGCCCGGGCGGCTGAGCGCGCGCAGCTTACGCAACAGGCGATCTTGATCCACTGGCTTGAGCCAGAACTCGTCCGCGCCGAGCGCGCGCGCCTTCTGCTCCTTGTTCGTGACCGTGACGACCAGCACGGGGATCTCGTGCGTGCGCGGGTCGCGCTTGACCTCGGCCAGGAAGTTCCAGCTGGTCTCGCCATCCAACATGATGTCGAGCACGATGGCCGCAGGGCGCAGCTGCCGCAGCAGGTTGCGCGCATGGTCGATGTTGCGGGCCGGCACGACCTGAAAGCCGGCATTCGCCAGGTACTTCTCGTAGATGAAGATGGTCTTGCGGTCGTCCTCGACGACCAGCACCGGCGCCTTCTCGGGATCGAGCGGCCGTGCCTCGAGCTGTTTGATCTCGTGCGCTTCCGGGTGACACGCCGGGATGCTGAGGCGGAACGTGGATCCCTTGCCGAGCTCGCTCTCCACCTGCAACGTGCCGCCGAGCAGCTCCGCCAGCTTTCGGGACAGCGGCAGTCCGAGGCCCGTGCCCTTCACCTTGGCCTGCAGGGGACTGTCCACCTGCCCGAACTCTTCGAAGATGTGAGCGTAGTCCGCAGCGCCGATGCCGATCCCGGTGTCCGAGACCGCGAAGTGCGCCGTGTCTCCCTCGACCCCCACGCTGACGCGCACCTCGCCGCGCTCGGTGAACTTCAGCGCGTTGCTGACGAGGTTACGCAAGACCTGCGCGACCTTGCCTTGATCGGTCTCGAGCGTCGCGTCCGTGCTCGGCTCTTCGAACACCAGCTCGACGTCCGTGCCGTTCGGCGCTAACGGTACGAGCGGGCGCAGCTGACCGCGCAGCGACGAGATCATGTCGTGCAGCCCGAACGGGTTGACGCGCAGCAGCATCTTGCCGGACTCGGCTTTCGACAGGTCCAACATGTCGTTGACGAGCGCAGACAGCTCCTCCGCCGAGCTGCGGATGAAGCGGATCTGCTTCTGCTGCTCGTCCGTGAGCGGCCCGTCCGATGCGTCCAGCAGCAGCCGCGACAGGCCGAGGATCGTGTGCAGCGGCGTGCGGAACTCGTGGCTCACGTTCGCGACCACGCGCCCGCGCACCTCCGCGCTGTGGCGCAGGCTCTCGGCCTTGTCGGCCAGCTCGGCGTGCAGGGAGAGGACGCCCCGATTGGACTCGTCCAGTTCGCGGTTCGTCTTCAGCAGCTCGTGGGTCTTGGTCTCGAGCTCCTTTTTCTGGCGCGAGATCTCGCGGTGCAGGCCGAGCATCTGGCTCATGGTCGAGCTCAGGTGCTCCACCGTCTCGCCGTAGTTGTCCGGCAAGACGAGCGCATGCAGCTCCAGCTTGTGGGGCTCCGCGGCGCGCGCACAAAACGACAGGGTGGCTGGCTTGCCGAAGGCCAAGAGCGCCAGCTCCCAGTTGCGCAGCGGCGTGTTGCGCGCCTCGCTGAGCATCGTCTTCAGCTTGTCTTCGGAGCCCGCCACCATGCAGGCGCGCAGCTCGCTGCCGACCTGTACGCCGAGGATGCGCTCGGCGCGTTTGTCGAGCTGCAAGATGGTGCCGTCCGAGTCACACACGAGACTCAGCTCCCGGCTGCATTCTTCACTGAAGCTGAGGGTCACGCGGAGATACCCACGAGTTGCTTGGCCGTGTGGATCACGTCTGCGACTTCCGTGGCGCTGGCGTCGGCGTCCAACTCCACACCGCTGCTGCTGCAGGCGGCGCCGCCGACCATGATCGGCAGCTGCTTGTCCGCGCTCTCGCGCAGCGTGCGCACCGCGTTCTGCAGCGCAGACAGGTTGAATGACATGGTCGCGGACAGCGCCACGAGGTCGGGCTGCTCTGCGGCCACGGCCTCGAGCAGACGCTCCTGCGAGACGTTCGCACCGAGGTAGTGGACCTCGAAGCCCGCGAGGTCCAACCCGTCTGCGACGAGGCGCGCGGGAAACTCGTGCAGCTCACCCTCCACGCAGCTCACCAGTACGCGCTTGCCGTTGGATGGCGCGCGGGACGCGGCCTCGTACAGGTAGCTGAGCGCCGTATTCGATATGGCCGTGGCCATGTGCTCCTGCGCGACGCTGATCTGATTCTCCTGCCACAGCCGGCCGATCTCGAGCTGCGCTTCACGCAGCACGCCACGCTGCAGCGCGGGCACGCTCATGCCGCGGTGCACGCCGTCCTCGATCAGCAGGCGCAACGCGTCATCTAGGTCGCCGGCCAGCTGAGCCCGCAGGTACCGGGCACGCAGCTGTGCAAGCTCGTCGCCTGGCGCCGCATGTACTTCCATCTTGTCCACCTCGCTCGCAGGCACAACGCTACTTCCTACCTATGGGCAGCTTTCGGGGACCCTGTCCACCCAGTAAATTGCTACTTTTCGTTGCGAAACTGCATGTGGCTTGTTTGCAGGGCGCGTGCCGAGGCCCCGCAGCTCACGTTCGGCTCACTCTCCCAGGCGCGCTTTCACAATGCATCGGCCGCTCACGGCGGCGTAGAGGCCCTACGACGCGCAGCGCCTGCTCGTTGACCGTCTGTTCCGCCCACGATTGCCACATTGTGTGGCGATAATGTGCGTGAAAACCCCCGGTCCGCGTGCGGCGCCGGTGCCTGTGGTAGGTGCGCGTACGCCGCCGCCACTGGCTGCGGATTGCCTGCGTCACGACCAGCTGGAGTAAACTACTGACGCATTTCAGAGCGGCCGAATGTCGACGGCTGCGGGTCCAGGTCGACACCATGAGGCTTTGGCTCGCCTGGCTGCTCGCGCTGTGCCTATTTTGCGGGTGCGGGCGCATCGGCATCCGGATCGTGCCGCTCATGGATGCAAGCGTGAGCGATGCGTCGCGGGACGGCGCCGCCGCGGAGAGCGGCATGGACGCCGCGCTTCCGGATGGTGGGCTGGCGCCCGTGATCTGCGAGGATCCGGGCAGCGTGGCGCCGCGCGCAGTCTGCGGCTGCGGGCAGAGCGACCTCGACGACCGCGATGCGGACGGCGTGCCCGACTGCATCGACTTTTGCCCGGCTCGCCCCGACGTCGGAGAGGACGGCACGTGCGCCTGCGGCTCGGCGCGCGCGGACCAGGACGGCGACGGCACGCCGAACTGCAGCGATCGCTGCCCGTTCGACGGCGCGAAGCAGGCGCCGGGGCTGTGCGGCTGCGGCGTGCCGGACAGGGATCCGGATGGAGACGGCGTGCCGGACTGCAGCGATGGCTGTCCTGCGGATCCGGGCATGGCGAAGACGCCGACCACGATGGTGGACGACGCCACGGTGCCTGGAAACGGCATCGACGACGACTGCGACGGTCGGGCCGACGAGAACGTGCCCGCTTGCGACACGACGCCGCGCAGCTACGAGGCGGGCTCACACAGCGTGAACATCCCGGGCAACTGCCATCGCGTGACGGTACGGCTGTGGGGCGGTGGCGGTGCCGCGGGTGGCAGCGCCGGTCTGGCGGCCGGCGGCGAGGGTGGACCCGGAGGCTACGCCACGGCGAGCGTGCTGGTCTCTGCGCCGATCCAGTTGTACGTCGGCGGCGCTGCCGCCACTGGCTGCAACGACGCCGGTACGAACGCTGGGAGCAGCAGCTACAGTGGCGGCAGCGGCGGGACGAGCTCGGGCGCAAATGGCGCCGATGGCGTGGTGAGCGGCGGCGGTAGTGGCGGTCAACCGTCGACCGGCGCGAGCGGTGGCAACGGTTACTACGGCGGTGGCGGTGGCGGTGGCGGTGGCGGGCAAGGCTCGGGTGGGCTCGGTGGCTCGGGCAACGGGGGCGGCGGCGGCGCGGCGAGCGTGCTGATCGTCAACGGCTCTCGTGCCCTGGTGGCCGGTGGCGGTGGCGGTGGTGGCGGTGCCCAGTCGGTCAGCGTGCTGGGCTCACTGTCTGTGCCCGGCGGCGCGGGCAGATCCGGTTGCCGCGGCAACGGTCAGGCCCCGCACGCCAATGGCGGCGGTGGCGGCGGCGGCGGCATGTGCCTCGGGGGCACCACACAAGCCGGCTGGGGCATCGATCCCGCGTTCGCTGGCGACATCCCGAGCGGCCGCGCCTGAGGCCGCACCAGCAGCTGCGGCGCAGCCGGCGCAGGCTACGCGATCATCTCCTTTACCCGCTCGATCTCGAGGCGTTCATCCCGTTCGATGAGGTCGTGACCTGCCTGCCGATCGTGCAGGAGGTGCTGCAGGGCATCCGTGAGCCGGGACCGTTTCGGTTGGCCAAGAGCGCGCTGCGAAGCCTTCCGACCTTGGACGATCCGATGGGCTTCGATGTGACCGAATCTGCCGTGAACCTGTACCGGCCCGCGCGACGCGGCGGACTGACGGTGCGGTCCTCCGTCGACTGCGTGATCGCGGCCGTCGCGCTCAAACATGGCGTGGGTGTGCTTCACGTCGACCGAGACTACGCAGCGCTGGCCAAGGTCGCTCAGCTGAACGAGCGCATGATTTCTGGCTGAAAAAGCACTGCGTAGGACGCGTTACATCACAGCTGCGCGTGGCGGGTGCGTGCTTGTAAGGTTCCGCTGAGAACGTGGCGCGTTGCGCGAGGCGCGCTCGAGTGCGATGCCTCAGCCTAACGCATGCGAGCTGCCTGGCCCAGAGCGGTGAGAGTCTGGCTGGCGCAGGTCCTCGGTCTGCCCGCGCCGCTGCGCGCGTCGCACGATCGGACCTGGCAGTGGTCACATGCGCGCGAGGGAGCGGGCTCGATCGAGCGTCACGCGGATTCGCATGCGGAGCGTCCGCCGCCGAGCGCGGCAGGGCCACCGCAGCGCGCGAGCGGGCGGTGGCGCAGCGATCTGGCGTTTGCATGCGTGTGTCTGCTGTTGCTTGCGTTGACTCTGTGGCTCGCGCTGCGCTTCGCACCTGCGCTCGGCTTCTATTCGCCGGACAACGCGCTCAAGTGGTTGCAGGTGAGGAGCTTGCGCTTCGAGGGCGGTGCGCTGCGGACGAGCCTGCACTACGCCGGCCGCAGCTTCGATCCGCAGCTACGAGCGGTCCCGCTGGGCGAGAGCTTCTTCACCTTGCGCGACGGTCAGATCGAGCTGGTCTGGCCACCCTGGTTTGCGCTGCTGTCCTGGCCGTTCGAGGCGCTGCTCGGCGCGCGCGGCCTGCGCGTGTTGCCGGCGTGTGGCGCCGTCGTCGCGGCCGCGTGTAGCGCGCTCCTCGCCGGTCGCTTGATCGGCAGGCGCGCGCGCGTTCCGACGTTGCTGCTCGGCCTTCTGGCTTCGCCCTTGATCGTGTACGGCATGTTGGTATGGGAGCACGCGATCACCGCGGCGCTCGCGTGCGCGGCGGTGTGGCTGTGGCTCGGCGAGCTCAGCGTGCGCGCACCGAGGCTTCGCAGCTGGCGCAGCGCGCTCGCGGCCGCGGCGCTGGCGCTGGCGTGCGCGATGCGCGCCGAGCTCTGGGTCTTGTGCGCGGCGCTGCTGTTCGCGGCGGCGTGCTCCGGACGCGAAGAGCGCCACGCCAGCCTGGCGCTCGGTGTGTGGCTCGCCGTGAGCAGTGTCCCGTTTGCGCTCTGGACCTTCGCGCACAGCGCTCACGCGCTGCCCGCGAACGCCGTTCGCAACTTCTCTCACGCCAGCCTCGAATATCTGCGCAAGGTGGGCGCCGGGGTGATCGCGATCTTCGGCTGGGGCAGCGCGGACGCGCTCGCGTGGCTCGGTGTGGTGAGCTGCGCGGCGTGGCTGGTGCTCGCCGCTGTGAGCGGCGAGCGCCGAGCGTGGTTGGGGCGCGCGCGCGGCACGGCGCTCACGCTGTATGCGCTGATCGCGGCGCTGCTCGTCGGTCGGCGCATGCGGGAGGCCACGGACACCCTGCACGGTCTGCTCGAGTCGGCCCCGTGGCTCCTGCTCGCGCTGGGTACCGTGCCCCGAGCGCTGCTGCAGGAGGCGCGGGTCGCGGAGCGGCGCTTGCGCGCCTTGCGCTTGCTCGCTCGGAGCCTCGGTGCGTACGTGCTCTTCTACCTGCTGAGCATCACGCTCTTCAGCTGGGCCGGGCCGAACGGCGGGCGCGAGTGGGGACCCCGCTTCATCTTGCCGCTCTTTCCGTTGGCCGCTCCGCTGTGCGTCCTCAGCTTCGAAGCGCGAAACGGCACCAGCTGGCGGCGCGCTGCGAGCTACGTGTGCGTGGGCCTCGCGCTCGCGCTGCAGGTCCAGGGCTTGTGGCTGGCGCAGCGTGCGGAGCGCGAGCACGACAAGCTCTCCCGACAGCTGCTCGCGATGCCCGAGGGCACCTTGTTCGTGGCGCTCGACTGGTGGCTGCCGACCGCGCTCGCCGTCCAGTTCGAGCGACGTGCGAGCTTTTGGCTCGATGATCCCGCGCAATGGAACGAGATCCTCGCGCGTGCCGCATGTGAGGATCGCGCTGAGGTGTGGCTGGCGGGTACTCAGCTGCCGCCGCCCGACGTGCTGCGCGCGCTGACGATCCCGCAGCTGGAGCTCGAGCAGCACGCGCAGGTGGAGCTGCCGCCCTTGAAGCTGCGCTCACTCAGTGCGCGGCCGCGCACGCCCGAGCTGTGCGACTGGCTGCGCTGAGCGCCAGATTCGCACAGTGTTTTCAAGAGCTTCGGCGCGGAGCATACGCGCCGCGTGGAGCCCGTCTGCAGCTGTGAGCGGCGAGCGCGCTGGCACTGTGAGATGCGCGACAGATCGCTGCAGCGATCTCACCAAGTCGTGGACAGCGCTCGGCTTTGCAGCCACAAGCGGCAGCGCGACCGGTGTCCGGTCGGCGCGACGGTTCGTGCTGTCCGATTCGGGACTCGCTAAACTGTCGATCGCTGCCCGACGTCCATACGACGAACGTACCCGTCCGTGCTACGCCAAACAGGGCAGCACGCGAGCAGTGTCAGTGCATGGCTTGGGGCCATGGGTCCAGCGTCTGGGATTCACCTGCCGCGCTGACGAACACTGGCACGCAACCGGCGACCTAACCGCCGCGCGCGCTCGACTGATCTCACACTCCGATCCTTCACAACGTTGTATGTGCTACAACGCATTCGCGCAAGCCTCGATCGCCCTCCCAGGCGATTGGCGAAGCGGGCGTCTTGCACCGGGCCACGTTCCGAGCAACGTATACATCAGCTGCGTAACGGGCGGGAGACCGCGCGGACGTGACCAGCTTCTGCGTCTGCGATCGCGATCTGTAATGGCGGAAGCACGACTGGATATCAAGCGTGGACGCTGGGGTCGGGCGCGCTCGGGTGGGGCAGCACGCGTACGCGCGATCGCGCCGCTGTGCGCGCACGTACCGCGAATCGAGCACCGCATCACCTCCGTGGCGTGTCGCAGTCCGAGCCAATCGCGTGCCGAACCTCACTTCGCGACGCAATCCACTCACTGTTCGCTTGCCGACCTCCAGGTGATTGCGCGATGCTGCCGGTGCGACTCACGCTCGAAAGAGCGAAGCGTAAGTCTGGGTCGATGGACGCACTCGCTACCGGCGCCGGCCGCGCAGGCCGGCACTGGACATGGCCACGGCGCATGGGCGCGCACGTCCGGAGGCGCGGCCGTTCATCCGAGCTCAGAAGGGACTGGAACACATGCAGGTAGAAGAGACCACGACGTCCACGACGAACACGACACTCAAACCCACGCGTGCCAGCTTCATCCGCGGCCTGCCCCTCGACATGCCGGTCGACGAGGTAATCGAGCGCGGTCGCGAAGCCGGTATCATGGTGCAGCCGAGCGACGTCCATGCGGCGCGCTATTACATGCGCCAGGCGTCGGTGAGCCAAGCAGCCAGCAAGCCCCCCACCATCGCGCAGCAGCTGATGCTGGGCGGCACGATCTCGACGCGCGAGAGCACGCGTGACGATGAGACGGTGGGCCTCACGAAGATCGCCGGCGTGCGCAACGGCACGAGCCGCGCGGCGGTGGCCGCAGCGAAGCCGGTCGCCAACGCCGGCAAGCGTCACAAGGAGCGCGCGGCGCGTGCAGCAGCCCCCGCCGAGATCTCGATCGACGCCGTGCTCAAGCACGCGGGCGTCCCGCAGGCGAGCCAGTCCAACAAGACGCGCGCGGCCAGGCGTGTGCCCGGCATTCAAGGCTCCCTCGAACAGCAGCTGCACAACTTGGTGGTGCGGCTCGGCACGCAGCGCGCGAAAGAGATCATCGATCAGATCGAGGAGCTCGCCTTCGAAGCTTCGTGAGCCGTGCTGGGCATGGATGTCGCCGTCTCGCGGTGGACGTTCGATGCCCGGCATGCATCACTGCGCAGCGGAATCACGGAGCAGAACCTCCGCGAGCGCAGGCAGGACTTCCCCAATTTTGCGCTGCACGCACAGCTTGGCGAGCGCGTCACCGCGCGTCTCGCCCAGAGTCAATATGGCGAGCGGCTTGTCTTGCTCGTGGGCGCGCTTGACGAAGCGATAGCCCGAGAACACGGCCAGTGAGCTGCCGACCACCAGCAAGGCCTCGGCCTGGTCGAGCAGCGCGTAAGCTGCTGCCACCGTCGCAGGCGGCACGCTCTCGCCGAAGAAGACCACCGCGGGCTTGAGCACTCCGTCGCACGCCAGACAGCTCGCCACGCGAAAGTTTGCGAGCCAAGCTGCGGCCAGATCGGCGTCGCCATCCGGCGCCAGCTCGGCGCGCGCTTCGGCCATGTGCGGGTTGAGCGCCAGGAGCCGACCCTGCAGCTGCGCGCGCGACTCGCGCTCGTCACAGCGCTGGCAGCGCACCTCGGCGAGCGCACCGTGCAGCTCGATCACGTGGCTGCTGCCAGCGGCATGATGCAGGCGATCGATGTTCTGCGTGATCACGCCGCTCACGTGTCCCGCGCGCTCCAGCGCTGCGAGCGCGTGGTGCCCCGCATTCGGCCGCGCGGCGCTGAAGCGAGGCCAGCCGAGCATGCTGCGCGCCCAGTAGCGCGCGCGCCCCTCGGGGCTCGCTGCGTACTCCTGAAAGCGAATCGGCTTGCGCGCTCGCCGTGCCGTCTCGGGACCGCGGTAGTCCGGGATGCCCGATTCCGTGCTGATGCCCGCACCCGTCAGCACCGCGAACTTGCGACCTTCCAGCAGCCGCACCAACTCCTCGAGCTCCGACACCATAGGCGACTGAGCGTAGATCTTAATTCACAGCGGCGGTCGCGGGAGCCGCTCCGCAAGCTCCGCGGCTCCCGACCTCCGCTTAAGTCACAGCGGCGGTCGGGGGAGCCGCTCCGCAAGCTCCGCGGCTCCCGACCTCCGCTTAAGTCACAGCGGCGGTCGGGGGAGCCGCTCCGCAAGCTCCGCGGCTCCCGACCTCCGCTTGAGTCACAGCGGCGTCGCGGGAGCGGCTCCGCAAGCTCCGCGGCTGTAAATTGCTCAGGGTGCCGGGGGCGGCAGGGTCACGCGGCCGCGCGGCCGCACGAGCTGCGCCCGGAGCTCCTCAGGGGTTCCGACCGGCGCCTGACAGACCCGATCCTCACACACGTACGCCAGCGGGCCGAGCCCGCCCGCGGCTTTGCCCTCCAGCAGAGGCAAGAGCGTCATGTCCGCGCCCGCCCGGGCCAGCGCCACGACGCGCTCGGGCCGGAACGTGCCCCGCAGCGCGCCGAGGAGCGCCTGCGTCTTGTCGTCCGACAGCTCGCCGGCGATCACGACCTCGCGCGGGCTACCGCCCAGGAAGTCGAGCGCCATGAGCAAGTGCGAGAAGGCTTGAGGGAAGCGCTTCGCGGCCGCGCCGAGCGCGTGGATCGCGGCAAACGCGCGATCGCTCAGCGCGTTGCTCTCCGTGAGCAGCGACAGCCGCGCGAGGCTCAGCGCGTGCACGGCCGCGCCGCTCGGCAGGGCACCGTCGTGCGTGCTCTTGAGCCGGGCGATCAGATCCGGGTGGTCGCCGGGCGTGGTGAAGTAGCCGCCGCGCTCTGCATCGCTGAAGCGCTTCTCGATCAGCGCCGTGAGGCTGACCGCGTTGCGCAGGTGGTCTTCGTCGAACGTGGACTCGTACAGATCGAGCAGCGCCTGCACCACGAACGCGTAGTCATCGAGGCCGGCGTCCACGTGCGCCTGGCCCGCGCGCGACGTGGCGTACAGCGTGCCGTCCGACTTCCGCATGCTGCCCAGCACGAAGGCCATGCAGCGCTCGGCGGCGGCCAGGTAGCGCGGCTCGCCGAACACCTGGTGCGCCTGTGCGAGCGCGCTCGCCATCAGACCGTTCCACGCCGTGAGCACCTTGTCGTCGGTCTCGGGGCGCACGCGCTGCTCGCGCGCCTGATACAGCTTCGGCTTCGCGCGAGCGAGCTGCGCGTGCAGCGCGTCGACGGCGATGCCGAGCTGCGCGGCCACTTCGCTCGCCGGGCGCGGCACCCACAGCACGCTCTTGCCATGCTCGAAGTTGCCGGCCTCCGTCACGTCGTAATAGGCCGCGGCGACCCGACCCAGCTCTTCGCCCAGCGCCGCGTTCAGCTGCGCTCGCGTCCACACGAAGAAGCGGCCCTCTTCGCCCTCACTGTCTGCGTCTTGCGAGCTGGCGAAGCCGCCCTCGGGCGTCAGCATCTCGCGCAGTGTCCACTCGCAGATGCCGCGCGCGACCTCCGCGTATTCGGGCTTCTTGCTGAGCGTGAAGCCGTCGAGGTATGCGGGGAGGAGCTGCGCGTTGTCGTACAGCATCTTCTCGAAGTGCGGAACGCGCCACTCGCGGTCGGTGCTGTAGCGATGGAAGCCTCCACCGAGCTGATCGTGCATGCCGCCCTGGGCCATGGCATCCAGTGTGCGCGTGGCCATGAACAGCGCCTCGCCGTCCGCGAGCCGCACGTGATGGCGCAGACACAGTCGAATGTCGCCGGCGTGCGGAAACTTCGGCGCGGCCCCGAAGCCACCCCACTGTGCGTCGAAGCGGCGTCTGAACTGTTCCAGGGACAGATCCAACACTTCGCTGCGCAGCTCTGCGCGGCTGTCGACCTGCGCCTCCGACGTGATGGCGTGTGTCAGCTCGCGCGCCTGCTCGAGGACCTTGTCGCGCTCGCTGCTGTAAGCTTCGGCGAGGCCCAGCAACACGTCGGGGAAGCTCGGCCGGCCGTGCGCGCGCACGGGTGGCAAATACGTGGCGCCGAAGAACGGTTGCAGCGCGGGGGTCAGAAACACACTCATCGGCCAGCCGCCTGATCCACTCAGCGCGATCACGGCCTTCATGTAAATGTCATCGATGTCAGGCCGCTCTTCGCGGTCGACCTTGATGTTCACGAAGTGTGTGTTCATCAGCGCGGCGATAGCCTCGTTTTCGAAGCATTCGCGCTCCATCACGTGACACCAGTGACAGGCGGAGTAGCCGATGGACAGAAAGATCGGGCGATCCTGCGCGCGCGCCAGCTCCAGCGCTTCGGGTCCCCAGGGGTACCAGCGGACCGGGTTGTGGGCGTGCTTGCGCAGGTACGGGCTGGTCTCGTGGATCAACCGGTTGGGCGTGCGCTGGTCGGTCACAGTGGCTCTATGGCTGCGGGGGGTCATCGAGCACGCTCGCGGCAGCGGCCGCGGCGTCGATGATCGCGTCTTGAAAGGTCCGCAAGCTGCGGATGCCTTCTACATCGTAACTTGCGTGTGAGAACGCGGCATCCACCGCGCGTCCCACCAACTCTGGCGTGGGGCTCACACCTAGCAACACGCGCTCCAGGGTAGACATGCAGCCGCGATGCGCAAAGAAGTCGCCTGCCACGCGGACGGCGGCCACTTTGCCGGCGCTGTCCAGGCGCAGGCCGGCGCTGACGAAGCCGATCGCCTCTTCGCGCGGGCTCGACCAGACCAGCTCGCGCACCTCGGCTGTGTCTTCACTGCTCGGCGGCTCGCCCGGGTGAGGCGTGATGGACGCTGCGTCGGCGGCGCGCCAGGTCACGCTGAAGGTCTTGGCGTGCCCGGCGGCGATGTGCTCGAAGATCGGCTCGGCGCTCGGGGCGACGCCCGCGTCCTGTAACGTGGTCGGCGTTTGCCCACGCAGCGCGGGCTCGACGCGCGGCGGATACCCTAGCTCGGCCTCCGGCACGAAACACGAGCGCGTCACCGACACAAAAAACTCGAACAGCACGCCACCACTGACGGCCGCATCCCAGCCGACGTAAGCGGCGGGTTGGGCGCCGATGCTCAGAAAGTCACGCCCGAAGTAGTTCGTCTTGGCGCCCGCGAGCCGCAGGCCCGCGAGCATGCCGCGCACGTTGCGGTTCAGAAGGCGACCGGGCGGGCAGGCCATCAAGCTCGAGCGGTCTGCGAGGGCCAACGCGGCATACAGGATGCCGGAGCCCGCGCGCACGATATTGCCGCCGGTGGCCCGGCGCAGCGCGGACGCGCCGTGCGCGAGGGTCTGCTGCGCCAGCTGATGCCGCCCGAGCACGAGCGCATCGCCCGCGAGCGGCGCGAGATACAGCGCGACGGGCAGCGAGGGGCTGCAGGCGTCGAGCAACGCCGCCCCAGTTCTCAGCGCGGCGTGTACGGCGGTTTCCTCTCGTTCGCGGAAGACCTGGCCTTCGACCATGCTGTGCTTGTCCAGTCTGGCGCGTTCCGCGTCAAGCGCTTTGTCTGTACGCAGGGTGCGCGTGGTCGACGCGGGCGAGCTCCGGGACTACACCCCATGTATGACAGACAAGCATTGTAAAGGCGCCGAGCTCCTGGTGTCTGCGCTGCAAGCCGAGGGCGTGGAGCGCGTGTTCGCGGTGCCCGGTGAAGAGAACCTGGACGTGCTCGAGGCGCTGCGCACGTCCAGCATCGAGCTGATCGTCATGCGACACGAGCAACCGGCTGCGTTCATGGCCGCGACCTACGGACGTCTGACAGGCAGACCGGGTGTTTGTCTGACTACACTCGGACCGGGTGCCACCAATCTGACTACAGGGGCGGCATTCGCGCGGCTCGGTGCGATGCCGATGCTGATGATCACGGGACAGAAACCGATCCTGAGCGCGCCGCAGGCCCAGTTTCAGATGGTCGACATCGTGGCGACGATGCGCCCGCTCACGAAGCTCAGCCAGCAGATCGTGAGCGTGGCGATGATCCCGACCCTGGTTCGCAACGCGTTTCGCATGGCGCAGGAAGAGCGGCCCGGCCCCGTGCACCTCGAGCTGCCGGAGGACATCGCGGCCCAGTCCGTCCCGGAGCTGCGGCCGATCCCGCCGCACGACGTTCCGCAGCCATTGGCTGCAGAGAGCAGCTTGCGAAAGGCCGCGGCCTGGATCGCCGGCGCGCGCAAGCCGTTGATCATGATCGGCGCCGCCGCGAACCGCACGCGCCTCGTGCCCGAGCTGTCCGCGTTCGTGAGCCGCGTGCGCATCCCGTTCTTCAACACGCAGATGGGGAAGGGCGCGGTGGACGGCAACTCCGACCTGTATCTCGGCACCGCGGCGCTGTCCGAGCGCGACTACATCCACCTCGCGGTGCGCGAGGCGGACCTAATCCTCTGTATCGGGCACGACGTCGTGGAGAAGCCTCCTTTTTTGATGGGGCCGGGCGGGCCACAAGTGATCCACTTCGGCTCGCACCCTGCGAGCGTGGAGGAGGTCTACTATCCGCAGCACGAGGTCATCGGCGATCTGGGGCCTGCGTTGCGGCGCCTCGCCGATCTGCTGGAGGACAAGCCGCGCCAGGACATCTCGCACTTCCTCGAGCTGCGTCGCATCATCCACGCCCGCGTGGCACAGGGCAGTGACGATCCGCGCTTCCCGCCCACGCCGCAGCGCATCGTGCGCGACGTACGCAGCGCGCTGCCGGAGGACGGCATCGTGGCGCTCGACAACGGCATGTACAAGATCTGGTTTGCGCGCGGCTATCGCACGCACCTCGCGAACACGATCTTGCTGGACAACGCGCTCGCTACGATGGGCGCGGGTTTGCCATCGGCCATGATGGCGGCGCTGCTGTATCCGAAGCGCAAGGTGCTCGCGGTGTGTGGCGACGGCGGGTTCATGATGAACTCGCAGGAGCTCGAGACGGCCGTGCGCCTGAAGCTCAACCTGGTGATCCTGATCATCGAGGACCGCGGCTACGGCATGATCCGCTGGAAGCAGGAGGCCGCCGGCATGGCCGATTACGGGCTGTCCTTCGGCAACCCGGACTTCGTGAAGTACGCCGAGGCGTACGGCGCGCACGGCGTGCGCGTGGAGCGGACCGAGGAGCTCTTGCCGTGCCTGGCCCGCGCGCTCGGCGCGGGCGGCGTGCACGTGATCAACGTTCCGGTCGATTACTCGGAGAACCAGCGCGTGCTCGTCGACGAGCTGCGCGCGAACGTGGAAGGAGCGGGCTGAGCCTCACTGCGACATCTGGGAGGGATCCACGATGTGGCCCGAGAACAGCACGCTGCCATTGTCATCCCGGATGAAGTACAGGAACGGGCGGTCGACGATGAACGGGATCACCTCGAGTGGCGCCGAGGTCAAGCCCACCGTGACGCCCGTAGCCGCGGCCGCCTCCGTGCCCAGCTCGTCCACGGCGATGAACGCCTTCTGGACCACGTCGTCGATCTTCAAGGAGCCGGCCTTGCTCAGGCCGCTGAGATCCGCGGCGTCGGTGAACGCCGTCTTCATGCCGAGCTCTTCGAGCGCGGGCTTCAGGCTGAAGCTGCCGGCGGTGACTTTCCACTTCGGCAGCGCGACGTTGAGCGTCTTCGTGCCTAGGCTCGCGGTCGCCGTGCGGAGCCACGCCGCGGACAGCTGCGAGCGCACGCTCTCGAACTTGCCCGCCGCGGGCAGCACGAGCGTCATGCGCAGCTTTCGGCCCTCGTACGGCAGCTCGGCGACGGCGTAGTCCGGCGCGGTGGCGTACGGCACTGCGAGCTCTCCGTGCATGGTCTTGACCTGGGTGGTCGCGCCGGCGAGCGTGTGGAACGGGGCATCGCTCGTGCTGTTGGCCTTGAAGGGGATCGCCCAGCTGCCGTAGAAGTACAGGGCGTTGACGAGCACGAGCCGCGTGCTCTCGTCGAGGGAGCCCATCGGAAGCAGATCCTGGATGCGATCGCGCGTCTGCTTGGCAACCCAGGTGTTGATGTGCATGCGCGCGGGCTCGAACGCGCGGATGAAGTCCTCGCGGAACACGCCCGTGTCGTAGTCGCGGGCCATGGTCTCGAGGAAGGCCGGCTCGAGCGCGAAGGTGTTTTCGACGAACAGGGCGTCGGCGAGGCTCAGCTCGATCTTGCGATCCATGTTTACCGTGACGCGCGATGCGAGCTCACGCGCGAGGCGGTTCGCGCTCTTGTGGAAGACCCCGGCGGCGAAGCTGTCGCCGAGCACCTTCTTCATCTCGTCGGCCGTGGTGCCGCGCGCGCCCGCGTACGTCATGCCGAGCGCGTAGCTCGCGCTGAGCGGGGAGTAGACCAGGTTCTTCGTCGTGAAGTCGTTGGCTGCGGCTTGCTTCTGACCGAGCTCGAGGCCGAACTGGTTCAGGTGATCGATGAAGCTGGCGTAGTCGGACTCGCTGACGGCCGGCGCGGTGTCGGCCGCGATCATCGCGCGCTCCAGCGGTGCGGTCGCGCCGCCCGGGTCCGTCCCAGCGTCGGGCGCACTTGCGCCGCCGCCAGCGGCAGGCGCTGCTGGTTGGCCGGCGGAGGCACCTGCGACCGCCGCGCGACCTGCCGCGCCGGCGGACTGGCCTGCCGCGTTGCCGGCGCCCGCGCCGCCCGCAGCGGCCGAACCGGCGCTGCTCGCGCGACCCGCGCTCCCGGAGCCAGCCTGGCCGCTGGAGCTCCCTGCGGCCGGCGTGATCTGCGTGGGATTTTCCGTGGACTGCTCCGCGTCCGAGCAGCCGAACAGGAGCGCGCAGCTGACAGCGGCGATCGAGGACAGGGGTCTGCGGGCCATGACGATCTCCTTCGGGCCTGAGCGGCAGCTCGAGCTTTACTACGGAGTGAGTGGATGCGCCGGCCACCGAGCAGAAAGCGTGCCGCCGCGCGGTGCTGGCTGAGGCCACAAACCGAGGTGAATGCAGCGATATTTGGGCGCGGCTGGCACAACGTTGTGCCAGCGGTCGGCGGCCCCGGGCAGGGTTGTCGTGGGGCGACCGTGTGGTGGTCCCAATCGTTTTGGCCCCACACAGCCTCCGCAGGCCTGCGATGTCTGCAGTTGTCTACGCGCGGCGACGACAGTGCGATTGACGTTTGTTGGCTGGATTCTAAACGCTTGCATCGGCTAACCTCTCGCCACGCCGCGAGGTCGGCTTCACGTGCGTTCCGCTGCCGTATCTTTCATCTTGGCTGCACTTACAGCCGCGCTCCTTACACCTCTGGTGCGCGAATGGGCCCGTCGTATGGGCGCCATGGACCATGCGCTGAGCGCGCGAAAGGTTCACGGGCGGGCCGTGCCGCGCCTCGGCGGCATCGCGATCGCGCTGGCGTTCTACGCCCCGTTGCTCGCCCTGTTTTTCGTGAGCTCGGAGGTGGGCCGCTTGCTGTGGGAAGCGCGGCTCCAGACCGTCGCGCTATTGCTCGGCAGCCTCGCGATCGCCGCGCTCGGCGTCTACGACGATCTGAACGGCAGCCGCGCGCGCACCAAGTTCAGCGTGCAGTTCGTGATCGCGGGCCTGACGTACTGGGCCGGGTATCGCATCGACGTGATCGTGAACCCGTTCGGCCCGGGGCTGCAGCTCGGCTGGCTGGGCCTGCCTTTCACGATGTTGTGGATCGCGGGCGTGACGAACGCGATGAACTTGATCGATGGCCTCGATGGGCTCGCGGGCGGCGTGGCGTTGATCGGCGTCGGGACGACGTTCGCGATCGCCGGCATCAACCACGATCCGGTGATGCTGCTGTTCACGGCTGCGCTGGCCGGCGCGTTGCTCGGGTTTCTGATTTACAACTTCAACCCGGCGACCATCTTCATGGGCGACTCGGGGTCGATGTTTCTCGGCTACGTGCTCGCGACGACGGCCATCCGCTCGAATCAGAAGTCGTCCACGGCCGTGGCGCTGGCCGTTCCGATCATGGCGCTCGGGATTCCAATCGCGGACACGTTGCTGGCGATGGGCCGGCGCGCGCTGCGCGGGGCGCCGCTGTTCTCGGCTGACCGGGGTCACATCCATCATCGCTTGATGGATCTCGGGTTGTCGCACCGGCAGGCCGTGTTGATCATCTACGGGGGCGCGATCGTGCTCGGCGGCGGCGCGGTGCTGCTGCGGTTCTCGAACAGTCTGCAGTCTGCGCTGGTGCTGCTCGGGGAGGCGGCGCTCGTGCTGCTTGCGCTGCGCGTCCTCGGGTACGCGGATCTCTCGAAGGCGCACGAGACGTTGAGCGAGCGGCGCAAGAACCTGGACATGCGCGCTGCGGTGCGGCGTGTCGGCCAGAGTATGCGGGCTGCTGCGACGCCGGAGGATCTGTGGTTCGCTTTGCGCGACGCTGCGGCGCCGCTCGGGGCTTCGGCGGTGGCGCTGCATCTCGGGCGGCTTGGCGGGCGCGACGGGACTGGGCCTTGGTCGGTCGGGTTCGGGGACGTGGAGCTGAGCTCGGAGTTGGTGGAGATCCCCGGGATGCTGCGGGCTCGGTACGGGTTGCTCGTCGAGCGGCCCGGGGATGATCACATCGATTTCGGCTGGACCGATGGGCGCACGCAGGTGGACCGCGGGACGGAGATCGCGATCGAGTTGTTGTGTGATCATCTGGTGGTGGCTTTGGAGCGGATCGATCGGGCTCGGGAGAGTCGCGACTCTGGCAAGTTCGTTGCGCTTCGGCGGTGAGTGGATAGTGGGTGCTGCTATGGGCGGCTGACGGCGTGCGGTGGGCCGGGTTCGGTTCCGGGCGGCGGCGCGCTTGCTCTGGTCGCGGTTGGGGTTGGGTTCTCGGGTTTTCCCTCGCGACGCAAGCGCGCCTCGCAGCGTGCCAAGCGTCGTTGGGGTGGGTGGCGCTTGGCACGCTGCGAACACCCGGAACCGAACCCGGCCCCCCGCACGCCTCGCGTTGCCGGTAGCGCGCTGGGCGTTCTCGACTGGCCGCTGGTAGCGGCGGCGGCTCGATTCAGGCGCGTCGCGGCTCGTCGCTCGCTATGGCTTGGCGTCTCGCGGCTCGTCGCTCGCGCTGGCCGCGGCTCGTCCGCCTGTTTCGTGCTTCTCGTCGCTCGCGATGCTTGCGGGTTGTTGGTTGCGGTCTGCTTGCTTTGGTGGTCGTTGTTAGCGGGCCATTGTGGCTGTCGGGACTGGTTGCCGACATGGGCTTACAGCGTTGGTTCGCTGCACCGGGTGGTGGGCGTGCACTCGTCAGGGGTTTGGGGATCGGGCAAGCTGGTCGGGATGAAGCGCTGTGCCGTGAGGATGGCTCTCGCATTGGTTGTTGTGGTCTTCGCGGCTGGTCCGGTTGGCGCTCGTCGTACCGGGATTGCTAGTGACAGCTGCAATGGTTGTCATCGTGGTGGGCAGGAGCCTGGGGTTCGGTTGACTGCGTCTTCGATGAGTCCTGCGCTTGGGCAGACTGTTTCGATCACGCTCGAGATCGATGCCGTGAATGGGCCCGTGGGTGGGTTTTTTGTCGTGCTCGACGGTGGTGGCACGTTGCAGGCTGCTGCTGGGAGCGGCATGCAGATATTCAATGAAGTGTCACTTGGACATTCGGCGCCGAAGATGGCCAGCGGTGGAGTCGTTCGCTTTGCGTTCGACTGGACCGCGCCGTCCAGTCCCGGGGGCGTCGTGCTTCGCGCTGCCGCTGTGTCGGGCAATGGGGATGGGTCTTCGCAGGGCGATGCCTACGGCAGCGCGCAGCTGCTGCTGGCTCACGGCTGCTCCGGGCAGCTTTACACCGTGGACTACGACGGGGATGGTTTCGGCGGCATCGAGTACGGGCAGAAGCTCGACTGCAGCATGCCGGATGGTTACGCGGCGCGCGCTGGCGATTGTCTCGAGTACGCCGCCGACGTGCATCCCGATGCAGCCGAGCGCTGCAATGACAAGGACGATGACTGCGACGGCAAGGCCGACGAGGGGCTGCCGATCGGGCCGCAGTATCGCGATGCCGATGGCGATGGCCACGGTGCCGGCGCTGCAGCGATGATGGACTGCAGCTCGCCGAAGGGCTTCTCTGCGACTTCGCACGATTGCAATGATCAAGTCGCGACGACGCATCCGCAGGCGCAGGAGGTCTGCAACTTCGTCGACGACGACTGCGATGGACGCACGGACGAGGGTGTTCGTCCGAGCTGCGGGACGGGTTGGTGTCGGCGCCTCGCGGACTCGTGCACGCAGCCACTCTGCACGCCCGGCGCGCCCCGCGCCGAGGAGTGCAACGCACTCGACGACGACTGTGACGAGCGCATGGACGAAGACGCGGCTTGTCCCGGAGGTGGTCGCTGCGTCGACGGGCGCTGCGCGCCGAGCTCCGCCGCCGCAGGGGAATCGGCCGCCGGCGCCAAAGCTTCGATGATTCCTGGGGACACGCCAACGACGGGCGCCGGAGGTGCATCTGCTAATCACTGCGGCGGCGTCGGGAGCCGCTCCGCGAGCTCCGCGGCTCCCGACCTCTGCGCGAGTACCGCTGCCGCATGCGCGGGCGCTCAGGCCAAGGCGCCGGGCTGCGTGCAAATGGGCAGCTCCGCCAGTCGGCCTGCGGATGGTGGCTGCAGTCTTGCGCCTGTCCGCCGCAGCTCCGGGGCAGGTTGGCTCGCGTGGGCGTTTGCCATGACCTTTGCCATCGCGCGAACTGTGACGCGCTCGAAGCGGCGCAGGCACGAGCGGCAGCCCCTCAGCGAATGAGCACGCGCAGCTGATCACGCGGCTGCGCAGAGCGGGGAGAGCTGTCCCTCACTCGCGATGATCCAGCCAGTGATCGTTAAGTGGTGTGAACTGTCAGCAGGCCGCGCAGGCCATGCGTCGTAGGACTCTCGTAGGAAACGAGTGAGGACCTCCGGCGCTATTCTGTCTACAGGACAGTTGCTCGCTGCGAGGACCTCATGACTTACAATCGCCGCTCTCTCGATCTTCGACACTCGCCCATCGCCGCGGGCCTTTGGCTGATGGCCGCGGCTGTCAGCTGCAGCTCCGACGCGACCACTACGGACAACAGTCAGGTCGGCGGGCCCGGATCCGTCGTCGCGGGGGCGAGCGGATCCGTCGCGCAAGCTGGCGCGAGCGCTGCGCCTGCCACTGCGGGCGGCGCCGGGGGTGCAGCCGTCGGGACGACCGCGGGCAGCAGCGCGCCGAGCGCCGGGGCCGGCGCAGCGGGCGCGGTGGGCAGCGCTGGCGCGAGCACGGCCGTCGCGGGTAGTGCAGGCGTGATCAGTGCCGGCGTCGGCGGCAGCGCGGGTGCGGGCGTGCCGTCGGCTGGCAGCGCAGGCGCAAGCGGCGCGGCGGGCGTTGCGGCAGGTGCGAGCGGCAGCGCGGGCCGAGCCGGAGCAGGCGCAGCCGGTGGCGGCGGCTCCGCGGCGGGGGCAGCTGGTGCAGCTGGTGGCGGCGCAGCGACCGCGCGCGACTACGCGCAGCGCGGCCCGTTCGAGGTCCTCACCGAGAAGAACGTCGGCGAAACGTTCCGCAATCGCAACGTGAGAGATGAGACGGCGTCGTGCAGAGCGTTCGTAGGTAGCATCAGCTTGCCCGGCGAAGGCGACGTGGACGACGAGCTGACCAACTATCCATCCGACATGGATCGGCAGCTGTACACGTTGTTTCGGCCCAAGACCCTCGAGGAGGGCAAGAAGTATCCCGTCGTCACCTGGGGCAACGGCACGTGCGCGCACCCGCTCCTCTACACCGAGATCCTCGAGCACCTCGCATCGCACGGCATCATCGTCATCGCCACCAACGCGACGTCCGTGGGCAGCGGCACCGAGATGCAGCGCGGCCTCGACTACGTGCTCGAGGAGAACGGCAAGTCGGGCAGCCCGTTGTACGGCAAGATCGATGCGGAGCTGTTCGGCGCCTCCGGTCACTCGCAAGGCAGCTCGGCGACGGTGACCGTCGGCGGCAACGCACGCATCAAGGTCACCGTGCCGATTCAAGGTGCCCAGGCGGCCGCGGCGCGCGCGCTCAAGGGCCCCACGTTCCTGATCTCCGGCGAGAAAGACACCCTGGTGACGCCGGCCAGCGTGGAGAGCGCATTCAACGCCGTCACAGTGCCGGCCGTGTACGGCATGTCGATCGGCCAGGATCACCTCATGCCGGGCCGCATGCCGGCGCCCATCCTCGAGGCGCTCACCAGCTGGTTCGCACTGCACCTCCTCAAGGACGAATCCACCCGCCCCCTGTTCTACGGCGATCAGTGCGGGCTGTGCAGCGACTCCACCTGGACGCTGAAGCGCAGGAATCTGTAGCTCCGACACGCTGGAACGCCGGTACACCCGCGCGCTCATCCGGATAAACTCCGGGCGCGATGGTCCAGCCCAACCTGATCGGTCCTGCGCCCCGCGACACGCCCCAAAGCGGCGTCGTGAGGCGTTCACATCACGAGTTGCCCGCGGATCTGTTGCGCGAGGCGTCGCACCGCCTCGGAGTCGTGTCGCTGCTCGGCGGGGGCTTGTGGTTCATGGGCGCGCTGATCGGGCGGCTCTCGGGCGGCGCGATGGTGCCGCGCGAGGACCACGATCTGCTGAAAGTGCCTGACGCCATCTCGGCAGGCGTCGTCGCCACCTCGATCGCCTTATTCGTCTATTCGCGAAAGAGCCAGCGCGAGCCGCGCTTCATCCTCGATCTCGGCCTCGGTTACATGGTCCTGATCTCCTTCGCGATGGGCCAGATGTTCCACTGGAAGCCGCTGCCATCGCACACGCCGGTCACGCCGATGATCTCCTGGATCGGCCCCTGGCTCGTGATGTTCGCCGCGATCATGCCGACGACGCCTGGCAAGACCTTGGTGGCAGGCTTGTTCGCGGCATCGATGAACCCAGTCGGCATGTTGATCGCCAAAGCGCGCGGGCACTGGGATTTCGGTCCGAATGTCCGCGTGCTGCTCATGCACTATCCCGACTATCTGTTGGTCGCCGTATCCGTCGCCATCTCACACGTCTTCACGGGCCTCGGCGAGCACGTCTCGCGTGCGCGCGAGCTGGGTAGCTACAAGCTCGGTGAGCTGCTCGGCCGCGGCGGAATGGGTGAGGTCTACCACGCGTCGCATCGCATGCTCGCGCGACCCGCCGCGATCAAGCTGATCCGACAGGAGGCATCCGGCGCTGGCTCCAGCGCGCAAAGTCAGATCGCGATGCAGCGCTTTCGCCGCGAAGCCGAAGTCGTCGCGAGCTTGCGCTCGCCGCACACCGTAGCGGTCTACGACTTCGGCATCACGGACGATCAAACGTTGTACCTGGTGATGGAGCTGCTCGAGGGCATGGACCTCGAGACGATGATCCGGCAGCACGGGCCACTTCCACCTGCGCGCGTGATCCACATCGCGCTGCAGGTGCTCGCATCGCTCGAGGAAGCGCACAGCCGCGGGCTCGTGCACCGCGACATCAAGCCGGCCAACATCCACGTAGGACGCGCAGGTTTGCGGCACGACTTCGTCAAGGTGCTGGACTTCGGGCTCGCGAAGATGCTCGAGCCGTCCCCTGACGCCATGTTGCAGACCGCTGCGGGACAGATGCCTGGCACGCCAGCGTACATGGCGCCGGAGGCCGCGCTGACCGGAGAGATCGATGGGCGCGCCGATCTGTATGCGCTCGGCTGCGTGCTGTACTTCATGCTGACGGGTGAGCTGGTGTTCCAGGCGAGCAGCGCCTTGCAGATGCTGACCAAACACGTGAACGAAACGCCCGAGCCACCCTCACGGCGAAGCGCGCTGCTGATCCCACCAGCGCTCGACGCGCTCGTGCTGTCGTGCCTGTCGAAAGAGCCCGCTGCTCGGCCCGCCAACGCGGCCGCGATGGCGAGCACGTTGCGCGCGATCGACATCGAACCCTGGAGCGAAACACAAGCCGATGCCTGGTGGGCTGCCCACGACCAGGTCGAGCTCTCGGCTCGAGGCGGAACGCAGCCCCCAGCTGCAGCGAGCTGCTAGTCCGCTGAGGCACAAAGGCTGCGCGTTCGAGGGAGCGTGACTGCGAGATCATGGCGCAGTCACGCGTCGTGCATTCAGCGACTTTCTTCGTGTGGTCTTACGTGTCAGGCAGCTGCGTGTGCGCTATGGAGAGTAGACAACTCTCACAGTTGGAGCTGCTTATGTCCAGAACGACGCGTTGGGTGGCGTGGGTCTTGATGGGGCTGGCAGTCACGACGTCGAGTGCCTGCGGCGATGACAAGGGTGGTGGCGCGGGCAGCGGCGGCGCGCGTGCGGACAGCGGTGGCTCCGGGGTGGGCGGCAGCAGCGGCTCGGCTGGAGAGAGCGGTGGATCGGATGCCGCTGAGAGCGGCCGCAGCGGCTCCGGTGGAACCGCGGGGCAAGCGGGAGCGAGTGGTGTGAGCGGAGGCGGGGCCGGCGCCGGTGGCAACACGGCCGGGGCAGATGCCGGCTCTCGCGCGGGCAACGGTGGAGCTGCAGCTGTCGGCGGCAGCGGAGGCGCGTCTGGGCGCAGCGGCTCGGGAGGCGGCGGAGAGGGCGGTGGCTCCGGGATCGTCGCGACGTCGGAGAACGCTGGCAGCGGTGGTGAGTCCGGCGCTGGAGGCACGTCGGGCAGCGGCGGTCAATCCGGAAGCGGAGGCGTGTCGGAGAGCGGTGGTGCCGGCGCGTCGGCGGGCGGCGGCAGCGGTGGCAGCGCTGGCGAGTCCGGCAGCAGCGGCGCGGGCGGTGCAGCTGGCAGCAGCGGAGCAGACGAGCTCGCGGCGCAGTGCGTGCGCGACGCCGAAGCTGCGGGTCAAACGATCACCGATTGTGAGACCTGTTTGTGCATGACGGGCAATTGTCAGGACGAGATGAACGCCATCAAGGATGATGAGGACGCCAACGCGCTCGCCACCTGCGGCAAGGCCAATGCCTGCTCGGGGCAGTGTTGTCTGTGCTCGACGGATGGCGAAGGTGACACGTGCGGCATCGCGAACTACGCGAGCGGCGTGTGCGCGAACGAGGTCGAGAGGGCCGCGGGCGGTAACCCCGGTGCCGGTCTCGTCAACGTCGCCGCGGTGATGGCAAACTGCATGGACAACGGCCCGGCCGACAACGCGTGCGCGCGCGTCACGCGCCTCGTGACTTGCGCGACGGCGCGCTGCGCGAGCGAGTGTCCGAGGGTCGTCGTAGCTTGCCCGCCGAACTGAACGGTGGCGTCGGAGCCCGTTCTTGACACGTGCGCCTGGGCCGCAAACCAGGCGCACGAAGGTCGAGCGGTGTAGTCTTTGCACCGAATGTCGTCGGTGGAGGCGAGCACGCGTGCGTTGGGCGCGGATCAAGACCGGTCGGGGTTGCTTCGAGAGTGCCCGGATTGCGGTTTATTCCAGTATGTTCCGCTAGTTGCGAGCGGCGAAGGCGCCGAGTGCGTGCGCTGTGAAGGCACGCTGCGCAGACGCTCACTCCAAGGGGTGGTTTTGCCGCTCGTCTGCGTGTGCGTGGCATCCGTGCTGTTCATCATGTCGCTCTCGCTGCCGATCATGAGCTTGCACGTGCTCGGACGCTTCGCGACGGCCACCGTCTTCGACGGGCCAATCCGACTCGTCGGTTACGGCAGCTGGGAGCTCAGCGTGTTGGTCGTCGGGACCTTGATGGTGGTGCCGACGCTCAAGTTGGCCGTCATGTTGGCGTCGCTGGTCGCGGCCACACTGTCCTGGCCATCGCGCTGGCTCGCGTGGTTCTTTGGTTGGCTGGAGCACATTACGCCGTGGTCGATGCTGGAGGTGTACCTGGTCGGGGCCGGCGTCGCGTACACGCGCCTGCGCGCGATCTCGGACGTCGAGGTCGGGCCAGCGCTCGCGGTCGCCGGTGGGTTCGTGCTGGTGATCGCCGCAGCCGACGCCATCCTGGACCGAGAAGCCGTATGGCAGGCGCTCGGCGGCCCCAACCGCCTTGCCGCTGTCAGCGGCAGCGCAGTGCCACTGATCGGCTGCGATGTCTGCGGCCTCGTGTCGCGGTGCGCGGCGACCGAGCACTGCCCCCGCTGCGCCCACTCGCTCGAGCATCGCAAAACGAACAGCATCGCGCGCGTCTGGGCGTGTGTGATCGGCGCCGCGATCCTCTACGTGCCGGCGAACATCCTGCCCGTGATGACGATCGTTCGTGGAGGCCGCGGTGGCTCCCACACGATCATGGGCGGGGTCGTGGAGCTCGCGGAGAATCACCTGTGGGGCCTCGCGGTCCTGGTGTTCGTCGCGAGCGTCGCCGTCCCCCTGCTCAAGCTCGCGATCTTGACCTCCATCCTGGTGCTGACCGGCAAGGGCTCGCCGGCGTACTTGCGCCTGCGGACCCGCATGTTCAAGGTCGTGCGCGCGGTCGGCCGCTGGTCGATGATCGATGTGTTCATGGTCACGATCTTCGTGGGCCTCTTGCACATGGGTCCGCTCAGCAATGTGTCGCCAGACAGCGGCTCGCTGGCGTTCGCAGCCGTCGTCGTGCTGACCATGATCGCGACCGAGGCGCTCGATCCCCGCCTCATGTGGGACGCCGCGAGCGAATCTCTGCTAGAGGAGCCTGCGGTGTCGTGAACGATCTGAACCCGAATCTCCAGCAGCAACCGAGCGACCGGACGCCACGTGCGGAGCCACCGACCGCGCGCGTGAAGCGACGCGCGCCGCTGTCGCCAGTCTGGCTCGTGCCGCTCGCAGCAGCAGGCGTGGCGCTGTACGTGGCCATCCACGCTTTCCTGGCACGCGGTCCCCTCATCACGCTCACCTTCAAGACGGCAGACGGCCTGGTGGCGCATCAGACCGAGGTCCGGCACAAGGCGGTCAAGCTCGGCACGGTGGACGAGATCTCGCTCACCGAGGACATGTCGCACGTGGTGGTGCGCGTGCGAATGGAAGCGCAGGCGAAGCCCCTCCTGACCGATCGCGCGCGGTTCTGGGTGGTGCGACCGCGGCTCGGCGGGGGCCTCGCGGGCTTGCAGACGGGCCTCGAGACGCTGGTTTCCGGTGCGTACCTCGCGGTCGATCCGGGGCCCCCGGGCGGCCGTCACGTCGACTCGTACCAGGGCCTCGAGGAGCCTCCGAGCGTGCGTTCGGACGAGCCCGGCCGGGTGATCCGGCTCCAGTCGGATCGGCTCGGATCGATCGGTGCGGGCGCGCCCGTGTATCACCGCGATGTTCGCGTCGGTGAGGTGCTCAGCTACGAGACGGGCGCAGCGGACGGGCCGGTCTCGATCCGCGTGTTCGTGCGTGCGCCGTTCGACAGCTCGGTTCGGGACGCCACGCACTTCTGGAACACGTCGGGCCTGTCACTCGACATGGGGCCGCGCGGGTTGCACCTCGAGTTTCGCTCGCTGACGACGGCGCTGTCGGGAGGCATTGCGTTCGAGACCCCTCTCGCCGCTCGTAGCGGCAAGCCCAGCGCGGACACGAAAGTGTTCGAGCTGTACGACAGCGAGGCCGCCGCCGAAGCGGGTTTCTACGAGCGTGTGCCGTGCGTCACGTACCTGGACAGCTCCCTCTCGGGGCTCGCAGTCGGCGCGCCCGTGCAGCTGCTCGGCGTGCAGATGGGCATCGTCACGGGGCAAAAGCTCGTGTTCAACGAGGCGGGCCACCTGGTCGCGCGCGTCACCTTCGACATGCAGCCGACGCGTGCGCTCGAGGACCCGAGCCGCAGCGCGCGCGAGCTGACGACGTACATCCTCTCGCAGGGCCTGCAGGTGGAGATCAGCTCGACCAACTTCGTGACCGGACAGAAGGTCCTGTCGCTCGAGTACGCACGTGACAAGGCCGAGCTGCGCACCGAAGACGGCGCGCTGCTGGTGCCCGGGGGCGGCGGTGGTGGTTTGACCGACATGACCAGCTCACTCGGCGCCATCGCAGCCAAGCTCAATCAGATCCCCTTCGCAGACATCGGCAGGAACGTCGACCGCACCTTGCGCTCGGTCAATGAGGTCGTGAGCGGGCCCAAGCTGCAGAACACGCTGAATGAGCTGTCGCTGACCCTGCAGGAGGTGCGCCGCCTCGCGCATGACACGAACGCGGGCATGGCCCCGGCGCTGGCGCGCTTGCCCCAGCTCGCCGAACAGATGCAGCAGGCCGCGCAGAACCTCAACGCGGCGCTCGGCGAATCCGGCTACGGCCAGAGCTCGAGCTTTCAGCACGACATGACTGAGCTGGTCACCCAGGCTCGCGACGCCGCGCGCAGCATACGTCTGTTCGTCGAATATCTCGAGCGTCATCCGGAAGCGCTGATCCGCGGTCGGAGCGGGGGAGACAATCCATGAGCATCTCGCTTCGCGCACTGTCGCTGATGGTGTTTTCGCTGTGTTGCGGCTGCGGCTCGTCGCCCAACACGACGTATTACGCGCTCGCCGCCGTCAGCGGCACAGCTCGCCAGGCGTCTCTCGGGGCGATCGAGGTGCGCCGGCCCGGCATCGCGGGCTACCTCGACCGCACCGAGATCCTCGCGCAGTGGGACGGTCAGCGCTTGCAACTGGCGAACAACGCCGGCTGGGCTGAGCCCATCGCCGCGATGATCGGCCGGGTGCTCGCAGACGATTTGAGCGAGCGTCTGCCCGGCACGATCGTGTTCAGTGCGGGCTCTGATCTATCCATGCCCACGACGACCGTCGTCGAGCTCCTGATTCGCAAGTTCGATTACGGGTCCGATGGCCACGTGCATCTTCTCGCGTTGTGGTCCGTGCGCGGCGGGGGCCAGCCGTCCGCGCGAGCCGCCTCGCTGCGGGCGCGTCCAACTACCGATGAGACGGGGGCCATCGTCGCGGCGATGAGCGGCCTGCTCGGACAGCTCGCGGACGAGATCGCCAGCGAGCTGCAAGCGCGGGGCGCTGCGCCGATCAGCCGAGCCCCTGAGTGATTTCTCGCTGATCAATCCTGCACATCGTGGACTCGTGGGCGCAGCGAGGCCGCGAACACGCTGTTCAGAGGCAGCCGTGCTCGGCCGCAACACTCCCTTGGCCGCTGCGTTCAGGCGCAGATGTTGCTCCACTCGCAGCAGGAGGACACGATGGACAGCATCAACGCGCAACAACCCGAGCACAACCGAGAAGACCTCTTCGGCAGCGACGCCGTGGAGCGGATGAAGGCCATCGCCAAGCAGGCGTCCAGCTGCTTTTTCTGTACACAGTTTCGTGAGGGTCAACCGGTCACGACCCGGCCCATGGCCGTTCAGAAGGTCGACGACCGCGGCAGCTTCTGGTTCCTGAGCTCGGCGGACAGCCACAAAAATGAGCAGCTCGAGGCCGAGTCGAACGTCCAGCTGCTGTTCCAGGGCTCGGCGCACTCGGACTTCATGACGCTGTACGGCGACGCGGTGGTGACGCGAGACAAAGCCAAGATCAAAGAGCTGTGGGAGCCGATCCTCAAGACGTGGTTCACGGAAGGCGTGGACGATCCCAGGATCACGGTGATCGAGGTGCGCCCCCGCGATGGCTACTACTGGGACACGAAACACAACCGCGCAGTCGCCTTTGCGAAGATGGCCGTCGGTGCCGCGATCGGCAAGACCCTCGACGATTCCATCGAGGGAACACTCCACGTCTGAGAGCGCGGCGCACGCAGCGCGCGGGCTCAGCGCGTTGCCACGATGACCGCACCTTCGCCGGACGGGCTGAAGGCGCGGCCATCGAGCGCGCCGTACACGCTGGTGCGCGCGAACCCCGCCTGCCGCGTCAAGCTGCACAGCTCATCGGTCGAGTAGAGCCGGTGCCACGCGAGCCAGCTGTGATCGATGCCCGGCCCCTGAACGTGCCAGCGTCGTTGGATGATCGAACCGTCTTGCAGCAGCTGTGCGTGTTCGCGGATACGCCTGCCCTCGCCGACGTCGTATTCGAGCGGCTCCGTCTCTACCGCAGTTTCCTTCGTGACCAGCTCGAGGACCAGCTGACCTGAGGGACGCAGTGACTGATACAGGTTGTGCAGCATCGTCACATCGTCTCGAGGCTCGCTCGAGTAGCCAAACGACGTGTACATGCAGATGGCAAGATCGAAGCCCACAGGCCGGATGAAGCGGCGCATGTCGGCGGGAATCAGCTCGACGGTCAGCCCGGCTGCGGCCGCGCGCGTGCTCGCCTCCGCGAGATACGCCTCGCTGAGATCGACGCCACACGCCTGCCAGCCGCGCGCCGCAAGCGGCAGAAGATGCCGGCCTGGACCGCACGGGATGTCCAACACCGCGCCGCCGTTCGCCGCGCTGACCAATGTCAGCAACTGAGTCACCTCGCGGTCTGCATTCACCCACAAGGACTCGTCGAAGATCCCATCACGCAGCTCCACCCAGAACTGCGGATCGACGTGCCAGGCTGATACGTCAGGCTTGTCCATGTAAATCCTTCCGCTCGTCGGGGAGCAGGATCAGTGCCAAAGCGTTGCCTTGCTCGGGCGCGGCCGGCGTTTGTTCCGTGACGGCCAATGCAGTGAGGGTCTCGTCCCGAAGATCACGAAGCACTGCATGTCGAGCGTGGCTCTGCTCACCTACGACCGCCGCGCGCAGCGTCAGGTGCGAGAAGAACGAATGAAGAGCGCGCACCTACTGTCAAACAATCAGTTGACAGTCAAAAGACATTTTGCCCACATCGGCGCCGTCCCAAGCCCTCGACATTGACGATGTGAATCATTGTCAGTTATGTCGCGCGCGGCGCGATGATTCCCCCCGCGCCGTCAGGAGACACGTGTGATCAGACTCAACGTGACGCTGTCGTTCGTATCGCTGTGCTTGGTCGGGTCGGCCTGTGCGTCCCAGGTCGATGATGGGACCGCACAAGCGCAGGCGCAGCAGACCAGTCAGGCTCTGGAGAGAGGGCGCCTGCTCGCGCTCGGCGACTCGATCGCGTTCGGCTACGACCCGTTCGGGGACTTCACGAAGGACAAGAACTTCAGCGGCTATCCGGAAGCGCTCGACGAGGAGTTCTCGGTGAAGAACTCCGCCTGTCCCGGCGAGACCTCGGCGTCATTCCTGTCCATGACGGCGCCGGACAACGGCTGTCGTTCGTATCGCAGCCGCTATCCGCTGCACGTGAACTACGGCGACAACCCCACGCAGATGGCGTACGCGTTGTCGCGTGTCACCAGCTCGGAAGCGGAAGACGTGCCCACGCAGATCACGCTGAACATCTCCGGCAATGACATCTTCCTCGTCCAGGCCCGATGTGCCACCGACCCGCAGGGACCGGCCGCATGTTTTGCAGCGGCCGCGCCCGCGCTGATCACGTCGGTCGCCACGAACGTCGCCACGATCCTCGGCACGTTGCGCGGCGCCGGATACGCTGGGCCCATCACGTACATGAACCTGTACGCGACGGACTACAGCGTCCCGAGCACGCTCCAGTTCCTCGCCGCGCTGAACGGCGCCACGTCCGCTCAAGCGCGCAGCTTCGGCGCCAAGATCGCGGACGCGTTCGGCGCGTTCAAAGCGGCCGCCGGCTCGCAGAGCCCCTGCGCCGCGGGCTTGTTGATCCCGAAGCCTGACGGCAGCGGTTGCGACGTGCACCCGTCGGCGACCGGCGACGAGGTGCTGGCTGATGCGGTCCGCAACGCGCAGTAAGCGCGTCTGACTCTGCTCCGAGCCGCGCCTGACTGTACGGCAGGCGCGGCTTCGAGCTCTAACGCCTCCGTGACGGCTCCTGTGTGTCATGCTCGTCCGCTGCATGCAGCTGCAACAACGCCGTCGTCGCGGCGCGTGCGCGGCGTGTGAGCTCGCGGGCGTCTGGCGGCACTGACAGCCCGAGGAGCAGCTCGAGGAGCACGTCGCCCCAGAGCAGCGCCGCGAACTCTGCCGCCATGTCGGCCGGCCGACCGCGCAGCAAGCCGGCGGCTTGCGCGCGCGTCATGAGCTGGGTCAACGCGTCCCGCGCGCCAGCGCGCGCCTGAGTGTGGAGCGTGTGCGCGACCTCCGGCGTGTGCACGGCTTCCGCGATCGCCAGTCGGAACACCGCGATCACCGTGCCGTCGGTGGTCTCGCGCAGCAGCTGCGTTCCGAAGCTCGTCAGGACTTCCTCCAACGTCGTCCGATCGCGCGGCTCCGGTAATCGCGCTGGCAATTGCAAGCGCTGGGCACGTTGCTGGATGCAGCTCGTGAGGATCTGCTGCTTGTTGCCGACCAGCGAATACAGGTCGCGCTTCGAGACGCCAGCCCGCGTCGCGATCTCGAGCGTGCTGGTCTGCGCGTAGCCGCGCTCCGCGAACGCGGCGAACGCCGCAGCCAAGATGCGCGCGCGCGCCGGATTTTGTTCAATCTCTTCGGGCGGTTGTGGGTTTGTCGGGCGGCCGGGCATTGACGAGGTACCGAACGGTACCATAGTCGGAAGGTACCGAGTGGTACCACGGAGGAATGCTGCGATGACCCAGGATCTCGTACTCGTCACAGGTGCGGCCGGAGGCCAACAGGGCAAGACCGGCCGCTATGTCACGGAGTTGCTGCTCGCGCGCGGCGTGCCCGTGCGCGCGTTCGTGCGGCGGATCGATGAACGCGCCGAACGTCTGCGCGCGCTCGGTGCAGAGCTCGCGGTCGGAGACTTCCTCGATCTGGCCTCGGTCGAGCGCGCCGTGCAGGGTGTGTCGACCGTTTACTTCGCGTATCCCGTCCAGCCCGGCCTGCTCGATGCGACTGCGATCATGGCCGACGCGGCGCGGCGCGCGGGCGTGAAGCGGCTCATCGACATGGTCATGTTGGTGTCCGCGCCGAACGCGCCGACGCCGCGCATGCGTCAAAACTACCTGTCCGAGCAGATCTTCGAGCGCGCAGACATCGGCGCCTCTCACGTCCGAGCCACCGTGTTCTACGAGAACGTGCGGGCCATGGTCGCGCCCACGCTCGCGGCCGATGGCTCGATCCTCTTGCCCTGGGGCAGTGAAGACACGCGCGTGCCGCTCGTGTCCGGCGAAGACGTCGCGCGCGTGGTGGCAGGCGTGCTGACGGACCCGTCGCTCGTGCCCGGCAGCTCGATCCCCGTAGTGGGCGAGGTGCTCGCGCTGCGAGAGATCATCGGGACGTTCCACCGCCTGTTGCAGCGCGACGTGAGATACGTCGAGATCTCGGACGAGCTCTGGCACGCGGGCGCGCTCGCGCGCGGCCTCAACGATCATGCGGTGGAGCACCTGTCGCAGCTCTGGACGCTGCTGCGCACGCGGCCCACGCAGGTGAAGGTGACCGACGCCATCGAGACGTACGGCGGACGCGCGCCGAAGACGTTCGAGCAATTCGTGCGCGAGGAACGAGCGACGTTCGCGCCCGCGTCAGCCGCCGCCGTCGCGTCCAGCGCACACGGCGGCTAGCGGTCTCCGCGCTATCTTACCTCCCACGTCATGGCTCGCATGGCAGGCCGGCCGCATTCTGAGCGACGAAAGGAACCTGACCATGCGAGACAACAAAGCCCAATACCTCCGCGTCGTTCTCCTCGCCGATGCGGCCACGTGCGCGCTCTCCGGCACGCTCTCTCTCACGCTCGCTCACACACTGTCGGCACCGCTCGGCATGTCGCTGGACCTGCTGCGCGCCGCGGGCGCGGTGCTCTTGGCCGTCGCGGCTTTCATCCTGTTCGCGGCTCGCAATGTGCCCGCGCTGCGCTGGCCGGTGTGGGCGGTGGTGATCGGCAACGCGGCCTGGGTGCTCGAGAGCGTGCTGGTGGCGCTCTCTGGATCCGAACCGCTCACAGCGGTCGGCCAGGCGGTCGTCATCGGACAAGCGGTCGCAGTCGCCGTGATCGCCGAGCTCGAATACATCGGCCTACGCAAGACCGCAGCTCTGCAGCCATCCGCGGCACAGTCATGAGCCTCTGACCGCGTTGTGTCACGTCGCTCGACGTCGTGACACAGCGCGTCCCGGGCGTGTGTTCCGCAGATGTGGTGCGCACAGGCCACTCGTGCTCCGGACGTGCGACAAGGGGGTCGCGCCATGCTGCGTGCTTCGGGCTGCGGGCTGTGACACAATCGTGTTGAGCGTTGTCGCAGTGAAGTTGCGATGAAGTTGAAAGCGGCGCTTTCGGTGGTCCTCGTCGCGGTCTCGTGCACCGCCGTCTCGAAGCTCTCGGCGGACGAGAGTGAGACCTTCACGCTCGACGAGGTCGAAGCCGCAGACGAGAAGCCGGCCAAGCCCGCCGTCGTGGACACGTCGGCGGCCGTCGCCGAGGCGCTCGGCGACTTGCGCTGGGGCATCTCGAAGGACGAGCTGCTGAAGCTTCTGAAGAAGCGGATGCGCGCCGACCTCGATCGACGCATCAAAGCCGAGCGCGACGTCGTGCGGCAAGATGCGCTGTTTCGCGCGGCGCAGGAGCAAGCGCGCCGGCTCAGCGAGGACTACGTTTCGTTCGACGGGCGCAAGACGGGGTGGGATGTGTCCCCGATCGCCGGCGAATTCGCGCACGGAAATGGCGAGGCGATGCTGGTGGTCGCCCATGGCAACACGCGCAACACGCGCGACCTGTACTTCTTCGTCCGCGGTAAGCTCTGGAAGTGGTACCGCGAGCTGCAGAACCAGGACTCGGACGACGCGCTCGCGGCATACCGCGCACGCTTCGGACGCGGCAGTCCGCAGCGCGAGCGCATGAGCGAATCGAAGACCCCGTACGACGGCGTGACCTGGACTGACGCGGAGACGCGCCTCACGCTGATCCGCCGCGGCACCGACCTGTGCCTGATCTTCGAAGACAAGGCCGCCGTCGAGCAGCTCGCCGTGACGCGGCGCCGCTCCGCACCGAAGGCCACGAAGACGCATGCGGCCCTGGACGTCGAGTCGATCTTGATGACCGACTCGGAGCTCAAGGCACGCGACGCACGCACGTATTAGTCGGTAGTCAGCTCAGTGCGCCGACCAGTTGTTGTTGGCGACGAAGGCTTGTTTGGTTTCGATCGCGCGGGGTATGGCGTTGACCTTCACGAACGCGTCCGCGATGCGCTGCTGGCGCTGCAGGATGTCCGGCGTGATCGGCAAGAGACCGTAGGTGTGGCGCTTCTCCGCGCGCAGCAGCGCGTCGTAGGAGATGCCGCTCGCGGAGGCGTTCAGCTTGGCCGTCTCTTCCGGATGCTCACCGGCCCACTTGCCGAGCTCATCGAACGCCCCGAGCACGATCTGCAGCAGCTTGGGCTGCGCGGCCGCGAACTCCTTGCGCGCCACGTAGTATTGGTGGTTGTCGACGAGCCCCTCGCCATCTTGCAGCACGCGCGCGCCCGCGAGCTCGGCCGCCGCGAAGAACGGGTCCCAGATCACCCACGCGTCCACGTTCCCGCTGTCGAAGGCAGCGCGCGCGTCCGCCGGTGGCAGAAACGTCACCTGCAAGTCGTCCAGCGTGAGCCCCGCCTTCGCGAGCGCCTGCAGCAGCAGGAAGTGCACGTTCGAGCCGCGGTTCAGCGCCACGCGCTTGCCGCGCAGATCGGACAGCCGCTGCAGCGGCGAGCGCTGCGGCACGATGATGGCCTCGGCCTGCGGGGCCGGCGCCTCGTGCGCCACGTACAGGAACGGAACGTTGCCCGCCTGCGCGAACACGGGCGGGGTCTCCCCCACGTACCCCACGTCCACGGACCCCGCTCGCATTGCCTCGAGCAGGAGCGGCCCCGCCTGGAACTCGAGCCACTCGAGGGTCGCGCCCTGCTCCTGCAGCCGCGCCGCCAGCGACTCGGACCGCGACTTGAGCAGGAACGGCGCGCCGCTCTTCTGGTAGCCGATGCGCACCACGGCGCCGCTCTTGGCTGCGGACTGTGAGGTCGCGAGCTCGCTGCCGCTCGAGCGGTTGCAGCCCACGGCTGCCAACAGCAACGTCAAAATCAGCCGCGTCATGGCGCCGGGCTCGGGTAACGCGCGTGGATGGCGTCGATCCGCGCGAGCAGCTCGCGCGACAGCTCCACGTCCAGGCTGCCGAGGTTCTCTTCCAGCTGTTCGAGCGTCGTCGCGCCGATGATCGTGCTCGCCACGAACCAGCGCGAGCGCGCAAAGGCCAGCGCGAGCTGCGCCGGGGATAGCCCGTGCTCGCGGGCGAGCGCCGTGTACGCCGCGACGGCCTCATTCACGTTGGGCTTCTGGTACCTGGCCCCGAAATTCTCGAAGCGCGCGAAGCGTGAGCCAGGTGCCACGCCGTTTTGGTGCTTGCCGGACAAGAGGCCAAACGCGAGCGCGCTGTAGGCCAATAGGCCCACGCCTTCGTGGCGCGTGGCCTCGGCGAGCGGACCATCGAAGTGCCGATTGATCAGGCTGTACGCATTCTGGATGCTCACCGGCCGCGGCGCGCCGAGCTGTGCGGCCACGCGACTGAACTCCGTCACGCCCCAGGCGGTCTCGTTGCTCAGACCCCAGTGGCGCACCTTGCCCTCTTTGATCACCTGCGCCAGCGCTTCGATCTGCTCCGCCGTCGGGGTGCTTGCTCGCTCCTGCTCCAGCTCGTACGCGACGCTGCCGAACTGCGGCACGTACCGGTCCGGCCAGTGCAGCTGGTAGAGGTCGATGTAGTCCGTCTTCAAGCGCCGCAGGCTGTTCTCCACGGCCTTCTTGATGTTGTCACGCGTGTACCAGAGGTTACCGCCGCGGACCCAGTCGATGGGGCGGCCCGGCCCTGCGGTCTTGGTCGCGACGATGATCTCGCTGCGCGTCTGCTTGCCGAGCCACGCGCCCACGATCTCCTCGGTCCGGCCCTGGGTCTCGGCGCGCGGCGGCACGGGGTACATCTCCGCGGCGTCGATGAAGTTGATGCCGAAGGACAGCGCGCGATCGAGCTGGGCGTGCGCCTCGACGAGCGTGTTCTGCTCGCCGAAGGTCATCGTGCCCAGGCACAGGTCTGGAACGACCAGCTCGCTATGGCCTAATGGACGGAAGCGCAGTGGAGACATGCGCGGGACCATAGTAGAGCCGTGTCTTGAATACAAGACGCAAATCGCGTATTGCGCAGACTCCTCACTGCACTTGGCGCCGCAGATAGTTGAGCACGTCGGCGCGGGTGATCAGCCCGAGGAAGACCTCGCCATCCATCACGGCCGCAGAGGAGCGAACCTCGAGCATCGCCACGAGGTTGTTGATGGACACTCCCTTGTCGACGCGCAGAAACGTCGACGTCATCGCCTCGCGCGCAGGCGACTTGAAGCGCTGCGGGTGTCCGAAGGCGTAGCGCATGATGTCGTCCTCCGTGATGATGCCGATCAGGCGCTCGCCCTCCATCACGGGCAGCTGCGAGAAGCCCGCGTTTCGCAAGCGGTTGTGCGCCGTAGCGACCGTGTCGTCCGGCCCCACGGTGATCGTCGCGTGCTCTCCGTGCGGACGCCCGATCAAGTCACGCAGGTCGCCATAGTTCTGGCGCTGCGTGAACCCCTGATCATACATCCAGAAGTCGTTGAACAGCTTCGACAGGTAGCGATTGCCGGTGTCACAAGCGAACGTCACGACGCGCTTCTTCGTCTTTTGCTCGCGGCAGTAGCGCAACGCCGCAGCCAGCAACGTGCCCGTGGATGAGCCCGCGAGCACGCCCTCTTTGTGCAGCAGCTCACGGGCCACGGTGAATGACTCCGCATCCGGGATGCTGTACGCGCGCCGCGTCAGCGCGAAGTCACAGATCTCCGGGATGAAGTCTTCACCGATGCCTTCGACCAGCCAGCTGCCACTCTCCTTGGCCAGCTTGCCCGTGGCCACGTAGTCCGAGAGCACCGAGCCTTCCGGATCCGCGAGCACCAGCTCCACGTGCGGCGCCACACGCTGGAAATAGTGCGTGAGACCCGCGACCGTTCCGCTCGAGCCCACGCCGATCACCACCGCGTCGAGCCGCTCTTGCATCTGCAGCCACAGCTCGGGGCCGGTGCCCTCTTCGTGCGCCTTGGGATTGTCCGGGTTCGCGAACTGATTGATGAAGTAGGCGCCCGTGCGCCGCGCAATGGCTGCGCCGAGGTCCTGGTAATATTCGGGGTGGCCCTTCGCCACGTCCGAGCGCGTCAGTACGACTTCTGCGCCCATCGCTCGCAGCGCGAAGATCTTCTCCTGACTCATCTTGTCGGGCACGACCAACGTCATGCGATAGCCCTTTTGGGCGGCGACGAGCGCGAGACCCAGGCCCGTGTTTCCTGCAGTGGCTTCGACGATGCCCGAGCCAGGCTTGAGCTCGCCGCGGGCCTCCGCAGCTTCGATCATCGAGACTCCGATGCGGTCCTTGATCGAGCCGCCCGGGTTCATCAGCTCGAGCTTCAGAAACAGCTCACACGGTCCCGTGTCCAGCCTGTTCAGCTTGAGCATGGGCGTGCGGCCGATCATTTCCAGGACGTTTTGGTAGATGTGCATGGGTCAAAGCAGACGATGGCACGCGCGCAGCGACGAAGCCCAGAGGTCCGCGGCCAGCTACGCCTGCAGCATGTCGGATGAGGTCGCAGTCGCGGCCGCATACGCGCATGCCACATGGGTGGCAGGATGGACGTGGCAAGCGTGCGCCACTCTGCATGACATACAGATTTTACGAAGTGTCAGGGGCGTCCCGCACAAACTTGCGGTACTGTCGCCGTTGTGACGTTCGCTGTGGCGCGCTTGCGCGCGCCTGGTACGCGCGTTGCTGAACGGGTCCAGCGGTCTCATTCCAGGAGCACCATGGTCGCGGTCCAAGCCCATTTGTCAGAGCGCAACGATACCGAAACGGCACGGCTAAACAGCCGAGTGGGCTCGTACATCGGCCTGTCTCATCGTGTTGTCAGACACCTCGCGAGCGGTGGGATGGCGCATGTCTTTCTCGCCGAGCGCGAGCCATGCGGCTCGTTCGCCGCGGTGAAGCTCACGGACCAGCCGAGCGGCGTGCCCGACCACTTGCTCCGCGAAGAAGGTGCGCTGCTCGCAGGCTTGCACCACCCGAACGTCGTGGAGCTGATCGAGCACAGCAAGACGCATGACGGGCTGGACTACCTGCTCCTCGGTTACGCGCGTGGCGTCGAGCTCGACGAGTGGCTGCGCTACTCCGGCGCCGCGGTCACGCGCGCGCGCATCTTCAGGGTGCTCTGGCAGCTGGCAGCGGCGCTCGACTATCTGCACTCTCAGCACATCGTGCACGGCGACGTGAAGCCGGCGAACGTCATGGTCGATGCGTACGATGGAGACCGCGTGACCCTCGTGGACTTCGGCCTCGCGTTCCGCGAAGGCTCGGCCCAGGCGCGGCACGGCAGCTACGGCACACCCGGCTACATGGCGCCCGAGCAGCTGGCCGGCGATCCGTGTGGCCCAGCGATCGATCGCTTCGCGCTCGCCGCGCTGGCGTTGGAGCTCCTGGCGGCGCGCGGTTTGTTGACGCGCACGCGCCTGCGGCAGCTGAGTCGAGAGGGTAAGCGTCATGTGGATGCGATCCCGCACCTGACTTGCGGCGCCCTGCGCCCGTTGTTTGCGCGCGCCCTGAGCGACCGACCCGAGGAGCGCTTCAGCAGCGCGCAGGCGCTCGTGGCTGCGCTCGAGGACGCGGCCATTCGCTCCGGTGTCATGGAGCCGCGCCTGGCTCGGCCGCGTCGTCCGAAGTCGCGCGCGTCGCAGGCCGTCGAGGCCAAGGCGCTGGTCTGAGCGCGGAACGAGCGTGCGGCGAGAGCCCGCGCTCTCGCCGCAGCCATCACGTCACTTGTAGCTCGGCAGCGAGGTCATGCGGGTCAAGGTCATGTCCTTGCCTGGATCGCAGCGCGGTTTCATCGGGTCCACCACACTGAAGCCACCGCTGAGGTCGGTCGCCACGTACGCGACCTGTGCGCCGCCGCTCGCAGTCAGCGCGAGCGAGGGGCTGTGAAGCACCCACACGTCGATGGTGCAGTTCCACCACAGGATGATGCTGTCGGGCGGCAAGTCGTTCGCGAACTCGACCTTGTTCAGGATCCAGTTGGCGCCGTTCGCTGCGCAGCTCGCATCGTTGCACGTGTACAGGCCGATGTTGTCTTCTAGGGTGAACGCGAAGCGCGGCCGATCCTGACTGTCGAGCTCCAGGTCGATACCGGGGCCCAGCTTCATCGAGTCGTTCAAGGTGCTGACGCGCCAGTTGTCCTCGACGCAGTTCTCGTCGCACTCCAGGTACATCAAGTGCGGCTGAAAGGTGTCGTCGCGTGCGAGCAGCGCGATGCGCGGGCTGTTGCGCCGCGTGAGCGCGAGCGACAGCGAGACCGGGATCTCTTTGATCCCGTTCTCATACAACGGGACTAAACCGAGGCCGAACCAGGCATCAGTCGACTCACACCCGCTCTGACACTCGAAATAGGCCGCCTGCTTGAAGCCAGCCGTCTTGCCATCTGCATTCTCGACGCCCGTGAGCAAGTGCGCGCGACCCGTGCTGTCGTAGACCAGCTGCGAGCCGTACAGGATGAAGTCCGAGATCTCGTCCGAGCGCCAGCTGCTCGGCTCGTTGCAGTTGGCGTCGCACTGCGCGAACCATGTGCGCGGGGTCTTCTGACCCACGCCGAGATAAGCCAGGTACGTGTGCATCACGAAGCGCGGACGACCCTGCGGATCGAGCGCGAGCGCCTGACCTGTCACGTCCTGCGCGCCCTGGTGATCGACGATCACGCTCGTCGTCCAGTTGCGGCTCTCCGTGCAGCTCGCGTCGCACTGCGCGTAATAAACATGTAACAGCGTGGACAACAGCACGCGCGGCTTGCCGTCTGCAGTCAGCGCCAGCGCCGCGTTCGTGACCGAGCCCTCCGTGTCGAGACGCACGGGAGCCCAGTCGGCCGCACCACACTCCGCCTTGGCGCAGTACGCGTAGAATGCGCCGCCGCCCGCGTAGCGCGGATACAGCGCGTGCGTGCCGCCCTTCGCATCGCGCGTCAGGTGCGGGAAGGTCGTGTTGGTGGGCTCGGGGGTCGGCAGAAAGAAGCGCTGCTCTCCTGCTTGCACGGCGGGCGCGCTCGGCGCGTTGGGCGTGCTCGGCTTGTCTCCCGTGTTGCCGCCGTTTGGCGTGTTCGGCTTGTCCGTCTTGCTCCCTGCGGGACTCGGCTGCGCAGTGCCCGCGTCGCTCGCAGCTGCAGGGCTAGACGGCTTGTCGCTGCTCTTCCCGGTGTTCGGCCGCTCGTCGCGCTGCGGCGTCGCGCCCGCGTCTGGCCCGTCTTCTGCAGGCTCATCGGGCTCGTACTCGCCGGCATCGGCCAAGCCCGGGGAGTCCACGACCTTGTCCCCCTTCGGACAACCCGCAAGTAGACACAGCCCCACTGCCCACCAAGCACTTCCATGCACGTATCTCATGACGTTCTCCTGCCGCCGTGTGCGGCGCGTGGAGAACATGCAGCGGACCGGACAAAACGCCTTACTAAATGTTCGCTATCCGGTGTGAAGCAGCTCGCAGTGGAACGACCGAAAGCTGCACAGTCCCCGGCTTCGGGCTGTCCCCGGCAGCAATTCCCGGCGGACGTCCGCGTGCGCGAATCAGCGTGGGGACGTTCGAGCTGCATGGACAACAGGTCGCTTTGACGACTACGAATCGCGTCGTACGCGCTGCGCGTTGTAACAGCCAAGACTCATATTCGAAGGACGGTTTCATGACACTGGTATCCCCTCGCCACTGGCTTGCGTTTGCGCTTCTCCACGTCGTCCCCATGCTCGCCGCGTGTGGACCCTCCATCGG
>Ga0190269_10000045_pt1 | contig 50598 bp, 35 predicted proteins | sample Popmic249IS_FD_133749 | JGI IMG/M metagenome (GOLD analysis project Ga0190269, IMG submission 133749) | Populus adjacent soil microbial communities from riparian zone of Blue River, Arizona, USA - 249 IS | ecosystem: Environmental > Terrestrial > Soil > Riparian zone | place: USA: Arizona... | reverse complement strand
GCCTCGTAGATGCCGCGGCTCTTCGCGTCGATCACGCGATTTTCGATCTGATCGCTCGTGCCGAGCCCGTGGCGACCGCCGATCTTGTTGGCCTCGAGCACCACGTCGATCAGCGTCTGAAAGCGCTGCCCGTTCAGCGCGATGGGGCGGCCGCGCTCGAACTGCACCGTGACGCGCTCGGCGTCGATCTTCGCGTCCGGCTTCCAGTGCGCCACGCTCATGATGGGCTCCACGATGTGCAGGCCCTTGTCGAGGTGCTCCAGATCCTTGGCCTCGTGCGTGGCACCGAGCACGTTCGCGTCCGTGCTGTACGCCTTCTCCGTGGACATGGTGTAGGCCAGGCCGACGCTGATGAGGTATTCGCTCATCTCCTTACGGCCGCCGAACGCGTCGACGAACGCCTGGTCCAACCACGGCTTGTAGATCTTGAGCTCGGGGTTCGTCAGGATCCCGTAGCGATAGAAGCGCTGGATGTCGTTGCCCTTGTGCGTGCTGCCATCGCCGAACACGTGCACGCCGTCTTCGCGCATGGCGCGGATGATCGCCGTCGCCGTGACCGCGCGACCCAGCGGCGTGGTGTTGAAGTACTTCTTGCCGCCCGTCGCCAGGTGGAACGCGCCGCACTGGATAGCGATCACGCCCTCGCGCGCGAGCGCCTCGCGACAGTCCACGAGGCGGGCGGCCGTCGCGCCGTGCGTCAGGGCGACCGGCGGAATCGCAGCCGGATCGCGCTCGTCGGGCTGGGCCAGGTCCGCCGTGTACGCGTGTACGTTCATGCCCTGGCGCGAGAGCCAGGCCACGGCGCAACGGGTGTCGAGACCACCCGAAAAAGCAATTCCCAGCTTCGTCCCGTTGGGCGGCAGCGATCGATAAATCCGGCTCATCGTGCGCGCCGTGTTACCACGCGCCCCCGAACCTAGAAAGCCCCAGCAAAACCTTCCGAGCCCGAGCCCGAGCCCGAGCCCGAGCCCGATTCTCCCTGCTGGCCAAAAAGGTCGTCCGTGAGCGTCACGCACGCGGATGCGACACTACGCGGATCCGGGCTCGGGCTCGGGCTTGGGCTTGTGTGGTGGGCTTCGAGGCCCTTGACGCTGATGGCGGCATGATGGCGGCCTGCGCAGCGCCCCTCCCATAACGGTCTTTCGCGCCTGCGCGGGCTCTGGCAGACTGGACCGCTGTGCCCATGTTTCGCAGTTCCGCTCTTTCCAGGCTCGCACTCCTGGGTCTCCCGGTCGTTCAGGTCGCCGTCCTGGCCGCGTCACATGCGAAGGCGCAGCCGCGTGCGATGGGGGGCGCGGCGGAGCCCGCGGTCCCGGCCGCCGCCAACGTTCGGCTCGCGACGCGCGACCCGAACGTGGAGTGGGGCACGGTGGAACGCCGGCCCGAGCCGATCGCCAGCAATGCCACGGGTCCGGTCGTGGGTGGCTCGAGCGCTGACCCGTACGCGAACGTCGCCGTGCGCGGCCTCAAAGGCACCCTGAATCGCGATGACGTGCATCAGACGATGGATGCGCGCCAGCGCGCTCTCAATCGCTGCATCGCGCACGCGCAGCGCGGGCTCGAGTGGGTGAGCGGCAACCTGCAGTTCGCGTTCAAGGTCGATGCACAGGGCCACGTGATCCAGCTGCGCCCGCTGGCGTCGAGCGTCGGCCACCTGGAGCTCGAGCAGTGCGTGACGCAGGTGGTCGCGGAGACCCAGTTCCCGAAGCCCGCCGGCCGGGCTGCAGCCGAGTTCATCTGGGGCATGAACGTCGAAGCGCCCGGCAAGCGCGCGCTCAAGCCGCGTCGCTCGGGCGGTCTCGCGGCCAGCATGCGCAAGCACAAGCGTGAGCTGTGGAGAGACTGTGAGCTTCCGCGCCGCGCGCGCTTTCGCGTGACGGCCTACGTCGCGCCGTCCGGCAACTTGCTGTCGGCCGGCGCCACCGCGACGCCACCGGCTGCGCAAGAAAAGGTAGCCTGCGTGATCGAGCAGCTGGCGAAAATGCATCTACCGAAACAGAAGCGTGTCGAGAAGGTCAGCTTCGACGTGCGCTAGTGCTGCACTAGTCGCCCTGGCCAGCTTTTCCGCGGTCGACGCTGCCGCGCCGCGCATTTCGGCGTAAGTTACGCGGCGTGTTCCCTTATCGTGATGAAAACGAGACCGTCCGCACGCCGATCGTCACGTTCGCGTTGATCGCGATCAACGTCCTGGTCTGGCTGCTCTACCAGGGCGCCGGCGGCACGGGACCGCTCGAGGCGAGCGTGTGCAACCTCGGCTTGATCCCCGGGGAGCTGACCTTGCGCGCAACGCCCGGCGATGGCTTTCCGATGGGCCAGGGGATGGCGTGCCTCGTCGATCCGGGCCGCGAGCCGCTGCACCTGCTGACCGCGATGTTCCTGCACGGCGGCTGGATGCATCTGCTCGGCAACATGTGGTTTCTCTGGCTGTTCGGCAACAATGTCGAAGACTCGATGGGCCGGCTGCGCTTCATCGCGTTTTACCTGCTGAGCGGCTTGTGTGCCTCGCTCGCCCACGTGTTCACCGAGCCCAGCTCGATCATGCCGATGGTCGGCGCGTCCGGCGCGATCAGCGGCGTGATGGGCGCGTACATCGTGCTCTACCCCCGCGTGCGCGTGTATTGCTTCGTCGTGATCATCATCTTCGTCACGACCGTGGCCCTGCCGGCCTGGGTGATGCTCGGCTACTGGATGCTGCTCCAGGTCCTCGGAGGCCTGGGCGGTCCCGCAGCTGGCGGCGGCGTGGCCTTCTGGGCGCACATCGGCGGCTTCGCCGCGGGCGTGCTGCTGGTCAAGTCGTTTGCGCGCCAGGAGTACATCGCCGAGCATCGCAGGAAGCAATGGCGCCCGTCGCGCATGGGCTGGAGCCGTTCCTCGCGCTGGTGAGTTGTGGCACACTGTCGGGCCACGACAGCCACACCATGACGACCTCGATCCTCCCTCCGCCGACCACCCCTCTCGCCGCGATTCTCCCCACTGAGCCCCTGTTGCTCATGGGCGCCGGGCCCGTGCCCATTCCGCAGGCGGTGGCCCAGGCCAACGGCATGATCATCAACCACCTCGGCCCGACCATGGACCGGGTGATCCGCAACGTGAAGCAGATGGCCGGCTACGCGTTTCAGACGCGCAGCGACAAGATCCTCGGGCTCGCGGGCCCAGCATCTGCGGCCATGGAGATGGCCGTCTCGAACCTGTGCTGGCCCGGGCGGCGCGTGCTGTGCCTCGCGAACGGCACGTTCAGCGAGCGTCTCGGAGAGATGGCCCGCGGCGTGGGCGCCGAGGTGACGTTGCTGCAGGGCGAGCCCGGGCGGCCGCTCGGCCTCGCCGACGTGCGCGCGGCGTTAGCGAAGGCGCAGTTCGACGTGATCACCATGGCGCACGGCGAGACGTCGTGCGGCGTGAAGACGGTGGAGCTGCCGGAGATCTGCAAGCTCGCGAAGGAAGCGGGCGCGCTCACCATCGTGGACTCCGTCGTCACGTTGACTGCGATGCCGGTCGACATGGACGGCTGGGGCATCGACGTGGGTGTGACCGGCGGCCAAAAGGCGCTCAGCTCGATCCCCGGCATTTCGTTGTGCGCGTTCTCCCCGGACGCCTGGCGCACGCTGGAGAAGCACCCCGAGCCGCGCCCGCACTGGTGCTACGACGCCCTGCGCGCGCAGCGCTTCTGGGGCGAGCAGCAGTACCACTACACCGCGCCCGTACCCGGCGTGCTCGCCCTGCACGAGGCGCTGCGGCTGGTCGCGGAGGAGACGCTCGAGCGCCGCTTCCGGCGTCACGAGATGAGCTCGCTCGCGCTGCAGGCCGGGCTCGAGGCCATGGGCCTCGCGCTGTTTGCGCCGAAAGACGTGCGCCTGAACAGCGTGATCGCCGTCCGGCTGCCCGATGGCGTGAACAGCGCGCGCGTGCGCGAGTACATGACGAAGGCGTTCCGCGTGGAGATCAGCGGCGCGTTCGGCCTGAACATCGTGCGCATCGGGCAGATGGGGGAGCAGTGCCGCTCTCACAACCTGTTCAAGACGCTATATGCGCTCGGCATGAGCTTCGCGCGCGAGGGCGTGAAGCTGGATGTGGCTGCCGGCATGGCGGCGCTCGAAGAGGGCTTGGCCGGCGATCGCGAGTACTTCGTGGACTAGCTGGACGAGCGGGTCGGATGATTACGTTGATCTATGCGCATCCGTACCCGCAGCGTTCGCGCGCCAATCGAGCGCTGCTCGCCGCGCTCTCGGATCTGCCCGGGCTGTCGGTGCGTTCGCTCTACGACCTGTACCCGGACTTCGCGATCGACGTGGAGGCGGAGCAGCGCGCATTGCTCTCGACCGACACGTTGCTTTGGCAGTGTCCGCTCTACTGGTACAGCGTGCCGCCGCTCCTGAAGCTGTGGTTCGACAAGGTGCTCGCGTACGGCTGGGCGTACGGCGAGGGCGCCCACGCGCTGCGCGGCAAGCTGTGCCGCTGGATCGTGAGCACGGGCGGGGACACGCAGGCGTTCTCCGCGAGCGGCGTGCACGGCCACGCGTTCGAGCAGTTCGTGTTGCCGGTGGAGCAGACGGCCCGCTTTTGCGGCATGCGCTGGCTGCCACCGTTCGTGCTGCACCACGCGCATCGCATCGAGCCCGCTGCGCTGGCCGAGCAGGCGCTGCGTCTACGTGAGCAGGTGGTGGAGCTGAGCAGCGAGGTGGAGCGAGAGGTGGCCGATGGCTGAGCACGGCTTGCTGTTCGACACGATGATCTACCTGGCCGCTGCGGTGGTGTGCGTGCCGCTCGCGAAGCGCCTGGGCCTCGGCTCGGTGCTCGGCTACCTGGTCGCGGGCTGCGTCGTGGGTCCGTTCGGTCTCTCTTTCGTGCGGGACGTGGAGTCGATCCGGCACTTCTCCGAGTTTGGCGTGGTGCTGATGTTGTTCGTGATCGGCCTCGAGCTCGATCCCAAACGGCTGTGGGCGATGCGCCGCGACGTGTTCAACGGCGGCTCCTTGCAGCTGGGAGCGTGCGCGTTCGCGATCGGAGTGGGGCTGCTCACGATCGGGCTGCCGTGGCGCGGCGCGCTCGTGAGCGGGCTCGCGCTCTCGCTGTCCTCGACGGCGATCGCGGTGCAGGTGATGGCCGAGCGCAACCTGAGCCGTGCACCGCTCGGTCGCGCTGCTTTTGCGATCCTGTTGTTTCAGGACATCGCGGCGATTCCGCTGATCGGTCTCGTGCCTCTGCTCTCGGAGCAGCCAGCGGCGGCGCAGACGCAGGGCTCGGCCGGCGTGCTGAAGGTGCTGAGCGCGATCGTGCTGACGGTCGTCATCGGTCGCTACCTGACGCGGCCCGCGCTGCGCGTAGTGGCCCGGACCGAGCTGCGCGAGCTGTTCACCGCGTTTGCGCTCCTGCTCGTGGTCGGCATCGCGCAGCTGATGACTGCAGCCGGTGTGTCGATGGCGCTGGGCGCGTTCCTCGCCGGCGTGCTGCTCGCGAGCTCCGAGTACCGACACGCGCTCGAGACCGACATCGAGCCGTTCAAGGGCCTCCTGATGGGCCTCTTCTTCATGTCGGTGGGCATGTCGATCGACTTCGGTCTTCTGGCGAGCAAGCCGCTCACGGTACTGGTGTCGCTGTGTGTGTTCCTGCTGGCGAAGTCCCTGGCGCTCGCGCTGCTCAGCAAGCCGCTCGGCATCGCTCGTCCCGAGCGCTGGTTGTTTGCGGCGGTGCTGGGGCAGGGTGGCGAGTTCGCGTTCGTGGTGTTCGGCGCCGCGAGCCAGGCGCGCCTTCTGCCCGGCGACTGGGACGCCATCTTCACTCTGGTCGTCGCGCTGTCGATGGCCATCACGCCGCTCTTCTTGCTGCTCTACGATCGCGTGCGAGCGCGGGCTGCGAGCGCGCAGCAGCGCGAGTACGACGCGATTGAGCCCGGCGACGCGAAGGTGATCATGGCCGGGTTCGGGCGCTTCGGACAGATCGTGGGGCGCGTGTTGTTCGCGAGCGGCTATTCGGTCACCGTGCTCGACCACGATCCCGACCAGGTGGAGCTGCTGCGCAAGCTGGGCTTTCGCGTGTTCTACGGGGATGCGACGCGCCTCGACCTCCTCGAGGCCGCGGGCGCGGCGCGCGCGAGCTTGCTGGTGAACGCGATCGATGACATCGAGGACAACCTCAAGCTCGTCGAGCTGGCGCGCGAGCACTTTCCGCACCTGGAGATCATCGCGCGCGCACGCAACGTCACGCACTTCTTCGAGCTGCGCGCGCGGGGCGTGACTCTGCCGGAGCGCGAGACGTTCGAGTCCGCGCTGCTCACCGCGCGCAACGCGCTCACGGCGTTGGGCGTGGCGCCGTACGAGGCGCGCGAGCAAGCGGACCGCTTCCGGCGTCACAACCTGCAGCTGCTGACGCAGCTTGAGCCTCTGTACCACGACGAGACGCGGCGCCTGTCGGCAGCGCGCGCCGGGCGCGAGGAGCTCGAGACGCAGTTCCAGCGCGACCGTGAGGCGCGGGAGCGCTCGGGTGGTGCGCGCGGCTGGCACGAGGAGCTGGAAGGCGCGGATGAGGAACGCTCGCATGAGCCGGAGCTGGCATGATGGTCGCGGTCTTCGCTGCGGGGCAGGGGAGTGGCTCATGAGCTCGCGTCTGTGCATCTCGCTCGTATGTCTCGCTTGCGCTGCATGTAGCGCTGACACAGGGCGAGCTGCGCTTGGATCGCGCATGCGCGATGCGGGCGTGAGGGACGCCGCCGCGGCGCCAGCGTCCGACGCGGCGCAGCTGCCAGCGGCGGACGCCGCCGTGAGCGACGCCGCCGTGAGCAACGCCGCCGTGAGCGACGCCGCTGTCAGCGTCGACGCCAGCGCGGCCCTCGATGCGGGGAGCGCGAGCGAGGACGACGCCGCGATGAGCGACCCGGCGGCGGCCCTGCGCTGGCAGCGCGCGGCAGACTGCCCGGTGGCGCGCTTCGAGGCCGGGAGCGTGTGGTTCGAGAACGAGCTCTGGGTGCTCGGCGGCTTCGTCACCGCTGATCTCGCCGTGACGCGGCGCGTCGACATCTACGATCCCGAGCGCGACAGCTGGCGCCGCGGTCCGAGCTTGCCCAATGCAGAGACCCACTTCGGCATCGTGGCCGACGGCGACTCGCTGCTCGTGTTCGGCGGCATGCAGGGTGGCGCTGGCAACCCCACGGCGGAGGTCTGGCGCTTGCCGCACGGCGCGAGCACGTGGTCGCGCGAGCCGGACTTGCCAGGCCGGCGCTCGGCGTTCACGTGGGGCCAGATCGGGCGCAGGTTGCACGTCGCGGGCGGGCTCGGAGAGGACAACGACACGGACATCGCCTCGCACCTCGCGCGAGATCTCGCGGGCAGCGACGGCTGGCATCCGCTTCCAGACTTGCCAGATCCCCGCAATCACGGTGGCTCCGCGGTGGTGGGCGGGAAGCTGTACGCTGTCGCTGGCCGGCACCGCTGGGACGAGTCGGCCGGCCACACCACCTCACTCCACGTCTTCGATCCGGCGCGAGGCAGTTGGCAGCCGCTGGCGGCGATGCCGATCGCGCGCTCGGAGATCAGCGCCGCCACGTTCACGACGGCGGGCGGGCGCATCGTGAGCGTGGGCGGGTCTACCGCGGGCGTGAAGCCGAGCGCGGACGTGCTCGAGTACGATGCGGTGCGAGATCGCTGGCGCGCGCTGCCGAGCTTGCCGGAGCCGCGGAAGGGTGCCGTGGCCGTGCGCGCGGGCAAACGCGTGGTCGTGAGCACGGGCTCACCCACCAGCACCGATCCTTCGGCGAGCACGTTCATCGGCTGTTGCCTCGAGGATTGAGCGCTGGCGGGCGCTGCAGCCTGCGGCTGCAGGCCCTCCGAAGCCAAGGACGGGTCGCGCATGCTGTCCTCGGCTTGGGCTGCGCAGCCGCTCGCGTGAGAGCGCAAAAGGGCTGCTCGACTCGAACAACGCGCTGCGCACGCTCGCACCGTTCGTGACGCGAACTGATTGTCCCCTGCACCGCGCCCCGAGCGCGTGGTGTAATAAGGCCGATCGATGCGCGCTTACGCAGTCCTTCGCCACGTCTCACTGACGCTCGGGTTGTTCCTCGCCGCTTGCAGCGGCGAGGATGTGGCGCCGAGCACGGTCCAGCCAGTCGCCACCGTCGGCGCAGCCGGAGCGTCGACGCCGCCCGCGGGATCGGTCGGCGTCGCGGGCGCTGCAGGCCTGCCGAGCGCGGCGCCTGCCGCCGCACGGCCGCTCGACATGACCGCCAGCACGACGCCGCCAACGGCTGCGGGGGCAGCGAGCCCGCAGCCGTCAGCCGCGCCGCCGACTGCGGGAGCCTCGGCGGGGGCGCCCCCTGCTGCAGGTGCAGGCGGCGCCGCGGCGCCGGTGGCTGAAGCCGGAAGCGGCGGAACCCCGGCGCCGGCCCCGAGCACAGGACCACTGTTCCCGGCCCCCGGCGCCACGAACGTGTGCGCGGACGTGACTCTGCGCCTGCGCCTCCCCTCAGCCCCGAGCCTAGGCACGTCCGGCAAGATCTCCGTGTTTTCGAGCCGCGGCGGCAACGCCGTCGCCGTCGTGGACATGGCTGCGGCCCAGGTGCGCGAGACGGTCGGCGGCACCGCCCTGACGTTGCCGCGACCCGTGCACGTGAGCGAGCGCGAGGTGATCGTGCGGCTGCCGCGGCGCCTCGACTACGGCCAGGAGTATTACGTGACCGTCGACGCCAGCGCGATCAAGCCCGCCATGGAGCTCACGGACCCGAGCAAGTGGCGCTTCACGACGCGAGCCGCAGCCCCCGCCGATCCGAGCAAGCTGCGCGTGGCGCTCGACGGGAGCGGCGACTTCTGCAGCGTGCAAGGCGCGCTCGACGCCGTGCCCGCGCGCAGCAAGTCCGAGATCAGCATCGGTGAAGGCACGTACTTCGAGGCCGTGCACGTGAGCGGCAAGGCCAACGTCACCTTGCGCGGTGGCGACCGCAAGCGCACGCGCATCGTCGGCACGAACAACGAGAACCTGAACTCGGGCACGGCCAAGCGCGCGCTCGTGTCATTCGACAACAGTCAGAACATCGTCATCGAGAACCTCACCATCCACAACCTCACGCCGCAGGGCGGGTCGCAGGCGGAGGCGCTGCGGCTCGACAAGTGTGATCAATGCGTGGTGCGGCGCGCGGACATCCTGAGCTTGCAGGACACGTTGCTATGGACGGGGCGCGTCTACGCCAAGGACTGCTACATCGAGGGCAACGTGGACTTCGTGTGGGGCTACGGCGCGGCCTACTTCGATCACTGCGAGATCAAGACGGTGGGTCGAACGGGCTACGTGGTGCAGGCCCGCAACGGCGCGGGCGCGTCCGGTTACGTGTTCGTGGACTCGAAGATCACGGCCGACCCGGGGATCTCCAAGATCGTGCTCGCCCGCATCGACGCGGCCGAGTATCCAGCCAGTCAGGTGGCGTATGTGAATTGTCAGATGGGCAGTCACATCGCCCCGGAGGGCTGGACCGTGACGGGCGGAGGCGGAGGCAGCTTGCGCTTCTGGGAGTACCAGAGCACGAACGAGAGCGGAGCGCCGCTCGACGTGAGCCGGCGCCACGCCGCATCGAAACAGATCAGCGCCGATCAAGCGGCGACGTTGCGCGACCCGGCCAAGGTCCTCGGCGGCTGGGCCCCGCCGCCATGAGCTGCAGCGCCGATCAGCCCAGGTTCTTCGCGACGAAGTCCCAGTTGATCAGGTGCTCGACGAAGGCCGTGACGTAGTCCTTGCGCACGTTCTTGTAGTCCAGATAATACGCGTGCTCCCACACGTCGATCACGAGCAGAGGCTTCCGCCCGCGCACGAGCGGAGTGTCGGCGTCGTGCGTATCGACGATCTTGAGCTTGTTCTTGTCGAGCACCAGCCACACCCAGCCGTTCGAAAAGTGTTCGGTGGCGATCGTGATGAACTGGCTCTTCCAGGCGTCGTAGCTGCCGAAGTCCTTGTCGATGCGCTTTCGCAGCTCGCCGCTCGGCTCCCCGCCGCCGCCGGGCTTGATACTCTGCCAGTAGAGGTCGTGGTTCCAGGCCTGCGCGGCGTTGTTGAAGAGCTTCTGTCTGTCTTTGCCGCCCTTGGCGCTCTCCTTCACGATGTGCTCGAGCGGCTTGCCGGACAGCGGCGTGCCCTGCACCGCGGCATTGACCTTCTCGTAATACGTGCGGTGGTGCTTGCCGTAGTGTAACGACACGGTGTTGGCCGTGATGTACGGCTCGAGCGCGCTCTGCGGATACGGCAGCGCTGGCAGAGCAAGGCCGCTCGCGGACTCGGTGGGCACGGGCGCCTTCGGGTCGGCGGCCAACGGCACCAGCTTCTTGTCTGCTGCTATTGGCGGCGTGGGTCCGCGCGCTGGCACGTGATCGGCGGCCGTCCCCGGCGCAGTTTTCAGCGGATCGGCGAACGCGCTGCGTGCGAGCGCCGAGGCTGCGCCGACGCTCAGGGCGCCTGCGAGGAAGTTGCGCCGTCCGCGCGCGGCGGAAGCAGCTGAGCGCAGCTCGCGTGCTTTGCGTGACGACTCGTTCGACATGATGAGCACCTCGTGGCGGGTCCGATCAGTCTGCCAGACGGCACAGAATGATGGGCAAATTCCGCGTAGCGCCGTCCCGCGGCGGTCTCACGCGCGCGCCGAAATGCCACGAAAATGCCTGCGATCACTTGATCGAGAGGCGTATCGGCACGAGGATGTCGTGCGTCATGGGGCAAGTGTGCCTACGCTGTTCGGCCGAGCTTCCTCCACGCGCGCGCTTCTGCCACGAGTGCGCGTACGAGCAGGCGCTGGGCGCGCCCGCGCTGAGCGCCACTCTACCGAGCCGTCAGCCACCGCCGCGGCCCGCACCCCCGCGCGCGACACCTGGCGGCGTCACGGCCGTGCGCCCGGCAGGTGGATCACCGCTGCGCCCCGCGGGCTCACCCGCGATGCTCGATGGTGCACCCGTCGCGCTCACGCACCTGCTCGCGCCCGGCACGCTCGTCAGCGGCGTGTACGCGATCGATGAGCTGATCGGCACGGGCGGCATGGGCGCGGTGTACCGCGCTCAAGACCGCGCGCAGAAGCGGCAGGTCGCGCTCAAGGTGATCCACCCGAACCTCGCAAACGACGCCGAGATCCGCCGGCGCTTCGCGCGCGAGGCGCGTCTGATGCGCTCGCTCATCCACCCGAACGTGGTCTCCGTCTACGATTTCATCCAGGAAGACGGCTTTCTCGCGATCGTCATGGAGTACGTGGCCGGTCCGACGCTCGCGAAGGAGATCGCGCGCTGGGACGGCCAGATGCCGTACGCCGAGATCCGCTCGATCATGAGCGCGATGCTCGGGGCCATCGCCGAGGCGCATCGCAGAGGCGTGGTGCACCGAGACATCAAGCCAGACAACGTATTGTTGCGGCTCGATCAGGAGCAGCCCGCGCCCAAGGTCGTGGACTTCGGCGTGGCCAAGATCCTCGAGGGCACCACGTACACCGTGACCGGCGCGATGCTCGGCACCTGCAAGTACATGGCGCCCGAGCAAGTCGAGAACCCGGACCTGCTCAGCTATCCGGCGGACGTGTATTCGCTCGGCGTGACTTTGTTCGAGATGATCACCGGTCGCTGCCCGTTCGACTACGACTCGCACTTCGCGCTGATGATGGCGCACGTGCGCGAGACGCCGGTCTCTCCGGACAGCTTGCGCAGCGACGTCCCCAAAGAGTTGGTCGAGCTAACCATGCGCGCGCTATCGAAGCGCCCCGAGGATCGACCGCGCGACTGCAACGAGTTCCACGAGCGGCTGAGCGCGGCGCTCACCGGCTATGACGTGAGCCCCAGCCGCCCGCCAGCGGACGCTCCACGCGTGCTGCGCGATGCGGACGGCAGCGAGATGTTGCTCATCCCTGCAGGCTTCTTCGGCATGGGCCAGGAGCGGCGACAGGTCTATCTCGACGCGTTTTACATCGACCGCTTCCCGGTCACGAACCGGCAGTTCGCTCGCTTTCTCGAGGTCACCGGCTATCGACCGTCGCACGGAGAGTTCTACACGCGCTTCTCCGACGGTCGCTTGCCCGAAGCGTTGTTGTCACATCCGGCAGTGCACGTGTCGTGGTTCGACGCGTGTGCCTACGCGCAGTGGGCCGGTAAGAACTTGCCGAGCGAAGCGCAGTGGGAGAAGGCCGCGCGCGGCACGGACGGTCGCAAGTATCCGTGGGGAAAGAGCGCGCCCGATGCCACGCGCGCGAACTACGGTCGAACGCGCCGCGGCACCGTGCCCGTGGGCAGTAACCCTGCAGGTGCATCTCCTTACGGCGTTCAGGACATGGCCGGCAACGTATGGGAGTGGTGTCAGGATGTGGACTCTCAAGACTTCTATGCACACGGCCCAAGCCACAATCCCTGTAATCAAGGAGATGTCTCCGGGCGTGGACGGCGCGTAGTGCGCGGCGGCTCGTTCATGTACGACGCGCACAGTGTCCGCACGTTCTCGCGAAGCAGCTTCGAGCCTCAGGATGGATCACAAGGCATCGGGTTTCGCTGCATGCGTCACCTGTAGCGTGTTGAGCGGCAAGGTTCCTGCATAATCTACAGTCACCTTCACTCGGCGCTCGACCGGGGCTCAAAGTTGCCTCACTATGGAGGTTCCGGTCGATGTGGCGAGCGGGGCGCCCGCAACACCGACCGTGTGACCGACGATGCTGCAAACACCTGTCGTACGAATGCTGTTCTGGGTTGCCGCGTGCGGCGGCATATTGGCCTCACACACCCCGCGTACGGTTCACGCGGAGTCGCGAGCGCTGGTTCCTTTCGTCAGTAATGTGGAAGAAGCCGAGCTCGAAGAGGCGCAGAGTGGCGCGAATGACGCAGTAGAGGGATCCCTGAGGACAGGTAGTGGTGCGCGCAAGGTGAGCGCGCCAAAGCGCCCCGCCCGCGGCCGCGCTGCCGAGGTGAGCGAGGCGAAGAAGAGCGTGGTGGCCAAAGCGCCGGCGAATGCCGCCAAGCGCGGCCGCCCCAACGCGCAGCCCGTGCGCCGCTCGGAGCGGCAACCGACCGCCGAGTATCAGCGCATCCGCGATGGCTGGCACGCACCGATTCCACGCGAGAGCATCACGGTCGCCGATCCCTCACAGCTGCCGCCGCTCGTGCTCGCACCGGTGAACGGCGGTGAGCGCGTGAGCCTCACGCCGGAGGGTGAAGACGGCGGCTTCTCTTCGGAAGAGCAGCTGCGCGCCGCGCGTGTGTTCACCCCGTCTGCGCGCCGCAAGCCGCACCCCGTCGCGCCGCGCCTGCTCGACCTCGTGTACCGCGCCATGCGTCACTTCGACGTGCCGCTCGTCCACATGGTCAGCGGCTATCGCGCCGATCGCGCCGGCAGTCGGCACACGCAGGGCCGCGCGATCGACATGGTATTGCCGGGCGTGAGCAACGAGGCGCTCGCCGCTTATCTGCGTGGGTTGGGGTTCGTGGGCGTCGGTGTGTACCCGAAGAGCGGCTTCGTTCACCTGGATGTGCGCGACGCGAGCTTCTTCTGGATCGACGAGTCGTTGCCCGACGAGCGCTGTCGCACGCAACCGGTGCTGCTCGAAGAAGCGAAGCTAGCGGATCAAGCTGCTCGCGACCGCGGCGAGGGGCCGAACTCGTTCGTCCCGAACAACGAGCGTGAAGATCGCGCGGCCGCGCGCGCCTACCAGCGCCGCGCCCAGCAGCAGCGTCGGGCGGCAGCGGATCACGTGCGCACGTTCTGAAGCGATTTAACCCTCACGAAAAGCCGGCGAAACCGCGGACGCGGACGCTCTTTTCATGTCGAAGGAACGCTCGTCTGACGCGTGTCGTCTGCCATGACGCTGCACCTGCTCCACACCAAGCCCGAGCCGCAGCTCCCCTTGGCTCGCAGCCAGATCGAGCCCGTGGCGCCCTCGCGTGTGCCGGAGATCCAGTACCGCTACATCCATGGCTATCGTCGCGCGTTCATCCACGTCGGCCGCGGCCCGGCGCTGCTGCTCATCCACGGCATCGGCGACAGCTCCGAGACGTGGCGTGACATCATCCCGCGCCTCGCCGAGCAGCACACCGTCATCGCGCCCGACCTGTTGGGGCACGGGCGTTCTGACAAGCCGCGCGCAGACTACTCCGTCGCGGCGTACGCGAATGCCATGCGCGACTTGATCAGCGTGCTCGGCGTGGATCGCGTCACGGTGGTAGGTCACTCGCTGGGCGGCGGCGTGGCGATGCAGTTCGCCTACCAGTACCCGGAGCGCTGCGAGCGCCTGGTGCTGGTGTCGAGCGGCGGCGTGTGTCCGGAGGTCAATCCGTTCTTGCGGCTCGCAGCGGCGCCCAACACGGACCTCGTGTTGCCTCTCTTGCGCTGGTCCGGCACGCGTCGCCTGGCACATCTGCTGTTCGAGGCGCTGCGCCTGTTGGACACGGATTTGGGCGTCGATGCCGTGGACCTGATGCGCCTGTTCGAGACCTTGCCTGATCTGACCACGCGCCGGGCCTTCCTGCGCACGTTGCGCTCGGTGGTGGACTGGCGCGGCCAGGCCGTCACGATGCTCGACCGCTGCTATCTCACGCAGGGCATGCCCACGTTGTTGATCTGGGGCACGCGCGACGCGGTGATCCCCACGCACCACGCACACATCGCGCACGCAGCCATGCCCGGCAGTAAGCTCGAGCTGTTCGAGGGCGCGGGCCACTTCCCGTTCCGTCACGAGCCGGATCGCTTCCTGAGCGTGCTCGGACAGTTCCTGGAGCTGACCCAACCCGCGTCGTACAGCTCCACCGAATGGCGCGAAGTCCTGCGCCGAGGCCCCCCGGAGCGAAGGCCAGCGAGCCTGGCGCACTGAGCCAGCACGCGCGAGGAATCGTTCACGCGCGCAGACGGCTAAAACTGCGTGCGCAGCGAGACACTGCCCGGCCCGATCCGCAGGCTGGCCGCAGCCTTGCGGTCGGGCTTACCCCCGCTCAGCAGCACCACACCACCGACCGCCGCGGTCACGAGCGCCGCTCCCAGCAGCACGTCCGCGGCCAGCGCCTTGGCCGTGGCGCCGTCCTTCAGGGACGCGAGCTCGCTAGGGCTCGTCTTGCGGCGCAGTGCATCGCGATAGTCGGCCGCATCATCGGACGCCAGATACGCGAACAACCCACCCGCGATCGCGAACGCGCCGGCACCGGCACCCAGCGCGATCAGCAGCGGCTTGCTCACGCCGCTGTCAGCTGCAGGAGGTGTGCTGCTCACGGCTGCGGCGCGTCGCGCGTCCGGCAGCGGCTGGAAGTGCAGCCGGACCTCCACGGTCTCGCCGCTCGCGGCGTCGATCACCTGGCTGATGGGCGCGTGACCCGGCGCGCGGCCGCTGACGCGACGGCTGCCGGTGCCGATGCGGATGGGCTCGCTGAGCGGCGTCTTGCCGATCAGCACGTCGTCGATCAGCAGCTCGGCCCCGTCCAGATCACTGTGCACTCGCAAGGTCGCGATGCGCGTGCGCACCTTCGCCAGCTCGCTCTCCACCGTTTGCTTGCGCGCGTCGTCCAGCTTGCCGCGGCTCTCCTCGAGGTACTGCGTGAAGTAGCGCTCGGCCGCGGGGTAGTCGCGCAGCTCGGCCGCGACCTGGCCCAGGTTGAACAACAGGCGAAAGCTCGGCGCCGCCGCGTACGCGCGCTTGAACTCGATCATGGCCGTGTGCAGATCGCCGTCGCGATACGAGTCGATGCCGAGCCGGAAGTGGTTGCGCGCTTGCTCCACGTTGGCGTTGGCCGCGGAGACGGCCTCTTCCGCCCCGCTGCTGCCGCTGTCGGCGGCGGCGGGTGACTCGGCCGGCGGCGTCTGCGCCTGCGCGTGGACGTGCGGCGCCAGGTCACCGCTGCCGAGCGCGACGGCGAACGCAGCGACCGTGAGCATGTTGCGCATGATCATTGGTACGGGTCCTCCACATCGATGCGAATGCTCTGCGTGCGCTTCAGCTCGCGCAGGTCGCTGCCGAGCGCCGGATCGCTGCGCACGCGCAGCACGGGCGAGCGGCCCTTCGAGGCGCCCGCTTTGTCTGCAGCCGTCGGCTGCGGCGCCGCGGGTCGTGCGTCGAGAGACTGCCCGGGCTGAAGCTCGCCCGCTTTTCCGGCTGAAGGCGACTTGCGGCCTGCTGGCTTCTGCGGGGCTCCTGGCTCTCGAGCGAGCCTCTGGGCGGCATCCACGCGCCCTTCAGCGACCTCCGCGCGAGGCTCGAGCTTTCCGGCGCTCGCAGCCAAGTCTGCGCTGCCTCTGACAGCGGCCGCGTCCGCGGGCGCCGAGCTCGCTTCTCGCTTCGTCGCTCCGGATGCGGCGCGCTCGCCCCGAGCGCCATCGCGCGCCATCGGGTCGGGGTTCGCGCGGGGCAGCTTGTCGGCTGTCGGGAGGGCCGGTCCAACCGCCCGAAGGTCCGGGGCACCGGCGCCTGGGTCGGGCCGCTGCAATTCTCCGGCTCGTGCCGCGTCGTCACGGGCGACGTTCGCCGCCGGCAGCTGCGCTGCGCCCGGCAGGTCAGTGGTCTTGCTGGCGCTGTCAGGGCGGGGCTGGTTCGCGCCTTCGCGGACAGCGTGCACGCTGGTCTCGTTCGCTGTCGCGCCGACCGCTTCGGACGGCGCGTGCTCGGAGCGCACGGCGGCAGGCTCGCCCGCAGCGCTCGCGGGTGTCTCCTCGCTGCGCGTGGCGACGCGGCTGCTCAGCCGGTACGTCGTGATGAATACGGCGAGCGCGAGCGCGACGAGGATCGCCGCGCTTGCCCAGGGTGGCCGGGGCTGCGGCCGCGGGGGCTTGTTCGGCTTGCTCTTGCTGAAGCCATGGGGCGCTTGCGCTCGGGGCGCCGAGCTGGCAGTCACCGACCTCACGCTCGCACTGGGCGTGAGCGTCGCTCCAGCGCCGCCTGGCGTGCGGGTGTCGACGAAGCCGTGATCAGGCTGAGTCGCAGGGAGGGCGCCCGCCGCTGCCGCTGCCGCCGTGCGCTGCGGGGCGCCGAAGGACCGGGAGGTCGCGCTGGGAGTCAGCGTGTCGCCGAGTGAATTGCGAGTGGGCAGCGGAGGCGGCGCCGAGGGAGCGCGCGCAACGCTGGCCTCGGCCGCGTGTCCGCCCGACGGCGGCGCCTGCATGAGCTCTGCACTCGAGCTCTCGCTACGCGGACGAGGGGGCGTGCGGAAGGCCGTACCGGACTCCGAGCGCACGCGTGCTGCGACTGCCGGCGTGGGCTCGACCGCCGGTAGCTGCTGCAGCACGGATTGCGTGGCGCCCGCGTCGAGCATGGCTGCCTCGATGACCTCGTTGCGCAGCTTGCGGTCCTCGCTGAACAGCTCGCGCATGTGCAGCCCGAGCTGCGCCGGCCGCACGTGGCCGCCGTGCGCGGCGAGCCAGGCCACGAGCTCCAGGCGCAGCGCGTCCGCGCTCTCGAAGCGATCCTCCGCCTCGACCTGCAGCGCGCGATCGCAGATGTCCGCGAGCTCCGCATTGGCGTGCGGCACGAGCTGCCGGATCCGCGGCTCGAGGCCCGCTGCGCGCGTGCGAAACGCGGGCGCGCTGGGCGTCGACTCGCTGAAGCGACGCCGTGACATGACCTCCCAGAGCATCACGCCCACGGCGAACACGTCGCAGCGCGCGTCCACCGGCCGGCCCAGCAGCTGTTCGGGTGCCGCGTACGCGAACTTGCCCTTGAACATGCCGGGGTTCGTCAGGCTGTTCGAGTTGTTGGCCTTCGCGACGCCGAAGTCCACCACCTTGACCTGCCCGTGATACGTGACGAACACGTTCTGCGGGCTGACGTCGCGGTGCACCACGTTCAGAGGCGAGCCATCGAAGTCCGCGAGCTCGTGCGCGTAGGACAGACCGGCCAGGGTCTCGCACAACACGTGCACCCAGAGCTCGAGCGGCAGCCCACCGCTCCGGCGCGCTCGATCGATCACGACGGACAGCGGCTGCCCGTCCAGGTACTCCATGGCGAGGAAGTAGCGGCCGTCCGCCTCGCCCGCTTCGAACGTCTGCAGCACGTTCGGATGATCGAGGCGCGCCGCGAGCTGCGCCTCGTCCATGAACATGGCGAGTGAGTTGTCGCGCCAGGGCAGGTCGCGCCGCAGCTCCTTCACGACGAGCAGCTTGCGGAACGAGCCGAAGCCGCTCGCGAGCGCGAGGTACACCGTGCCCATGCCGCCTTCGCCGAGCTTGGCGAGCAAGCGATATTTGCCGAGCTGGCGTTCGTGTGGGGCGAGATCGAGCTTGAGGTGGGGCTGAGCCATGGAAGCGTTCCGGTACTCAGAAGTACATGTAGACGAAGGTCATGGAGTTGGCCCGAACCAACGCGTTGAACTCGCCGAGCACGGGCCCGTCGACGCCCCAGCGCGCGCTGAACGTGATGAAGCCCGGCGGCTCGTTCAGGAAGCCGGCCGCTGCCGCGCCGGTCGCCGGATCGACGACGCTCTGTTTCACGTCGCTGTTCGGGACGTTGTTCACGATGTAGAACGGGCTGCCTTCGCCCTTGCTCTCCGTGAAGTGCACGCCGCCCGCAGGCGTGCCCGTGCAGTCGAAGGCCTCGAGGATCACCACGCCCTTGGTGTCGTCGTAGCCTTGGTTGTTGAACATCGAGAGCGCGCTGACGGTCTCGCGCGAGGACAGCTGCAGGTCGCGGTCGACGGTGTCCATGAGCAACGGCTTCGTCACGTACGACAGGGTCGTGAGCGCGTCGCTGCTGCGCACCTCGACGAAGCCGAGGAAGCCGCGCGGCAGCTGAAACTCGAGCACGCCGTCTCCAGCGCGATCGGTGACCGGTCCCCAGGGCTTCGTGCAGCTCACGTCGTTGCTGCGGCAGGCCGTCGCCGAGAGGTTCTGGGGCGGCTTGCGCGAGACGAACTCCACGACCTTGAACGAGTACTTGATCATGCCGCTCTCAGCGGCGACTTTCTCCGGCGCAGTGCACAGAAACTTCTCCGCAACCTCGCGGCTCACGCACTGTGAGCGCATGCAGCGCGGCTCGCTGCCGGGACAGTCATTGTCGCGGCTGCAGCGCCCCGACTTCACCGCGCCTTCCAGCGTGCCGCTGGCCTGCTCCCCGTCGGAGCTGATGCACACGTGCTCCACGCAGCGATCGCCGAGGCTCTGCGTGCGACACTGGTTGTCGGTGTCGCACTGCGTGCCTGCCACGTCGATCAAGGCGGAGCAGCCCGCCAAAAGGAACATCGCACCGCACCAACCGACCACGCGAGGGACCAAGCTCTGCAACATCTGATTCCGCCTGTGAGACGCGATGAGACGCGGGAGAGCCAAGGCGCCAGATCGACCAGGCCAATCCTGGTGTGTCGAGCCCAGCGTCAAGGGCGCACCCTGGCAGTTCTGCCACGAGGCGTGCCTACCATCCAGGCCACTGTACCATGTCTGCTCACTCCCAGAGGCCCCGCGCGCAGAACCGAGCGCGTTAGTACAAGGGGTGACAGTGTAGGCCGGCGTGGGTGCAAAGTACCAGTCTTCGCGTTGGCAGCGGCGGGCGCGAGCGAAACTCCCCTGTTCGCACTTGCCAAGCGGCGCCGCGCGATGAAGAAAGACGCACGATGACGGCTGGACCCGCGCGGCTCGCAGAGCGTGGCACGAGCATTGCCAGGGTCGTGGCGCCTTTTGCCATCACGGCCAGCGAGCTTTGTGCATGAAGTTCTGCAACCTATGTGCGGCGCCCGTAGAGCGGCGCATCCCGAGCGGAGAAGATCGCGAGCGCTACGTGTGCTCCGTGTGCGGCGCGATCCACTACGAAAATCCGCGAATGGTCGTGGGCACCATCATCGAGGAGCACGGGCACGTGCTGCTCTGCAAGCGCGCCATCGAGCCGCGCTACGGCTACTGGACCTTGCCCGCCGGCTTCCTGGAGCTCGGCGAGAGCACGGTGCAGGGGGCGGTGCGCGAGACGCACGAGGAGGCCGGCGCTGCGGTGCAGGTCATCGCGCCCTACGCCCACTTCGATATCCCGCATATCGGCCAGGCGTATCTTTTCTACCGCGCGCGCCTGCTGACGCCGCAGTTCGCGCCGGGCACGGAGAGTCTGGACGTGAAGCTCGTGCCGCTCACTGAGATCCCCTGGGACGCGCTCGCATTCCCTGCGGTCCGCGTGGCGCTGGAGCTGCACGGGGAAGATGCGCGCCGCGGCCGCTATCGCATGCATCACGGCATCATCACGCGTGAGCCCGAAGGCGGCTACGCCCTGCGCGAGCACCTGGCGCACGATCTGGGCTGACGCTGTCAGTCCAGTCGTGACGTCGCTCGGAGACGAAGCAGCGCTCTGCGAGGTGATACGCCGGCAGTGCGCGCGCGACGTCTATTTCAAGCGATAGGTGATCATCCCGTGCGTCAGGTCGTAAGGGGACAGCGCGACCGTCACACGGTCTCCCAAGATCACACGGATGCGGTTCTTACGCATGCGGCCACTCAGCTGTGCTCGGACAACTGGGCCTGCGTCAGTTTTCACTTCGAATTGCCCGCCGGCGAAGACGTTGGTGACGACGCCGTCGAGCTGCACATGATCATCGCGACTCAGAGTAGACTCCTTGGCAAGCAGCCCCAGGGTTCTGGGGCGTGTATTGATAATGGTTTCCGACCGGCAAGGCAACCGTAGCCGCCGGTTGGACGGGGAATTGACGAGCTGCGCAGGGCTGCCTCGTGGTGCCCGAAACGGGCGTCAGTTCGGTGTCAGCGCCGCATCTATCAGTGGGGCGACCGCTTCAAAGTCGGTGGGATTGGGTGCGCGCCGTTGGTTGATGAACATGGTGGGCGTTCCGTCCACCTTGGCCGTGCGCCCGAGCGCGATGTCGGCCTCGATTTGGCTGTCGAACGCGCGCTCGTCCAGGCCTTTCCTGAACGCGGGCACGTCCAGGCCGAGCTCCTGCGCGTAGCTCTCCAGGCTCTTGCGATCGAGCGCGCCCTGACGCGCGAACAAGCGATCGTGGTACTGCCAGAACTTGCCCTGCGCGTGCGCCGCGAGCGCCGCTTCGGCTGCGCTGCGCGCGTTGGCGTGGAACGACAGCGGGAACTGCCGGAACACGAACCGCACCTTGTCGCCGTACGTGTCGCGGATCTTCTTCACCGTCTCGCTCGCCTGCGCGCAGTAGGGGCACTGAAAGTCACTGAACTCCACGATCGTGACCTTGGCATCGTGCGGGCCGAACGCCGGGGGCGTTCCGCCGAGGAGCGCCCGCCAGGGCTCATCGCCGAGGGGCTGCGTGCGCGCCTCGCGCTCTTGCAGCTGCGCAAGGAGCTCTGGATAGTGCTCCAGCAACGTGCGGCACTGGCCAGGCGGGACCTCCGGCAGATCGCGTTTCACTTCCTCGCACGTCACGCTGTTCTCGCCGAGCGTGCTGCACAGTCGCGTCGTCAGCGCGTCGCAGTCCTTGCGCAGCGCACTGACCTTCTGGAGGGAGACGTCGATCTCGCCCAGGGCGGCGACACAGGCCTTGTCCGGCAGCCACTCGCGCACGCTGCGCAATGACATGCAGGCTTCCGTCTTGTCGCCCAGCGCGCCGCACACCTGCTTGGCGTAGCGATCACAGGGCTTGTCCTGCGCTTGCTGGGGGTTCGGGGCGGTGCTCTGGGGGGTACCACCAGCGCTCGCGCTGGCGCAGCCCGCGACAGTGAGCAGGCCCAGCAGCAGGAGGCGGGATGAGGAGGCGCGCACCATAAGGTCCTTGCGGTTCGAGGAAGGCTCAAGGTGCCCGGCTGGGGGCGGGGATGCAAGTCGCCCCGGCCGAAGCGTGCACGGCGCCGAACGGCTCACGAGCGCGAAGTGAGCTGCGCTCCGCTGCAGCTGATGGCGGCATCAACGCGGGCGCTTCACGAAATCCACGAAGCTCGCGAGCACCTCGCTCGCGCTGTCCGTCGCGGTGCGCTCCAGCCGCGCTGCGAGCGGACCCGCCGTGAGCAAGCCACGGAACGTCTCCTCGGAGCGGACGCGGGTCTTTCCGTCCGCCGCGTCCGAGAACAAGAACGAGTGCTCTCCGCGCATGAGCGTAGGGTTACCGCCGGTCCAGCAGATCTCCTTGCCGGGTCGCACGCGGATGACCTCCACGTTCAGCTTGAGCCACGCCTTGCGACCGACTCCGAGCGTGAGCTTGTCGCCGGTGTGCAGCGCGCGAGCCGGGCCCGAGATCGGACGAAAGCCGGGAGGCATCCACAGATCCCACTGGGCGAAGTCGATGAAGCGGCTCCACGCGATGTCACGCGCGGCATCCACGGTGAGCTCGGCTACGGCGATGACACTCATGGGTAGGCTCGTCGGGCGGCCATTCATACCCAGCCGGGCGACCTTGGCAACCAGTTCCGCGCCCGTGCGCGTGGAAAACGCTATGCTATGGCCCGTACCCCGCCCGGTCGGGCGTCCGCGGCACGTTCGAGCGTAGCCGCGCGCGTCTGGGCGTGGCGCGGTTCGCGGCAGCGGCCACCAGGAAGGAAACGCCCCTCTCCATGTCTCAGTCCAAGTCCTCGTCTTCGTCCCTGTCTGCTCCTGCGTCCGCTCGTCGCTCGCCGCGCGCGATCGCCATCATGCTCGTGAGCCTCGCTGTGTATACGGCGCTCGATCTGTGGAGCAAGGAATGGGCGCTCGACAACCTGTCGCGCGAGCGCCCGGGCGAGAAGCCCGCGCTGTGCGTGCCAGCGCCACAGGGTCACACGCCGTTCCAGCGGCTGCCGTTGCCTGCCCAGCCTTTCATCGAGGGCGTGCTGAACTTGCACTACGCGGAGAACTGCGGCGCGGCCTTCAGCATGTTGCGCACCGCACCTCCGGTCGTGCGCGTGATCGTGTTCGGCGTCGCCAACACCATCGCGCTGGTCGCCCTGTTCGTGATGTTCTTCCGCGGCAACGGCGGCTCCGCGTACGCGGCTGCAGTGCCGCTGATAGCTTCGGGCGCCATCGGCAACGTCAGCGATCGCGTGCGCCATGGTTTCGTGATCGACTTTTTCCAGGTGGACCCGCGCTTGTTCGACTATCCGGTTTTCAACGTGGCGGACATCGCAATCGCCGTCGGCGTCGGATTGCTTCTACTGGATAACCTGCGGAAACCCCGCACAGCTGCAGCGGATCTGGGTAGCGCCCGCGTGGCAGGCACCTGAGCAGCTCACGGCGGCAATTGTATCGGGTTGGTTTCTCGGGGCGCGAAGTATCGGTTTGGTTTCTGAAACCGAGTTGCGACCACGAAACCTGTTTTTGCTCCGCCGAAAACTGAGCGAAACGTTGGTAAGGCACCGTGCGGGCTGGGTAGGTAAGCTCGTGCGTGCGTATTCACAGCGCTTCGAGCCGTCGTCAGCCCATCCGCTACGGCACGGCATTGCATGAAGCAAGAGACACTCATCGTCGTGGGCGCCGGTATGGTGGCCCAGCGCTTTTGCGAGCGGCTCAGTGAGCTCGATCAAAAGGAGCGCTTCCGTATCTGCGTCATCGGCGAGGAACGCTACGCGCCTTATGACCGCGTCAACCTCGCGAGCTTTTACGACCGACGCGATCCCGCGGCCATGCGCGTCGGCAGTCCGCAGCTGTACGAGCCTGGCTCACGTGTGAGCTGGAAGTTGGGTGAGCGCGTGACGCGCGTGGCGCCGAAAACGCGCCGCATCGAGACGGAAGCTGGCGCGTCTTACGTGTATCAGCACCTGGTGCTCGCGACCGGCTGCCGGCCGAGCATGCCGGCGCTCGAAGGCATCGATAAACAAGGCGTGTTCGTCTACCGCAGCATCCAGGATCTCATGCAGATCGAGGCCTACGCGCGCGGGCGTCGTCAGGCACTGGTGCTCGGGGGTGGGCTCCTGGGGCTCGAGTGTGCGCACTCGCTCCTGTCGCTGGGGCTCAAGGTGCAGGTGGTCGAGAGCGGCCCGCGCTTGATGCACAAGCAGCTCGACGTGGCCGGCGCCGCGCTCTTGCGCGAGAAGGTCGAGGCGCTCGGCATCAAGACGCACGTCGCACGTGCGCCGAGCGCGCTGCTCGGTGGCGAGGCTGCAACGGGCGTGCAGTTTGCGGACGGCAAGCAGCTGAGCGCGGACCTGATCGTGGTGGCCGCCGGGATCACCCCGCGAGACGAGCTGCTGCGGCAGGCCGGCGTGATGGTGTCCGATCGCGGCGGCGTGATCGTGGACGACGAGCTGGGCACGAGCGATCCGTGCATCTACGCGATCGGTGAGGTCGCGCAGCACCGCGGCGTGAGCTACGGGCTGGTCGCCCCGTGCTTCGAGATGGCGGACGTGCTCGCGCGCCGGCTCGTGGGGCAGGAAGCGCGCTTCACCGGTATGCCGCAGTCGACGAAGCTCAAGCGCTTCAGTTTCGACGTCGCCACGGTGGGCGATCCGTTCAGCACGCGCGAGCCGACGAAGGAGGTCGTGCTGCACGACATGCTGAACGGCGTGTACAAGCGCCTCCTGGTGAGCGCAGACGCGCGGCGCGTGCTGGGCGCGTGTCTCGTGGGCGACGCCTCCGAGTACGCGACCTTGGCCGCTTATTGTCGCAGCCAGAAGCCGCTGCCGATGCCAGCCGAGGAGCTGATCCTCGGGTCGCGCGCTCATGCCGCGGACGGCGGCGGGAGCCGCGCCTCCGAGTACGCGTGCGCCTGCAACAACGTGAGCCGCGCGGACGTGTGCAGCAAGATCCGCGAGGGTGCGCAGAACCTCAGCGCGCTCAAGTCTGCGACGCGCGCCGGCACGGGCTGTGGCGGCTGCGTGCCGCTCCTCAACGAGCTCCTCAACCAGGAGCTGTCGGCCGCGGGCCAGCCCGTGCTCACGCACATCTGCGAGCACTTCCACTTCACACGCCAAGAGCTGTTCGAGATCGTGGCGGTGCGCGGCTACCGCAGCTTCCGTGAGATCGTGGAGAAGGTGGGACGCGGCCACGGCTGCGAGGTGTGCAAGCCGATCGTGGCGTCGATCCTGGCCAGCGTGCACAACGAGCCGATCCTGAACCACGAGACGTTGCAGGACACGAACGATCGCTTTCTCGCGAACCTGCAGCGCGGCGGCCTGTATTCGGTGGTGCCACGCATCCCGGGCGGCGAGATCACGCCCGAGAAGCTGATCAAGCTCGGCGAGGTGGCCAAGAAGTACGGCCTGTACACGAAGATCACCGGCGGGCAGCGCATCGACCTGTTCGGGGCGCAGCTCAACCAGCTGCCGGACATCTGGCAGGAGCTGGTCGCGGCCGGCTTCGAGAGCGGCCACGCTTACGGCAAGGCCATGCGCACGGTGAAGAGCTGCGTCGGCAGCACGTGGTGTCGCTACGGCGTGCAGGACTCGATGGCGTTCGCGATCCAGCTCGAGGAGCGCTACAAGGGCATCCGTGCGCCGCACAAGCTGAAGAGCGCCGTCAGTGGCTGCATGCGCGAGTGCGCCGAGGTGCAGAGCAAAGACTTCGGCGTGATCGCGACCGAGCGCGGCTGGAACCTGTACGTGGGCGGCAACGGTGGCATGAAGCCGCGACACGCCGAGCTGCTGGCCGTCGACCTCGATTCGGAGCAGTGCATCCGGCTGATCGATCGCTTTCTGATGTTTTACGTGCGCACGGCGGACAAGCTGATGCGAACGTCCGTGTGGCTGGAGAAGCTCGAGGGTGGCATCGGCCACCTGCGCGACGTGATCGTGAAAGACTCGCTCGGGCTGTGCGGGCAGCTGGAGCGCGACATGCGCAAGCTGATCGAGGGCTACCAGTGCGAGTGGGCGTCGGTGGTGAACGACCCGCTGCGGCGCGCGCGCTTCGCGCACTTCGCCAACTCCGCGGACCCGGACACCAGCGTCAAGCTGGTGGAGGAACGCGAGCAACGGCGGCCCGCGGACTGGCCGAAGCAAGAGCTGTACGGCAAGAGCGACAAGCTGCGGCTGCCCACGGTGCAGAAGCGCTGGGTGCCGCTCGTGGAGGCGGACGCCGTGCCGCGCGACGGCGGTATCGCCGTGAAGTACGGCAAGGTGCAGCTCGCGCTGTTCAACTTCGCAGCGCGCGGAGCGGCAGGTGAATGGTACGCGACCCAGAACATGTGTCCGCACAAGCAGGACATGGTGCTGGCGCGCGGCATCATCGGAGATCACGAGGGCAAGCCGAAGGTGGCCTGTCCGCAGCACAAGAAGACTTTTGCGCTCGACACGGGCGAGTGTCTGAGCGGCGAGCCGTACCGCATCGGCACGTTCGCCGTGCAGGTCAATCGCGGCATCGTGTACGTGGAGCTGCCCGCGCCCGAGTTGCTCGAGGCGCAACTGTGCCGCTCCGATCAGGATTGCGACGAAAGCCATGCAGCAGAGTGAGCGGGAGTAAATCCTTGGGACACGCCGACAGCATCATCCGACTGCCCGTGCTCGATAACTACTTGCGCGAACAGAGCGATCTGAGCGCGGTGGAGCGTTTCTCGCGCCACCACGATCAGCCGCACGACGACAGCGCGCGCGAGTACCGCGAGCTCGTTCCGCTCAGCCTACCGAAGGCGGGCGAGCAGTATTCGTTCCACGTCGACCTGGATCGCTGCACGGGCTGCAAGGCGTGCGTGACCGCGTGCCATAGCCTGAACGGCCTGGACGCAGGGGAGACGTGGCGCTTCGTGGGCATGCTGCACGGCGGCAACACGGACGCGCCGGTGCAGCAGACCGTCACGACCGCGTGCCACCACTGCGTGGATCCCGCGTGCATGAAGGGTTGCCCGGTCGAGGCGTACGAGAAGGACCCGGTCACGGGCATCGTCAAACACCTCGATGATCAGTGCATCGGCTGTCAGTACTGCACGTTGACCTGCCCGTACGAGGTGCCGCAGTACAACAAGCGCCTCGGCATCGTGCGCAAGTGCGACATGTGCAGCGGGCGGCTCGCGGCGGGCGAAGCGCCGGCATGCGTGCAGGCGTGTCCGAACGAGGCCATCTCGATCCGCATCGTGTCGCAGGACGCCGTGCTCGACGACCATCAGGCGGACACGTTCCTGCCGGGCTCGCCGTCGCCGGGCATCACCGCGCCCACGACGGTGTATCGCACCACCAAGCCGCTGCCGCGCAACACGTTGCCGGCGGACTTCTACGCGGTGCGGCCCGCACATCAGCATCGGCCGCTCGTGCTGATGCTGGTGCTCACGCAGCTCTCCGTGGGCGCGTTCTGCATGGATCGCGTGCTGCACGAGCTGCTGCAGCCCGCTGCGATCGCGGCGCTGCAGCCCACGCAGGCGCTCGTCGCGCTGGCGGTGGGGCTCCTCGCGATCGGCGCGAGCACCGCGCACCTCGGGCGGCCGTTGTACGCGTTCCGCGCGTTTCTGGGGCTACGCACTTCGTGGATGAGCCGCGAGATCGTGGCGTTCGGGGCGTTCGCGGGCGCGGCCGTGCTGTACGCCGCATTCACGTGGCGCGAGCGCATCGCGAGCTTGCTCGGGGGCATGCCGCTCATGCCGGAGCCAATGGCACACCTCGTGGAGCAAGCCAGCGGCAGCCTCGTGGCGCTGACGGGCATCGCGGGCGTGTTCTGCTCGGTGATGATCTATCACGTCACCTTGCGCCGCTTCTGGAGCGGCTGGAACACGGGGCTGAAGTTCTTCGGCACGTCCGTGCTGCTCGGAGCGGCGACGACCGCGAGCATCACCAGCTTGTGTGGCATCACTCAGGCGCAGCTCGCACCGCTCTTGCCGCAGGCGCTCGGTGTGCTGCTGCAGATCGTCATGATCAGCACGGGGTTCAAGCTCGCGCACGAGCTCTCGCTGCTCTTGCATCTGGGAGACAAGCAGCAGCACGAGCTGAAGCGCTCGGCCTTGCTGTTGACACACGACCTGCGGCAGCTCGGCGCGCTCCGCTTGATGTGCGGCGTGCTCGGCGGCCTGGTGCTGCCGGGCATCGGCTTGCTATCGGTGGGCGACACCGGAGTGGACGGCTTCGTGGCGGGGCTCAGTTTGTTCAGCCTGCTGCTCTTGCTGTGTGGCGAGCTGCTCGAGCGCAGCTTGTTCTTCGCTGCGGTGAGCGCACCGAGAATGCCCGGCCCGTTCGCGTGAGCGGCCGGGCTGTCGGCCCGCTATGTGACCGAATGTTGCAGGCCCGCAGGGGGCCGGAATATGGCGCTATGCTCAAGGCGTTCGCCATGACCAGTCCGCCGCCACCCGATGTGACCGCGCCGCGCACGCAGGCCATGCACGCCGTGCTGATCGAGGACGATGAGCGCCTCGCGCGTCTGACGAAGCGCTACCTGGAAGGGCACGACGTGCTGGTGGATTGGTTCGCCGACGGGCGCACCGGGCTCGAGCAGGTGTTGCGCATCCGCCCCGACATCGTGCTGCTCGATCTGCAGCTGCCGCAGCTGGATGGCGTCGCGGTGTGCCGGGAGCTGCGGGCGCGGAGCGATGTGCCCATCCTGATGATCACCGCGCGCGTGGAGGAGGCGGACCGCGTGCTCGGGCTCGAGCTGGGCGCAGACGACTACATCCCCAAGCCGTTTTCGTCGCGCGAGCTGCTGGCGCGCATGCGCGCGCACGTGCGGCGTGCGCGCGGTCAGGCCGGGCCGGAGGTGCAGGCGATCTCTGTCGGCGCTCTGACGCTCGATCCTTCGAGCCTCAGCGCGGTGCTGGACGGCAAGACGCTGCCGCTCACCTCGCACGAGTTCATGTTGCTGCGGGCGCTGGCCGAGCGGGCGGGGCGCGTGCTCAGCCGCGAGCAGCTGCTCTACGCGCTGCGCGGCAATGCCGAGGACACGTTCGATCGCTCGATCGACGTGCAGATCTCTCGGCTGCGTCAGAAGCTCGGCGACGACTCGCGCAGCCCTCGGCTGCTGAAGACGGTGCGCGGTGTCGGCTACATGCTCGCGCTCGACGCCCGAGACGCACGCCCGTGATGCAGCTCACGCGCCTACTGCCGCGCATCTACATCGTGAGCTTGCTGCAGCTGCTCGCGATCGTGGGCGGCGTCACGCTGGTCGGCTGGCTGTCCTTCAACCCCGAGCACGGTCCGGAATTCGAGCGCCGCGGCCGCTACGTGGTGGATACCTTGAGCCAGCACCTCGGCGACCCGGCTCGGCTGGAGCGCGAGCTCGAGCGTGCGCGGCAGCAGATGCGACTCGCGCTGTCGATCTACGCGGCCGACGGCCGGCTCGTCGCGAGCAACGTGCAGCCGCCGCTGATGGCGTCAGACGCGACGACGAGGCCTCCGCCGCGCACACCGCCGCCGCTCGGTTTTCCGCGCACGCCGCACGGTGAGCTCGTGCTGCGGCTTCCCATCCAAAGCGCCGCGCTGCCGGGCGGCTTTGCCATGTATCGCCCGCCGCCGCCTCCGCGCGGACGCGAGTCGGGCCTGTGGGTGGTCGGTATCTCGCTCGTGGCGACGGCGCTCGCCTCGATCCTGCTCGCGCGCTCCTTCGCGCGCCCGCTCTCGCAGCTCGCAGCTGCCGCGCAGCGTTTCGGCAATGGCGACCTGCAGGCGCGCGCCGCGCTCCAGCGCAAGGACGAGTTCGGAGCGCTGGCGCAGGCGTTCGACGAGATGGCCGAGCGCGTGATGCAGCTGGTGCGCTCGCGCCAGGAGCTCCTGGCCAACGTCTCGCACGAGCTGCGCACGCCGCTCGCGCGCATCCGCGTGGCCCTCGATCTCGCTGCGGAGGACCGCGGCGACGCGGAGCTGACGCGCGACGCGCTCCTCGAGATCACGGAAGACTGCGCGGAGCTGGAGCGGCTGGTCTCGGACGTGCTACAGACCGCGCGCCTCGAGCTGAGCGGCGGGCAAGCGCAGATCGTCGAGCAGCCGCTGCACCGTGTGCGCCTCGAGGCCGACCTGCTGCTCGCGCGCACCGCCGAGCGCTTCCGCAGCGACCATCCCGAGCGCACGCTCGAGCTGCGCTGCAGCCAGCGGCTGCCGGAGCTCTATGGCGACCCGGTGCTGCTGCGGCGCGCACTCTACAACCTGCTCGACAACGCGCACAAGTATTCTCCGCAGGGCGCGCCGGTCCTGTTGAGCGCACAGCTCGTGCAGGGCGAGCTGGAGATCACGGTGCAGGATCGTGGCATCGGCATCTCCCCCGAGGACCTGCCGCAGATCGGCACACCGTTCTTCCGCACCGATCGCAGCCGCAACCGGCGCACCGGCGGCATCGGCCTGGGGCTGTCCCTGGCGCGCAAGATCGTGGAGGCGCACGGTGGCAGCTTGAGCCTCGAGAGTCAGCCCGACCGCGGCACCTGCGTGCGCATACGCCTGCCGCTCATAGCGGCAGGTACACACGCTGTGTGAGCGGCGCCGCTCGCGTCTTGCATCGCGTAAGCGCTATGCTTGAGCGCGTCGCAAAGGGGGCTCGTCGTGGTCGGTACGAACACACGCCGCTGTGGGCAGCACGGCCTTGCGCTGGCTCCGGATGGTATGTGCGTGCTGTGTCGCCGTACAGGCGCGTCCGGCGCTGCGCCGGACGTGTCCGGTCCACCGCAACCGCCATCCCTCCCGGCCGCAGCGTCTCTGCCCGCAAGCAGCCCGCCGCCCGAGCGTAAGGCGCCCAAACCCCTGAGCGTCCTGCTGCTGATGGCTGCAGGGGCGGCAGCGCTGCTGTCGTACCTGCGGACGGAGCGCACGCAGCCACCAGTCCAGGTAGTGAGCGCACCTGCCGACCTGTCACCGAACGAGGCACGGCCCGAGCGCGACGCACAGAGCGCGCTCGATCAAGCCAAGGCGCAGGACCTGGCTGAGTCGCTGCAGAGGCTGGAGCGCGCGGGCCAGGAGCGCGACGCGCAAGCTCGCCAGCGCGCGGCCGAAGAGGCGGAGCGGCGCAGCGCCGCCGCCGCCGCGCGCGAGCGCGAGGAGCAAGCGCGCGACGCGGCGCGGCACGAGACGGTGATGCGCGAGCTCGAGCGGCAGGGCCTGGGCGATGGGCGCCGGCGCGTGCAGATCACGATGTACTCCACCGAGTGGTGCGGCGCCTGCAAGCAAGCGCGTGCGTACATGCAGGCGCAGAACATCGCGTTCACGGAGCGCGACGTGGAGCGCGATGCCGCTGCGCGCGTGCGCGCACACGCGCTCAATCCGCAAGGGTCGGTGCCGACGATCACGATCGATCAGGAGCTCTTGATCGGCTTCAGCGGCCCCGCACTCGAGGATCGCATCGCACGCGCGACCGCAAAGCGCAGGCAGTAAAGCTCACCCAACGCCCCGCATGAGCGTCGTGAGCTCGAAGTGGTGGCTCCGCGGCTATGGCTTCAGCCGATACAGACCCCAGGTGTCGTCGCCGTCGAGGCGTTCGAAGCGCTCCGGTTGGCTCTGCATCCAGCCCAGCTCGAGCGCGCGCGGCGGAAAGCAGAGCACGTCCGTGATCCCGCGCTGCTGCAAACGCAGGAGCCACGCCTCGCGATCCGCGCTCGCCTCCAGCGCGCCCGCCGGACGCAGCTGCACGAGCGACCCGTCCCGCGTGGGCGGCACGTAGTGGATGTCGTTTTGAAAGTGCCGCCCGTAAAAGAAGTAGTGAAACCACTTGTCGGATGCGTGATCGGGACCGCCCGTGATGGCGATGTGGCGCGCCTGCTCCGGCTCGTCCACGAGCGCAGGCGCCTTCGTCCAGAACTTCGGGAAACCATGCAGCGCGTAGCTCTGCTGCATGGCGAGGTTGCGCGTCTGGTCGCGCCGCGCCTGCAGCACGCACGCGAACACGAGCCACAAGCCGAGGCTCGCCGCCAACAGCTGCAAGCGCCCACGCCGCGCGCACGCTGCCAGCACGCTCGCGGCCAGTACCAGCGCCACGCCGAGCCCCGCGTGATCGCGCACCTCCCACTCTCCGTGGCCGCGGCGGAACGCCATGAACGAGGTCATGATCGGATACAGCAGCAAGAGCTGCCGGTACAGCCGCCCGAGCGCGGACTCCCGCAGGCACAAGCACAAGCTGATCAACACGACCAGCGCGAGAAACGGGATGAGAAAGCGCGTCGAGCTCGGCGCGCGCAACAAACGCACCGCCGTGAGCTCATGACCGAAGTGCGCGAGCACGGGGGTGAGCGCTGCCGCGCTGAGCAGCAACCCGAGCCAGGGCTTCCGCCGCACCAGCGCGAACCAGCCAAACGGCAAGGCAAACAGCGGGATCACGGCCATGCTGCCGAACGACTCGTTGAAGCGCGCGAGCGGGGAGAACACCGCGAGCAGCGCCTTCTTCTCGACGGGCCAGGTGTACGCGTTCAGCTGCGGCCGCTCCTGATACCAGCGGATCATCTCGCTGGCCACGCCGAGCGTCTGGCCGAACACGCGCACCGGCAGCGGGCTCAGCGGATAGCCCGTGTCGAGGTAAGCCCGCAGCAGAAACGGGGCGGGCGGCAGGAGCGCCATGCAGCAGCTGATGGCGGCGGCGCGCAGCTTGTCGCGCGCGCCGAGGCGGCGCGTGAATAGCAGGCGCACAGCGAGCCCCAGCGCCACCACGGCCGCCGGCGGCACGCCCGGCAGCTTGATGCTCGCCGCCACGCCGAGCGCCATCGCGCACAGCAGGGCCGCGCCGACGCTCGGGCGCCGCAGACAATGCACCGCGAGCGCGATGCCCGATAGCAGCGAGGCATTCAGCGCGAGCTCGACGTAACCGGAGCTCACCTCCAGCTGCACGGCGGGCAGGAACATCACCACGCCCGCCCCCGTCGCGGCGTACGGCTCGCGCAGTCCCAGCGCGCGCGCGAGCGCCCAGCTCGCCACGAACAGCGCGAGCCATTGCGCCACACTCGCGAGGTTCACGAGCAGGTCGGAGCGGAAGGGCAACATCGCCCAGGCGCTGAACACCTCGCCGCCGCTCATGAAGTGTCGGTAGAAGTTGTACGCGCCCACGCCATCATCGAACGTGAATTGACCGGTCTGCAGCCACTGCACTGCGCGCGGCCCGTGGTAGGTGAGCGTGTCCCAGCCGAGCGGCGGTATCAGAAGCGCACGCAGCGCGAGCAACAACGCAAACGCCGCGAAGCAGGCGTTGAGCCACACGTAGCGGCGAGCCGAGCCGAGCCGGATCACCCGCCGCCACGCTCTCAGCTCTGGCCGCAAGCGCCCGGGCAGGTAGCGCTGACACAGCCAGCTGAGACCCACACAGGCCAGCAGCGCGAAGCCGAGCTTGAACGCATGCAGGCTGCGCAGCACGTGAAAGCCGACGCTCGCGCACCAAAGCCCGACGCTGCTCAAAGCGCACAGGCGCAGCGGCAAACCCGCCACGGGCAAGAGCGCGCGACTCAACTTGCTCGCGCAGATCAGCGTACACGACACGAGCACGACGCTGGCGAGCGCACCCCACACCGCGCGGGGGCTGAGCTGGTGTATCAAGCGCGCGAGCCAGTCACCGAGCTCACCGAAGCCCCACACATCCCGGAACAGCTCGTACGTGATCTGCATGGCGTCCTGCACGGGCGCGGACTGTTCCTCAACGCGGCAGGCGTTTCAACCGTCGCGCCACAGCTGCGCGGCACCAGGTTTCGAAATCGTGGCGCGTGTTTTACAGTACGACGGCCCGCTCGCTCGAGACGCCGCTGCGGAGTTTCGGCGTCTCCAGCCGTCGCTCGCGTGCTCACATTGCGGAGGTCGGGAGCCGTGGAGCTTGCGGAGCGGGTGCCGCGACCGCCGCTGTGATCTCGAGGAACTGCTTGCTCAAGACTCTCTACGCCGCGCTGGCGTCGCTCGCCCTGGGCGTGTGCGCCTGCCACTACGACTGGAGCGACGTGCGCCCCGAGGACGTCCGCGGCGACGCGCGCGTGCCGCTCGATCGGACCGAAGACGGCACCTCGGGCTTGCCGCCATCCGCGGCGGCGGAGGCCAGCGCCACGTGTGAGAGCGCCTCCGACTGCGGCGCGCCGGAGCAGTTTCAGTGTCGAGACGGCCAGTGCCGCCGCAGCCCGGAGTGCTCGCCCGAGCGCGCCTGCGCGGATGGCTATGTGTGCGAGGACGAGCGCTGCCTGTCTCGCTGTGAGCTCGCGCCCTGCGCGGCGAACGCGACCTGCGCGCTGGCCCAGAACGAGGCGGTGTGCAGCTGCAATGCGGACTATCTGCAGTCCGAAGCTGGCAGCTGCGACGCCGACGCGCTGTGCGCCCGTCTCGGCTGCGCGGCCGACGCGAGCTGTCAGCGCAGCGCGGCCGGCGAACGCAGCTGCGCGTGCAAGCCGGGCTTCAGCGGCGACGGCAAGCGCTGCGAGCGTGTGTCGTGCGGCGAGCTCACGCCGCCCGAGCACGGCAGGCTGCGGCAGAGCGGCGCGCGCTTCGGCGACACCGTCGGCGTCGTGTGCGATGCAGGCTTCGTGGCCGTCGGCTCGATGCTGCGCGTGTGCCTGGCCGATGGCAGCTGGAGCGCAGGCGCGGGCCGCTGTGAGCCGGCGGACTGCGGCGCGCTGGCGGCCCCGGAGCACGGCTTCGTCATGGCGCCCGGCGGCACGCAGGTGGGCCAGCGCGCGTCGTACGCGTGTGGTGAGGGCTATCGGCTCGCGGGGGACGAGGCGCGCGAGTGCCAGGCTGACGGTAGCTGGAGCGCTGCCGCTGCACGCTGCGAGCCGGTGAGCTGCGGCGCACTGACCGCACCGCAGCACGGGAGCCTGCAGCTACCAGCGGCGAGCGTCTTCGGCGAGCGCGCCCGCTACGCCTGCGATGCGGGTTACGAGATCAAAGGCGCGGCCGAGCGCAGCTGCCAGGCGGACGGCGGCTGGAGCGGCGAAGCTGCCAGCTGCGAGCCGCGCAGCTGCGGCCCGCTCACCGATCCCAAAAACGGCAGTGTCAGCCTGGGCGGCAGCCCGACCTTCGGTCAGGTCGCGAGCTACAGCTGCAAGAGCGGCTTCGTGCTCGTCGGCGAGGCGAGCCGCAGCTGTGGCGAGGACGGGCGCTGGAGCGCTGCCGCTCCCAGCTGCGAGTGCAGCCGCGACCTGGCGAGCGATCCCGAGAACTGTGGCGCCTGCGGCACGCGCTGCGCGAGCGGCAGCTGCGTGGCCGGACAGTGCGCGCGGCGCGCGTTCGTGACGAGCGATCGCTTCGCGCCGAGCTTCGGCTCGCTCGCCCAGGCCGACGCCGTGTGCCAGCGCCTCGCGGGCGATGCCAAGCTGCAGGGCAGCTTCCTCGCCTGGCTGAGCGACGACACGGCGAGCCCGGCCACGCGCTTCGTTCGCAGCAAGGGCCGGTATCAGCGGCTCGACGGAGTCGCCATCGCGGCCGACTTCGCCGATCTGATCGATGGCCGGCTCATGAATCCTCTGAACGTCACGGAGTTGGGGCGTCCGGCGGACCGCGCGCCCGACACCTACGTGTTCACGGGCACCCAGGCGGACGGTAACCTCGTGCGCATCGCGGCAAACGAAGCCAACGCCGCGCTCGGCGCCACGTGCCAGGGCTGGAAGGAGAGCACGGACCGCGCCCTGGGCGCGTACGGAACCTTCGACACGACCGCGGCCACCTGGAGCTACGGCGGCGGCCGCGTGCCCTGCAACAAGGAGCTGCCGATCTACTGCTTCGAGCAGTAAGCTGCGCGCGCTGTGCGAGTACTCGTGATTGGTGCAGGGTTGGCCGGGCTGGCCGCGACCGAGCGCTTGCTCGACGACGGTGCCCAGGTCGTGGTGGTGGATTCCTTTCCGCGCCCGGGCGGGCGCACGGCGAACTTCGACGTGCGCACGAACGTCGCGGGGCTCGTGCCTGGAGACGTGGTCGAGCACGGTCTGCACGCGTGGTTCCAGCACTACACTGGCGTGTACGGCTTGATGGCGCGCGCCGGCGTGCCGAAGCCACCGTTCGCCGGGCGCGGCGTGCACCTGTGGCACCCGGAGCAGGGTCACGTGACCATCCAGGGTGGGCCGTTCGTGTGGCTCGCGAACGCGCTGCGCTTGCCGCGTGGACTGCGCGGCTCGCGGCGTAGCGCGCTCTCGGCATTCGGACGCCTCATCACGTACCTCGATTACGCGCTCGAGAATCCGCAGCACAGCGATCGCGAGAGCGCTGCGGAGCTGTTCGCGCGCATGGGCGTGCCAGCAGAGGCTGTGAGCGCGGTCTTCGCGCCTTGCATGTATTCGCTCACATCGCTGCCGCTCGATGAGCTGAGCGCGCTCGAGATGCTGCGCTGGATGGCTGCGATCATCCCCGACCCGCGCATTCGCGTGCTGCAGGGCGGCGGCACCACGGCCATGTGCGAGCCGATCATGCAGGGCCTGCGCGCGCGCGGCGCGGACTTTCGCCTCGGCGTCGAGGTGCACCGGCTGAGCATGGACGCACACGGCCGCGTGCGCGCCGAGCTCGAGCGCGCGCCCGATCGCACGGGCTTACGTCACCTGCTCGTGCCGGGCTTCGAGCCGGCCGAGCCTCCGCACCCGGATCGCTTCGACGCGATCCTGTGCACGTTGCCCTGGGAGCGCTTGTGGGCGTTGTGCAAGGACGACAGCCGACTCGCTGCGTGGCCCGCCATCGCACCGCTGCAAGAGCTGCGGAATGTTCATCCGCTCACCATCCGCCTCTGGTTCGAGCGCCCCATCGAGGGCGCGGAGGAGCGCTACATGCTGACGGTCGGCACGCTGTTCGACGTGATGCGCCCCACGCCCGAGCCCGAACGCCATGCAGGCGTGCGTCTGATCGACGCGCTGGTCGAAGACGTCGATCGGCATCTGCCGGAGCTCGGCTACGAGCGTGAGGCGTACTTGCCGCCCGGGCCCGCTCACGACCGGATTGTTACGCGCGTGCGCTCGGATTTAGAGCGCATGTACCCGGGCCAGATCCGTGACAACCGCGTGCTGCGGAGCTTTCTACATACGCGCGAAGGCATCGTCGCGTGCCGCCCAGCAGTTTGGGAAAAAAGACCGACGCAGTATGTGGGATTGCCGAACTTCGTGTTAGCAGGTGACTGGACCCGGCAGGGTTGGGGCGTGTGCATGGAAGGCGCTGTTAGATCGGGGCAACTGGCAGCGACTGCGCTGCTGCGGGGAGCGGCTCCACGTGCGGCTCGACCAAAGACGTATTCGCACCTCGCGCGCAGCCTCTTGACCCTGCTGGAGTGAATCTAGCTGGAGTGGGTGAGATGCTTTGCAGTAGACAGCTGCTTTACGTCATGTTCGTTCTTGCCTGCACCGGATGTGAGGCGGTGCTGGGTCTCAGCGAGTATCGGCAGGAGGCCGAAGGAGCGACCATGCGCGTGCTGGACACATGCAGCAGTCAGCTCGACTGTCAGAGCGGCGAGAGCCCTGACGCATCCAACATCAGCTTGTGCACGCCGGAGCGGCGCTGCGTCGCAGTGAAGAGCGAGCAGTGTGAGATCGCGACGAAGCCCGTGCGCGACGCGCAGGTCCTGGTGCTCGGCTCGCTGTTCGGCACGTCGGGCGCGGGCGGCATGTACAACGGCGCGCGCCAGAGCGCGGTCGTGATGGCCGTGGACGAGATCAACGAGCGCGGAGGCGTGCCCGCGCTCGGCGGCACCGCGCCGCGCAAGCTGGTCCTGGTGTCTTGCGACGCGAGCGCTGATCCAGATGTCGCGGCGCAGCAGCTCGTGAAGCTCGGCGCCATCGCCGTCATCGGCCCGGCGGAGAGCGACGCCGTGCTCAACGTCTCCATGAAGCACACCATCGCGGCCGGCACGCTGCTGATCAGCCCCACGGCCATGAGCAGCAGCATCAAGGATCTGCTCGACGGCGATCTCAGCTGGCAGATGTCGCCCACGGTCGAGCAGCGCGCGCCGCTCATGAAGCTGGCGCTGACCAGCCTCGAAGAGCAGCTCGCGCTTGAGCGCCCGAAGGAGCTGAAGCTCGGCATCGTCTTCGAGGACGACACCCTGGGCCGCTCGAGCCTCGCGTCCCTGCAGCAGCACATGTTCGCGGGCGAGACCGTGTCCGCCTCCAGCACGCGCACCGGGCGCGTCCGGATCGATCGCTTCCCGAGCGAGTCGGCGGATCGCGCGTCCCTGATCGCGGCGTACCGCGCGTTCGCGCCGGACGTCATCGTGTTGCTCGGCCAGAGCCAGCTGGTCACGGAGTGGATGGCGCCGCTCGAACGGAGCTACGAGGCTGCGGCGGAGCTGCGCCCGCACTATCTCCTGACCGAGGCGGCGAAGACGCCCGAGCTGCTGGCGTTGGCGCAGCAGATCTCCGGTCTGCGAGGTCGCGTGCGCGGCGTTTCAGTGACGACTACCGACCGTGCGCGGCCGGTGTTCGAGGGCTTTCAGAATCGCTTCGAGACGCGCTTCGGCGAGGGCAGCGCGCTCGTACCGGGCGTGGGCGCCGCGTACGATTCACTATACGCCATCGCCTACGCCCTGTCCTCGATCGAGGTCGACCAGGCCAAGGGCCCGCGCATCGCGAGCGCGCTGCACTGGCTCTCCGGCGGCAGCGAGCTCGTGGGCGTGGGCACGTCCGAGATGTCGACCGCGTTCCGCAAGCTGTCCGCGCACGAGCGCGTCGCGACGCTCGGCACGATGAGCGAGCTGCGCTGGGACGACAGCGGCGCGACGCGGGCTGGCGCGCTCGAGGTGTTCTGTGTCGCGAGCGGCGATGAGCCGCCGCGCTTCGTCGGCTCCGGGCTGCGCTGGGACGTGGCCGGCGAGCAGGTCACGGGCAGCCTCAGCGGTTGTGGTGCCGCTCGCAGCAGCAACAGCACGCCGGACGTCGTGAAGACGGGCGTGCCGCCCGTCGTGCCGCCGCCGGGTCAACTGGATCAGGTGCCGCCCGAAGCCGCGATGCCTTCCGCAGGCGCCGAGTCGGGCGCGATGCGCCCCACGACCGCCGCTGGTAGCAGCAGCTCGCGAGCGGGCAGCGGCGGCGCTCACGCGGGCACCGGCGGCGCGAGCGGGATGGCCGGTGCAGCCGGCGGCGGCGGTGCCGCGGCAGCGAGGGGGCGTACCGATCTCAGCTGCGGCGAGCGGCGCACCTGCCAGCTGGATCAGTCCGAGTTTTGCTGCGTCTCCGCGCTCCGCCCGGTGACCGGGCCGCTGCCCACGGACCTCAGCTGCCGCGCCGCGCCGCCGCCCAGGTCAGGCGCAAGCGCGGGCGAGGGCGCGGCCGGCACCGTGGCCGTGCCGCAGTGCGCGCTGGCCCTGTTCTGCGCGAGCGATCGGCAGTGCCCGAGCGGCCAGGTGTGCTGCGCCGACGAGACGCGCGCGCGTTGCACGAGCGCCGCGGAGTGCAGCTCGCAAGCGCCGCGGCGGCTCGCCTGTGCCGCGCCGGAGGATTGCCCGTCCGGGACACAGTGCTGCATCCGCACCCAGCAGAATCTGTCCGCCTTCAGCAACACGTCGTGCGAGACGCGCTGCGCGCCTGCCGCTGGCAGCGGCACGATCTGCAAGACGGATGACGACTGTCCCATGGAGGGCAACACCAGGCTGGTCTGCAACCAGAGCTACGTGTTGCCGAACGTCCGCGTGTGCTGGCCGGCCACGGAGTGAGCTGCTGGGGCGGTCAACTCTCGCGGACCTCTGCGACCGGAAACACCATCTCGAAGTGCGGCAGGTACGCGCCGGTCAACACCCGACCGCGCGCCAAGTCTGGAAAGTACTGGGGGTCGAAGCTCCAACGCTCCACGCTCGCCAAGCGGGCCTTGCCGCTGGCGCTGAGCGTGAAGCGGTAGCTCTTGCCGTGCCAGTGCTGGACGAGCGTGCGCAGCGCCGCGGGCAAGAGCCAGCTGCGTACGGGCAGGGTAGGGCCGTGCGGGCGCAGCACGAGCTCCGCGAACGTGTGGCCGTCGCGGCTCGCGCGCACGATTTCGCTGCCACCCGCAGCATTTTCGCGCTCGAAGTCGGCGCGATCTTTCGGGATGCCCCAGTTGATTCGGCCGTTCACGACGCTGTCGTAGCTCGAGACGTAGATGCGCGTGATGGACGGGTAAGTGCCCTCGGCGTGGGCGAACGACGCGGGCGTCACGAGCAGCTCGCGGTACGGCCCCACGTTCGTGCTCTCGTAGTCCACGAACATCGCGACGGAGATGCGGTTCTTGCGCCGCGGCACGAGCTCGTCGGGCACGAACGCCGCTCCATCGAGCACGTCCTCCGGCATCAGCACGGCGAATACGTACGCGGACGCGCGCAGCTGCCAGGGTGCGGGGCAGAGCGGTACGGACGGCAACGCCGTGTCCGGTTCGAGCACCGCGGGGTCGCTGCAGCGCAGTGACGACTGATCCATGTTGCACCCTTACTGAGCGTGGCGATCGCGGTCAAGCACCGCTGCGCCGTGCGCCTCACGCCTCTCCGCAGGACTCGACGGCGCGTCGAGAACCCTCGTAGACTGCCGCCGTGCAAGCAGTGTGGTCACTCTCTCCGGAGCTCGCTTGGGGCCTGTTTCAGCGCAGCCTGGGCGTCGTGCTCTTCATCTCCTTTCTTTCGCTGTCCACGCAGATGGTGCCGGCGGTGGGCAGTCGCTCCGGCATCGCGATGATCTCGCGCCGCCTCCGCAAGCTGCGGGAGGACTTTCCGGACGCGCGTCGCTATCTGTACTACCCCACGGTGCTGTGGGTGAACGACAGCGACGCCATGCTGCGCGGCCTGACCTGGCTCGGGATGGCAGCTGCTGGCTGCGTGATCTACGGCGGCCCGTGGAGCGGCTGGGCGCTCGGCGTCTGCTACGTCTGCTATCTGTCGCTCGATCTGGCGATCGGCCTGATCTTCCCGTGGGACTGCTTGCTGTTCGAGGCGACTCTGCTCGGGCTGTTCTTGCCTCCCAGCTTGCCGCTACCCGCGCTCGAGGTCGTGAGCGCGCCGGCGCCTGCGCTGACCTGGGCCTATCGCCTGCTCGTGTTTCGCGTGATGTTCGGCTTCGGCAAGCAGAAGTTCCTGGGCGCCCGCAAGCTCGATCTCGCCTATCTGAAGGGCTTTCTCACCAACCAGCCGCTCTTGTCGCCGCTCGGCTGGCTGGCGCAGAAGCTGCCCGTGCCGTGGCTGCGGCAGATGGTGTTCTACATGTTCATCGTGGAGATCCCCGTGCCGTTCCTCGCGTTCATCCCGGGCTGGCCGAGCGTGCTGTGCGCGGTGACGACCGCCTTGTTGATGATCGGCATCCAGGCCATGGGCAGCTTCGGCTACTTCAGCCTGCTCACGATCTGCTGCTGTATTCCGCTGCTCGACAACGTCACGCCTCAGACGCTCGCGGTCGGCGAAATGTTCGCTGCCGGTCAGCCGGTCTTCACGAACCTGTACGTGCTCGTGCACTCGCTCGGCGCGCTCGTCGTGTTCCCGTTCAACAGCTGGATCGGCCAGAGCTGGACCCTGTGGTCCTACTGGTACCAGCTGCCGCGCTGGGTACAGGTGCCGCTCGGGTTCTTCCAGTGGCTGCACCCGTTCCGTTGGTTGCACCCCTACGGCGTGTTCCCGCCCAACAACCAGCCGAGCGCGAAGATCAGCTTGCTGCTGGAGGTGACCTGGGACCACGCGCAGTGGCACGAGGTGGAGTTCAAGTACGCGCCGAGCAACGCGCACAGTAAGCCGCACTTCGTGGCCCCGCATCATCCGCGCGGTGACCAGGCCGTGATCTACGATACCTTCGGGCTCAACCCCTCCAGCCTGATCAGCGTGATGATGGGCCCGTGGGACCCCAACATGTTCGCGTCGCGCCTCGCGGCTGTGTCGTTTTGCCAGTCGATCCTGGAGGGCAGCGCGTTGCCGATGACGAAGTCCGGGGCGCTGCAGCAGAACAAGGAGCGACCGCTGGCGGCGCGCTTGACCACGATCATGCTGGAGCCAGCGAGCCTCGATGAGCACAAGCAGACGGGCGCGTACTGGAAGCGCACGTACATCGGTCCGCACGTGCCCGCGCGCGAGCTGGACCCTCAGTTCTGGGACGACATCTTCGGCGAGCCCGAGCTGTGGCACTTCGAGTCGATCTTCTGGCGTCGCCGCTCTCGGCTGCGGCCGCTCCTCCAGCGCGCGCTCGAGCCGGAGGTCGATGCGCTCAGCCTGGCGTGCCTCGGCGCGCCGCTGTCGGATGCAGACGTGAAGCGCTTCTGGGAGCGCTTTCAGCCGCTCGTGAGCGGAGACGTGCGCAACGATCTCAACAACCTGCCCGCCGTGGTGGAGCAGGTGAGCCAGCAATTCTCGAGGCAAGAGCGGCGCACCATGTATCGCCTGCTCAACCGTTTCGCGTTGATCCTCGTGTGCCGGCTCGAGCCGCTATTCCTGCACAAGGGCAGTAAGCCCGAGATCCCCGTGCGCACGTACTTCCAGCTCTGGATGCTGGCGCATCACCTGATCTGCACCAGCAAGGAGGCCTACCTCGCCGCGGTGGCGAACCCGCGCTCGGTGATCGACGTGGTCCCGCAGCTCACCACGCACACCGGCCTCTTCGCGCTGTCCGTGTTCCGCTACGAGGAAGTGATCTTCGAGGCCCAGAAACTGCGGCTCATCGAGGCATTTCAGTACCCGCACGAGCCGGAGAAGAAGGCCGCCAACGCAGAGATCATGCGCACCGAGGACACGTCGTCACTGCCGCCCGTGGAGCAGCTGTTCATTCGCGTGGCGCAGCGCGTCTCCGGCTTCTTCAACGTGATCGCCACCCTGCGCGAGTGCTTCAAGACCGCGCAGTACAACGAGGGTTACCCGGAGCTGTATCCCACGTTTCGCGAGCTGCCCACGGGTGAGGTGATCGTGGAGCGCTACGGAGAGCTCGCGCCGGACACGCCGCTCGCCTCGGATCTCAAGTCGCTGCCGTCGTAGCTCACGGCTGGTTGCGCATGAAGTCGGCGACGTCGGCGAAGCGCTGCTCGAGGAACGTGCGCAGCTCGCCGGTCACGCCGCGTTGATCGAGCGCGCTGCGCATCGCGCGCAGCCACGCATCGCGCATGCGCTCGTCGACGGCCACGTGCATGTGCCGCATGCGCAGCCGCGGATGTCCGTGCTGCGCGACGTAGTCCTGCGGGCCACCGAGCCAGCCGACGAGAAACAACGCGAAACGCTCGCGCACGTCGCCGTGCACCTTGCCGGGGCTCGAAAGGCGGTGCAGCGCCGTGAGCTCGGGCTCCGTGCGCTCCATCGCATCGTAAAACGCGTGCGCGAGCTGGAGGACGGCGTCACGTCCTCCCAGCAGCGCATACGGCGTCGTCTCGGTGTCGCTCACTCAGTAATGACGTTCGATGACGTACCAGCCGAACGCGCGCAGCATCATCTTGGCGATGGAGTCCGGGACCAGCGGCGCGACCTTCGCCCAGCCGTTCTCGACGAGGCTGCGCGCCTGCTGCGCGCACTCCTCGATGGCGCCGGACTCCTCGAGCGTGTCGATCACGCGGCCGATGGTCTCGCGGTCTTCGGGCTTCTTGCGCAGTGTCTCGAACAGCCACTTGCGACCGCTGCCGTCCAGCTTGACCATGCCGCGCGCGATGGGCAGCGTGATCTTGCCGTGCGAGACGTCCTCGCCGTACGACTTCCAGTTGCCCTTGAAGCCGCGCAGGTTCAGCACGTCGTCGACGATTTGGAACGCGAGACCGATGTCCTCGAAGAAGCGGCCGAGCGCTTCGATCTGCTCGTCGCTGCCGCCGCCCGCGAGCGCGCCGATGCGCGCGAGGCAGCCGGCCGGTGCGCCCGTCTTCAGCCGGTGCACGCCGAGCACGCGGCTGACGAGGGTCTCGCCGAGCGACGCGTCTTCAACGGCGCGCTGCATGAGCGGCAGGAAGCCGTCGAGATCGAGCGCTTGGCCGGCGTGGCCCGCGCGTAGACCATCGAAGTAGACCTCGTACAGCTTCACGAGCTGACGGTCGGACAGCTTGCCGCTGCGCAGCACTGGGGCGCCGATGAAGAACGCCGCCGTGCCCGAGTTGATGGCCTGCGGCTCGCCGTAGATCATGTGCGCCGCGGGCCCGCCGCGCCGCACCGTGGATTTGTCTTCGACGTCATCCACGATCAGCGAGCCGGTTTGCATGAGCTCCGGCACCGCGATCCAGTCCACGAAGTCGCGCGAATCGCCGCCGACGACGTCGATGCAGGTGTTCATCGCGTACGAGCGCCAGCCCTTGCCACCGCGATCCACGATCTCGCGGATCGGATGGAGATGCGCACGCGCGTACTGCTGCACGTCCACGCCCTCCATGTAGTGGAGCTTGTCCGACGAGGTCAGCAGATACGCCGCCTTGTCGAAGCTCGGCTCCTTCGGCATCAGCTCCTGCACGGAGCGCCGCACCAGCTTGCCGACCTGCTCGAAGAAGCCGTCGAGATCCTCGGTGAGGCCGATGCCGCTGCGCTCCACGAAGCCTACGCCGCTGATGGCGGCGCCCTTGCGCGTGCCCTGCACCTCGACACGCCCCTCGTAGAACGAGTTCTTCGCGATCAGGGTCATGACCTCCTGATCTTTGAAGGAGGCGCGCACGTCGAGGTCGAGCCCGGCGTCAGGGATCTGCAGGCGCCAGCGGATGGGATATTCGACGAACGTCTGCGAGCTCTGCCACCACTCGAGCGGCTCGAGCTTCGCGCCCTGCCAGTGAGTGACCTCGCCGTTCGGCGCGATGGTCAGCGCGTGATCGCCCGCGCTCTCACCGCTGTAGACGTATTGCTCGGGGTAGTAGGTGAGCTCGCTGCCGTCGTCGAGCTGGGCCGAGATCCAGTTCCAGCCGACCTGGCGCGCGTCCCAGCGAGCGCGGCGCTCGAGCTGCAGCTTCTTGCACTCGTCGGCGCCGAGCGCGGCTTCCGCCTCGGGATTCGGATCGTCGACGACACCCACGCCGAACTCGTGATCGTACCAGCCCTGCCCCTGCACGAGCGGACGTGTGGTCCCTTTGTGCGTGAGCGTGCCGGTCACCTCGCAGCGCGGGATGAAGTAGTAAAACATCGACTCGTCTTCGGAGCCGCGCACCAAGCCATTGTGCCCGTGGCGAACGGGCGTCTTCTTCGGCTTGATGTTCAGCTCGCAGCCGAGGGCGCGCTGTTTGTCGAACAGCTTCAGCGTGTAGCTGCCGTCGCGGTTCTTGCGGAATACGTCTCCGGCGAATTCCAGCTCGAGGTTCTGGTGGCTGACGGATACCTTGCCGTCGAACACCACGTCGGGCTTGGGCACGACGCCCCGCTCCAGAATCTCGGTGAGCGCGCGATTCAAGCGCTCGTCGCGCGCGCCGAGCCCGGATTGCAGGCGACGCAGGCCCTCGCGCGGCGCAGATGAGTCGACGCGCGATACGAATGCACTACGCTTGCCATCCACGTCGTGGATGGCCCACGTCAAAGAATGTGCATAGCGGGGCGCGCGCGTTACCGGATGGTAACCCTGCACCTTGCGGAAGAACGCGGCGAAGTATGAGAACCTGCGATTGCCTTCGACTACGCAGTGACCGTTCGTATACCACCACTCGGTCGTTGCGGAGCCGTGTGGCAAATCGTGGATAGAGAGATCGATTGGCCCATCTTCGGGCCAATCGGCGGGGTTTTGGTTCACGTCAGTCGCCTCATACGCGCTCCCAACGCTCGTTGCTAGCAGCCGCCGCTGAAGGGTGTCAACCGGCGTTACGACCACCCCGAGACGCGGACAAACCGCGCCAGGTGGGCGAAAGCACGGCATTCTCGGCATGTACCGCGAAGCGTGCTCGGCCGCCGCGCATGGCGTCTGTGTCGAGTCCAAGTCATCATGACGCTGTGCGTGTGGTCCAGACGTGCTCACGCACGCACGCTTTTTCGGTCACGACGCCCCGCCGATCTGGGGCGGCGTTGCTCGCCGCCGTGAGCTGCAGAGCACAGCGAGCGCGTCAGCCCCCGCTGAAGGCTACGATCGCGCAGTATCCTAACCGGTCAGGGTGACGCCAGCTTTACACTGTCGAGTTGTTCAAACAGGAAGGCTTTCGCGCTGCATTGAAAGGTGTCAGAAGGCTAGGGGCAAGGAGGAGGAAACAATGGTCGGTCGCTTATCGTCGACGTTTTACGGAGCTGGCTTGGGTCTAGCTCTGGTCTGTGGAGCGGGTTGTGGTCCGGAAATGCAGTCCACGGCTCCTGCGGGCTCCGCCGCTGCACCTGCAGCTCCCGCAATCAACCCCGTGGCTTCCGCTGCCAACGCCGGTGCCCCCGCGGTAGTCCCCGTGGCGCCGACCGCTGCGTCGACGCCGGCCGCTGCAGTACCTGCCGCGCCCGCCGCGACGCCTGCGGTAACCCCACCGGTGGGCCCCGCTGCCACGCCAACTGCCCCGGCGACGCCTGCGGTCGTCCCGGCCAACACTCCGGCCGCGCCGCCGAACACGGGTACGGTCGGCTCGCCGACGATGCACGTGATGGGCGAATGTGGTCTGAAGACCAAGTACCCCGGTGACGAGTACTGCATCCTGCCGCCGCCGCCGGATAAAGGCTTCCAGCTGCACATCGGCCCGTCGAACTACGACAACCCGGAGTCTCGCTACGTCATGGCGCCGGGCCAAGAGCCCACGACGTCATACCAGAGCACGTCCACGAACGACTCGGAGCAGTACTTCTATCACCGCGTCTTCCGGATGCGTCCCGGCTCGCACCACAACATCATCACCAAGGGAGCTGGCGCCGGTGCGGACTCGGGCCTCGGTCAGCGCCTCGGCACCACGAACCACTTGATCGACGAGTACCCGGCGGGCGGCATCATCGCGCCGGAGAACGCCAACGTCGGCATCAAGATCGGGCCGAAGACGCCCATCAGCGTCAGCCTGCACTCGATCAACACCACGGAAAAGACGCTGCTGCGCGAGCTCTGGATCAACTTCTACTACCGTCCCGCGGCGGAAGTGAAAGAGCCCGTCAACGACGTGTTCGTCATCGCTCCGATGGGTGCGATCCCGCCGATGGCGACCGTGACTACGAAGGGAAGTTGCCGGGTGGGCGGCACCAAGGGCCGCATGCTCTGGGCCTATGGTCACCGTCATGCCAGCACCGATCGCTTCACGATCTGGCGCAACCGCGGCGGCAAGAAGGACCTCGTCTACCAGGGCTACAACTGGGAAGAGCCGATGGTGCTCGATTACTCGACGACGGTGATGAACAAGGTGCCTGGCGACCCCCCCAACGAGGGTGGCTGGAGCGGTATCCTGGACACGCAACCGGGCGACACGTTCGAGTGGGAGTGCCACGTCGTGAACAAGACTAACGGCACTCTGCTCTTCAGCAACAACACGTACACGGGCGAGATGTGCATCCTGGACGCCGAGATGGTCGGCTCGCAGTGCAACTGAGCTAACTAGCTCGCTCACAATCTGACACGCACGCAAACGCCAGCTCCCAGTCGGGGCTGGCGTTTGCGTTTGTGGTGCCCGCGCACGCAGCCGTGCGCGGCTGCATGCAGGCGCTCCGTGATGGACGCAGTCGAGCTCGGCTGCGTCGCTGACGCGCGCAGCGAGTCAACGAGAGACGATCAGCTTGAAGTGCAGATCCACGCGACCAGCGGCGGCCAGTGAGTTTCGTCTCGGCTGCGTCTGAAAGCTTGTCCGCCGATGTATTTGTCGTCACTCGAGGCATACGCAGTGCAGAAGGAGTTGCCTCCTCCGGACGGGAGTGGCTTCAGCACGATGGCGATGCGGTCACCGCTGGCCACCACCCGCACTCCCGATCTCGCGTGTCGACCCGCCGCCGCCTGATGCGGCCGGCACGGCTGCTGTACCGGCGACCTGCGGCGCCATCGACATCGAGGGGGCTGCTGCGCCGGGGGTGTCGTTCGGTGGTCGGACTGAAGCGGCGCTTGTATCAACCGGCTTGATCTCGCCCGACGTGGACTGGGAGCGCGTGCTGACTTCGGGCAAAGCGCAGTCAGTCATCGCAGCTGCGAGCGCGACAATGGCGTAGGGTGACTGGCGCGCCCTGTCGCAGCCATCGTGCGCGAGCGAGCCGGCGTGAACGCGAATGCGCGCACGCCGGATGGTTCAGTTGTTGAGGGCACCGGCCATGATCCAGGCTCGGATCGTCGCGATTTCGGCGTCTTCCAGGACTCCGCCGCTCGCCGGCATGCGTAGGCCGCAGGATGGAGTGGCCTTCGAGACCTTGTCGTAGAGCAAGCTCTCGTCGGGCTTTCCCGCAACGACGTAGGTCTTGCCGCCGCAGGTGCTGCCCATCGTGCCCTTCGAGACCTGTCCGACGAGCGCGGTGTACGTGCCCATCCGATCGGCGGGGTCGAACACGAGCCCGCCGCCGATGGTCGCCATCTTGTGGCAGAGGCCGCAGGTGTTCTTCTCCGCGTTGAGGATGGCCAGGACGGCCGTAAACGTGGCGCTGCCGCTCGGAGCTGCAGCTCCGCCGGCTGCGCCTGCGGGGCTGCCGGTGCCCGCCGCGCCCGTGGTGCCGCTGCCAGCGGCAGCGCCCGTGGTGGTGCCGGTGCCTGCCGTCGCGGGCGCGATGCTGCCAGCCGTCGCTGTTACGCCGATGCCAGCCGCTGCAGTGGGCGCTCTGTTGCCCGCGGCTGTCGCGGGTGGGGTCGTAGCGGCTGGCGTGGTGCCGGGCGTCCCAGCGACGCCTGGCGCCGCCGTGGTGCCTGCGGCGGGAGCGCCGGTGAAGGGCGCCTGCGTCATCGATCCGGAGTCGCCGCCGCAGGCGCTGGCGATGGACAAGAGCGATACTGCGACGGCTGCAAGCGCCGAGCCAGGGACCAATGTTGTGCGTTGCCTAATGCTCTGGATCGAGACCTTCATCGTTCGACTTCCTCCTCCTCTGCCAATTGGCTCGCCGCATTTGCAGGCGAGGACCGACGCGGTCTAGCGCGGTTCTCGGGCCCATCCAAGTCGCGCATATTCCGCACGTCCTTGGGCAAGGACGGCTGCTCGCTTTTGACCCGATCGGCCGCGCGCCATGGCACAGGCTCGACGTGGAATCCAAGCGACGGGTGCGGGTGATCGCGGGCATCGCGCTCGCGCTGGGGGCAGTGCTCTCCAGCTGCGGTGCAGACAAACCTCAGGCCGAGCGGGTTGCGAACAACTCGAGTGCCGACAACAGCAGGTCTGGCTCCGGCGGCAGTGAGGCAAAAGAGTCCAGCGGCAGCAGCAACGGCAATGCCGACACTCCCTTGATCAAGCCCAGCATGGGCGCGAGCGGCTCCGGCGTCGGTCCCATTCCCGCCGGCTGCGGTGACGGCATGCGGAGCAAGAGCGAGGCCTGCGACGACGGCAACCGCCAGAGCGACGACGGCTGCAGTGCGGACTGTCTCGGCGTGGAGCCCGGCTACGCGTGTCCTCCCGGCAAGCCTTGCCGCATGATCGCGCGCTGCGGAGACGGCATCCTGGCCGCTTCCGAGGTCTGCGACGACGGCAACCGCGACGACGGCGATGGCTGCTCGAGCCGCTGCAAGGTCGAGCTTGGGTACGCCTGCAGCGGCACGCCCAACAAATGCCAGAAGACCACGTGCGGCGACGGCAAGGCCGAAGGCACGGAGGCCTGCGACGACGGCAACGTCGTGCCGTTCGATGGTTGCTCGAGCAGCTGTCAGGTGGAGCCGAACTGCAAGAGCGGCGCGTGCACCTCGAAGTGCGGCGACGGCCTGGTCCTCAACGAGGCCTGCGACGACGGCAACACGCGTGATGGCGACGGCTGCTCCTCGAAGTGCGAGCTCGAGAAGGGCTTCATGTGCGCCGCCGACACGACGTGCAAGAAGGACGCGGGCCCGTGCGCGTTGCACGTGCCGGCGATCTTCCGCGACTTCAACGAGAGCCATCCCGACTTCGGCGTCGGCTGCGGTCAGCTCGTGAAGGGCGTCGTGCAGCCGCGCCTGAGCATGGAGGGAAAGCCCGTGCTCGCCAGCGGTCAGAACGTGTGCATCGAGTCGGCGATGACGTTCGCCGAGTGGTACACGGACAACCCGAAGAACGCGGTCATCCCAGGCGAGATCACGCTCTACGAGAATGGTCAGGGCGGCTTCGTGAACCGCCACGGCCCCATGGGCGAGCGCTGGCAGGGACCGAAGCTCTACACGAACACGATGTACGGCGGCCCGCTCGGCGGTGGCTGCACGATGTGTCAGCCCTCCGGCACGGGTCAGTGCTTCGACCCGTGTGTGCCGTGGAACAGCATGGACCAGGCCTGCTGCTCGGACTTCTCGCAGAAGGAGTTCGACGGCAACCCGCTGTTCTTCCCGATCGACGACGCGCCGAACGCCATCGTGGACATGCGCTATCGCGCGAAGATCCCGGAGCAATACGGCTACAACGGCTGGCCCTGGGAAGACGCGGTCTTCCCCAACGCCAAGAAGCACGACTTCCACTTCACGACCGAGGTCGTGTACTGGTTCCAGTACAGCGCCAGGACGTCGGCCACGCTCGACTTCAGCGGCGACGACGACGTGTGGGTGTTCGTGAATGGGCGGCTCGCAGTCGATCTCGGTGGCCCACACGTGCCGGAGAACGGCACCGTCACCATCAGCCCGCAGACCGCTGCGATGTTTGGGCTGACGGAAGGCAACGTGTACGAGATGCGCGTGTTCCACGCCGAGCGCAAGGTGGAGGGCTCGTCGTTCAAGCTCACGCTGTCCGGCTTCGAGACGGGGCGCAGCGACTGCACGCCGGTCTGCGGAGACGGCGTCGTCACGCTGGGTGAAGAGTGCGACGACGGCGTGAACGATGGCGGCTACGAAGAGTGCGCCGCTGGCTGCGTGCTCGGTCCGAGCTGCGGCGACGGCATGGTGCAGATGGGCGAAGATTGCGACGACGGAAATCGCCGCGACGGCGACGAGTGCGGCTCCTCGTGTCGCAAGCTCGTGCTGCTGTGAGCGGCTGGCCGTTCACATGGCGGCGCGGATACCCACGAACACGTGATCGAGACCGTTGTAGAGCCCCCCAATCGAGAGGATCGGGGTGGCGAACATCGGGGGCGCCTGACCCTCGATGATGAAGGCGCCGACCTCGAGCTCGAGCGCATCCAGGAACGCGTACGAG
>Ga0190269_10000044_pt1 | contig 51631 bp, 48 predicted proteins | sample Popmic249IS_FD_133749 | JGI IMG/M metagenome (GOLD analysis project Ga0190269, IMG submission 133749) | Populus adjacent soil microbial communities from riparian zone of Blue River, Arizona, USA - 249 IS | ecosystem: Environmental > Terrestrial > Soil > Riparian zone | place: USA: Arizona... | reverse complement strand
GGTCGCCGCGGCTTCGTCCTCGCGCTGCAGACGCGCGAGCAGCACATCCGCCGCGAGAAAGCCACCAACAACATCTGCACCGCGCAGGCGCTGAACGCGCTCGGGGCGATGGTCCACCTCGCCTGGCTAGGCCGGCAGGGGTTCCGCGAGCTCGGCGAGCTGCTGGTCCAGCGGACCGCCTACGCGCGCGAGCGGCTGGCCGCTGTGGATGGAGTCGAGCTGCTGCACGAGGCGCCGGTGGCGCGCGAGTTCGCGGTCCGGCTCGCCGCGCCCGTCGAGAAGGTCCTCGACCGCGTCGCCGAGCGCGGGATCGCCGCCGGCTACCCGCTCGGCCGCGAGTACCCCGAGTTCGAGGACGGCCTACTTATCGCGATCACCGAGCGCCGGACCAAGGCGCAGATCGACGAGCTAGCTGAGGCGCTCGGTGCCGCCGTCGCCGCTGAGCGTGAGGGGGTGGCTGCCTGATGGCACTGACGCAGACCCCGATGCAGGCGGAAAAGGCGCAGACGATCTACGAGAAGTCGAAGCCGGGTCGTCGCGCTGCGACGCTGCCGGCGACTGAAGTCCCCGAGAAGCCGCTAGCGGACCTGATCCCCTCGAACCTCCTGCGCGCCGGGCCGCCGCGGCTGCCCGAGATCGCCGAGCCGGAGATCGTCCGCCATTACAACCGGCTCTCGCGCCGCAACTTCGACCTCGACAGCGGCTTCTACCCGCTCGGCTCCTGCACGATGAAGCACAACCCCCGCCTCAACGAGCGGGTCGCGGCCCTGCCCGGCCACGCCCGCCTGCACCCGGCCCAGGACCCCCGCCGCGCCCAGGGAGCGCTGGAGCTGATGTGGCTGCTGCAGGAGTCGCTGAGCGAGATCTGCGGCCTGCCCCACGTCAGCCTCCAGCCCAGCGCCGGCTCCCACGGCGAGCTCGCCGGCCTGCTGCTGACCCGCGCCTACCACGCCGACCGCGGCGAAGAGCGGACCAAGGTCCTCGCTCCCGACACCTCCCACGGCACCAACCCGGCCTCGGTGACGATGGCCGGCTACGAGGTGGTCAAAGTCGCCACGAACGGGCAGGGCGGGGTCGAGATGGACGACCTGCGAGCGAAGCTGGCCGAGAACGAGGGCGAGGTCGCCTGCCTGATGCTGACCAACCCGAACACCCTCGGCGTCTTCGACGAAAACATCGCCGAGATCGCGAAGCTGATCCACGAGGCCGGCGGCACGCTCTACTACGACGGCGCCAACCTCAACGCGGTGATGGGCCACTCGCGTCCCGGCGACATGGGCTTCGACATCGTCCACGTCAACCTCCACAAGTCCTTCAGTCAGCCGCACGGCGGCGGCGGCCCCGGGGCCGGCCCGATCGCCGTCTCCGACCGGATCGAGCCTTACCTACCGCGCCCGCAGGTCGTCCGCCGCGAGGGCAGCAACGGCCACGGCCCATTTTTTGACCTCGACTTCGAGCGGCCGAAGTCGATCGGCCGCCTGCGCGGCTTCCAGGGCAACTTCGGCGTCTTCGTCCGCTCCTACGCCTACATCCTCAGCCTCGGCGGCGACGGCCTCACCGAGGCCTCGGAGACCGCGGTCCTCAACGCCAACTACCTGAAGGCGCGCCTGGCCGAGGGCCGCGCCGGCGAGCGCCTGCCGATCGCCTTCGACCGCCACTGCATGCACGAGTTCGTCCTCTCCGGCAAGCCGATGAAGCGCGAGCTCGGCCTCGCCACCCTCGACCTCGCCAAGCGCCTGCTCGACTTCGGCTTCCACCCCCCGACCGTCTACTTCCCCCTCCTCGTCGACGAGGCGCTGATGGTCGAGCCGACCGAGACCGAGGCCAAGGAGTCCCTCGACGCCTTCGCCGAGGCGATCGAGCAGATCCTCGCCGAGGGCGAGGACAACCCGGAGATCGCCAAGAGCGCTCCCTACACGACTCCGGTCCGGCGCCTCGATGAGGTCAAGGCGACCAGGCAGCCGGTCGTGCGCCAGCCGCTCTAGGGAAAGGGTTCTTCGCTCACGCCGGATGGAGCGCCGTTCCCCAGTGCTTCGAAGAACCCGATGAAGCCCCCGATGAAGCCGCACACGCCGATGGCGATGAAGAGGAAGCTGACGGCGACGATCGTTTGAGCGGCGAGGCGAGCTCGAATCGCCAGGGATCGATGTCGCAGCGACCCCGCCCCGCCGCATCGCCGCCAGAGCTGCTGCTCGAGCTCGCGCGGCTCGGCCAGCGCAAGTTCGCTCGCAATTCCCAGGTTGCAAGCCCAGTCCCAGGCGCCTTCCGAGACTCGACCCACGGTTGGAGCTGCGCGGGTCAGCATCCTGAAGGCGCCGAAGAGCATGACGCTGCCTCCGGCCACAAAGACACCTGCGACCTCCGCTCCCAGCTTCGCCGAGTAGCCGAAGTAGAACGCAATGATCCCGGCAATCAAAGCGACCGAGCCTTTGGCCGTGACGTAGAGGAGCGAGCTGAAGATGTCCCTCAGCACTTTCTTCGCGGCCATCTCGAACGATTGCACGGCCCGCTCAGCCGTCTTGCCGCCGCTCAGCGAGCTCACATAGGTGCTCAACGGCTGGAGATCGGCCTCGCTGAGGCCGACCCCCGCCACGCGCAATCGCTGCAGCGTCTGCGCGGCCTCCAAGCGCAGGGTCCCGAGACCTACGTCTTGCTCGGTGGTATCCCCAAGTCCCTCGATTTGAAGGTGGGCCCGCTGGTAGGCGGTTCGCAGCGCAGCGATCTCAGAGTCGATCGCCAGGGCCTCCTTCGGCTCGGAGGATTTGGTGGGGGTCGTGGCCGCCGGGGAGGATGGGGGTCTAAGCGTCAGTCGGTCGAGCGACAGATTCGAGGCGACCGGGCCGATGTCGAGACGGGCGACTCGCACGGGCCCCGGGCGGGCTCCAGGCCCGGCGCCGACGTAGATCGTGCCGCCGCTTTTGATCAGCGCTGCGCGCGCCTGTTGTAGTGCCTCCTCGTAGTCGTCGAACGTGGACTCCTTGCCTCCGACAGACAGACGCCAGCGCTGGCCGTCGTGGTTCAGGTATCCGATCTCACCCATTGAGGAATCTTAAGTTCTCAAGCAACTCCCTGGCGATGAACCGGCGCTATATCGGAGGCATCTCCTGCTTCAGCTCCAGCACCGGTGCGAATAGATCGCCGCGCTCGTCGAGCCGCTCCAAAACGTCGCCGGCCTCGAAGACGAGGGTCGAACCGTCCCCTGACTCGGCCACCGCTTCGACCTCCTCCCAGGCGACGGGGGTGGAGACCGTGGGGCGCTCCCTAGCTCGCAGGGAGTAGACGGAGATCGTCGTTTTCCGTTCGTTGTTCTGGTACCAGTCGATGAAGACCTTGCCGCTGCGGTCGGTCTTTTTGCCCATCTTGGCGAGGATGTTCTCGGGGTCCTGCTTGGCGATCAGCTGGGCGAGGGCCTGGGCGAAGGGGCGGGTCTCCTCGTAGGAGGTTTTCGTGTTGAGGGGGACGTAGAGCTGCATCCCCTTCGAGCCCGAGGTCTTGACGAAGGACTCCAGCTTCAGCTGGTCGAGCACCTCCCGCAGGCGCAGCGCCACCCGCGAGCAGTCGACGACGTCGGCGGGCGGGCCCGGGTCGAGGTCGAAGGCGACGACGGTCGGCCGTTTCGGTGCCCGGCTGCGGGAGAGCGAGGGGTGCAGCTCGAGCGCCGCCAGCTGCGCCATCCAGATCAGCGTCGGCAGGCTGTCGCAGACGCAGAACTCGATCACGCCCGCCCGCGGTCCCGCCTGCACCTTCGCCGTCTTCACCCATTTCGGTCGGTGCTTCGGGCAGCGCTTCTCGAAGAAGGCGGAGTCGAGGTCCTCGACCCCTTCCGGGAAGCGGCGCAGCGTCACCGCGCGGCCGCTCAGGTGGGGGACGATCGCCGGCGCCACCTTGGCGTAGTAGTCGACCATCTCGCCCTTGGTGAACCCGGTCTTCGGGTAGATCACCTTGTCGAGGTTGGAGAGCCGCAGCTCCTTGCCCTCGACCTCGACCTGCCGCGTCTCGCCCACGGCCTAAGAGCCTATTTCGAGGCTTTGGCTTTGGAGCGGGAAGAGCCTTTGGATTTCGCTTTCCCTTTGGCAGCTTTCGGTTTCGACGCTTTCTTCTTCTTGCCGTCGCCGCTGCTGCCTTTGTCTTTGACCGCGGCGATGCTTTCCTCAAGTGCCGCCATCAGGTCGGGAGCCTTGGTTGCCTTCGGTTCCTCGGCTTCGGGCGCGACGATCTCCTTGCCTTCGGCCTTCTGTTCGATCAGGGCCAGTAGCTGCTCGCGGTACTCGTCGCGGTAGCTGTTCGGTTCGAATTCGGTGCTGAGCGAGTCGATCAGCTGTTCCGCCATCTGCTGCTCTTTCTTCGCGACTTTCGGCTTCTTGTCGGGCAGCGCGTCGTCGAGGTCGGACGGCGGCACCACCTCGTCGTGGAAGCGCATCGTCGTCAGCGTGAGGACGCCGTCGGAGGCGCGGATCGCCGAGAGGTGCTCTTTGTTGCGGAAGACGAAGCGGGCGATCGCCGCCTTGCCCGAGCTCTCCATCGCGCTGGCCAGGAGCGAGTAGGCCTTCTCGGCGCCGTCGGCGGGGCCGAGGTAGTAGGGGCTGTCGAAGTACATCGGGTCGATTTCCTCGATGTCGACGAAGTCCTGGACGTCGATCGCCCGCGTCTTCTCCGGCGCCAGCGCGGCCATCTCGTCTTTGCTCAGCGGCACGTACTGGCCGGGGGACAGCTCGTAGGCCTTGACGATGTTCTCGTAGGGGACCTCCTCGTCGGTCCCTTCGGCGACGCGGCGATGTTTTATCCGGGCGCTGTCGGATTCGCGGATCTCGCGCAGGGCGATGTTGCGCCGCGCCACGGCGCTGAACATGCGCACCGGCACGTTCAGCAGCCCGAAGCTGATGGTTCCACTCCAAATCGCTCTAGCCATCGATGTGCATTCCTTCCCCTGGGCTCCTTACCCGGATTCTTTCAAGCAAACGCCCTCGCTCAACAGAGGTGGGCACAGCGAGAGTCATCTTGCGCCGCCCGCCGATGCGGGAACATGCCGCGGTGCTCTTCGAGCTGCGAGAGGTGGGCGTCGACCGCGGCGGCCGCGCGGTCCTCGATTCCTTCAGCGCCTCGGTTCCCGAGGGATCCACCGCGGTCGTCGGGCCCTCCGGGGCGGGCAAGTCGACGCTGCTGCGGCTGCTGAACCGGCTCGCCGACCCCGACCGCGGTGAGATCGCGTTCCGCGGCCGACCGCTGAAGACGTACGAGCCGCTGGCGCTGCGGCGGCAGGTGGCGCTGGTGCCGCAGCTGCCGGCCCTGCTCGACGGGTCCGTCGAGTCGAACCTGCGCTACGCCGCCGGGCTGGCCGGGGAGGAGCTCGACGTCGAGGCGACCCTCGCCCGCGCCGGTCTCGACCCCTCCTTCGCCGAGCGCGACGTCGGCCGGCTCTCGGTCGGCGAGCAGCAGCGGGCGATGCTGGCTCGGGCGCTGGCGCAGCGGCCGGCGGTGCTGCTGCTCGACGAGCCGACCTCGGCGCTCGACCACGCTGCCCGCGACCGGATCGAGGCGGCGCTCGCGGAGCTGCGCCGCGAGCAGGAGGTCTCGATCGTCCTCGTCAGCCACGACCCCGAGCAGGCGCGCCGCCTCGGCGACCAGGTGCTGGAGATGCCGGCGTGAGCACTTCGATCCACGTCGAGCTCTGGCAGGTCGCCGCCTCGCTGGTCCTGGTCGCCCTGGCGGCGGCGATCTCCTTCTGGCAGCGGGCCGACCTCGAGCGCGACATCCTCGTCGCCACCGGCCGCTCGATCGTCCAGCTGACGCTGGTCGGCTACGCGATCAAGCTGATCTTCGACGCCGACACGATCTGGCTCGTCCTCCTGCTGCTGGCGGCGATGGTCCTCTTCGGCGCGATCACCGCCCGCCACCGCGCCGCCAAGGTTCCCGGCTCCTTCGGGCCGCTGCTGATCGCCCTGGCGCTGGCCGGTGCTGGCACCCTCGGCCTCGTCGTCGCCCTCGGCATCTTCGACCCGACCCCGCGTTACCTGGTCCCGGTCGGGGGGATGGTGATCGGCAACGCGATGACCGCCAGCGCTGTCGCCCTCAACCGCCTCGGCGACGAGATGGCCGACGCGCGGGCCCGGATCGAGGCGACGTTGGCGCTCGGCGCCACCGCCCGCGAAGCCGCGGCCCCAACCGTCCGCCGCTCCCTGCGCTCGGGGATGATCGCCCTCGTCGACTCGACCAAGACCACCGGCCTGATCTTCTTCCCGGGGACCATGGTCGGGATGCTGCTCGCCGGCGCCAGCCCCACCGACGCCGTCCGCCTGCAGCTGATCCTCCTCTACACCCTCCTCGGCAGCGTCTCGATCTCGGCCCTCACCGCGACCCTGCTTGCTTACCGCCACTTCTTCACGCCCGCGGCGCAGCTGCGCGAAGCGGGCGCCTGACATCTCGGCGTCCTCGTTCGGTCATGTGCAGAGCACACTCCCTCCCTCGTCCTTGATCCGCTTGGTCAGGCACCCGCTTCGCACACCTGCGAAGGCTCATCTGCAGCACCAGTCTTCTATCCGAGGGAAGCTCGCGGCGTGCTCGCCGGGGGAGAAGGCGCGGGAGATGTTGGCGACCGCCCGCGGCTTGCCGCGCCCCACGGGGAGGAAGAGCCATTGGTTGGCCCCGGGCCAGGCGACCAGGAGGCGGCGGCCGTCGGGCGACCAGACGACTTCGCCGAGGCTGTAGGGGACGGTGAGGAGGCTCCGGGGCTTCTCGGCGCCGGGCGCGTAGACGAGGACCTCGCTGGTGGTGCCGTGCTCCCGCCAGTGGGTGACGACGGCTGCGACCGTCGCCCGCTCGGGCGCCAGGGCGGCGCCGACCACCGTGGCCCCGGGGGGCAGCGGCAGCTCCAGGCGGGTGCCGCCTCTGGGGCGCGCCTCGAACTTGGATGCCCGAAGCTTCTGCAGGCGCAAGGCCCCCGGCGAGGCCTCGAGGATCGTCGAGCCGCCGTCCCCCCATTCGAGCTCGCTGACGTTCGCCCCCGCGAGGCCGATCGGGAACTCCTCACCGCTCTCGCTGTTGACAATTCGTAGCGCCCCGCCGCGGGAGACGTAGGCGAGGCCGGCGTCGCCCAAAGGCGACCAGGCGGGGGCGACGGGGGCGCTCGAGCGGGAGAGGAGACGATCGCCGGTCCCGTCGCCGGCGACGACCCATAACTCCTCTCCGGAGCGGTAGGCGATCCGGCAGCAGGAGGGAGACCAGGGAGACCATCGCGGGTCTCGGACCCTGTGCTCAGCGGTGAGCGACCAGTGCGGGTTACCGCCGGGCTCGACCGCGCTCAGGGTCCGGCCCTTGGCGACGGCGACGAAGAGCCCGCGGGGCGACCAGGTCGCTTCTTCGTAGTCGCCGAGCAGGCGCCGCGAACCGTCGGGCTGGACCACCCAGGGCCCGGCTGCGCTCTGGACGAGGAGACGGCCGCCGCCGGGGATGTGGGCCAGCTCGGGTTCGGGCTTCGGGGCGGGGGTTTCGACCACGTCGCCGACCCAATCGCGGACGGCGGCGCCGGCCGGCGAGAGCAGCAGCGCCGCCAGCAACGTCGCGATGCCGAGGGCGAGGGCGAGGCGGGGCAGCGGTTGCCTCCTTCGCCCCTCCGAGGTCCTGGGGGCCATAGCCCCCCAAAGTTCGGAGCCGCTCTTCCGCTCCGCGTAGGCGGCCTCGACCATCCGCCGGCCGCGCTCCTCGGCATCGGGCGGAACCGGGATCGGCGCCTCGTGCAGCGCCCTATCCAGCGCCTCGTTTCTCATCGCCTCTCCTCCGCCAGGCTCTCCGCCTTCGCGGTTTCTCGCAGGCGGTCGAGCCCCCGGCGCAGCCGCGAGTTGACCGTCCCCCGCGGCAGCTCCAGCATCCGCGCGATCTCCCCTGGCGTGTACTCGAGCAGGTGCCGCAAGGCCACCACCGCCCGCTGCTCAGGGGGAAGCTCCTTCAGCGCCGCCATTAGCTCGCCGCCGATGTCCCTCGGCGGAGGCAGCGGCTCGAAGACGGACTCGGCGCCGTCGACTCGGCGCCGCAGCGCCTCGCGCCGCGCCCAGTCGAGAGCGCGGTTGACGACGATTCGGTGCAGCCAGGGCCTGAAGGGGCGGCGGCGGTCGAAACGGTCGAGGGCGTCGACGGCGGCGAGGAAGGCGTCCTGGGCGATGTCCTCGGCCGCGGCGGCGTCGTGGACGACGAGGTAGGCGGCGCGGTAGGCGCCGCGCCAGTGCAGCGAGTAGAGCCGCGCCATCGCGGCCCCGGAGCCGTCCTGCGCTTCGCGCACAAGCCGCCGCTCGTCCTCACCGTCCTCAACCTGCAAGCCCGACCTCCTCTCGCCATCTCAATCTTCTCTCACCCACCGGCCCATGCGGACGATCGCCTTCGCCAGCCGGTCCCGCAGAGCCGGCTTCGCCTTCCCGCGGGGCAGCTCGACGACGAACGAGGAGCCAGGGAAAGTGTGGTTCTGCCAGTTCGGCGCGCTGCCGGCGGGCCAGCGAAGGCGCCGGAACGGGACCTTGGCGAGCCGGGCGAACCGGCGACCGGCCTCGATGCTCGGCCCCCAGGCTCGCACGAACGGGCGTTGCCCGCCCCAGTACTGGTGGAACCAGATCGTGGCCTCTGGCCGCAGTTCGCGCACGAGCCTCTCCGCCAGCCGCGTTTCCGGCTCCGAGGACGGCTTCGGCCCGGAGTATTCGAGGTCGCCGCGGACGCCGATCGGCTTCCACTCCGAGGCGAAGTTGCGGTTGAGGTCGACGCCCCGGCTGTTCAGGCGCGAGTGCGCCGCCGTGCCGTCGGGGTTGAGGTTGGGGACGACGAGGATGTCGGCGCTGGGGTCGGGGCAGCCTCCGGTCAGCGCGGTCGGCTTGATCCCCCTCGCGGCGCACTCGTCGCCGTGGATGCAGCCGAAGACGAGCAGCTCGCCGTCCCAGGCGGGATCCCCGTACTGCTGCAGCGTGATTCGCCGCCCCTGCAAGGAGTGACCGACGATGCCGAAGCGGGCGAGCAGGTTGCCTGGGCCTCGCGGCGTCTCCGTAAAGGCGAGGAGATGGCCGGAGGCGTTCGCTGCCGGGGCCGGGGCGAGGAGGGCGAGTGCTGCCAGCAGCGCGACCATCAGAAGGCCTGGAGGAAGTTAACGGGCAGGCCGAGCTGCATCCAGACCGGCTCGCGGATGTCGAAGGACCCGGTGTCGATCGCCAGCAGGGTGCCGTCGGGGGCGTCTTGGGTGTCGCGGCTGAAGACGAGGATCTCGCTTCCGTCCTCGCTCAGCCGCAGCCGTAGCTGGAACGGTTCGCGCAACTCGAGACGGGGCAGATCGACGCAGACGGCGCGGCCGCGGACCGTATCGAGCGCGTGGACGAAGGTCTCCTCGCTGCCGGTGTAGAGGGTGTAGGCCCAGCGGCCGTCGCTGCTGGCGACACGGCTGACCGGCGACCCCTGCATGCGCTCGTCCGGCTCCTCGGGGTCGACGATCGGGTGCGGCAGCAGGCGCTGGCTGGCGAGGTCGAGCGCCCGCACCTCGTAGCGGCCGCGGCGCTTGCGGTCGAAGAAGTGGTGGATCAGGTACATCGTCGAAGCGTCGGGAGAGAGCGCGTCGAAGCTGTAGGCGCCGCGGAGGCTGAAGCGGGTGATCGCGTGCCGCGGGGCATCCTTGGGGCGGTCGGGGTGGCTGAGGAAGAGGCGCGTGTCGAGGATCGCGAACCCGGTCCTCGTGAATCTGGTTCGGTTCGGTGGGTATCCCTGGGGCAAGGTCGAGAGCACCAGCTTGCCGTCGGTGGAGAGGTCGCCGGCGCTGCCGTCGTAGGCGACGGCGGGGAGGTAGTAGGTGCCGCGCAGGTACCACCAACGATCGATCGTCGAGTCCCGGATGTCGATTCGCTCGACCACCGTCAGCGGGTGTCGAGTGTGGGGGGTGAGGACGTCGTAGCGGTAGGGAGGGTCGTCGAGCCGCGGCGCCGCGCCGAGGATCCCGAAACCGTCGGCCCCGCCGTCGGAGGGGGTCAGGGCCAGCGCCAGCAGGGTCGCTGCGATCGCAATCGACTTCCTTCTCATGCCCTCTATACGAACGAGGGCGCCTTAGAGGTCCCGGACCCGGTTGATGCACCTGCCAGACTCGGCGCGTGTCCCGCTCGCAGCGACTGACGCTGATCGCGACGATCCTCGGCTCGACGGTCGTCTTCCTCGACAGCACCGTCGTCAACGTCGCCCTGCCGGCGATCAGCGAAGACCTCCACGCCGGCCTCTCCGGGCAGCAGTGGGTGGTCGAGGCCTACATGCTGACGATGGTCTCGCTGCTCCTGGTCGGCGGCTCGCTCGGGGACCAGTTCGGGCGCCGGCGCATGTTCGTGGTCGGGCTGATCGCCTTCGGCGCCACCTCGGTCCTCTGCGCGATCGCCCCCACCGTCGAGTTCCTGGTCGGCGCGCGGGCCCTGCAGGGGGTCGCCGGCGCCCTGCTGGTGCCAGGCTCGCTGGCGATCGTCGCCGCCACCTTCGCCGGCGAGGCGCGCGGCAAGGCGGTCGGCACCTGGACCGCCTGGACCGGGATCGCGACCGTGGTCGGCCCGGCCGGTGGCGGCGCCCTCATCGGCTTGACCTCCTGGCGGGCGATCTTCTGGATCAACTTGCCGCTGATCGCGGCAACCGTGTGGCTGACCCTGCACGCGGTAGAGGAGAGCCGCGACCCCGACGCCTTCCGCGGCATCGACTGGGGCGGGATCGCGCTCTCGGCGGCCGGCCTCGGTGGCCCCGACTTCGCCCTGATCGAACAGCCCGACCACGGCTGGGGCGACCCGCTCGTCTGGATCCCGCTCATCGGCGGCGTCCTCTGCTTCGCCCTCTTCGTCCTCCGCGAGGCGCGGGCCCGCCACCCGATGATGGACCTCGGCCTCTTTCGCATCCGCAACTTCGCCGTCGCCAACCTGACCACGCTCTCCGCCTACGCCGGCCTGATCGGCGGCCTCTTCTTCGTCACCCTCTTCCTCCAGCAGGTGGCCGGGTACTCGGCGCTGGAGGCAGGGCTGGCGACGACCCCGATCTCGGTCCTGCTCTTCGTCCTCTCGCCGCGCTTCGGCCGCCTAACCTCCGGCACCGGGCCGCGGCTGCCGATGACCGCGGGCCCGATCGTCGGCGGCATCGGCCTGCTGCTGATGCTGCGGGTCGACTCCGGCGCCGACTACGTGACCGAGGTGCTGCCGGCGGTCCTCGTCTTCGGCCTCGGGCTCGCGGCGACGGTGGCGCCCCTGACCGCGACCGTCCTCGATTCGGTCGAAGAGCGCCACGTCGGCATCGCGTCGGGGATCAACAACGGCGTCTCCCGCGTCGCCGGCCTGCTCGCGATCGCCGTCCTCGGCGCCGTCATCTCCGCCCGCTTCGACGCGATCGCCGGCGACGTTCCCGGCGGCCCCCTCACGGACGCCGCGACCGCCGCCTCCACCTCCGCCTTCCACCTCGGCCTCCTCATCGCCGCCGCCCTGATGATCGCGGGCGGCATCGCCTCCGGCCTGGGCATCGAGAACCCCCGAAGAAAGGTCACCTCCATCCCCAACCGCGGCTCAGCCCAAGCCGGCGAGTGCGGCCACACCACCGACGGCGACTGCGCTCCACAGCAACAAGAAAAAGCAGGGACGGCCACCGAAACCGCCTGAGATCGGAGAGCACTCGACCCCGCTTGTCTGCCGGGGATGGGTGTCCCTTGAGCGGGCGGATACTCAAAACGGCGGCCTAATTAGGCCGCCGTTTGTCCGAGCAAGGGACACCCATCCCCGGCTCTGCGATCCGGCGACGGGTCACCGGTCCCGGCCCCCTCAATAGGCTCCGTCCTCATGTCCCAGCCCATCATCTTCTCGGGTATCCAGCCGACCGGCCGCAAGCATCTTGGCAACTACATAGGCGCCATCCGCCAGTACGTAGAGGGCCAGGAGCGCGGCGAGCCGGCGATCTTCTGCATCGTCGACCTGCACGCGATCTCGGTCCCCTACGACCCGGTCGAGCTGCGCCAGCGCGTCTACGACACCGCCGCGATCCTGCTTGCCGCCGGCCTCGACCCCGAGCGCTGCATCCTCTTCCGCCAGTCCGACGTCCCCGAGCACAGCGAACTGACCTGGCTGCTCTCGGCTGTCACCGCCCACGGCGACCTCAACCGCATGCACCAGTTCAAGGAAAAGGTCGGCAAGGACCGCGAACTCGCCTCCGCCGCGCTCTTCTACTACCCGGTGCTGATGGCCGCCGACGTCCTCGCCTACCGGGCGACGGAGGTGCCGGTCGGCGACGACCAGCGCCAGCACGTCGAGCTGATGCGGGAGATCGCCCGCCGCTTCAACGCCCGCTTCGGCGACACCCTGGTCGTCCCGGAGCTGGTGATCCCGAAGGTCGGCGCCCGGATCATGGACCTGCAGGAGCCGGAGCGGAAGATGTCGACGACGGGCGGCACCGAGCAGGGGACCGTGCTCGTCCTCGACGAGCCGGCGGCGATCCGCAAGAAATTCGGCTCCGCGGTGACCGACTCGGGCCGGGAGATCGTCCGCTCACCCGACAAGCCCGGGATCACCAACCTCGTTGACATCCTCGCCGTCGCCCGCGGCACCGACCAGGCCCAGGTCGAGAGCGAGTTCGAGGGCTCCGGCTACGGCGACTTCAAGAAGGCCGTCGCCGAGTCCGTGGTCGAGTACCTGGCGCCGGTCCGTGAGCGCTACGCCGAGCTCCGCCCCGACGAGGCCGGGCTCGACCGCATCTTCAGGATCGGCGCCGAGAAGGCGCAGGCGCTCGCCGCCCCGGTTCTCGCCGACGTGCGCGAGCGCATGGGCTACGCCCCGGTCCAAACCCCCAACCCCTGATCAGGCGACGGCTGCTCCGCTTCGCGTCCGCTGCCGTCGCTGTCTCAGCCCAGGGTTAGTCTTCACCCAAGTGGCCGTAGCCGACCTCGATCTCGATCTCGACCTCGACGTCTTCGCCGGGCCGTTCGACCTGCTGATGGCGGTCGTCCTGCGCGAGGAGATCAGCCTGCTCGACCTGCAGCTGGGCGAGGTCGTCGTCGCCTACGTCGAGCACCTCGAGCGCGAGGGCGAGCTGGAGCTGGAGGTGGCGACCGAGTTCCTCGTCCTCATCGCCGCCTTGCTGGAGCTGAAGTCGCGGCTGATGCTGCCGAGCCCCGAGAAGGAGCTGGAGGAGCTGAAACCGGAGGAGGCGGTCGAGGAGCTGCTGGCCCGGATGCTCGAGTACCGGCGCTACCGCGACGCCTCCAAGGTTCTTTCCGACCGCTTCGAGAGCCAGCGCGGCTACCTCTACCGCTCGGCGCCGCTGCCGCCGGAGCTGCGGCGGGTCGCGGTCGAGGCCGCCACCGCCGTCTACGACCCGGACGCGCTCGGCGCCGCCCTCGGCGACCTCCTGACCGAGCCGCCCGAGGTCGACATCAGCCACATCCGCCCGACCGTCTCGCTGGAACGGCGGCTGCGGGCTTTGCGTGACGTCCTGCGCAGCCGCTCCAGCTTCGACTTCGACGAGGAGTTCGGGAACGAGGACCGGCTGACCCAGGCGGTCACCGTCTTCGGCCTGCTGGAGCTCTACCGCAAGGGCGAGATCACCTGGGAGCAGGATCGCCCCTTCGGTCCGATCCGGGTGAAGAAGGCGGTGCCGGGCGGATGAGCGACCTCTCCCGCACCGTCGAGTCGCTGCTCTTTCTCTCGCCCCAGCCGGTCTCGGTCAGGGACCTGGCCGAGGCGGCGCAGGTGACCGAGGGCCAGGTGGAAGAGGCGATCGAGCTGTTGCGCGAGGACCTCGGCGAGGGCAGGCGCGGGGTGGTGCTGCGCGAGGTCGGCGGCGGCTTCAGTCTGGCGAGCGACCCGGCAAGCGAGGAGGCGGCGCGGCGCCTGCTGGCGAAGCCGAGGACGCCGCCGCTGACCCAGGCCCAGGCCGAGACGCTGGCGATCGTCGCCTACCTGCAGCCGGTGACGCGGCCGGAGATCGCCCGCATCCGCGGCGTCACCTCCGAGTCGGCGGTGACGAGCTTCGCCGAGCGCGGCCTGATCGAAGAGTCCGGCCGCTCCCAGTTCGGCGCCGCGATCTTCAAGACCTCGGAGCTGTTCGAGCGCCTCTTCGGCCTCAGCGGCCTCGACCAGCTGCCGGACCCCTCCCGCTTCGACCCCAGTCCCGAGGACGAGCGCGACCTGCGCGAGCGCCTGCTGAAGGCCGGGGAACAACGAGCGGAGCCTTGAGGGGGAGGGACCCGGGGAAGGTCCCTCCGGACAAAGATGGGGAGGGTCCGTCGGGACCTTCCCCGGGTCCCTCCTCATGAGGCTGGTGAAGTTCCTCGCCCATGGGGGCGTCGCTTCCAGGCGGAAGGCAGAGGAGATCATCGCCAAGGGGGTGGTGACGGTCGGCGGCGAGGTGGTGACCGACCCGGCGCGGGACGTCGAGGCGGGAGACGACGTGCGGGTCAACGGTGCGCCTGTCGCGGTCGAGGCGCGCGAGGTCTGGGCGGTGAACAAGCCGGAGGGGGTGGTCTCGACGGCGTGGGAGCCGGGTGCGCGGCCGGCGGTGGTGGAGCTGGTCGAGACGGAGGCGCGGCTCTATCCGGTGGGGCGCCTCGACGCGGATTCGACCGGGCTTCTGCTGCTGACGAACGACGGGGAGCTGGCGAATCGGCTGACGCATCCGAGGTACGAGGTGCCGAAGGCCTACCGGGCGCGGCTGCGGGCGCCGATAGCCGATCGCGACCTCGAGCGGCTGCGGGGTGGGGTGGAGCTCGAGGATGGGCCGACCGCCCCAGCCAAGGTCAAGCGCCTCGGCGAGCGCGAGATCGAGGTGACTCTGCGCGAAGGGCGCAACCGCCAGGTGCGGCGGATGCTGGAGGCGGTCGGGAACGAGGTGGTGGGGCTGCGGCGGATCGCCTTCGGGCCGCTGCGGCTCGAGGACCTGAAGGTGGGGCAGGCGCGGCGCCTCTCGGAGGACGAGATCGCTCGGCTGCGCGAGGCGGCTGCGGGGTGAGGAGCAGAGTCCCCCTCCTACTTGCAGGTGGGGAGGGGGACTCTGCTTCTTACCTGACGCCGCTCGGGGAGATCGGGCGCCCGAGGAAGGCGAGCCACGAGGGTCTTGGCGACGGTGTCCGCAATGGCTACGGGTTCTTGTTCGGCTTCGCGATGGCTGACCCGCAGGCTGGCGTACCCCGCACGGAGGAGTTCGCGGTCGCGCCAGTGGTCCCGCTCGAAGGCGACGTGGGTTGCATGGAAGTCGCGGCTGTCGGCCTCGAGGGCGAACTTGGCTCGAGGCCAGAGGAAGTCGACCTCGATGCGGCCGTTGGCGATGTCGACCGGAGCATTGGGCAGCGGGGTGGGGAGGTCGCGCCGCAGGACGAGCGGCAGCACCTTTGTCTCCAGCGGGCTCTTCAGCCTGCCCTTCTTCGCCGCGGGTGCCGCCAGGCGCCATTCATCGACCAGCTTTCGCAGCGAGGGCATCCCACGCCGCCCTGGATCCATCGACGCCTCGATCGCCGGGATGTCGAGCAGCTTCCGCTGCGCCCCCCGCTCGAAGCAGCTCCGCAGCGTCCGGTCGCTCACCGTCCCCGCCAGGTCGACGAACGTCCGCGACGGGCTCGTGCAGGGGATTCCCGCAACGGTCCCGGTCTCCTCCAGCCGGGGCGGTCGCACCCGGTGAAAGCGAATGCCGTCGATCTTCCGGCCTCGCTCTGGTGGCGCGATGACGTCGATGACCACCGGTCCCTTATCTAGAAGCCCAAGAAGCGCCGCGGCGCTTCGGTGAGAGATGACGGAACCTTTCCCGCACGTGAGGGTCGCGGCTTGAAGTCGTCCCTTCTCGCTCACCCTTGGGTGGCCGAGTGCATAGACCCCGCGATACACCCTGTGCAGCCGGCCCGCTTGAACGGCGTGGGCGACTTCCCGATTGCTCACGCCTGAATCTCGTACCTGCTGCCGCGAGATCACTCCATGCTGCCGAGCCGCAACCTCGGCCAGACGATGGCCACGAACGGTGTTCCTTTTGGACCGCATGGGGCTATAAGGAACACCGCTGTGAAACTCGCCCCCTCTGGGTCTGGAAAGATGCGCTTCGTGGGCCAAAACGGCGACATGCAGCGCGGGCGCTACGAGGGCCCGGCGCAGCGCCTGTTCGCGGTGCGCGGGGCGGTGCAGGCGGAGGCGAACGAGGGGGAGGCGATCCTCGCCGCGACCGCGGAGCTGATGCGGGAGCTGATCGAGCGCAACGGGATCGAGCCGGAGGCGATGGTCAGCTGCCTGTTCACGACCACGGACGATCTCGACGCGGAGTTTCCGGCGGTGGCGGCGCGGGACCTGGGGCTGACAATGGTGCCGCTGATGTGTTGCCGGGAGATCCCGGTGCCGGGGTCGATGCCGCGGGTGATCCGGGTGATGCTGCACTTCTACGCGCCGGAGGGCCATCAGCCGGTCCACGTCTACGTCGGCGAGGCGCAGAAGCTGCGGGCCGACCTCGAAGCCGCGCAGTAGGCGCAGGCTCGCCGGGTCGCTGCCGGTCCGTCACAATCTGCTCGCGATGACGATCACCTTCGCCGAGAAGCTCGCCCGCATGCCGGGCTACCAGGCCGGGGTCCCGACCGGGCAGGCGCCCGAGGCGATCGCCTCGGGGAACATCGCCCAGCTCGCCTCGAACGAGTCGCCCTTCCCGCCGCACCCGAAGGTGGTCGAGACGATCCGGGAGACGGCGGCGGCGATGAACCGCTACCCGGACCCGGACGCGACGCTGCTGCGGCGGCGCCTGGCCGAGCGCTACGAGACCGAGCCGAGCCGGGTCGCCGTCGGCAACGGCTCCTGCGAGATCCTCCTCGCCGCCGCCGAGGCGCTCTGCGAGCCGGGCGACGAGATCCTCTACGCCTGGCCGGCCTTCTCGATGTACCCGTACCTGCCGGCGCTGACCGGCGCCCGAGAGGTCCGCGTGCCGCTGGCCGAGGGCGACGTCCACGACCTCGATGCGATGGCGACCGAGGTGACCGCGGCGACCCAGCTGCTGATCGTCTGCAACCCGAACAACCCGACCGCGACGCACATCCCGGCCGCGGAGATCGCCACCTTCTGCGAGCGGATCCCCTCGCACGTGACGGTGATCCTCGACGAGGCCTACGTCGAGTTCCAGACCCACGACGATCCCGACACGACGCTCGACCTGCTCGCCGACTTCCCAAACCTCGTCGTCCTCCGCACCTTCAGCAAGTGCTACGGCCTAGCCGGGCTGCGCGTCGGCTACGCGATCGGCTCACCGAAGTTCCGCGCCGCCGTCGACGCCGTCCGCCAGCCGTTCAGCGTCAACGCCCTCGCCCAGGCGGCCGGGGCGGAGGCGATCCTGCACCAGGACGACGTCCTGCGCCGGGTCGAGAGCACGATTGCCGCCCGGCTGACCGTCGAGGAGGGCCTCCAGGGCCTCGGCCTGCGCACCTCCGACTCCCACGCCAACTTCTTCTGGATCGACCTCGGCGACGCCGACGAAGCCGCGGTGATCGCCGGCCTCGCCGAGCGCGAGATCGCCGTCCGCCCCGGCAAGGCTCTCGGCGGCCCCGGCCACATCCGGGTCAGCTACGGCACCGCCGAGGAGAACGAGCGTTTCCTGCGTGCCCTCTCGGAATTACTTGACTAAAGCCGCGCCCGTGGTACAACCTCTGAACCGTGAGGTCGAACGACGCCAAGAACGCGACCGGCACCCCAGCCAGCGCCGTCGCGCGCGGCCACCTCGCGCACTGGTATCGGCGATTTAGCTAGGCGTCTGGCCCGGCGGCCTCCGTGCCGCCCCTGAAGACCTCAGATCTTCCGGCCGGGCGCCGTTCCCAGGTTCCTCGTCGTCCGCGCGCCGACCCAGACCGGCAGCGAGCGACCAGAAAGTACGATTTCTTTGGTTTGGAGAAAGGCGAAGGCAAAATGTTCATCGGAATGGAGGGGGCGAAAAGAGACGGCGTCCGCGACCAGCGGATCGCGAAAGTCGTCGAGCTGACGCCTCCGGAACGGCTGCTCGCGGAGCTGCCGCTGACGGAGGAGCGGGCGAAGGCGGTCATCCGTGGCCGCGAAGAAGTGCGTGACGTGCTGTCGGGGAAGGACCCGCGGCTGATGGTCGTGGTCGGGCCGTGCAGCGTCCACGACCCGAAAGCGGCGATGGAGTACGCGACGCGCCTGAGCGCGACGGCGCGGGCGCTGCGCGACGACCTGCTGGTGGTGATGCGGGTCTACTTCGAGAAGCCGCGGACGACGACCGGCTGGAAGGGCCTGATCAACGACCCCCACCTGGACGAAAGCGGCGACGTCAACGCCGGCCTGCGGATCGCCCGCAAACTGCTGCTCGAGGTGGTCGACACCGGGCTGCCGATCGGCTGCGAGTTCCTCGACCCGATCACGCCGCAGTACATCGCCGACTGCGTCGCCTGGGGGGCGATCGGGGCGCGGACCTCGGAGAGCCAGACCCACCGTCAGCTCGCCTCCGGCCTCTCGATGCCGATCGGGTTCAAGAACCGGACCGACGGCAACATCCAGATCGCGGTCGACGCGGTGCGGGCGGCGGCGGCGGCGCACGCCTTCGCCGGGATCGACGATGCCGGCATGCCGGCGATCCTGCACACGACCGGCAACCCCGACTGCCACCTGATCCTGCGCGGCGGCCACGGGGTCCCGAACTACCACCCGCCCGAGGTCGAAGACGCGCTGGTCACCCTGGGCGTTGCCGGGCTGGCGGAGCGGCTCGTGATCGACGCCTCCCACGACAACAGCGGCAAGGACCCCGAGAAGCAGTTCCTCGCCGCCGGCGACATCGCCGACCAGGTCGCCGACGGCAACAAGGCGATCGTCGGGGTGATGCTGGAGTCGTTCCTGGTCGAGGGCCGCCAGAACCTGGTCCCCGGCGAGGAGCTGACCTACGGGCAGTCGATCACCGACGCCTGCATCGACTGGGAGGACACGGCTTCGGCCCTGGAGCGGTTCGCCTCGGCGGTGGAGGCGCGGCGCGGCTCGTGAAGGCGCTGCCTCGCCGATGAAGATCGCTGTCCTCGGGGTGGGCCTGATCGGAGGCTCGATCGGGCTCGCCGTGCGGCGGCGGCTGGATGCGGAGGTGGTCGGCTGGGGGCGCAGCCCGGAGCGACTGCAGCGGGCGGTCGAGCTGGGTGCGATCGACCGCGCCGCCGGCTCGCTCGCCGAGGCCTGCGCGGGCGCCGACCTCGTCTTCTGCTGCGCGCCGGTGGCGGCGCTGCCGGGACAGGCGGGCGAGGCGCTGGCCGCGTCCGGACCTGAGACCGCGGTCACCGACGTCGGCTCGACCAAGGGCGCGCTGGTTGCGGCGCTCGGCGAGGACGAGCGCTTCATCGGCGGCCACCCTCTGGCCGGGGCGGAGACGGCGGGGGTAGAGAACGCCCGCGAGGACCTCTTCGAGGGCGCCCGCTGGTACCTGACCCCGACAGACCGCTCCAGCGGCCTCCTCTACGACCGCCTCCAGCGGGCGCTGGCGGGACTGGGCGCGCGCCCGCAGGCGATCGATCCGCAGGGCCACGACCGACTGATGGCGACCGTCAGCCACCTTCCCCACGTGCTCGCCAACGCCCTCGCCTCCGAGGCGGCGGATTCGCTGACCCGGGACTCCGAGCGGCTCCCCGACGTCGGCCCAAGCTTTCGCGACGCCACCCGCGTCGCCGGCTCGAACCCGGACGTCTGGGCCGACATCTACGCCAGCAACCGCGAGGCGGTCGCCGCCTCGGTCGACTCGGTCGCCGAGCGCCTGCGCGAGGCGGCGGCGCTGATCCGCGCCGGCGACCGCGAGGCGCTCTCGGCCTGGCACGCCGCCGCCGGCAATGACCGCGACTGCCTGCTCGAATCCGAAGCGCAGAGCGGTCCGCTGCGCGAGCTGCGGATCGTCGTCGCCAACAAGCCCGGCACGATCGCCGAGCTGGCGCTGGCGCTGAGCGAGGCCGGCGTCAACATCGAGGACATGGCGCTGCACCCGGCGCCGGACATGATCTCCGGCGCCGTCTCGCTTTGGGTCGCCGGCGACGAGCAGGCGGGCAAGGCCGAAGCGCTGGTGCGCGACCTCGGCCACACCGTCTCCGTGCTCGACGGCTCCGGCTCGTAGAGTCGGCCCGTGAGCTCCTCCCGCTTCACCCCCTCCGGACCCTTGCGCGGCGAACTCTGGTCGCCGCCTGACAAGTCGATCTCCCACCGCGCAGCGCTGATCGCGGCGATGGGCGAGGGGGAGACCGAAATCGACGGATATCTCGACGCGGCCGATGCCCGCTCAACGCTGGGGGCGGTCGGCCTGGTCGGCGGGAAGGTCGAGATCGAGCCGGTCTCTTCGGTCAACGTGGGTGGGGGGCACCTTGGTGATAGCCGCACCCTGCCCGCCGGACGCCCGGGGCTGGCGCTCCGCATCCGCGGCGTCGGCCTGCGCGGCGCCAAGCCGGCGACGATCGACGTCGGCAACGCGGGCACCCTGCTGCGCCTGCTGCCGGGGTGGCTGGCGGGGCAGGAGGGCGGGCGCTGGACCCTCGACGGGGACGAGTCGATTCGCCGCCGCCCGGTCGACCGGATCGCGCTGCCGCTGCGGCGGATGGGGGCGAACCTGCGCGCTTGCGAGGACCGCCTGCCGCCGCTGGAGATCGAGGGAACGACCCTGCACGGGGCGACCTACGAGATGCCGATCGCCAGCGCCCAGGTCAAGTCCTGCCTGCTCTTCGCAGGGTTGTTGGCCGGTGGAGAGACCAGAGTGGTCGAGCCGCTGCCAAGCCGCGACCACAGCGAGCGGATGCTCGCCGCCGCCGGCGCGCCGATCGAGCGGATCGGCGACGCCGTGGTGGTGCGCCCGGTCGAGCGCCTGGAGCCAGGACCGATCTCGGTTCCCGCCGACATCTCCTCCGCTGCCTTCTTCGTCGTCGCCGCCCTGCTTGTCGAGGGGAGCGATGCTGTTCTGCTTAGCGTCGGCGTCAACCCCACCCGTACCGGCCTGCTGACGATCCTCGAGCGGATGGGTGCCGAGGTCGAGGTCCTCGAGGAACACGAGGAAGGCGGTGAGCCGATTGCCGACCTCCGCGTCCGCTCCGCGCCCCTGCGCGGCACCGCGGTCGGCGGCGCCGAGATCCCGCTGGCGATCGACGAGCTACCGCTGGTCGCCCTCGCCGCCTGCTTCGCCGAGGGAACCACGACCATCCGCGACGCCGAGGAGCTGCGCCGCAAGGAGTCGGACCGGATCGAGACCGTGACCGCGGCGCTGCGGGCGCTCGGCGGGCGCGTCGAGCCGACCGAGGACGGGATGGCGATAGAGGGCACCGGCGGCCTGCGCGGGGGCACCATCGACTCCCACGGCGACCACCGGATCGCGATGCTCGGCGCCGTCGCCGGCCTCGCCTCGGAGGAAGGGGTCGAGGTCGCCGGCATGGACGCCGCCGCGGTCAGCTACCCCGGCTTCGAGGCGGATCTCCGCTCTTTGCTCGCCTCCTGATCGTCGTTTCCAACCTTGTCCTCGCTGGGGCGAGGAAAACTCTGGAAACGACGGTCAATACGCTGCGGGAATGGTGATCGCGATCGACGGGCCCGCCGGGGCCGGCAAGTCCACGGTCGCGCGCAAGGTTGCGGGGGAGCTCGGGTTCACCTACCTCGACTCGGGGGCGATGTACCGCTGCGTGGCGCTGGCGGCGCTGGAGCGGGGGGAGTCGCTGGACGACGGCGAAGGGCTGGGGGTGCTCGCCGAGGGGCTCGAGATCGGCTTCGACGGCTCCCGCGTACTGCTCGGGGAGCGTGATGTCAGCCGTGAAATCCGCAGCCCCGCGGTCACCGCCGCCGCCTCCCGCGTCTCCGTCCACCCGCGCGTCCGAGCCGCGATGGTGGGTCGCCAGCAGCACCTGATCGGCACCGGTGACTTCGTCGCCGAGGGGCGCGACATCGGCACCGTCGTCAGCCCCGACTCGCCGCTGAAGATCTTCCTCACCGCCTCCGACGAGGAGCGGGCGCGGCGCCGCGCGGCCGAGACCGGCGAGGACGCCGAGGCGGTTCTCGCGGCGCAGCGCCGGCGCGACGCCCGCGACACCGAACGCGAGCACGGGGCGCTGCGGGCCGCCGAGGACGCTGTCGAGCTCGACACCACGGGGTTCGGCCTCGACGAAGTCGTCGCCCGGGTCGTCGCCCTCGTCCGCGAGCGGGGCCTCGCGTGAGCCTCCCCACCGTCGCCGTCGTCGGCTTCCCCAACGTCGGCAAGAGCACCCTCGTCAACCGCCTCGTCGGCGGCAACGAGGCGGTCACCTCGCCCGAGCCGGGGGTCACCCGCGACCGCAAGCGGCTGGCGACCGAATGGAACGGGGTCGCCTTCGAGCTGGTCGATACCGGCGGCATCGACCTCGGCGACGAGGCCGAGCTGGCGCGCGACGTGCAGGCGCAGGCGCGGGTTGCGATCGCCGAAGCCGAGGCGATCCTGCTCGTCGTCGACGGCCGTGCGGGCCTCCGCGCCGGCGACGCCGAGCTGGCGAAAACCCTGCGCGGCGGCGACGTCCCGGTGCTCGTCGTCGTCAACAAATCCGACCGCGCGGACGACTTCGGGATCACGGCCGAGTTCCACTCCCTGGGACTCGGCGAGCCGCTGGCCGTCTCCGCCACCCACGGGCTCGGCACCGGCGACCTGCTGGACGCGATCGTCGCTGCGCTCGGCGAGCGCGAGCCGCAGGGCGAGGACGACGAGACGACCCGGGTCGCGGTGATCGGGCGCCCCAACGTCGGCAAGTCCTCGCTCGTCAACGCCTTCCTCGGCTCCGACCGGGTGATTGTCTCCGACCTCGCCGGCACCACCCGCGACGCGATCGACACCCGGCTCGAGGTCGACGGCCGCCCGGTCGTGCTCGTCGACACCGCCGGGCTGCGGCGCCGCTCCAAGGTCGCCGGCACGGTCGACTACTACGCGCAGCTGCGCTCGGAACGGGCGGTCGAGCGCGCCGACGTCGCGATCGTCGTCTGCGACGCCTCCGAGGGCGTCACCGCCGAGGACCTGCGGGTCGCCGAGATGGCGATGAAAGCCGGCTGCGCCAGCCTCCTCTGCCTCAACAAGTGGGACATCACCGAAACCGACATCGACGACGCGCGGGCACGGGTCGAGCGCAAGCTGCGGCTGCGGCCGGCCGTGATCACGATCTCGGCGACGCGGGGGCGCAACGTCGGCGCTCTGCTGCCGCGGGCGCTGCGGCTCGCCGACAAGGCGGCGGAGCGGATCCCGACCCCGGAGCTGAACCGGTTCGTCGGCGACGTCGTCGCCAAGCACCCGCCGCCGTCCCGCCGCGGCAAGCGCCTGCGCCTCTACTACGCGGCCCAGGTGGGCGAGCGGCCGCCGCGGGTCGCGATCCAGGTCAACGACCGAAGGCTGATCACCCGCGACTGGGCCTATCACCTGGAGAACCGAATGCGGGAGACCTACGAGCTCGAGGGAGTCCCGCTGATCATCGATTTCGTCCCGGCGTCAGGCCGTAGACGCTACGGGGACTCCTGATCGGCGTCGCCACTCGACGTTCCTTTACTCTTCCCGCCATGCCTACTTCCAAGCCGCTCGCCGAGGGCGAGTACCTTTTCACGTCGGAGTCAGTCACCGAGGGCCACCCGGACAAGGTCGCGGACCAGATCTCCGACGGCGTCCTCGACGCGATCATGCGCGAGGACCCGGGCGGCCGCGTCGCCTGCGAGACCCTCGTCAACACCGGGATGGCGGTGGTCTCGGGCGAGATCTCGACCAGCGTCCACCTCAACATCCCGGAGATCGTCCGCGAGACGGTGCGGGAGATCGGCTACCAGGGCGGCGGCTATGGCTACGACTGCGACCACATCTCTGTGATCGTCTCGATCGACGAGCAGTCCCCCGACATCGCCCAGGGCGTCGACCAGGCCTACGAGACCAAAGTCGACCCCTCCGACGACGACGAGCTCGACGTCGCCGGGGCCGGCGACCAGGGGATGATGTTCGGCTACGCCTCCGACGAGACCGAGGCGCTGATGCCGATGCCGATCCACCTCGCCCACCGACTGGCCGAACGGCTGGCGGCGGTGCGCAAGGACGGCAGCCTCGGCTACCTCGGCCCCGACGGCAAGACCCAGGTCAGCGTCCGCTACGCCGACGGCCGCCCGGTCGCCGTCGAAAAGCTCCTGATCTCCACCCAGCACGACGAGGGAATCGACTCGCAGAGCCAGATCAAGCCCGAGCTGTGGGAGGGCGTCGTCCTCCCGGTCCTTCGCGAGGAGGTCCCCGACCGCTTCGACGAGAACGAGCTGCTGGGCGAGTTCCTCGTCAACCCGACCGGCAAGTTCGTGATCGGCGGCCCGGTCGGCGACGCCGGCCTCACCGGTCGCAAGATCATCGTCGACACCTACGGCGGCATGGCCCGCCACGGCGGCGGCGCCTTCTCCGGCAAGGATCCGTCCAAGGTCGACCGCTCGGCCGCCTATGCCGCCCGCCACGTGGCGAAGAACGTCGTCGCCGCCGGCCTCGCCCAGCGCTGCGAGGTCCAGGTCGCCTACGCGATCGGCGTCGCCCACCCGGTCAGCCTGATGGTCGAGACCTTCGGCACCGGCAAGCTCTCCGACGGGAAGATCTCCCAGCTGGTCGAAGCCGAGTTCGACATGCGTCCGGGCGCCTTCCGCGAGTACCTCGACCTCCACCGCCCGATCTTCCAGAAGACCGCCGCCTACGGCCACTTCGGCCGCGGCGACACCGACTTCACCTGGGAGCAGACCGACCGCGCCGACGCCCTCCGCAACGCCGCGGGCGCCGAGGCAGCGCCGGCGTAAGCCGCAAAACGCGGCGAGGCAGAGTCAACTAACCCCGAGGGGCCGGTTGTAGAGGGGCGAGTTAGGTCGTTTCCACCCTTTTAGTTCCTATGGGAACCAAAAAGGTGGAAACGATGCATCGGAGGGCGTGGGATTTGGTGCGGAGGCAGCACGGGGTTGTTGCTCGAAGACAGCTGCTGGAGCTTGGGTTTTCAGCGATGGCTATCCGCCACCGATTGAGCGTCGGGCGCCTCTATCCGGTTTGGGCCGGGGTCTACGCCGTGGGGCGGCCGCAGATCACGCGCGAAGGGAAGTGGATGGCGGCGGTGCTCGCTTGTGGGCAGGAAGCGATGCTCAGCCATCGCAGTGCCGCGGCACTCTGGGGCTTTGGAGAGGAGCACCCGTACTACATCGAGATCAGTGCTCGCCGCCATTGCAAGGTGCGGCGGCCGGGGATACGGGTGCATGACCGGGCAGGCCTGTGGAATCGCGACCTCACTGCTCGCTTCGGCATCCCGTTGACCGAGCCGGTTCGCACCTTTCTCGACCTCGCGACTGTGACCGGGTCGAAGACCATCGAGCGGGCGATCAACGAGGCGGACAAGCTCGACGTGATCGACGCCGATGCTCTGCGCCAGGCGCTCGACGATTACCCCGGGCAGCCTGGCATCCTCCTCCTTCGCCACGTCCTCGACAAGCACACGTTCCGCCTCTCCGACGACGAGCTGGAACGGCTCTTTCGGCCGCTGGCGGCTTCCGCCGGCCTTCCTGTGCCCCTCACCAAACACACGGTCAACAAGTTCGAGGTCGACTTCTACTGGCCGGACCTCGGCTTGGTCGTAGAGACGGACGGCTGGCGCTACCACCGCACGCCTTCGGCGCAGAGTCGTGATGCGCTGCGGTTCCAGTCCCACGTGGCGAATGGCCTCACCCCGCTCCGGTTCTCCCACCACCAGGTGAAGTACGAACCTCAACACGTGCGAACGATCCTTGAACAATCCGCGGCGCACCTGCGCGGCTCCCCTGCACCCTCACTGAGCAGGTAAGGGTGCAGGGAGCCGCGCCCGGGGGCCTTTGGAGTTCACCTCTCCGAGATCGAGGGGGCTAGGACCCCCCGAAGTTCGTACGGGCTAGGAAGGGCTAGCTTGGCCGGGGGGCTTCCGGCGGTTGAGCCTCACCCAGCCCGTGCGAGCCCGCGGCGAACGCTCCGGTCGCTTTGTCGACCGCTTCCACGACCTCGGCCGGGTCGGCGACGCCGTTGAAGACGAAGTTGTAGTCGTCGCTCGCTGCCGTGTCGAAGTCGACGTCGCCGATCTGCATCAGGCGCTGGTAGACGGACTGGCGGTAGTTGACGTTCTGGACCCGCTCCAGGCGCGTCTCCTGGACCTCTTTGGAGACGATTCCGCGCTTGATGTTGAGGCGGCGGTTGGTGATCGTGTAGGTCGTCGCCACCCGCTTGACGAAGCCGATCAGCACGGTCAGGGCGAGGACGACGAGGATCACCAGGAAGGCGGTGCCGTCGTCGGCGGCCAGCTTCGCGATCACACCGAGGATGACCGCGATCAGCAGCCCTTTCAGGTAGAAGCCGAGGATCGCCCGCCAGGAGGGGTGACCTTCGAAGATCACCTGCTCGCTGGGGTGGAGGTTGATGCTCACGGGCGCCAGCATAAGCCCTCTTTCGGCCGCAGGCCAGGCCATCCCCGCGCACCCATAACCTCGACCGGATGGCGATCCTCCGCGTCGAGCCGCTGACCACCGCGCGCGCCCTGCGCGGCCCCTTCGACTACCGGCGGCCGGAGGCGATGGAGGACCTCGGCGTCGGCAGCGTCGTCCGCGTCCCCTTCGGGCCGCGGCGCCTGCTCGGGGTGGTGGTCGAGGTCGCCGAGGCCTCCGAGCTGCCGCCCGAGCGCCTGGCCGAGCCGATCGAGGCCCTAGAGGCCGGGGCCACGCCGGAGCTGGTCCGGCTCGGCCTCTGGGCTGCCCGCGAGTACTGCTCGACGCCCTCGCGCGGGCTGCAGCTGGTGCTGCCGCCGGGGACCGGGACCGGGAGCGCAGCGCGGACGACCCGGGCCAAGACCGAGCTGCGGGCGACGATCCTCCCCGCCGGCGAAGCCGCCCTCGACGACGGCGCGCGCCTCGGCGCCAAGCAACGGTCGGTGCTGGAGGCGCTGCGGGCGGGGGAGATGTCGAGCGGGGAGCTGGCGACGGCGGTCGGCTCCGACCGCGGCACCCTGCGGCGGCTGGAGGAGCGGGGGCTGGTCGCGACCCGCAGCACCACCGTGCGCCGCATCCCCGGCGAGCCGGGCCTCAGCGGGCCCGCCGACCGTCCCCGGCTCCTGCCGGAACAGGCCGACGCGGTTGAGGCCCTCGTCGCCGCCCTCGACGGCGCGGCCGGCGCCCCGCGGCAGCTGCTTCTCCACGGCGTCACCGGCTCGGGCAAGACCGAGGTCTACCTGGCGGCGGTCGAGGCGGCCCTGGAGCGGGGAAAGGGCGCGATCGTCCTCGTCCCCGAGATCGGCCTCGCCCCCCAGGCCGTGGCCCGATTCCGCGCCCGCCTCGGCGATCGCTTCGCCGTCCTCCACTCGGCCCTCTCCGCCGGCCAGCGCTACGACGAGTGGCGGCGCCTGCGCAGCGGCGAGGCGAGCGTCTGCGTCGGTCCCCGCTCGGCCGTCTTCGCCCCGGTCCGCGACCTCGGCCTGATCGTGATCGACGAGGAGCACGACCCCTCCTACAAGCAGGAGGGCGACCCCAGCTACGACGCCCGCGCCGTCGCCCGTAAACGGGCCGAGGACAACGGCGCCGTCCTCGTCGCCGGTACCGCGACGCCGCGGCCCGAGACCTGGCTGGAGCTGCCGCGGCTGGAGCTGCCGCGCCGGGTCGACGGACGGCGGATGCCGCCGGTCCACCTCGTCGACATGCGCGGCGCCGACCCGCGCTCCGGGCCCCTCCACGCCGAGACCTGGGAGGCGCTGGAGGAGGTCCGCGCCGCCGGCGCCAAGGCGATCGTGATGATCAACCGCCGCGGCTTCGCGCCCTGGCTCACCTGCCGCTCCTGCGGCCACCACTGGGGCTGCCCCAACTGCGATGTCTCCCTGATCGTCCACCGCCACAGCGGCCGCCTCGTCTGCCACCACTGCGCCCACTCCGAGCCCCAGCCCCGCGCCTGCGTCGAGTGCGGCTCAACCACGCTCTCCCGCGCCGGCGCCGGCACCGAGCGGATCGAGGAGCTGCTAGCCGAGCGCCTGAACCCGATGCCGGTGCTGCGCCTAGACTCCGACACCGCCTCGGAGCGCGGCGCCCACGCCCGCATCCTCGCCCGCTTCGACGAAGCCCCCAGCGCCGTCCTCATCGGCACCCAGATGGTCGCCAAGGGCCACGACTTCCCCGAGGTGACGCTGAGCGCGATCCTCGACGCCGACGCCACCCTGCGCTTCCCCGACTTTCGTGCCGAGGAGCGCACCTTCGCGATGGTCGCCCAGCTCGCCGGCCGCTCCGGCCGCGGCGAGGCCGGGGGAGAGGTGATCGTCCAGACCCTGGCGCCGAACGCCTCCAGCATCGAGCACGCCTCCCGCCACGACTCCGCCGGCTTCCTCGAGGTCGAGCTGGGGCGGCGGCGGATCCTCCACTATCCGCCCTACTCGCACCTGGTCCGGATCAACCTCTCCGCCGAGGGCGAGCCGAAGCTCGACGAGGTGGCGATCTCTCTCGCCCGCGAGCTGGACGGCGGGCTTCCCGAGGGCTCCGAACTGCTCGGGCCGGCGCCGATGTTCCGCGTCCGCAACCGTCACCGCCGCCGGATCCTGATCAAGGCCGACGACCGCGCTGGGACCGTCGGCGCCGTCCGCGATGCGGTCGAGCGCCGCGCCGCCGACCGCTCACTGAAGGACGTCTCGATCGGCGTCGACGTCGACCCGCAGTAGCGTCTTCCCCGCGGGAAGTACCGGATCGGATCGGCGTTTTAGACTCAGCGCGGATGAGCGACGAGGTGAAGACCGAGGAGCGCGAGGCCGAGGACCGCCAGCTCGAAGTCGAGCTGCTGGAGCGGCGCGAAGCCGCCCTCGCCCACGTCGTCAAGTTCGGCGACCCGGTGCTGAAGAGCAAGGCCTCGCCGGTCTCGAACTTCGGCCCCGACCTGCGCGCCGAGGTCGAGCGGATGATCGAGATCATGCGCGACGGGCTCGGCATCGGCCTGGCGGCGACCCAGCTCGGCGTCCTCCGTCGCCTGCTCGTCTTCCAGGCCGGCCCGGAAAGCGAGCCCACCGCGCTCGTCAACCCCGAGGTCGAGTGGCTCTCCAGCGAGATGGCGGTCGCGGAGGAGGGGTGCCTCAGTCTGCCGCGGGTCTCGATGGATGTCGAGCGCCCGCTCTACGCGCGCTTCAGCGGTCGCGACGCGGAGGGCGAGCCGATCGTGATCGAGGCCGCTGGCCTCGAGGCAAGGGTCCTCCAGCACGAGATCGACCACCTCGACGGGGTCCTGATCCTCGACCGCACCCCTCGCGAGCAGCGCAAGGCGGCCCTCCGCGCCCTCCGCGAAGGCGGCAGCTACAGCCCCTCCTCCGAGGAAGAAATCGACGAGGGCGACGAGCTGCGCGAGCCTCGCACCGACGCGTGAGGACTGCCTACCTCGGCACCTCCGAGTTCGCCGCGACCGTCCTGCGCCGACTCGCCGACTCGCCCCACCGCCCGGCCCTCGTCGTCACCCCGCCCGACCGCCGCCAGGGCCGCGGCCGCAAGGTGAAACCGCCTCCCGCCGCGACGGCTGCGCGAGAGCTGGGCCTGGAGCTGCTGCAGGCCGAGAACGTCAACGAGGAGGAGGCGCTGGGCCGGATCCGCGCCGCCGCGCCGGAGGCGGTTGTCGTCTGCGCCTTCGGGCAGCTGATCCGCGAGCCGCTCCTCTCCGAGTACCCGATGCTGAACGTGCACCCCTCGCTGCTGCCGCGCTGGCGCGGCGCCGCTCCGATCGAGCGGGCGATGATGGCCGGCGACGAGACGACCGGGGCCTGCGTGATGCAGCTGACCGCCGGGCTCGACTCCGGTCCGGTGGCCCTGGTCGAGGAGGTGCCGATCGACCCGGAAGAGGATTTCGCGGGTCTCTCGGCCCGCCTTGCCGAGGTCGGCGGCGACCTCCTGGTCCGCGCTCTCGACCTCCAAGCGGAGGGCTCGCTCGAGTTCACCGAGCAGGACGAGGCCGGCGTCGCCTACGCCGAGAAGATCGAGGCGGCCGAGCGGCGCCTCGATCCCGCTCGGCCGGCGCCCGAGTTGGCGGCGAAGGTGCGGGCGCTGACCCCGCACGTCGGCGCCTACCTGGAGCTTCCCGACGGCGAGCGGCTGGGCGTCCGCCGTGCCAAGGCCGTGGACGAGCAGGTGGAGAGCGGCAAGCTGGAGATGCACTTCGAGGCGCTCCTGCTCGGCTGCGGCGAAGGGTCGCTGCAGCTCGAGGTGGTGCAGCCGGCCGGCGGCAAGCCGATGCCCGCCGACGCCTACCTGCGCGGCCACCCGCTGCCCGGCTCGTGAGCGGCGCCGGCAAGGGGCCCCCGTCTGGCCGCGTCTCGCCGGCGCGGGCGCTCGCCTTTGCGACCGTCCGCGCCACCTTCGAGGACGGCGCCTTCACCGAGCGCGCCTTCCGCGCCGAGGCCGATCGGCTCGGCCTCTCCGGCCGTGACCGCGCCCAGGCGCAGCGGCTCGCCTACGGCGCCGTGCAGCGGCGCGGCACCAGCGACGTCGCGATCGAACGGCTGGCCGGGCGCTCCACGCGCCTGCTCGACCCGCCGGTGCTGGCGGCGCTCCGCCTCGGCCTCTACGAGCTGCTCTTCGCCGACGCGACCCCGGACCACGCCGCCGTCGACCAGGCGGTCGAGCTGGTCAAGGGCGCCGGCGCCGCCCACGCCGCCGGCTTCGCCAACGCGATCCTCCGCCGCGCCGTCCGCGAGCGAAAGCAGCTGGCCGCCTCGCTGCTCGAGGACGACTCGACCCCGGCGGCAGCCGCGGTAGCCGACTCGGCTCCGCAGTGGCTGGCGGATATGTGGTGGCGGGAGCTGGGGACCGAAGCAGCGCGCGGCGTGCTCGCAGCCTGCAACCGGCCCGCCGAGGTGGCGATGCGGGTCAACCTCCTCCGCACCGACCGCGACTCGATGCTGGCGCGGCTGCGCGACGCCGAGGTCGACGCGAGCCTCCCCGAGGCCGGGTGGCCGCTGGCGGCGGCCGACTCGATCGTGATCGGGGGGCGGACCGGGGAGGCGGTCCCGGCGGCGATCGCGACCGGCGAGCTGACGCCGCAGAGCCGCGGCTCGGCCGCCGTGGTCGAGGTCCTCGACCCCCGGCCCGAGGAGCAGATCCTCGACCTCTGCGCCGGGCCCGGGATCAAGACCGGTCAGATCGCCGAGCGGACGGGCGATCGCAGCACCGTGATCTCGGTCGAGCTCGACCGGGACCGGGCGGCCGAAGTCGCGGCCCAGGCGAGCCGCCTCGGCCTCCACGGCATCACCGTGATCGAGGCCGACGCGCGGGAGGCCGAGGCCGGCAGCGGCTTCGACCGCGTCCTCCTCGACGCACCCTGCTCGGACCTGGGGACGCTCGCCTCCCGCCCAGACGCCCGCTGGCGCAAGTCGCCGAAGGCGATCGAGCGCCTGGTCGAGATCCAGGACGCGCTGCTGCGCCGTGCCGCCGCCCTCCTGCGCCCGGGCGGCACCCTCGTCTACTCGACCTGCACGATCTCCCGTCGCGAGAACGAGGAGCGGATCGCCGCCCTGCTGGGCGCGGCCGGGGCGGGCGAGGTGCCGCCGCTGCGCCTCGACGACCTCGGTGCGGCGGCGCCGGCGCTCGCCTCCGCGGCCGCGCCCTGCTGCCTGCAACTGCGCCCCGACCGCGACCGCACCACCGGCTTCTTCATCGCCCGCCTGGTCAGGAACGACGCCTGACCCGCAATGATTAGGGCATGAGCCACCCCAACCAGTCAGATCAGGGGGAGTCGAATCCCCTCGGCCGCGCGCCCTGCCCGAACTGCGGCGAGCCGTGGCTGCGGCCGACCCAGTTGCCGGGCCGCTTGCGCTGCGTCAACTGCCTCAGCCGCTTCGAACTCGTCTCCCAGTGCCCCAACTGCGGCGAGCACCAGACGATCGCCCGGATGACCAACACCGCCGACATGGAATGCCAGTCGTGCGGCAGCAGCATGCTCAAATCGGCCTAGAGCCGTCCGCATACGCTCAGTAGGCTGCTCGGCGTGACCGGGCGGATGGCAGAACTGATGGCCGAGCCGCGCGTGCTGCCGTCGATCCTCTCGGCGGACATGGGCAAGTTGGGAGCCCAGGTCGAGGAGGTGATGGACGCCGGCGCGCGGATCATCCACTTCGACGTGATGGACGGGCACTTCGTCCCGCCAATCACGATCGGGCCGCTCGTCCTCAGCGGGATCGCCGACCAGGTCCACGACGCCGGCGGCGCCGTCGACGTGCATTTGATGATCGATAACCCGGAACGGCAGTTCGCGGAATTCGCCGAAGCGGGAGCGGACTCGATCACCTTTCACGCCGAGGCCACCCCGCACGCCAACCGCCTCCTGCACTCGATCCACGAGCTCGGCTGCGGCGCCGGCATCGCGATCAATCCGGCGACCCCGGTGGACGCGGTGGCCGAGCTGCGCGGCTACGCCGACCTGGTCCTCTGCATGACGATCAACCCGGGCTGGGGCGGTCAGAAGCTCCTCGCGTCCTCCTACGACAAGCTCGAGCGCCTCGAGCCGCTCGTCGGCGATGCCCGGATCGAGGTCGACGGCGGCGTCGACGCAGATACCGCCGGCCCGCTCGCGGCAGTCGGCGTCAACCTCTTCGTCGCCGGGTCAGCCGTTTTCGGAGCCGACGATCCCGCTGCCGCTTACGCCGAGATCGCCGCTGCGGCCGGGGCCGCCTGAACGTCCCCTGGCGATCAGCGCGCCGGTCACCTCCTGCCACCAGGCCCGCTCGGCGCCGTCGACGTCGTCGCGCTCGGCCCGGCCCTCGCACCAGCCGGCCAGCGCCCGGCGGCCGCCGATCGCGACCAGCCCCGCCCCCAGCACCGCGTAGCGGCCGTCGGCAAGGGCGAGGAGGTAGGCGCCGCGCTCGTCGCGGCTCCGCAGCACCGAGGCGACCGGAATGCCGTCGATCTCCTCGGTCGGCTCGGCGTCGCCGCGCGCCGGCCGCACCGTGAAGACCTGGGAGGCGCCGCGGCGGGGAAGTGGCGCCGGCGCCGGTTTGCCGACCGGTCCCTCGGCCCATTTCCGGGTCAGCGCCTCGACCTCGTCGCGCAGCTCGCTGCGGACCAGGACGTGGAGCTCGTCCCCCTCTCGCAGCTCGGTCGAGCCCCGCGGCGGCAGCGCTTTACCGTCGCGGACGATCACGTTGACCAGCGCCTCCCGCGGCAGCTCGAGATCGCGGACGGGATGGCCGGCGGCGGCCGCCCCCGGCGGCAGCCGGTAGGCGATCACGTCGCCGCCCATGCGCCGGATCCGCCCCGACTCCAGCAGCCGCCGCGGCAGCGCCGGTTCGTCGGTGGTCAGCCCCAGGCGGCTCGCCAGCGGCTCGAAGCTGGCGCCCTGGACGAGGGTCGAGGTGACGACGACGAAGAAGACGATCGCGAACAGTTCTTCGCCCTCGCCGACCCCGGCGACGACGGGGAAGGTGGCGAGCCAGATCGGCGTTGCGCCCCGGAGGCCGGCCCAGCCGAGCATCAATCGCTCTTTGACGTTGAGCGGCGCCAGGGCGGTCGCGGCGAAGGCGGCGACAGGACGGGCGAGAACGATCAGCACCGCCGAGAGCGCCAGCGCGTCGAGGGCGACGGTGTCGAGGCTGGAGGGGAAGACCAGCAGCCCGAGGAGAATGAAGAGGGCGATCTGGGCCACCCAGCCGAGCCCCTGGTGGAAGGCGACGACGGTGCGGCGGGCGGGGATCCGGGCCGAGCCGAGGGCGAGCGCGGTCAGGTAGACGGCGAGGAAGCCGGAGCCGTGGGCGACCTCGGGCAATCCGTAGGCGAGGCCGGCGATGGCGATCGTCGCCACCGGGTAGATCCCGTCGCTCGGCAGCTGCACCCGATCGAGGACGCGCACCGCCGCCCAGCCCAGAGCCGTCCCGATCGCCGCCCCCAGGGCGAGTTTCAGCGCCAGCAGGCCGGCCATGTCGGCGAGCCCGTAATCAGGCTGCTGGATCCATTCGATGAACCCGATCACCAGCAGCAGCGCCACCGGGTCGTTCATCCCCGACTCGCCCTCGAGCGAGCGCGCCAGCCGCTTCTCCAGGGTCGAGCGGCGCAGAACGGCGAAGATCGCGGCCGAGTCGGTAGCGGCGATCGCAGATCCGACCAGCATCCCTTCCAGGGTGCTGAGGTCGAAGAGGAACTTGGCCGCAAGCCCGGCGATGACCGCGGTCAGGGCGGTGCCGATCGTCGCCAGGGAGGCGGCGGTACCGAGCACGGGCCGGATCTCCGACCAGCCGGCGGTGAGGCCGCCCTCGAAGATGATCAGGACGAGGGCGATCGTCCCCAGCGTGCGGGCCAGCTCGGCGTCGTCGAACTCGATCCCGCCGACGCCCTGTGAGCCGGCGACCATCCCCAGCGCCAGGAACAGCAGCAGGCCGGGGACCCGAACCCGATCCGCCAGCAGCGCCCCGACGATCCCCGCGGACAGGAGGACGCCGGCGATCAGGATCAGCTCGGCGTCATGCGCACCCATCGGCGGACCCTAACTAGGTGTTCTCGTCGATCGAGGCCAGCCGCAGCTCGAGTTCCTCGGTCGAACCTTCGCGCGGGATGTCCTCGGGGCGCCCGTGGGGGCGGCGGTAAACGAGGTAGAGGAGGGCGAAGAGGACGCCGGCGGTGAGGGCGAAGCCGATCTCCACCCGGCGGAACTCGTCGCCGACGATCGGCAGGAAGTTCCAGAGGATGAAGAAGCCGGCGCAGGCGATCCAGCGGGCGGCGGCGCGCCGCACCTGGCCCTGGGCGACGCAGGCCTGATTGAGGGTGACCGAGCCGAGGTAGAGGCCCATCCCGAGGGTGATCAGCAGCAGTCCGGGGCGGTCGTACTCGAACTTGTCGCTGAAGGCGATCTGCATCAGCTGCGGACCGGCGATCAGGACGACCAGCGCGGTGAAGGCGGCGAAGGCGGCGACGCCGAGGAGGACGCCGCGGACCGAACGGTGGAACTCGCGCTGGCTCTCCGGCGCCCTCGAGGTGTGGAGGTTGGTGAGGTGGGGGAGGATGCTGGTCGAGACCGCCTGGAAGAGCTGCAGCGGCGCCCGCGCCAGCATCAGCACGTTGAAGATGAAGCCGGCCGCCTCGGCGCCCTGGAGGCCGCGGGTGATCAGCGGCCCGGCGTTGAGGAAGGCCTGTTCGCTGAACATGATCACCAGCACCGCCGCGGCGAAGCCGCCGCCCTCGCGCATCGTCAGCTCCGATCCTCCGTCAGGCGCGGCCTCCTCCGCTTCGCGTCCGGGAGCCGCCTGGGCCGGTGCTTCTCTCTTCGCCCGCCGCACGAACGCGAACGGGACCACCATCAGCGACAGGCTGGGGGCGGCGACGATCCCGACCGCGACCCAGGACTGGCCGCTGAGCAGGCTGACGGCGACGAGGACGGCGAAGAGGGTGCGGAAGCAGGACTCGGAGAGGATCAGCGCCGTGAACAGGCCGAAGGTCCGCTGCCCGGCGAGGAAGCCGCGGGCGAAGTAGCTGGCGGCGTAGAAGAGGACGGCGCCGAAGAAGACCCAGTAGAGGGTTTCGTTGCCTTCCAGCAGGTCGTCCTGGATCGGCCCGCGCAGGACTAGGGCGACGATGGTGAAGAAGAGCGCCAGCCCGATCTGGATCGTCGCCGCGACCCGCAGCTCCTGCCGCAGCGGTTCGCCCTTCGCCAGCCGCTCGGAGACGTGGCGGCTGAGCAGCTGTTCGACCGGCCGGTAGAGGGTGGAGATCGTGATGAAGACCGCCGACCAGAGGATCGTGATCTGCCCGTAGTCCAGCTTGGAGAGGGTGTGCGAGGCGATCAGGAAGTAGGCGTAGGTGATGACCCCGGTGAGGCCGACGCCGATCGCGAGGAAGCTCGCCGTTTTCCCGTACTCGGCGCTGGAAGCCGAGTCGCCACGCTTCGGCTGCGGGCTCACTCGGCGCTCTCGCGGCTGCTGTCGGTCCGGCCGGGCTCGTAGTGGGAGGGCTCGACCCCGAGCGCCAGCTCGACCCGCCGCACCCGCTCGAAGACGCGCTGGGTCATCACCCGCTGGCCGGCGAGGAGGTCGCCGATGACGCCGAGGGCGAAGAGCTGCATGGCCGCAATGAAGAGGACGGCGCCGAGGATCAGCGACTGGACGTGGCCGGTGCTATCGCCGTTGAAGATCCAGTCGATCAGGAAGGGAAGCCAGGCGCAGAGGGCGAGAAGGAGGACGACGGCGCCGGCGGTGGCGAAGGCGCGCAGCGGCTCGTAGCGGGCGTAGATGCGGAGGATCGCCGGCGCGTTGCGGCGCACGTAGGCGCCGGTCGAGTCGAAGAGGCGGGACTCGCGGGTCTTCGGGTTGGTCCCGATCTCGACCTCGTTGACCGCGACCCGCATCTTCCCGGCCTGGATCAGGCTCTCCAGCGTGTAGGTGAAGTTGTCGACGACGAGCAGTTGCAGGGCGGCCTCGCGGTTGTAGGCGCGGAAGCCCGAGGTGGCGTCGGTGACCTCGGTCCCGGAGAGGCGCCGCACGACCCAGCTGCCGAGCCGCTGCAGGCCCTTTTTCGAGCCGGAGAAGTGGTCGATCTCGCCGACCCGGCGGTCGCCGACGACCATGTCGGCCTCGCCGGCGACGATCGGCGCCACCAGCTTGGCGACGTCGGCGCCCCGGTACTGGTTGTCGGCGTCGGTGTTGACGACGACGTCGGCGCCGAGCTTCAGGCAGGCGTCCAACCCGGCCTGGAAGCCGGCGGCGAGGCCCTTGTTGTTGGTGAGGCGGACGACGTGGTCGACGCCGCACTCGCGGGCGACCTCGACCGTACGGTCGGTGCTGCCGTCGTCGACCACCAGCAGCTCGACGCGGTCGATGCCGGGCAGCGAGCGGGGGAGGTCGGCGATCGTCGCCGGAAGCGTCGCTTCCTCGTTTAAGCAGGGGATTTGGATGATCAACTTCACGGCACAAGCGTATTTCGCGGTGATGATCCGCGGGCCTGCCCCCAGGAAGGCAGGGCTGCCGCTCAGGCGCGCGGGTCCTGTCACGGCAGGGGACCCACCATGTCTTCCGGTAGCTAAGGCTTCCTCAGACATGGTTCCCCCTACCGTGCACCCGCGCGAGGGGAGTAGACTGATTGACGAGTCAGTCAACCATGAATTCCCAGCTCACTTCCATGGATCAGGCTCATTTGCAGCGGGCTCTCGAGCTGGCTGAGGGTGGGCGCGGGCGCGTCAGCCCCAATCCCATGGTGGGTGCAGTTGTGGTGCGGGACGAGCGAGTGATCGGCGAGGGGTTTCATGCGGAGCTGGGTGGGCTGCATGCGGAGCGGGCGGCTTTGGCGGATTGCCGGGAGCGGGGGGAGGATCCGGCGGGGGCGACGATGTACGTGACGCTGGAGCCCTGTGCGCACGAAGGGCGGCAGCCGCCTTGCGTCGAGGCAATCCTCGAGGCGGGGATCGCGAGGGTCGTGATCGCCTCCGACGATCCCAGCGAGAAGGCTGCCGGCCGCGGCCCCGGCATCCTCCGCGACGGCGGTGTCGAGGTCGCCTTCGCCTCCGGCGCCGAGGCCACCGCCGCCCGCCGCCTCAACCAGCCCTTCCGCAAGCACGCCCGCACCGGCCTGCCGCTCGTGGTGCTGAAGATGGCGATCTCGCTCGACGGTCAGACCGCGACGGCCCCCGGCGATAGCCCCTGGATCTCCGGCCCCGAGAGCCGGCAGCTGGTCCACCGCTGGCGCGCCGAATCCGACGCGATCGCCGTCGGCATCGGCACCGCCCTCGCCGACGACCCCCTCCTCACCGCCCGCGTCGAGGGAGCTCGCCAGCCCAAGCGTGTGATCTTCGACTCCCAAGCCCGCCTCCCCCTGAACAGCCAGCTCCTCCAAACCCTCGACCAGGCCCCCGTTCTCATAGTGACCTCCCCCGCCGCCCCAAACGACCGCACCAGCTCCCTAAAAGACGCCGGCGTCGGAATCATCATCGCCACCGACATCGAATCTGCCCTCCGCGAACTGGGCCGCCGCGAAATCACGAGCCTCTTCCTTGAGGGCGGCAAGGCCCTCGCATCCTCTTTCGTTGCTGCCGATCAGGTCGACGAATCCCGTACCTTCATCGCCCCGATGCTTCTCGGTCAGGACAAAGGTGGCTGGCGCGCGGGTCCTGTCACGGCAGGGGACCCACCATGTCTTCCGGTAGCTAAAGCTTCCTCAGACATGGTCCCCCCTACCGTGCCACCCGCGCGAGTTACCGCATTGGATTCGACCTCGAAGCGGGTGGGGGACGACGTCTTGATCACGGCCAGGTTCAAGGAGTGGTGAGTTGTTCACGGGATTGATCGAAGACGTTGGTCGGGTCGAGTCCCTCGAACGGGATAACGAGGGCGCAAGGCTGCGGATCGCCTCTCACTTGGCCGATGAGCTCACCCTCGGCGACTCGATCGCCGTCAACGGCTGCTGCCTCACCGCAACCGCCGTCGACGGCGACAGCTTCGAGACCGAGGCCATGAACCAGACCCTCGAGGTCACTGCGCTCGACGCGATCGAGCAGGGTTCTCGCGTCAACCTCGAGCTGGCGATGAAGGTCGGCGACCGCCTCGGCGGCCACATCGTCCAGGGTCACGTCGATGGGATCGGGACCGTGGCGTCCATCGAGGACGATGGGTTTGCGAGGCGCGCCCGGGTTGCTCTCCCTACCCAGCTTCTTCAGTTCGTGGTGGACAAGGGCTCGATCACCTTGAACGGGGTCAGCCTCACGGTCGCGGATTTGGGCGATTCTTGGGCTGAGGTTTCCCTCATCCCGGAGACCCTGGAGCGGACGAACCTGGGGGAAGTGCAGGCGGGGAGCCGTTTGAACGTCGAGTGCGACGTCGTCGCCAAGTATGTGGAGCGATTGATGTCACCATTCGCGCGAAAGGAGCAGGCGTGAGCAAGATGGCGGAGGAGACCGAGCGACAAGAGATATCGGCGGCGGGCGGGAGCCCGTTCGCGTCGATCGAGGAGGCGATCGAGGAGATTCGCGCCGGCCGCATGGTGGTCGTTTGCGACGGCGAAGACCGCGAGAACGAGGGCGACCTGGTGATGGCGGCGCAGTTCGCGACGCCGGAGGCGATCAACTTCATGGCCAAGGAGGCGCGGGGGCTGATCTGCCTGGCGCTGACGGCCAAGCGCTGCGAACGGCTCGGGCTGAACCTGATGACGGCGAAGAACGAGGCGCCGCTGGAGACCGCCTTCACGGTCTCGATCGAGGCCGCCGGCGGCGTCAGCACCGGCATCTCGGCCCACGATCGCGCCCACACGATCCAGGTCGCGATCGACCCCGACTCGGGCCCGCGCGACATCGTCGTCCCCGGCCACATGTTCCCGCTGCGGGCCAAGGACGGCGGCGTGCTGGAGCGCACCGGCCACACCGAGGCCAGCGTCGACCTCGCCCGTCTCGCCGGCCTCACCCCCGCCGGCGTCATCTGCGAGGTGATGAACGACGACGGGACGATGGCCCGCGTTCCCGACCTCGTCCCCTACTGCGAGAAGCACGGCCTGAAGATGATCACCGTCGCCGAGCTGATCGCCTACCGGCGGCGGACCGAGAAGCTGGTCGAAAGGGTCGTCGACACCGGCCTGCCGACCGCGTTCGGCGAGTTCAAGGCCGTCGGCTACCGCTCCCTCGTTGACGACAAACACCACGTGGCGATGGTCAAAGGCGAGGTCGACGGGGTCGAGGACGTGCTCGTCCGCGTCCACAGCGAGTGCCTCACCGGCGACGTCTTCCACAGCATGCGCTGCGACTGCGGCGAACAGCTGGAAGCGGCGCTCTCGATGATCGAGCGCGAGGGCCGCGGCGTCCTCCTCTACCTCTCGCAGGAGGGGCGCGGGATCGGCCTGCTGAACAAGCTCAAGGCCTACAAGCTGCAGGAGGAAGGCGCCGACACCGTCGAGGCCAACCTGAAGCTGGGGCTGCCGGCCGACCTGCGCGACTACGGGATCGGCGCCCAGATCCTCGGCGACCTCGGCCTGACCAGCATCCGCATCCTCACCAACAACCCGAAAAAGATCGTCGGCTTGGAGGGCTACGGCCTTTCGGTCACCGAGCAGGTCCCGATCGAATCGGTGCCCAACGCCCACAACGAGGCCTACCTGCGGACCAAGCGGGAGAAGATGGGCCACTCGCTGCACCACCAGGGCCTCCCCCTCGACGAGGAGATGATCCATGACGAGATCGCCCGCGACGCCGGGGACGGCAATGGCTGAGGCGGGGGCATTCCTCGAGGAGTTCAGCGACGAGGAGAAGGCGAAGCTGGAGCGGCTCGAGTTCGCGGTCGTCGTCGGCCGCTTCTACGAGGACCTGGCGTTGCGCCTGCTCGACGGTGCCGACTATGGCTTCCAGATGGCAGGGGTCCCGATCGGCAACGTCACCCACCACTCGGTCCCCGGCGCCTACGAGCTGCCCTTCGCCGCCAACGCGATCGTCGACGGCATCCGCCGCCGCAACGCGAGGCAGTCCGGCGGCATGGAGATCGGCGGCGTCGCCTGCCTCGGCGTCGTCATCCGCGGCGAGACCGACCATTACGACTTCGTCTGCGCCGAGGCGGCGCGCGGTATCCAGGACGTCCAGCTGGCGACCGGCGTCCCCTGCGCCTTCGGCGTCATCACCTGCGACAACATGGAGCAGGCGCTGGCGCGGGCCGGTGGCGACAAGCGCGACCAGGGCCGCAACGCCGCCCTCACCGTCGCCCGCATGGCCCTGCTCAAGCGCCAGCTCGGCTGACCCAGGTCAGCAACTCCGGTACCATCCCGCGACCGATGGCGAAGATCTGTCACAGCTGCGGCAAGGGACCAGCGTTCGGCCAGTCCCGAAGCCACTCGATGGTCGCCACCAAGCGCCGCTTCGACCCGAACCTGCAGAAGGTCCGGATCCAAGAGAACGGCCGCCCCCTCCGCACCTACGTCTGCACGCGCTGTCTCAAGGCAGGCAAGGTCACCAAGGCCGCCTGAGGCCGTAGGACGCGGCGCAATGCCGCACCGTCGGCTCCGCGTCGTGCGAAAGCACTGCCGCTCCGCCGCCGGCACGCCCTTGCTTGGTCCTACGACCTCAGGAGGGGGGAGAGAATGAGGGTCTGTCGCCTTATACGTCCATATGGACGCAAGAAGCGACACGGCCGACGCAACGGTTGCGATTTTCGCTTCGCGACAGCACGGGGTAGTGACGCGGCGGCAGCTCGAAGCGTGTGGACTTGGGTCGAAGGCCATCACGATCCGCGTTCGCAAAGGACAACTGCACCGCGTGCATCAAGGCGTCTACACGCTGGGGCGCCCTCCGCTCAGTCACCGCCAACGCTTCATGGCGGCAGTTCTCGCTTGCGGCGAGGGAGCGGTGGTGAGTCATTCCTCCGCCGCGGTCCTCTGGGAACTTCTGAAGCCTCTTGACGTCCCGGTTCACATTTCCGTCCCGACCACCTCCGGCCGTCGCTCTCGCAACGGCATCCGCCTCCACCGCTGTCCCTCCCTAACCTCGCCGCCCCGAGAGCCGTCTCCCTCGCCCTCCTACCTGCCAAGTGAAGGAGGGCGAGGGAGACGGCTCCTCACCACCCACCGCCACAACATCCCCGTCACCACCATCCCCCGTACCATCGAGGATCTCCGGCGCACCCAACTCCTCCCGCCGCACCTCCTCCGCCGCGCCATCCGCCAGGCCGAGGTAAAGGGTCATCGCCTCGACGGCCTCGAGAGCGATCGCACCCGCTCAGACCTCGAGTCCCTCTTCCTCGACGTGATCCGTCCTCACCGCGATCGCATCCCGCCCCCAGAAGTCAACGTCAAGCTCGGCCGCTGGACCGTCGACTTCCTCTGGCGCCGCCAGCGCGTCATAGTCGAGATCGACTTCTGGACCTACCACCGCGGCTCGGTCGCCTTCCACGACGACCACACCCGCGATCTCGAGCTCCGCAGCGCCGGTTACACCGTGCTTCGCTTCGACGACCGGCAGCTCGAAAACGAGCCCGGGCGCGTCGTTGCCGACGTCGCCCGGGCTCTCGAACAGGAGGACTGGTACTCGAGGCGCTAGTGGCGGGCGAAGGGGTCGACGTAGAGATCGTCGACCTGCCAGTTGCCGCCGCTGCCGACGGGGGTGATCCGGATCTGGATCGCGCTCGGGATCAGGGTGCCGACGACGGTGGAGAGGGTCAGCACCGTCGACATCTGCTGCGCGGGGGCCCAGCTCGGCCCGGCCTTGACCGTGCTCAGGGTCCTGGTCCGGATCAGGCCCAGCAGCGGGTAGGTTGCTTCCACCTTCAGGTAGGAGGCGGGGTCGCCGCTGTTGCGCGCCAGAAGGCGGAAGGACGGCGTGTCGATCGACATGCAGAGCGGCGGGCTCACGGCCGAGCTGCCGGCCGGCAGCGCCAGCGACTTCGTGTCGGCCGGGTCGTTGAGGAAGAAGGACTCGTTGCCGTCGACGACCTTCGAACCCCCGCCGAGGTACCAGCCGAGGCCACCGGCCTCGAAGCCGCCGTTGGGAGCGAGGACGTAGTTGCTCTGGTCGCCCCAGGGCTTGAACACCTGCTCTGCCCCGGTGTAGGAACAGGCCTGGGCGCTGCCGGCCGAGAAGGCGACGGCGACGAGCGCCGTCACCGCGCCGAGAACGAGCTTGCGCAACGAATTGGACTTCACTTGGGTAAACCTCCTGGTCGCAGGCGAAAAAGCCTGGTCTTGACAACCAAGCTGGCGGCCGAGCCATCTCCCAGGAGGGAGACCTCTGACTTTGCGTCCCTGCCTCGCGACAGGTTTGCCCTTATTCAGCTCACATCTGCACTTATGTGGGCCGAACATCGGCGCGGAGAACCCCGCACTAAACCGGGTTAGACCAAGTGTCTAGTCAATTCTCGGGACGGTTCGGGGCCGAAAAAGTGGAAAACCCGCTCATTTATGTAGCTGAAGCCGTCGATGTATTCCCCGGGTTCCTTCAGAAACCCGCGTGCACCCATGGCCACCGTAAACCCGGCAACCACGTCCGAGCAGCTCTTCGCCCGCGGCCGCAGCCGCGCCCGCAGCGCTGCCGAAGGCCGCGAGCGCGTCGTCGAACAGGTCGCGGGTGCCGGCTTCCTCCTCGTGGCTCTGAGCATGACCGTGTTTATGGAGTCCCCGCGGCCGCTCGAAGCCGCGCCCCTGATCGCGCTGGTCGCCGCCTACGTGATCGCCTGCCGGGCGAAGTTCGACATCGCCGATGGCTACACGGTGCCCACCGAGCTGGTGCTGGTGCCGATGCTCTTCCTCCTGCCGACCCCCGCCGTCCCTTTGGTGGTCAGCCTCAGCTGGGCGCTCGGCCGCCTGCTCGACTACGCCAGCGGCAGCACCAGCGTCTCCCGCGCCTTCCACGTCTTCGGCGACTGCTGGCACGCGGTCGGGCCGGCGCTCGTCCTCGTCCTTGCCGGCGCCCAGGTGTTCTCCTGGGAGAACTGGCCCGTCTACCTCCTCGCCCTTCTCGCCCAGTTCGGCTTCGACTTCGCAGCCTCGTCAATCCGCGCCCGCCTGATCGACGGCGCTCGCCCGGTCGAGGTGCTGCGGATGATCGCCCCCGTCTATGCCCTCGATTCGGCCCTGGCCCCGATTGGGCTGCTGGCAGCCGTGGCCGCGCTCCAGGTCGGTCCGGCGATCTGCCTGGCGGTTATCCCGCTCGGCCTCGTCCTCGCCGTCCTCTCACGCGAGCGGCAGACGCGAATCGACCAGGCTCTGACCCTGAGCGAGGCCTACCAGGGCACCGCGCTCCTGCTCGGCGACGTGGTCGAGGCCGACGACGCCTACACCGGCAGCCACAGCCGCGGCGTCGTCGATCTCTCCCTCGCGGTCAGCGACCGTCTCAACCTCGGCTTCGAGCAGCGGCGCAATGTCGAGTTCGCCGCCCTCCTCCACGACGTCGGCAAGATCGCCGTTCCCGACGAGATCATCAACAAGAAGGGCCCGCTCGACGACGCGGAGTGGGAGGTGATGCGGCAGCACACGATCGAGGGCGAGCGGATGCTGAAGCGGATCGGCGGTGTCCTCGCGGAGGTCGGGACGATCGTCCGCGCCTCGCACGAGGACTTCGACGGCTCCGGCTACCCCGACGGCCTCGCCGGGGAGGCGATCCCGATCGAGGCCCGCATCGTCACCTGCTGCGATGCCTTCAGCGCCATGACCACCACCCGCTCCTACCGCAAGGCGATGGGCACCGATGCGGCGATCGCCGAGCTGCGCCGCTGCGCCGGCACCCAGTTCGATCCCGCGGTCGTGGGAGTGCTGGTCGAGCTGGTGGAGTCCGGTCAGGTCTGAGCCATAAAGTGGCGCCCGATGGCGGACGCCCCACAGCTATTCCTGATCGACGGCAATAGCCTCGCCTACCGCGCCTTCTTCGCCCTTCCCGAGTCGATCGGGACCAGCGACGGACGGCCCACGAACGCGATCTACGGGCTCGCCTCGATGCTGGTGAAAATCATCGACGAACACCATCCGCAGGGGGTGGTGGTCGCCTGGGACGCGGGCTGGAGCGGCCGCGAGAAGACCTACGACCTCTACAAGGCCCAGCGCAAACCGCGCCCCGACCTGCTGCGGGAGCAGTGGCCGCACCTGATGCCGCTGGTCGAGGCCTTCGGCTACACCAACGTCAAGGTCGACGGCTACGAGGCCGACGACGTCATCGCTTCCCTCGTCAAGCAGGCGCGCGAACAGGGGATCGAGGTGATGGTCGTGACCGGCGACCGCGACGCCTACCAGCTGGTTGACGAGGGGGTGCGGGTGATGAGCACCTCGCGCGGGATCACCGAGACCAAGATCTACGACCGGGCAGCGGTCGAAGAGCGCTACGGCGTGCCGCCGGAGCTGATCTGCGACCTGATGGGGCTGCGCGGCGACACCTCCGACAACATTCCCGGGGTCCCCGGAATCGGCGAGAAAACGGCGACCCAGCTGCTGCAGCAGTTCGGCTCCCTGGAAGCGGTGCTGGAAAGCGTCGAAGAGATCTCGGGGAAGAAACGCAAGGAAAACCTCGTCAATCACGCCGAGGACGCGCGCCTCTCGAAGCAGCTGGCGACGCTCCAGTACGACATCGAGACGGGCGTCGACCTCGGCGAGGCGATGTCGAGCGAACCCGACCGCGGCGCCCTGCGCGAGTTCATGCGCGAGTTCGAGCTGCGAGCGGTGATGGAGCGGCTGGAAGAAGCGCTGCCCGAGGGCGCCGCGGTGCCGGGACGCAAGGTCGAGACCGAGCTCGAGGTCGAGGCGGTTGCGGCCAAGCCCGAGGACCTGGGGGAGGGGCCGGTGGCGCTGGCGATCGAGGGCGACCGCTGGGCCGCCGCCGAAGCCGACCGCATCCTCGCCGGGAGCAACAGCCACGAGGAGCTTGCGGCGGCGCTGGGAACGAAGCCGTTCGCGGCCCACAACGCGAAGTCGCTCGGCGGCGGCCGCCACGGCCTCCTGGCCGCTGCGGCGCGCGAGGGGATCGAGCCGAACCTCGACCACGACACGATGATTGCCGCCTACCTGCTGGAGCCGCAGCGCCGGACGTACGACCTCGTCGAGCTGGCCGCCGACGCCGGCATCGGCCTCGCCGAGGGCGCCGCGGCGGAGAAGCAGGAGGAGGACGACGGGCAGCTGGCGCTGGGGGAAGATCTGGAGCCGGGACTCGAGCCCGCCGAGGAAGCGCAGCTCGTCGCCGCCCTCGCCGCGGTGCAGCGGCCGCGAATAGAGGAGCTGGGGCTCGAGCAGTTGCTGCGCGAGGTCGAGCTGCCGCTGGTCGCGGTGCTGGCGGCGATGGAGCGCGAGGGCCTGAAGCTCGACGCCGAGCGGCTGGCGGAGGTTGGGGCCGGCTTCGGCGAGCGGATCGCCACCCTGGAGAGTGAGATCTACGACCTGGCCGAAGAGGAGTTCACGATCGGCTCGCCGCAGCAGGTCGGCCGCATCCTCTTCGAAAAGCTCGGCCTGACGAAGAAGCGCCGTGGCAAGACCGGCTTCTCGACCGACGCCCGGGTCCTCGCCCAGATCCGCGACGAGCACCCGATCGTCGAGAAGATCGAGCAGTGGCGAGAGCTGAGCAAGCTGAAGAGCACCTACCTCGACACGCTGCCGGAGCTGATCGACCCGGGGACCGGCCGCGTCCACACCACCTTCAACCAGGCGTCGACCACCACCGGCCGCCTCTCCAGCACCAACCCGAACCTGCAGAACATTCCGATCCGGACCGAGATCGGCCGCCCCGTCCGCGCCTGCTTCGTCGCCGAGGAAGGGAAGGAACTGCTCTCCGCCGACTACAGCCAGGTCGAGCTCCGCGTCCTCGCCCACGTCGCTGACGAGGTCGTCCTCAAAGATGTCTTCCACAAAGGCGAAGACGTCCACGCCGCCACCGCCGCCGAGGTCTTCGAGATCGAGCGCGACGAGGTCGACGTCGGCCAGCGCTCGAAGGCGAAGATGGTCAACTTCGGGATCGTCTACGGGCTGACCGGGTTCGGCCTCGCCGATCGCCTCAACATCCCCCGCAAGGAGGGCGAGGAGTTCGTCTCCCGCTACCTCGAGCGCTTCCCCGCCGTGCGCGCCTTTCGCGAGCAGGTGATCGAGCGCGCTCAGGAGGAGGGCTACGTGCAGACGTTGATGGGGCGTCGCCGCCCGATCCCGGAGCTGCGCTCGGGCAACCCCAACACCCGCCGCCTCGGCGAGCGGCTTGCCGTCAACACCGTGATCCAGGGCACCGCCGCCGACATCATCAAGGTGGCGATGGTCCGCTGCCAGCGGGCGCTGCGGGAGAGCGGGGGGGAGACCCGCCTCGTGCTCCAGATTCACGACGAGCTCCTCTTCGAGGGTCCGCCGGCGGAGATGAAAGCGGCGGCCGAGCTGGTGGAGCGCGAGATGTGCGCCGCCTACCAGCTCGATCCGCCGCTCGAGGTCGACGTCGGCATCGGCCGTGACTGGCTCGATGCCAAGTAGTCGACTCCCTCTCTGACTAGTCCTCCTTGCCGGAGAGCTCGACCTCCTCGAAGACGGCGCAGCCGTCGCGAATCTCCAGCTCGGCCTCCTCGACGACTGCGCCGGGGTCCAGCTCGGCGGTGGTGCAGAGGCGGTCGCGGTCATCGTCGCCCTCGTGCCCGGGTCCCGAGTTGTCACTGGGGCCGGAGTTGTCGTCCTCGCCGTCATGGCCCGGACCAGAGTTGTCGCCACCGTTGTCGTCGCCGACCTCGTCGTCCTCGTCGCCGCGGTCGTCGCCCGACTCCGCCTCGTCGCTGCCGGGGCCCTCGCTGCTGACGGTGGCGTCACCATCGTCCTCGCACTTGATCTCGGTTTCGTCGGTGACCAGGCCGGCGACCGCGTCGGTGCCGAAGAGGTCGATCACGAGGCGGCCGGTGGCGGCGTCGAACGAGGCGATCGTGCCGGCCTGCTCGCTGCCGTCCATCACCCCGTCGTCGTCGCTGTCGCGGTCGCGCGGGTTGTCGCCGGCGAGGAACTCGCCTCGGTTGCGCAGATGATCGCCGTCCTGGTCGTGGCGCGCCTGGTTGACGTTCAGGGACAGCTTGTGGCGCTTCTCCCAGCGGTCCGGGATGTGGTCGTGGTTGCGGTCCTTGGCGGCGGCCAGGCCGGGCATGGCGAGGAGCGCAAGCGCACCCAGCGCCAGCGCGAACCAGGTCATGCCGAGGCGGGATCGCCGTGCTTTCTTCGGGGTCATGCCATTCCTCCTAGGTTCGGTTTGAGCAACTGGTTGTTGCTTCAACCCGGAGGCGCGTCGAAGATCACGGAGTCCTCGTCGGAGCCTGAGCTGTCGCTGGCCGACCCGGAGTTGTCCTCATCGATTTCCGGTTCGGGCGCCGGCGCAGTTTCGGTGACGGAGTCGCCGCCGCCGCCGGGACCGGAGCTGCCTCCGTCATCGCCGCTTCCTGGACCGGAGCTGGAGCCGCCGTCGTCTCCAGAGGAGCCGCTGTGGTCGTCGAGGCCGTCGTCGGATCCTGAGCCTGGGCCGCTGTGATCCTCAACTGAGTCGTCATCTCCGCCCCCGCCGCTCCCCGGCCCGGAGTTGTCGATCGAGCCGGAGCCGGAGCCGGACCCGCCGTGGCCGCTGTCGTCTTCGCCGGAGGGGCCGGATCTCCCGCCGGAGCGATTGCCCCCGTCGGCGGAGCCACTGCGGTTGCCCTCGTCGAGGGACGAAGGACCATCGTCTCCTCCGTCGCGGCGATTTCCGCCGTGGTCGTCAGGCCCCTCGCCTCGGTGGCGATCAGAGTTGATGTCAGACGAGCCGGCAACGGTCGATCGAGAGGTCGTGCGCTGCTGGTCACCGCGAGGAAGCGTTGCCGCCTCTGCGGCCTCGGGACCCGCGCGCTCGCCCTGCCGGTGCTCGATCGCAACTCCCGCTCCGACCGTTCCCGCCACCAGCACGGTTGCCAGCCCGGCCTTGAGCGCACCGGCGGCGACTCCCGCGCCGGCCACTTCGCCGCCATGCTCGGCCAGCGTCCGCACGATCGGCAGCGGCAGCAGCAGGCCGAAGCCCTCGCGCAGAGCGGAGCGTGCCCTGAAGATCGCCTGCCGGGCGGCGCCGCCGCTGACCCCAAGGGCGGCGGCGATCTCCTCGTGGCTCAGCCCTTCCAGCTCGCGCATCACCAGCGCCGCCCGCTGCGGCTCTGGCAGCGCCCGCAGCCGCTCCATCAGGTCGCGCAATTCCTCGCGTGCCTCGACGACGACGGCGGCGCTTCGTCCGCCGGGAATGGTCTCCGCCAGCTCCTCGGCCGCCGGCGCCCGGTCCCGCAGGTCGTTGAGCGCCGTGTTGCGGACGATCCGGTAGAGCCAGGGCCGCAACTCGACCTCGGCCTCGGAGCCGCGCAGCGCCAGCAGCGCCTTCGAGAAGGCGTCCTGGGTGACGTCCTCGGAGCGGCCGCCGACGATCGCCGCCGCGAAGCGGTCGAGCGGGCGCCGGTAGCGCCGCACGATCTCCTCGAAGGCGGCGTCGTAGCCGTCGCGGACGAGGTCGACGAGGCGACGGTCGGGCTGCGCCCGCAGGGTCGGGCCGAGGAAGACACGGGCGGCGAAGTGCTCTGCGGGCGGTGGGGTCATCTGGTCGCTTCTCCCTGCATCGACTGGTCGGCTGCTCTGAGTTACTGATAAGAGAGCGGGGAGGTTCAAATCCCGCACTAATCGACCAACACATGTCCAAGGCAAAGATCACGCGAGGCGGCGAAATCCATGGATAGGGGCGTGGCAGTCCTGCTCACCGCCCTCGCCGGCGGCCTGATCGCCGCCCAGGCGCCGATCAACGCCGAGCTCGGCCGGGCGACCGGGAGCATGGCCGCGGCCCTCGTCTCCTTCATGATCGGCACTGTGGCCCTGGCCGCGGTCGTCGTCCTCAGCGGCAAGGCGGGCGGGCTCAGCAGCACCTTCGACGTCAGCTGGTACTACCTGCTCGGTGGCCTTCTCGGCGCCCTCTACGTCCTCAACGCGCTCGTCGCCGTCTCCGCGATCGGCGCCGGCGGGGTCGCCGCAGCGACCGTCTTCGGCCAGCTCACCGCCTCGGTCGCGATCGACCGGCTAGGCCTGTTCGGCCTGGACGAGGTCGCGCTCTCGCCCCAGCGCATCCTCGGAGTCGCCCTGCTGCTGGCCGGTACCGTCCTGGTCGTGCGCTGAGCCTCCCGGGCGGCCGTCCCCGGCGTACTCCGGCGGCGTGATCCGCAGGTAGTGGTCGAAGGACCAGTCGACGAATCGCTTCAGGCCCAGCAGTCGGATCAGCGGCCAGAGGATCCGCGGCGGCACCCTCGGGACCAGCTTCTGCACGCGCAACATCCACCTGAACTTCCACTCGTGGGAGTCGTGGAAGGCGGCGTAGGCCGCGGCCGCCTCCTCGCGCGTCTGCCGGCCCTGAACAACGCCGCGCAGCTCCCGGCCCAGGGCGATCCCGAAGTAGAGCGCGGTGCGGATCCCCTCGGCGCTCAGCGGCAGGCAGTGGCCGGCGGAGTCGCCGACGAAGAAGACGCCGCCCTCGGTGCCTCGCCGGAGCTTGTGCGGGATCCAGTTGCCCTGGTACTCGTTCGGCTCCTTGCCGAGATCCTCGGTCAGCATCACGGTCGTGTCCTTGACGTGGAACCGGGGGTCGAAGGAGCCGATCCCGATCCGCAACTCGTCGCGGGCCGGGAAGGACCAGCCGTAGCCGGCGGGGACGTACTTGCGGTCGATCCAGATCGCGAGGTCGTCGGACTCGCCGGCGGGATGGACCTCGAGCCCGCGCGAGAGCGGCGCGTCGGGCGGCTGGTAGCCGTCGCCCGTGGCCAGCATCCGCCGCCAGCCGAGCGCGTCGACCACGAGCGGGGCGGAGATCGTGCCGCGGTCGGTGTCGACGGCGATCCGGCCGTCGCCGTCGCCCGCGGCGGCAGCTCGCCCGTTCACCTTCGCGGTCTCGAACATTGCGTCGCAGTCGCGCCAGAGCAGCTGGCAGAGCTCGCGGTAGTCGAAGGTGGAGAAGGTCCAGGGAAGGCGGTAGCGGGCGGTCCCGTGGGGGAGGTGCATGACCAGGGTGTCGAAGCGCTGGCGCTCGGCGTCCATCAGCCCCAGCCGCCGCAGCCACTCGGTCGGGATCCCGCAGGCGGAGGTCTGGCGCTCGCCGATCTCGTAGCGATCGACGATCAGGACATCGGCGCCGGAGCCGCTCAACTCCCGCGCTACCGCGAGCCCGGCGAAGCTGGCGCCGCAGATGAGGACGTCGCGCTCGCCGGCCAGCGGCGTGCGTTCGTCGCCGCGCTTGGTGGCTCGGACCGGCATCGGCCCGGATTCTGCCATCATTCGCCGCCGTGTCCGCGACCGAGACCATGACGCCTGCGCCGAGCGCCACCCCCGTCGAGGGTTCGGGGGGCCTTCTCCTCGAGATCGACGGCCAGATCGTCCCCAATTACGCGGCGACGATGGTGTCCTTCGAGGAGGGCGACGTCGTCAAAGGCAAGGTCGTCCGGATCGACAAAGACGAGGTCCTCGTCGACATCGGCTACAAGGCCGAGGGCGTCATCCCGTCCAACGAGCTTTCGATCCGCAAGTCGGTCGACCCGCACGACGAGGTCGAGCTGGAAGAGGAGGTCGACGCTCTCGTCCTCACCAAGGAGGACGCCGAGGGCCGCCTGATCCTCTCCAAGAAGCGCGCCCGCTTCGAGAAGGCCTGGCGCCGGATCGAGGTCGCCGCCGACTCCGGCGAACCGGTCGAAGGCGGCGTCATCGAGGTCGTCAAGGGCGGCCTCATCCTCGACCTCGGCGTCCGCGGCTTCCTGCCCGCCTCGCTGGTCGACATCCGCCGCGTCCACAACCTCGACGAGTTCATGGGCCAGACGCTCGAGTGCAAAGTGATCGAGCTCAACCGCAGCCGCAACAACGTGGTGCTCTCGCGGCGCGCCGTGCTCGAGGAGGAGCGCAAAGAGGTCCGCGAGCAGATCCTCGGCCGCCTCGAGCCGGGCCAGGTCGTCGAAGGCAAGATCTCCAACATCGTCGACTTCGGCGCCTTCGTCGATCTCGACGGGATCGACGGCCTGATCCACATCTCCGAGCTTTCCTGGAGCCACGTCAACCACCCCTCCGAAGTCGTCGCGATCGGCGACACGGTGCGGATCAAAGTCCTCGACATCGACCGCGACCGCCAGCGGATCTCCCTCGGCCTCAAGCAGACCCAGGAGGACCCGTGGCAGCGGGTGATCAGCACTCATCGCTCCGGCGACGTGCTCGAGGGCAGCGTGACCAAGGTCGTCGCCTTCGGCGCCTTCGTCGAAATCCTGCCGGGGGTCGAG
>Ga0190269_10000043_pt1 | contig 51643 bp, 37 predicted proteins | sample Popmic249IS_FD_133749 | JGI IMG/M metagenome (GOLD analysis project Ga0190269, IMG submission 133749) | Populus adjacent soil microbial communities from riparian zone of Blue River, Arizona, USA - 249 IS | ecosystem: Environmental > Terrestrial > Soil > Riparian zone | place: USA: Arizona... | reverse complement strand
GCGAGTTCACAGAGCAACGGAATCAAGCGCTTGCGCGCAGACTCTTCGACGGTGCGCGCGCGCCCCCGCTGGCTCGCGCGCTCGACAGGGATTGCTCCTTGTGTCGAGCGCGCGTGTTGCGCGAGCTGGTTTACACGCTCGGCGCTACGAGACGTTTCCGCTCGCGCGGGCGGCCCCTTGCTCGAGCCTCGGCATGCGCGCTTGCTCGCTACGGTCAGCGCGACGTTTCAGCACGCGGGAGCGGCGCCGTTGCTCGAGCCTCGGCATGCGCTTGCTCGGTGCGGTCAGGGCGACGCTTGCACCCGTGCTGACCTTGCCGCTTTTAGCTGCCGGCGGTGCCGCCGCTGCCAGCTGCGGAGTCACCGGCTTCGCCGCTTCGGCCGGGGCGAGCTGGGCGGCCGCCTTCGCCGGGGCCGCGCGGGCCGCTGCCTGCCGTCGGGAAGCCCGGGCCGTCACCGGCGTCGGGGCCACCAGGGCCACCAGGGCTACCGGGGCGTCCTGGGCGACCGGGGCGGCCGCCGCCTTCGCCGGCTGCGCCGGGCCAGTCTGGGCGACCGTCGCCTTCGCCTGCTTCACCGCCGCGCCGGCCTCCACGACCGGCTGCGCCCTCGCCTGCCGAGCCTCGCCGCCCTGGGCGGCCGCCGCCCTCGCCTGCGCTTTCGCGATCGCGACCGCCTCTGCGACCGCCCGCGCCTGCCGCGCCAGGTTCTTCGGGGACGCCCGCGTCGCTGTCACCCGGGCTCGTGGTGCTCGGCGGCGTGTTCGACGTGCCGCTGTTGCTGCTGCCAGCTGCGCCCGTGCTCGGGGTCGTGGTGGGGCTGCTCGCGCCGTTTCCGCCGCGCGCGCTCGCGCCCGTGCTGGTGTTCATGCCCGCGCTGCTGCCGCCCGAGCCTCCGCTCTCCGTCTTGTTCGGCGACGTCGAGGACTCCGGCGCCGTATCCGCGGCGTTGCCGTCCTGGTTCGTGTCGTCGCTGCCGCATGCGGCGCTCACGAGGAGCAGGCAGCAGCCGAGCCATGTTGCGGGTTGTTTCGTCATCGATCGCATCCTGTCGTTGTGCGCGCTGCGCGGGCGTTCCGCGCACGCACGCGTCCCTTGGGCGAGAAGCCCCGCGCTCTCGTCCTGAAGTGCCGTGTTGCATGCACGCAGTATCCCGAGCTGCTCACCGCGGCTCACTGCACACACATCGCGCGGCGGCGCGGCACATTCCCCCAGTCAAGGTCCGGCCCCGATCGACCGATGGCTCCCATATGCGCGCAGCTCAGGATGACCGCGCACGGACCCTGTTTTGGCTGCTCGCGGCCCTCGTCGCCGCGAGCTGCAGCCGCGCCACGCCCATGTCAGCTTCCGGCTGCGATTCCGCCGCGAACAGCTGCGGAGCGGTCGACGCGGGTGTCACGCCAGACGCCTCTATCCCACCACCGCGCGCCGGATCACCCGCGCCGGCCACCGCCCCCTGCACCTCCAGCCGCCAGTGCGCGGACGACGCGCTCTGCGACAACGGCAGCTGCCGCGAGCTCGACGCCTGCGAGCGAGACGCGCAGTGTGACGCCGGCATGTGTATCTCCGGCCGCTGTCGGCTGCCATGCAGCGCCGCACCTCAGGGTTGCAGCGCAGAGCACGCAGGCTGGGTGTGCGCCGGCCTGGCGCGACCGGTGTGCCTACCCCAGGGCAGCTTTCCCGGTGCCGCCTGCAGCGGCGACGATGGCTGCGGCGACTATGTCCACGGCCCCCAGCGCCACAGCCTCAGCTGTCACGCCGGCACGTGCAGGCTGCCGTGTGACCCGCAAGCACCCAGCGCATGCGCGGAAGCGGGCGCCGACCTGCGCTGCACGGCGCTGTCCAATCCGCAGCGCGCGCTGTGTCTGCCGGCGCGCGTGATGCTCGACAGCAGGTGCGACACCGACGCGGCCTGCGCCAGCGCGGACAGCGCCTGGCCACTCGCCTGCGTCGCCGGCCGCTGTCAGCTGCCGTGCTCGGACGCCGATCACTGGCCGGGCTATGCGAACGCGCTGTGCCGCACGGTGGGCGCGGACTTCGCGTGCCTCGCGGGCGTGTGCCGCACGCAGGTCGCGCAGCCGACCGGGCGCATCGCCGCCGAAAACGCACTGCCCGGCGACAGCAGCTGGCCGCTGAGCGAGCCAGCGATCGCACGCGAGATCGAGGGCTACGCGGATCGCACGAGCGTCAACCTTGGCGAGCAAATCGCCCTGTACGTGCACACGCGTGAGCCGAGTTATGTCATCGATGTGTTCCGACTGGGCTACTACGCCGGTAGCGGCGCGCGCCGCATGCTCGGCCCCGTGCAACGCCCCGGCGTCATGCAGTCGATGCCCACGCCCGATGCGGGCGGCTTCGTGGAATGCGACTGGCGTGATCCGTACGCGCTCGCGATCCCGAGCGACTGGGTCAGTGGCATCTACCTGGCAAAGCTCACGGCCGAGCGCTCTCGCAAGCAGAGCTACATCGTGTTCGTGGTGCGCGACGACGCGCGCGCGTCTGACTATTTGTTTCAGTCCAGTGTCACCACCTATCAGGCGTACAACAACTGGGGTGGCAAGTCCCTGTACGACGAGAACAGCAGCGCGGGACAGCGCGCCGCGCGCGTGTCGTTCAATCGGCCGTACGCACTCGGCAGCGATCCCGCGGGGCTCGGCGCGGGAGAGCTGCTCGCGCCGCTCTGGCTCGACGGCGCGGCGCAGGGGCCCGCCTGGGAGTATCCGCTGCTGCGCTTTCTCGAGCGCGAGGGTTACGATGTCACGTACGCGACGGGCCTCGACGTGCACGAAAACGCACGTCTGCTCGAGTCGCATCGGGCGTTCTTGTCCGTCGGCCGCGATGCTTACTGGACGTGGAACATGCGCAGCCACGTGGAGCAAGCGCGTGATCGCTTCGGCACACATCTCGGCTTCTTCTCCGCCCATACCTGCAGCTGGCAGGCGCGCGTCGAGCCGGACGCGCGCGGCCGTCCGCTGCGGACATTGCTCACGTACAAAGACGCGAGCGATCCCATAGCCCAGACCGCGAATGCCTACCAGCAGACCACGCATTGGTCGACGCCCGGGCTCGACCTGAGCCAGGTCACGTTCCTGGGCGTGCAGCAGCGGAGCTCGGGCGTGGATGCCGACCTGGTGGTCGACGACGACGCGAGCTGGGTGCTCGCCGGCACCGGCCTGCGCCAGGGCGATCGCCTGCCAGGGTTGCTCGGCGAGGCCGTGGACGCTGCGCCCGCGACCCTGCCCGCGGGCTACACGCGGATCATGCACTCGCCGTTCTCGGCGGCGGAGCTGGCGCAGGGTTACGCGGACATGGTCACCTTTGCCGCTCCGAGCGGCGCCTGGACGTTCAGCGCCGGCACCTTGCAGCTGAGCTGGGGCCTCGACGACTACGTGCAGCGCTTTCTGCCCACGTCGCGGTTGTCTCCGGCGGCGCAGCAGCTCACGCGCAACGTGCTGACACGCCTGCGTGGCGCCCCTCAGCGCGCGCGCGAGCAGACACTGCTCAGTGAAGCGTTCGACGCCGAGCTCGATCCCGAGCGCGCACGGGGCGGCGTGATCAGCGAGGGCGCGGACGCGCTCGATCCCAGCATCCCGGTGCGCGTGAGCGGCGGACGACTCGTCATCACCCCGCGCGAGCGCCTCTCCGGGCTGCACCACAACGGTCTTATCTCCGCGCGCACCTGGGATCTGCGCGACGGCATGGCGCAGGTCAGGCTGGTGGAGACGCCCGCAGCCACGAGCGGCGCCGACACCAGCTTCGTGCTGGCACGCGACGAGTCGCACTGGGTGCGCTTCACGCAAGAAGGGCAGTGGCTGCTGTTGCAGATCCGCAGCGACTTCGGCGTCGACACGAGCGCGGTCCCATACGTCGCCGCCTCCCAGCGCGTGCTGCGGTTGCGCCACGAGCGCGCGACGGACACGTGGATCTGGGAGACCAGCCCGGACGGAGTGAGCTTCGTCGAGCAACGCCGCAGCGCCAGCGCGTTCCCCGTGAGCGCGCTGCGCTGGGGGCTGGAGGCCGGCACCTATCAAGCGTCCGACACGGTGGGCAGCGCAAGCTTCGACGACCTTCAGCTGGCGAGCAGCGGCTTCGCCGACGCGTTCGAAGGCGCGCGCCGCGCCGAGCACTGGACGCCCGGTGTGCTCAGCGAGGGCGGCGACCGCTACGACCTGCGCAGCGTGCCGATCCAGCACGGCGGCGCGCTGACACTGCGCGCTGCACCTGCTGCTGGCAGCGGCACGGGCTACGTGTCCGCGCGCAGCTGGGACATGACGGGCGGCGAGCTGCGCGTGGAGCTCGCGCAGGCGGCCACTGCAGACGCGAGCAGCGTGCTCGGTCTCGTTGCAGACGCACAATCTTGGATTCGCTTCGAGATCGCAGACGGCATGCTGCGCTGCCAAGATCAGACCGAGGCGGGGCGCAGCCAGACGGAAAGCAGCTACGACGCGAACGCCCATCGCCACCTGCGCATCAAGCATCACCGCGGCACGGACACCCTGACCTGGGAGGTCAGCCCGGATGGCTCGGACTGGACGGTGCTGCGCTCACGCAGCGGAGGACTGTCGCTTCGGAACGTGCACGCCGAGCTGGCGCTGTACACCACTGCGCCGGCCACGCAGCAAACCACGGTGTTCCAGGGCTTCAGTCTCCACTCCGGGATCTTCGACCCCTGAGCGCGCAGAATCGCGCCGGGCGATCTGCGTTTTGCTAAGCCGGTTTTGGATGTTGCAGCCACCCACGGTGCAATGAAGCTGCGCGACGTTCCACTGGCGTTTCTGCCCACGTTCGAAGCCGCCGGCCGCCTCGGCAGCTTCGCCGCGGCGGCGAGCGAGCTGCACCTCACGCCGTCCGCGATCAGCCAGCAAATCCGCGCGCTCGAAGATGCGCTCGGCGTGACCCTGTTCGAGCGCACCGGGCGCACCGCGGCGCTCACGCCCGACGGCGAGGCCTACCTTGCCGAGGTCCAGGATGCGCTGCGCGGGCTCGTCACCTCCACCATGCGACTGCGACGCCGCAGCCGCGAGAGCGTCCTGCGCCTGAGCACAGTGTCGATCGCGGCGCACGAGTTTCTCCTGCCGCGCCTGCGCGACTTCCACGCGCGCTTTCCCGGCATCGAGCTGCGCATCGAGAGCTCGAACCAGCTGATCGACTTCAAGCAGAGCGACTTCGACGCAGCGCTCCGCGTGGGCCATGGCTGGCCCGAGCTGCGCGTGCATCCGCTCGGCACGGCCCAGGCCGCACCCGTGTGCGCGCCGAAGCTCGCGCGAGTCATCACCACGACCTCGGATCTCTGCGATCACACCTTGCTCGACCCGAGCGGAGACGGCGCGTGTTGCCTGCGTCTCGCCCTCGAGCAGCGCGGCCTCGCGCCGCTGCGAGCGGCGCGCACGTGGCACTTCGAGACCTGCTTCGAGTCGCTGCGCGCGGCGGAGCACGGGCTCGGTGTGGCATTCGCAGTGTTCCCGCTCGCCACGCACTACGTGCAGAGCGGCCGGTTGGCAGTGCCACTCGCCGACCGCGTGCAGCTGCCCGGTCACGTGAGCTTCGTGCACCGACCGCACGACGAGCGCTTCCCGTTCGAAGACATCGCGAGTTGGCTCCACGATCAATACCGTGCGCTGCCGCAGCTGCCGGACGGGCGCGTCATGCCGCAGGCCTGACTACTGCGTCAGCGCGGGCACGCGCGCGGGCGGCTCCGGCGTCTCTGCCAGGAAGTAGCTGAGCACGCCCAGCGTCGCCACCATGCGCTGCAGGTTCCGCGGGTCCACCTTGTCGAGCGTGTCCGCCGGCGTGTGGTGGTAATCGAAGTAGCGGCGGCCATCGAGCAGCGGCTCGAAGCCCGGCACCCCTGCAGCTTCCAGCGGCGAGATGTCCGCGCCGATCGGCCGGGCGGCGCGCTCGAGCGCCGTCGCTCCGAGCGGCGCGAGCACGTCGCGCAGCAACTTCAGCGCTTCGAAGCTGGCGTCGCTCGTGTACGCGGCGATGCCGAGCGGCTTGCCGGCGCCGGAGTCGCTCTCTATCGCCGCGACGTGCTGCGCGAGCTTTCCCTTGTACGCCTCGAAGTACGCCTTGCCGCCGACGGCGCCGACCTCCTCGCTCATGTACGCGACCACGCGCAAGCTGCGCTTCGGCCGCAGCTTCAGCTCGCGCAGCACGTGCACGACGCCGAGCGCTGCGGCGACGCCCGCGCCATCGTCCAGCGCGCCGGTGGCGAGATCCCACGAGTCGAGGTGGCCTGACAAAAGCACCAGCTCCTCCGGCTTGCTGCTACCCGCGAGATCGCCGATCACGTTGAAGCTATCGACGTCGGGCAAGGTCTGCGGCGTGAGCACGAGCTTCATGCTCACGGGTCCGCGCTTGTCGAGCCGAGCCACGAGCGCGGCGTCTTCCGCGCTGAGCGCGGCCGTGGGGATCTGCGGCGCGCCTGGCTCGTACAGCATCTGCCCGGTGTGAGGCAGCCGATAGCTCGCGCCGCCGACGCTGCGGATCAGCGCGGCGAGCGCGCCCACCTTCGCAGCCGCCGACGCGCCGAGCACGCGGTACAAAACGGCCTGACCGTACGCTTGTCCGGCGTGCCCGCCCTCGGCGAGATCCTGATCGAATGAGACATCGAACAGCACGATGCGCCCGCGCGCGTCCTTTGCGCGCGCCGTCAGCTCGGCGAAGCTGCGCACCACGAGCACCTGCGCCGTGATGCCGGACGGCGGCGTGGCGACGGATCCACCCAACGCCGTGAGCTGCAGCTTCTGCGTGATGCCCTGCGGTCGCTTCGCGTATTCGACGAGCTCCGCACGCTCTTCGCCCCGCACCCAGTGCGGCGCGCGCATCGGCTGCAACGTCACCGTCAGACCTTCGGCGCGCATCACCGCGGCCACTTGCTCGATCGCGGCCTGCGCCTGCGGCGATCCGGACATGCGAGGACCGATGAGATCCGTGAGATCGGCGAGACGCTCGAACGCCCACGTGCTGCCGAGCGCTCGATCGCGGATCGCCGCGTACGTGGCAGCATTCGGCAAGGCGGGTGGCGCGGTGGAGCGTGCAGGCTGGGCGTGCGCGGCAGTCAGCCCCAGGATCCAAGCGAGAAACAAACCGGATAAGGGCAAGCCGACTCTCATGCGTGCAGTATCTCCAGCACGCACGCATCCGCAAACGCCAAAAGACTGCGACGTGTGCAGCGCTGCGCGTTAGAATCGGGCTGCCGATGGCCGCTGTACATCGACCCGAGATCGAGCGCGCGCTGGCGTTCATCGCCGCGCATCTGGAGCAGCCGCTCAGTGTGTCAGACGTCGCGCGCGCCGCGCACCTGAGTGAGTTTCACCTGCACCGCGTGTTCCACGCCGCGGTGGGCGAGTCCGTGGGTCGCTTCATCACGCGCCGCCGCCTCGAGCTCGCCGCGCTGCGCCTGGCGTACGAGCGCGATCGCTCCATCACCGACATCGCCCTCAGCTCTGGCTATTCGTCCAGCTCCAACTTCAGCAAAGCGTTCAGCGCGTATTTCGGCCAGAGCCCGAGCGAGGTGCAGCGCGGAGCGGCTGCTCGAGGGACGCGCGACTCGAGCGGCGCCCTACCCGCGCGCGTGAGCAAGCTGCTGGAGCTACACGGCGTGCGCTTCCGCGCGGATGCGCTGTACAGCCTGCCGCCCGCGCCGAGCTCCGAGGAGCGCGCACGCATCGCCGCCGCCTGGGAAGCGCGCGTGCGCTACGAGGACAGCGCCGAACGTCACTTCGCCGCGCTCGCGAGCCCCGGCGGCTACGACTTCCCATCGCAGGAGGAGACGTGGCGCGAGCTGATCACGCGCGCGCGGCAGCTGGGCCTGGCCGGCGAGGCCGTCGATGCCTGGGGCATCCCGCACGACAGCCCGGAGATCACGGCGCCAGAGCTGTGCCGCTACTATGCGTGTGTGCCCTGCCCGGCCGGGCTCACGCTCGCGCCGCCGCTGACCGCGGCGAGCATGCCGCAGGGTCGCTACGCCGTGTTCGTGTGGCAGGGACCGGTGGCGCAGGTCGCGGACGCGTATCGCGAGGTGTACTCGTGCTGGTTCGCGGAGAGCAGCCTGGCGCCCGCGGACTTCACGCCGTACGACCACTACGTCGCGGACGCTCCGCGGGACGGACAGATCGAGCTGGAGGTCTGGTTTCGCGTGCGCCCGCGCGGGCACGGGCACGGGCCGTAGCGTTTCGTTGAGCCGCTCACGGCGGCACATGGTTCTTACCTACATGAGAAGTCTTGCCCGTGTTCTGGTCGGGTGCACGGTCGTCACGCTTGGATGCTCGAGCAGCCCCGCGGGGCCCGCACGGGAGCCATCCACCCCCCGCTCGGTGACGGAGGCGGTCGCCGGCTGGTCACCTTCCGCAGGCGGGACTCAGAGCCCTGCAGCCGTGGGAGGCAGCGGCGGTCGCGCTGTTGCAGCCGACGCGGGCGCCGCGTGAGCGGACGCGTCCAGCATGGAGGAGCGCGCGAGCGAGGCCGAGCCGATGCGCCCCAGCCCGGATGCGGGGCTCGAACATCCGAGCTTCGTCTTCAGTCCGTACACACGACGTGCGCGGGGAAGAGTTTACCCTCGCGGACGTCGACACTGTCGTGCAGTTCGTCCGCGCACAGGGGCTCGCCGGGCTGCACTACTGGTCCTACGATCGCGACCGGGACTGCGTGTCCGAGAGCGCCTCGGCCACTTGCAACTCCGTGGGCGCCACAGGCACGCGCCGCTACCTCGCGCGCTTCCTGTCCGCCCTGAGCCACTGAAGCCAGTGATGCAGCCTGGCCCGGGCGGACAGCAGCCCAGGAGAACTCTCTCGCAGCCTACAAGCAGCCCGGCGCGGCGCGATCCGGCAGCTTCCTGGCATGCGAACTCTCTCTGTTCCTCGACGTATCCTGCTCACCGGCGCTTCGCGGGGCATCGGCCGTGAGGCCGCGCTCTTGCTCGCGCGCGCCGGGCACACCGCGATCCTCGCCGCGCGCGACGCCGCCGCGCTCGAAGAGCTGGCGCGCGCCATCGCCGCCGAAGGCGGCAATGCGGAAGTGCTGCCACTCGACGTGACCGATCCCGCCGCGGTGGCCCGCGCAGTCACGCAGCTCACAGCTGCAGGCGGCTGCGACATCCTCGTCAACAACGCCGCACTCTGCCGGCAGACCGACTTCTTGCTCCACCCGCTCGATGCGCAGCGCGCCGAGCTGGAGGTGAACTACTGGGGCCCGGTACGGCTCACGCGCGCGCTCCTGCCCGGCTTCATCGCGCGCGGTTACGGCTGGGTCGTGAACGTCTCATCGATTCTGGGCAGCGTGGCCTCTCCGACCACGGTCAACTACTGCGCCAGTAAGGCCGCGCTCGAGGCGTTCTCGGAAGCGCTGCACGCCGAAGTCTCCCCATTCGGCATCGGCGTGAGCGTGTTCGTGGCCCCGCACACCGACACGGACTCGGGTCGCAAGGTGGTGTTCGAGGGCGTCCACAGCCTGCCGCCGAGCTACACGGCGCAGCAGCTCGTGCGCGCCATCGATCGCGCTCCGCGACGACACGCGGGCAGCCCCGTGTACAGCGCGCTGCTCTGGATGGCGCGGCTGGCGCCGGGGACGATGCGCGCGCGGATTGCAGCGTCGGCGCGCCCGCAGCTCGTGTTGAGGACGGGCGCCGACGCGCTCGAGGCCTTGTCGCGCACGCATTGAGATCAGCGCCTCCCGCGCTCGAAACGCGTGTATGGTCCTACCCGCAAGTCGAGCCGGGGGGCCCTCATGACATTTCGCATTTGGACGCTCGCGTGTCTCACGGCCTGCGCGAGCTGCAGTGAGGCGCGCGAGTCTACAGCCGACGGCGGCAAGGCCGCAGCACACACCATCGGCGCGAACCATCCTGCCGCTGATGGCTGCGTCCCGCGCGCACGGGGCGGTCGCGCGGGCGTGCACTTCCACCACGTGCACTTCAACACCACCGATCCTGCCGCGGACCGCGAGTTCTTCGAGAGGTTCTTCGGCGCGCCGAGCGTCGACTTCTGCCGCGACGCGTCGCAGAGCGTGCTCACGCGGGCGACCGAGACCGAGCGCGCCTATTTTCTGTACACGCAAGTCGCGCAGCCGGCGGATCCCGCGCTCAACACGTACCTGGAGCACGTCGGCTGGATCCACCCCGACCCCGCCGCCGAGCTGCAGCGCCTCGTGCAGCTGGACGCACCGCGCTTTCCTGTGGGCCGCGCGCAGTGCGACTCCGCTTTCGAGGGGCGCGCGCCGTGCTCCAACTACTGGTTTTACCTGCAAGCCCCGAGCGGAGCGCGCATCGAGGTCGCGCGCGGCCCCGGCCCGGCGCGCTCCGGCTTCGGGCACGTGCACCTCGTGATGGGCGAGGACTACACGTTCTTCGAGAAGATCAGCGGCGGAACGTTCCGCAACAAGGCGCTCGACGACGTCAACCACACCGACGCGGCGCTGATGGAGAGCTTGCTCGACGGCGAGCTCGTGACCGAGACGCGCGGCAAGCCGATCGATCACATCGCTTACAGCACGACGGAGCTCGATGCAGAGCGCGAGCGCATCGTGGCCGAAGGCATCGGAATCGCCGAGGACATCACGTACAAGGCCGAGTACGGCTTTCGCAGCTTCTTCGTGAAGAGCCCGAAGGGCATCTGGGTGGAGCTCGTCGAAGACGCGGCGTTCGGGCAGTAGCCGCAGCGGGCAAATCCGCAAAAGCTGGCAAGTCGGGTGGCCGGCTGCGTCGCGCAGCACCATCCTACATGTGTGACCATGGTCGGCTCTGTGGGGGCGTCAGCCCTGCCCCTCATGTCTCTTCGCGGCGCTCAGAGCGCCCTGCCCACGGCCGCGGCTCGGCTGCGCGGCCGCGTCGTGACGCAGCGTCCAGCGGAAGCGGCCACGCCGTGCCTGCCGCTGCCAGCCGCAGAGCCCCATCCGTACGCCGCGCGCGCGGCGGCCGCCTACGCGCTTGCCCAGGCGGGCCTGCCCACCTGCGCGCGCGGCGGCTATCTGTCCGTGCGCGCCTGACGACAAAAGCTCGGCACGATTTTCGTGCCGCGCTGTCGATCCCGGAGCCGCTCGTTCGACCTAGGCTCATCACCCCATCGGCGCCCACGCGGCGCCCCCCTGGAGATGGAGAGCCCATGCAATACATGCTGCTGATCTACATGAACGAAGCCGAGTACGATCGGCGCGGCGCCTCGAAAAACAGCGAGCTTCTCGCCGAGTACATGAAGCTCAACACGGACCTGCAAGCGCGCGGGCAGCTCAAGCACGGCGAGCGGCTCGAGCCCACTACGACCGCGACGAGCGTGCGCGTCCAGGATGGCAAGGTGCTGAAGACCGACGGGCCGTTCGCCGAGACGCGCGAGCAGCTGGGCGGGTTCTACATCATCGACGCCAAAGATCACGACGAAGCCGTGGCGATCGCGGCGCGTGTGCCGGGCGCGAAGTTCGGCTGCGTCGAGGTGCGACCGATCATGGATAAGACCAAATACGCACGCTGAGCTGGCATTGCGGCGCCCACGCGCGCGGTTCAAGCTCGCACGGCCCCCCGCGCTCGTCACACGACGAGCGCGGCCTGGCCCAGCTTGCAGCGCGCCGCGTGGACAAGGACAACGACAAGACGCAGCTCAGCCAACTCTATCGCGAGCATTCGGGCGCCATCGTGGCGCGGCTCATCCGAGTGTGCGGCGGCGACTTCGGCCTCGCGGAAGAGGCCATGCAGGAGGCGTTCAGCGCGGCGCTCTCCCAGTGGCCCGTGCAGGGCACGCCCGAACACCCGCGCGCGTGGCTCGCACGCGCGGCTCAGCACAAGGCCATCGATCGGCTGCGCAGGCAGAGCCGCTACGAAGCGCCACACCACGAGCACGATGCGGCGGACCTGGCTGCCGCTAGCAGCGACGACTCCGTGCCCGAGCTCCGCATGAGCAGCTTCGACGCCGGCGTCGACGACTATCTGCGCCTGATCTTCACGTGCTGTCATCCAGCGCTCAACACGGAGGCGCAGGTCGCGCTCACCCTGCGTACGTTGTGCGGCCTGACCACCGAGGAGATCGCCCGTGCGTTCCTCGTGGAGTCGAGCACGCTGGCGCAGCGTCTGGTGCGCGCGAAGAACAAGATCAAGGTCGCGAAGATACCCTACGAGGTCCCGGAGCGAGCGCAGCTCGCCGAGCGGCTGGATGCGGTGCTGTCGGTGGTGTACCTCGTGTTCAGCGAGGGCTACGCCGCCACTGGCGGCGACGAGCTGCTGCGCGCCGAGCTGTGCGGGGAAGCGCTGCGCCTCGGACGGCTGCTCGTGCGCCTGCTTCCGGAGCGCGGTGAGCCCTGGACCCTGCTCGCGCTGATGCTGCTGCACGACAGCCGGCGCGCCGCGCGGCAGACGGAGCAAGGCGAGCTGGTGCTGCTCGAGGAGCAGGATCGCAGCCTCTGGAACCGCGAGCAGATCGCGGAGGGAGTCGCTTGTCTGGAGCGCGGGCTCACGCTCGGAGAGTCGTCGCCGTATGCGCTCCAGGCCGCGATCGCTGCGCTTCACGCGCAGGCCGGCAGCGCGGCCGAGACGGACTGGGCGCAGATCGCGGCGCTCTACGCCTCGCTCGCGGCGCGCACGCACAACGCCGTGGTGGCCCTCAACCATGCCGTGGCAGTCGCGATGGCGGAAGGCCCGGAGCGCGGGCTCAGCATGCTGGACGGCCTGGCAGCGGAGCCCACCCTCGCCAGCTATCACCTGTTCTACGCCGCGCGCGCCGACCTGCTGCGCCGCTGCGGGCGGCTGCGGCAGGCGGCAGACGACTACGCCACGGCGCTGCGTCTGGTCGGCAATGAGCCAGAGCGTCGCTATCTCGAGCGCCGCCTCTCTCAGCTGCAGGGCCAGCTCGACGCATGATGCTCACTGCGTGGTCACCATCTCCACGGTGTAGCCGTCCGGATCGCGCGCGAGGCCGATGATCGCCTTGACGCCCTGCACCGTGTACGGCGTCGGTTGCGACAGGATGGGCAGGCCCGCCTGCTGCACCTTGCCGGTGAGCGCGGTCGAGTCGGCCACGAAATGCACCGTCTTGACGGGGTTATTGAGGTAGTTGCGCGGGCGCCCGTCGGTGTAGTGCATCACCACCACGCTCGAGCCCTTACCGCTCGGGTAGCGGAAGATGTATTCGTCCCAGACGTTCGGCACGCTCAGCAGCTCGCCCATCTGCTGCATGCCGAGCACACCGGTGTAGAACGCGCGCGCGCTCCAGGTCCGCGACACCCAGCCCGATCGCGCCCAAGAACGGCACGCTCAGGCGCGTGGACTCGATGATCTCGAGGGCGTAGCCGTCCGGGTCGAACGCGAAGCCGATGACGGTGTTGTTGAACGCGGCTTGTGGCGCGGGCTCGGAGATCACGGTCAGACCGCGCGCTCGGATGGCATCGGTGATCGCCATGGCGTTCGGCACGTAGAACACCAGGCGCGCGGGGTTACTCTTGTAGTTGCGCGGGGTGCCGTCCGTGAAATGCATCAGGACGACGTCGGAGCCCATCGCGCTGTCCTTGAAGTGCAGGACCCGCTCGTCCACATAGCCCGGCACTGGTAGGGCATAGCGGAGCGACATCCCGAAGATCGTCGTGTAGAACTCCTGAGAGACGTCCAGATCACTGACGCCGATCGCGCCTGCGCCCAGATAGGCCGTGGCATCCGCGCCCGCTGCCGCACTGCCAGCGCTGTTGACCGCGCCCGCGCTGCTGGCTGGCGTATCGTCTCCGCACGCGGCCACGCCGCAGGTCAGTGCCACCGCGATCATCCACCACCCCGTTGCTTGCATGTCATTCCCCTCGGCTGTTCGAAGCGCGCGCAGTCTAGGCGCGGGGAGCGGCGGGGTAATGACTACAACCCTAAGCGTTGCGAAGCGCACTGGCGAATGGAAGCCATAAGCGCCGCGGATTCACGCGCTGGCCGGACTGACGGCTGCACGCGGCCCGTGCAGCGGGTGGGTTGTTCCATGCAGTCGTACCATGCAGAAGTCGCCGCGCGCTGTCGCGTTCCGTTACGCCGCTGTCGGCGGCATGTGTGTCGTTCACAATGCGTACTGCAACACGTTCTTGACGCAGTGTGTAAGTCGACTGTATAGCGCTCGTCGTCAGGGTCGTTCAGCGAATCAGAGTGCCGTGCGGTTAGGGACACCGCTGCGGCGCGGCTGCAGGGATCTGGCGCTGCGAGCGCAGCGCTATCGCTTGCGGACACGGAACGTCTCATGCGGAACCTCGAAGCGCGAGTGATGCACGATTGCAGCCTCGGTCAGCGCACGATCGCGATGACCTACTCAGCCGCCGTTGGCGGCTGGCTATGGCCGCAGCCCGTAGCGGCGGAGCCACGGCGCTCATTCATCACTTTATGTTCGATTGAGATGACGAATCGCGAGTGCGCATGCATTAAGACACCGCGACCAAACGCAAGGCTGCGGCGCTGTGTGTCAATCGTGCGGCGCACCAAGGACCAACTGCGCTCGCTGCCGTGAGTGCGGATTGATGAGGAGCTACTAATGATGAACATCCGATCTCTCAGTTTCGTTGCGCTGGTTACATTGGCCGCCGTGGGCTGCGGTGAAGCACCTCACTCTCCATCCGCAAGCGCGTCGATCGCGGCGCTCTCGCAGGAGGACTGCATCGCGGAGCGTGACGCGTGCTTCCGTGCGAACCCACTGTTCGGGCTGCTGAGCTGCCCGCCGCAGTACGCGCAGTGCACAGCAGCCGCTCAGAGCGGCGTGGCCAAGGAAGTGGCCGCGGCTGTAACCGAGGTCACCGCCTGTACGCGCGCCGCCGCAGGCTGCGTCGCGGAGGGCGGCGTCGACGGCGTGACCGATTGCGCGTTGCGCGAAGCCAAGTGCGTCGCCAGCGTGGTCGATGTGGAGCTGCCGAAGGTCGTGGAAGGCACTGCCAAGTGCGTGGATGGCGCGGTCGAGTGCGTGAACGGTGCCGAGAACGCGGGTGACCTGGCCGGCTGTGGCCTGGCGCTCGAGTCCTGTGCGCTCGATCAGGCCAAGTCCGTGGTGCCCAAGGAGGTCGTGGAAGTCATCGACGGTGTGAGCACCTGCACGAGCACGCTCGAAGGTTGCATCGCGGAAGCTGCGAACGCCGCGGGCGTCACGGCCTGCACCGAGCGCCAGGTGACGTGCGTCGCTGGCACGCTCGGCGTCGAGCTGCCGAAGCTGCCCCTGTCGAAGGCCGTCGAGTGCACCGAGGAAGCGGCCGAGTGCGCGCTCGATGCGGGCAACTTGCGCGGGGTCACGGCGTGCGCGGACAGCCTGCGCAAGTGCGCCGTCGGCGTGGTCGAGCAGACCGACGCACCGGAGCAGCTGAGCTGCGAGAAGAAGTGGACCGTGTGCGTGGGCAACGATCCGCTGAAGATCCTGGTGTGCGCCGCCGAGCTGGCCGGCTGCAAAGATTGAGCTTGTCATGGCGCGCGGGGTCGGCCTCGGCCCCGCGCGCACCGTTAATCGGACAGTGAGAGGCCCGCGAATCATGAAGCACATCGTCAGCCTGGCCGCGCTCGCGCTGCTCGCGTGCAGCAGCAGCACACCCCCGGCGAATCCGGACAACCTCGCGACCAGCAGTCCGCAGCCCTCCGCGGCGAGCGGCGCGGCCGCTGCGCGCCCCACGGGGACGAGCACCGCGAGCGGCTCGCAGATGGCGAGCGCGCCGTCCAGCGCGGGGGGATCCGCAGCAGGTAGCGGCGGAATCGGGCAGAGCGCCGCGACGAGCGGCCGGCCCGCGAGCGGAGGTGCAGGCGCTGGCGGTTCTCCCGCGCGCGCGAGCGCCGGAGCCGCGGGGGTTGCGATGCCGAGCCTGCCGGCAGGTGCAGGCGCAAGTGGCGCTGCAGCCGTTGGCGGCGCAGGCACCAGCGCAGCCGCTGCTGGTGCAGCTGCGGCCGGCGCAGGCGCGCTGAACGGCACCGGCAGCTGCTGCTCGGAGCACGACACGCCGGGCTGCGGCGATGCGGACCTGCAGGTCTGCGTGTGCGAGAAGCTCCCGGCCTGCTGCACGGAAGCCTGGACGTCGGCTTGCGCGTTTTTGGTCACGCAGAAGTACTGTCAGCCCGGCGTGCGCGAATGCGTGTGCGGCAGTGGCGAGAAGCAATGGGGCCAAGCGCAGTGCTGTGACTCACAATGGTCCGGAGCCTGCGAGAGCGTCGCCGAGCAGAAGTGCGGCGCCACGCCCGGCTGCCGCTGACAGCTGCTGCCAGCGCAGCGATGCAGTGCCACGTCAGCAGAGCCTCAGTTTCCGCGCGGACGTGTTTACCTCAGCGCCCAGCCCAGACTGCGCTGTGTCCCATCAGCGAGCCTCGCACACCGAACCTTGCAGCTAAGCGCGGCGCAGGGCGCTCACGGTGCGGCTGGTCTGTCCGCCTTTTTGGCCGAACGTGGAGACCTGGAGGTCCATGGCTTGCAGCAGGGTGAGCAGCACGTCGCTGGCGTTGCTCGATGCGCCCTTGATGTGCACGCCCGGGTGGACGAGCGCGCCACCGCCGCCGCCCGCGACCAGGATCGGATAGTTGTTGATGCTGTGCGGCTGGCCCTCCGAGCAGTCGGAGCTCGCCAGGATCACGCTGCGATCCAGCAGGTTGCCGTCGCCCTCGGAGACGCCCTGCAGCGCCTCGAGCAGCGTCGCGAAGCGCGCCATGATGAACGACGTGATCGAGCGCACCTTCGGCTGGTCTCCGCCCTCGTCGTGGGTGAGCGAGTGGTGATTGCCGCTGATCTTCAGCTCCGGGTAGCTCGTGCCGCCGACCGAGCCGCTGAATTGCACCGAAAACACGCGCGTCTGGTCGCAGGCGAGTGACAGCGCGAGCAACTGGCTCATGGCGAGGTTCGTGGCGGCCAGGTTCGAATCGCCCGCGGTGTCCGTGGGCATGGCCGGCGCGCTGCAGCTTGCAGCGGCAGGGGGCATGCTCTCGCTCGCGCCGATCTGGTTCTCGAGCGCGCGGATGCTCTCGAAGTGCTGGTCGATGCGGCGCTGGTCGTTCTTGCCGAGGCGCGTGCGCAGGCTCGTCACGTCTTCCTTGACCGCCGACAGCACGGAGCGGCGCAGCGCGAGCTTCGGATCGACCGGCGCCGCACCGCTACCGCCCGCGGTGAACCCCATGCCGAACACGCGCGCGTACAGCGCTTTAGGCGAATACTCCGGCGGGTTCGGGTTGTCCGGGCCGTTGTGGGACAGATAGCGCAGCGTGGTGCCCTCACCCGTCGTCACGTTCTTCGAGATGCCCACTTCGAGCGAACGGAAGCGCGTGCTCTTGCCCACGGCTTGCGCCACGACTTGATCGATGGACGGCGCGCTGAACGTGGACGCGTACGGCGCCCCCCGAGGATCTTGCGAGATCATCGGCGCGCCCGACAGGATGCCGACGCAGCCCGCGTGATGTCCGCGCTCGTTGCCCGTCTTCACGTCGTAGCCGGAGATCACGGAGACGTAGTCGCGCACCTTGCTGAGCGGCATGAGCGCCTCGCTCGGCGTGTACGCGCCGGTCATGCCCGGCACGAACTGCGCGAGGCGCACGCCGTTGCCCCAGAAGAACACGCCGAAGCGCTTCGGCAGCGGCGTTCCGTCGGCGAGCGCCACGCCGTTCGTATCGAGCATCGCCTCGAGCACCGGCAGGCCTACGCTGATGGCGGCGCCGGAGCACAGGCCGCGCAGCACGGTGCGGCGGTCGATGCGGCGTTTGGTCCAGGACATTACAGCGTCTCCTTGGCGGCGTAGCGGAAGGCGTCGCTCTGCGCGATCGCACGCAAAAGCGCGGGCAGCGCGTGACCGGACTTCTCGAACTCTCCGATCAGCTTCGCGATCTGCGCCTCTTCACCCGCGGTCTCGACGTGGCCGAGCGTGTAGCGGAACGCCTGGCGCACGAGGCACTCGGCGGTGCGGGGGTCGTCGCGCAGCAGCCGCGCGAGCTCGACCGCGCCGTCGAAGTCCTCGCCGTCCAGGTTGCCGGTCACGTCCAGCTTGGCGCCGTGATCGGTGTCGCGATAACGGCCGATGGGATCGAAGTGCTCGAGCGCGAGGCCGAGCGGATCCATCAGGTTGTGACAGCCGGAGCAGCTGGCGTCGGTCGCGTGCACGCGCAGTCGATCGCGCATCGTTGGCGCGCTCGGGTCGGGCTCGCCGAGCACCGGCACCACGTTCGCGGGCGGCGCGGGGATGCTCTGGCACAACACGCGCTCGCGGATGTACTTGCCGCGCAAGGTGGGCGAGGTCTCCGTGGCGTGCGCGCCCAGCGCGAGGAACGCGGGCTTGCCGAGGAGGCCGAGGCGCGGCACGTTGGCGCCGAGCTCCGCGCGCGTCAAGTTGCTGGGCCGGTTCGACAGGCCGTACACGTCGGCCAGCTCGGCGTTCACGAACACCGTGCGGCTGTCGAACACTTGCAGGAAGTCCTGACCATCGGCGGCGAACAAGGCAAACGTCCGCAGCACGTCGTCGCGCAGCGCGGCGCGCAGGCCATCGGTCATGTCGATGACGCCCGAGTCCTTGTCGAGGCTCGCGAGCTCGCCCAGGTTCAGGCGCTCGACGTGGAAGTTGTCGAGGGCGCTCTTGGCGCGCGCGTCCGACAGCAGCCGATCTGCGGCGGTCGTGAGGCCCGCTGCATCGAGCTTGCCGCTCTGAGCGGCATCGAGCAATGCGTCGTCCGGCGTGGTGTTCCACAGCGCGTAGGACAAGCGCGACGCGAGCTCGAACGGCGTGTACGCTCGCCGAGCCGGGTCCTTGGCGTCGGGCTCGCCGAGCTCCACGCGGAACAGGAAGTTCGGAGACTGCAGCAGGCCCGCGAGTGCAAACTCGAGGCCCGCGTGGAAGTCCTTCAGCGCACCCGCCGAGTCATCCGCGAGCTTCGTGTAGCGGTTCAGCTCGGCATCCGTGAGTGGGCGACGGAACGCGCGCCGGCCGAGCTTTTGCACGAACTTCCGCGCGCAGCTGCTGTCGCTCACCGCGGCAGGGGTGCACGGCACGAGCTGCGCGCGGCGGGCTGGAGCCAGCGCCTGCGCCGCGACGTCGTACGCCACGCGCTCGAGCTTCTCCGCGCCGGCCGGCGAGATGGTCGCGTTGCTGGCACCGACCGCGAAGAAGCCGTTCTGGGCGGTGTCCGGCTCGAGGTCGTCCGCGACCTTGATGTCCGCACCCAGGAGATCGTGCACGCTGTTCTGGTACTGCTCGACGGTCAGCTTGCGGAGCGTCGCCGCAGCCGGCTTCGGCGCGCTGCCCGTGCTCGCGCCGGATCCCGCGCTGCCCGTGCTGGTGCCAGGACCCGACGCCGCGCCGGAGCCAGCCAGCCCGGTCGCGCCGGGGAACGCTGGATCGTTCGACCCGTCCCAGGGTTGTGCCGGGGCGTTTTCGATCTGGCCCGCCGTGCAGGCAGACAACACCAAGAGCAGCAGCGCGCGGCTGCGAGGACCGTTTCGTCTCATCCAAACTCCGCGTACGAGCTCACGCCTGAGTACGTCCCGTGAGCTGCGGGGTATGAGCTCAAATTATTGCGCAGATCCGCAGATGGCGACAGCGCAAAGCTGCAGAGCCAGCGATCTAGTCCCGCGCGGGGTCGCGTATGACGAGTGTTGGCACGCCAAACAGCGGGTCTGACAGGCTAAACACGCGTGTGCCGTCCTTCCTACCGGAGCGCACATCGCTCACGCGCAGGCCCGCTGCGCGCAGGCGCGCATGCACCGCGTCCAGATCGCGGACGCGGTAGGCCGCGCCGAAGAAGCGGTCGCTCGCGCCGAGCGACGCGTCCTGCACCACCTCCAGGGTTACTTTGCCCACCCGGAAGAACAGGCGGCGCGTGCCGAACAGCTCCTTGTCGAGCGCGAGCCGCAGGCCCAAACCCTCGCCGTACAGCGCGTGCGCGGCCGCGGGATCGGCCGTCGTCAGCACCACGTGGTCCAGCGCCTCGACGCGGTCGGGCGCGGCGTCCCCTGCCGCCATGAGCTGCGAAGCGTCGGGGCGCTCCACGATCAGCATGGACACACCGCGCGTGCTGCGGGGCGATAGCTCGAGCGCGCGGTAGGAGCGCAGGCGGCCGTCCTGGCCGCGCGCCTCGCCAACCTGCGGCGGCGTGGCTCGTACGCCGCGCTCCCGCAGCTCACGGCTGCAGGCATCGGCGTCGTCGGTACCGAACGCGAGCGCCTGTAAGCCCTCACCTCGTTCCGCGAGGTACGCACGCAGCCCCTCGGCCTCGGGCGCGTCCGGCAGCGGTCCGGACAGCTCGATCAGCGCATTGCCCACGCCGAATAGCGCCGTGTGCCGGCCCAGCTCGGGATGCGTGCCGCGCCAGCGCGGGGGCCGACCCAGCAGGAGCGCGTAGCCCGCGGCCGCGACGTCCACGTCGTTCACCAGGACGGTCAGGTGGTCGAAATGCGTGATCATGAGGGCTCTTGTCGCGCGCGGCGCGCAGCTCCGCAAGCCACTCAGCGCCGCGCTTTCTTCAGCGCGCGCCACTCCTCCACCGTGATGGCCCAGCGCTCGTGATCGCGCCAGCGACCGCCGATCTTCAGGTAGCGGGGCGAATAACCCTCGCGCCGGAAGCCGGCGCGCTTGACGAGCGCGAGCGACGCGCGGTTCTCCGGTTGGATGTTCGCCTCCACGCGATGCAAGCGATGCTGCTCGAACGCGAGGCGCAGCACGTGCGCGAGCGCTTCCCCCATATAGCCGCGGCTCGCGTGCGGCGCGAACGCGTAGTAGCCCAGGTACGCGTTCTGAAACAAACCGCGCACGATGCCATTCAGATTGATGATGCCTGCCAGTGGCCCCTCGCGGGTGCGGATGGCGTAGCCGTACGCCACGGGGCCCTCGCGCGCCTTCACGTAGTCCCGCAGCTCGGCCTCCGTCAGCGGCGGTGTGACCCAGCCCGCATGCAGGCGACGGCTGCGGCGCACGGCGGCCAAATACTCCTGAGCATGGGCCTCGAACGAGAGCGCCTCGATCTGGACTTGCCTCGCGCTGGGCCTGCCCGGCGTGGTCATATTCCCCGGCATGCTGGACTCTCCGGCGACACTTGTCGAGATCGCTGTGCAGTCTTGAAACACTCGGCATCCCGGGAACTTGGCGGCTGCGGCTTCAAGCGCCGTCACCACGTTGCCACGCCCGTTTCGCTTGGCGCAGGTACATGCGCGAGTGTGACTGCGTCGGGCGACGATTCGGTGGAGCGCCTGCAGGCGATCCTCGACGAGCGCTACCCCGGCAGCTCACGGCTGCTGGCACTGGGGCACAACGGGGGCTTCGCGAGCGGCAACAACGCAGCCGTGCGCGACGCGCTGAGCTGGCCCGAGCCGCGCGCCTACTTTCTACTGCTGAATCCGGAAACGGTGCCGCATGCTCGGCGGGCTGGAGGCCGAGGCGCAGCTGGACCGCTGAGCCGGCTGCTCGGCTAATACGCCGTCGCGCCGGAGCCGCCGCCTCACGCTGCACGCGTGGACTGGGTCTCGGGCGCCGCGATGCTGGTGCGGCGCGAGGTCTTCGAGCGCTGCGGCCTGCTCGACGAGCGCTACTTCCTCTACTACGAGGAGACGGACCTGGCGCGGCGCGACCAACCGAACGGCGAAGCCGATCATCGGCAACGGCGTGGACATCGGCTGCAAAGCCGTGCTGATCCCGCACATCCGGATCGGCGACGGCAGCGTCATCGGGGCCAACGCCATGGTGACGCGCGATGCACCCACGCGATCGCTCGCGGTGGGCGTGCCGGCGCGCGTGTTGCGGCGCGTCACTGCAGCCGACGGCGGCGGCCAGCTCACAGGCGACTGACGTGGTCGCGCGGCGCACAGGCGCGCCCGCAGTCGCCCACGGCGGCGCCTGCCGCGCTGGCACAACCTGACACAAAGCTGCCGCCGTCAGCTTCCACGTTGCCGCGCGCGCCTGGCACACGGCGTGCTGTGATCCGATGCGTCGGAGGCCAGTAATGATGTCGAGCGGGTTGAAGTGGTGGATGGTGAGCCTGGGGGCAGTAGTGTGTTTTTGGACGCACGGCGCGAGCGCCGAGAGCTGCGAGCAGAACGCGGACTGTCCCAAGGGGTTCACGTGCAAGGCGTACCAGACCGGAGCTTGCGCCGGTGCACGGCCGTGTGCGCCCGGGCAGATGTGTCCTCCACCTCCGCCGTGTGAGGTGATGACCTCGTACGCGTGCGAGCCTGCGGGCTGCAACACCGATGCGGACTGCGCGGACTTCATGGTCTGTCACGAGTCGACGATCAGCACGTGCTCGGGCGGCGCCGCGGTGCCTGCCGTCGACTGTCCGCCGAACACGATGTGCGTGAAGCCGGAGCCGGCGCCCGCTCCCAGCTGCAGCGACGAGAAGGTGAAGCAGTGCACGCCGCGCTATCAGCTGGCCTGTGCGCAGGATGCCGATTGCGGGGCGGGCTTCAGCTGCGTGGCGAGCCAGGAGTGCAGCTGCTCTGCGTCGGCCGGCAAAGCCGAGAGCGCGCCCGTGCCGGTGCCGAGCACGGATGCAGGCACTGCATCGGGCTCCGGCTCGGACTCGGCTGGTTTTGCGCCGCCGGTAGCGGCGATGGACGGTGGCGTGGATCTGCCCGCGCCGCCGAGCGACGGCGGCATCCCGAGCTGCGAGTGTCACCCGAGCGCCGTCAAGCACTGCGAGCCGAAGCAGATCGAGTGCCAGAGCGACGCAGACTGCCCGAGCCAGTTCGCATGCATCACGTACGCCGCGGGCGGCGGCAGCGCCGGTTGCGCTGCGCCTCGCGGAGATGCGGCGGTATGTGAGCCGGTCGTGATGGAGACGTTCGAGGAAAAGAAGCGCTGCGAGCCCAAATACGGCTACGCGGGTGTGCGCGGCGGCAGCGGCAGCGTGGGCGCGCCAGAGGCACCGCAGAGCAGCATGGGCGGGCAACCGGTCAGCTCCAACGACGGCAAGACCCCGGCGCCGGTGCCAACGGTAGACGTCGGCCACGCCCACGACGCGGGCACGGAAGCAAGCGGCGACGATGGTGACGAGTCGGCAACCTCCGATGCAGCCCCGAGCTGCAGCGTGGGCCTACCGGGTGCGCACGGTAATCGCGCCACGGCCGGATACGCGCTCGGTCTAGCGCTACTAGTGATCGGCCTACGCCGCCGTCGGCAGCGCTGAGCAGGCGAAGCTGCATCCCAGGCTGAAGCCAGCGGCTGCAGCAGAGCATAAGGCAGTCCGCCCGCGAGGCGGCGCGGACTTTCAGCAAGCGCAGGCCTGATTGCTGCCCCCGGGCTTCAGCCCGGGGGTGCCCCTGCTCAAGTGTCCTGTGACCGGACCGCCATCACTGGGCGCAAGTGTCCTGAGACCGCACTGAGACCCCCGCTCTCGCAGCGCTGCAGGCGTTCGAGTACTGCTTGTCGTCGCAGCCGCAGACGGGCATGAAGACGTCCGTGCACAGATCGGGGCGCGGGCGGCAAACTCCGGCGACGTTGCCCTGCCCGCACTGCGCTTCGACCGGCCAGAAGCAGTATTCGCCGGGGGCGCACTTCACGGAGCCGCACCCAGGTGCGCAGCCGAGCGTGGTGCAGATCACTGCGCCGTTCGCCGAACAGCTGCAGGTGTTGCAGCCGTCACCGGCGGGGAAGCTCGTGCCCGGATCGTAGCGAACGCCGTTGCGGATGCAGCCTGCGCACTCGCCCTCCGCGCGCACGGATACGCCCGCGCTCGCCGCATTGCACGTGTTGCCGTACGTCTTGCCGTCGCAACCGCACACCGGCTGATAGATCGTCGGGCACACCTTGCTGCCGCTCGTCGCGCACATCCCCGGCTGATCGGCCACGCCGCACATCGCAGAGATCGGGAAGTTGCAGAACTGTCCCGCGGGACACTTCTTGCCCGCGAGACCCCCGCAACCCATCGGGCAGCTCAGCTTGGTGCAGCTGACCTTACCCGAGCTCTCGCACGTGCACGTGTTGCAGCCATCACCGGCATCGAACTTCGCGCCGACGGCGTAGTGCATGCCGTCGTGATCGCAGCCGGTGCTCGTGTCGCAGTTCTTGCCCATCCAGCCGCTCTTGCACGCGCAGCGATAGTCCTTGACCAGGTCCGTGCACACCGCGCCGTTCTTGCAAGGAGCGCTCGCGCAGTCGTCGATCGGCTGCTCACACGTCGCGCCCATGAAGCCGGTGTTGCTGCAGTTGCAGCTGAAGCCGCTCGCCGTGCTGGTGCAGCGGCCAGCGTTCTTGCACGGCGTGCTCTTGCACGGGTCGATGCGCGTGCAGCTGACGCCGTCGCCCTCGTAGCCGCTCAGGCACTTGCAGCCATCTGCGGTGCAGCTGGCGTTCACGTCGCACTGGCGCATCTGACAACTATCGTCGAGGCGGCACGTCTTGCCATCGCCGACGTACGGCGCCACGCAGCTGCAGCTGTAGCCTCCGGGGCTATCCGTGCAGACAGCATGCGGATCACAGCCGCCGTTGTTCGTCTGACACTCGTTGCGATTCACGCACACAGAGACCATCAGGTCGTATCCAGCGTCGCAGCGGCACTCGGGCTTTTGCGGATCGCAGCTGCTGTGCTCCGGGCACTGCAAGCTCTCGCATGTCAGCGGGGGCGCGCCGCCGGCCCCTGCATCACCTGCGCCGCCGTGACCCGCGCCGCCCTGACCCGCGCCGCTGTGGCCGCCGCCATGAGCTGCAGCGCCCGCTTGCCCCTGGCCCGCCTCACCGGCGCTTCCGCCCCGCCCCGCATCGCTCTTGCGCCCGCTCGCACCGCCTTGACCGGGGTCGGCCGCTGAACCGCTGGAGCCCGCGCCGCCAGCGGCTGCCGCCCCCGCCTCACTGCCGGAGCCACCTGCTCCTCCGCCACCTGTCTCGTTCTGCGAGAGCGCAGCATCGGGCTCGTCGCGCACGAGCACCTCTCGGTTGCCGAGCAAGCTGTTACAGCCTGCGAGCGCCAGGCACAGCCAACCGCACAGCACGCGCCGCCTGCGCGCTGCGTGCCCGGTCGCGTCATTACTCCTCGTGCTCATGCCTGTGCGCCTCCGACTGCAAGCGAATATACGAAAGATGGCAAAGGGTTAAACGCTTGCCAACTCCCTCGCGGACGGACAGCCTCATCAGGTCTGGCACAGCATGGCTCACGACGACCCAAAAACGACCCCGGCGCTGCACGTACGCCCCGTTCGCGCAGCCGACGCCCGCGCGATTTGCGCCATCTACAACCCCTACATCGCAGACACGGTCATCACCTTCGAAGAGACGCCCGTCTCCCCGGAGACGATCGTCGAGCGCATCGCGCACGTGGCCGGCGCAGGGCTGCCCTGGCTCGTCGCGGCGCGCGAGGGCGAGCTGCTCGGATATGCCTACGCCGGGCCATTCCGCGAGCGCAGCGCGTACCGCTTCACCGTGGAGACGACGGTCTACCTGGCGCGCGAGCAAGTCGGTCAGGGCATCGGCCGCACGCTCTACGCAGCGCTCCTTCGACAGCTGCGGCCGCTCGGCCTGCACAGTGCGATCGGCGGCATCGCGCTGCCGAACGCGGCGAGCGTCGCGTTGCACGAGCGTCTCGGCTTCCAGCAGGTGGCGTGCCTGCCCCAAGTCGGCTGGAAGCTCGAGCGCTGGATCGACGTGGGCTACTGGCAGCTGCGCCTGTAACGATGGCTGCAGCTGCCAGCGGCCGGCACGCGTCGATCAGGTTCCCGTCTGCGCGGCTGGCTTCAGCTCGCGAATGTACGAAGCGCGCGGCGCGGACTCGGACGCCGGATACAGCGAATTGAGCGCCTCGCCGTACTTCTCGTTGAAGGCGCGGCGCTTCAGCTTCAGCGTCTGCGTGAGCAGACCGTTCTGCGGGTTCAGCTCCTCGGTGTCGATGACGAAGCGCTGAATCCGCTCGAAGCCCTTGAACTGACTGTTCGCCTTGTCGACCTCGGCCTCCAGCAGCTCCAGCACCTTGGGCTCGCTCAGCAGCGCCTCACCCTCGACCTCGATGCCGTTCTGCTTGGCCCAGCCCGCGATCGCCGGCAGGTCGGGGACGATCAGCGCGACATTGTACGGCCTGTCGGAGCCGTACACGACGGACTGCGCGATGTACGGGCTGAGCGAGAGCGCCTCTTCCAGCGGCACCGGCGCGACGTACTTGCCGTTCTCGAGCTTGTAGAGCTCCTTGGCGCGACCGGTCAGGTACAGATAGCCGTCCTCGTCGATGCGGCCGATGTCACCGGTGCGCAGGCCACCGTCCGGCGTGAGCGTCGCGCGCGTGGCTTCGGCCTGCTTGTAGTAGCCGCTCATCACGCTCGCGCCGTACACGATCACTTCGCCCTCGCCGGGGCCGGCGCCAGGGACGGTCGGATCCAGCTCGAGGCGGATGCCCGGCAGCGGCTTGCCCACGGAGCCCAGGCGGATCGCGCCTTCCGGCTGCGACGTGGTCACGCCGCCGGTCTCCGTCATGCCGTAGCCCTCGTACACCTCGATGCCGATGGTCTCCATGAACTCGGCGACTTCCTTCGACAGCGCCGCCGCGCCCGAGCATGCGTAACGCAGGCGACCACCGAACGCGCCGCGCACCAGCGGGAAGATGTTCTTCTCCGCGGCGTCGAGCGCCTCCAGCTCTGCAGGCTCCGGCGTCTCGCCCTTGCGCTGCTTGGCCCGCGCCTTGAGCGCCGCCTGGAACACGGGATGCGCGGCGAAGATCTTCGTCACGCTGTCGTAGATCTTGTTCCACACGCGCGGCACGGCGAACAGGATCGTGGGCTTCGCCTTTGGCAAGTACGCCGACAGCTGCGAAGCGTCTCCGCAGATCACCGTGGCAGCGCCCGTGACCAAGGTCAGGTTGAGCTCGATGCTGCCGCCGAACACATGTGCCCAGGGCAAAAACGCGAGACCGCAGTCGTCTTCGGTCACCTTCACCGTGGCGAGCAGCGAGCTCACGTTCGCCGCCACGTTCTGGTGCGTCAACATCACGCCCTTGGGCTTGCCGGTCGTGCCCGAGGTGTAGATGAGGATCGCGAGATCGCTCTCGTTCGGCGTGATTGTGGGCACCGGATGCGTGGCGCCGTAGGCCAGTAGCCCCGCGTACGAGTTTGGGTCCTCCGCCGGACCTTCGAAATTCACGACCTCACGCAGCTTCGGCAGCGCCGCTCGCAGCGGCGCAAGCCGCTCGGCCACCGCGTCGTTCGCCACGAACGCGACCGAGATGTCGGCGTCATCCAGGATGTACTGCCAGTCCTCGACCGACTGCGCCTCGTACATCGGCACGTAGCGCGCGCCGAGACCGATCGCCGCATGCTGCCCGACGGCCCACTCCAGCCGATTGTTCGAGATCACGGCCACTGCATCGCCGGCCCGAACGCCGAGCCTGTGCAGGCCGGAGCGCAACTTGTCGACCAACGCGGCAAACTCACGGTAGCTGGTCCAATGGATATCGTCGCCGCGCAGCTGCCCGAACAAGGGCCGATCTGCAAAGCGCTCGACGGACGTCTCATAGACTTGAACGAGGTTCGTGAACTCGGGGCGAAAGCTCTGGGTGGTCTCTGCCATCAGTCGTACTCTGGAAGGAGTCGGCACCCGCCGACGTAGGTTTCGTGCAGTGTACTCTGCCTGCGCACCCGCAAAGCGCAAATCAATTGCACTGCGGTCGAAAACGAGGACCCCCTCACGTGACCCCGGGGCGCGGCTCACCCGGGCGGGAGTCACGGCTCGATCCCAAAGAGTTCCCGACAGTTGCGAACTACGCGTGCGGCGTTCGTAGCGCCGCTGCCGGCCGCGACGAATCGACGGCCAGCTCTCGGCCGTGGCTCGGCTGGGCAGGCTTTTGTCAGCCGGCGGCTCGCAGCACATCCGTCCCTAGCGCTCTCAATGATGTAAGAGGTGGTCGCGCTCGCGTGACACGCGCTCGAGCCGATGCTCCGCGGACCTCACTGCATCATCGAGTGTGTCCACTGCGCGCGACGCCGTCGTTCGAAGCTCGCGAGGCAGCTGTTGCATGACTCCCATGCTCGATCACCTCGCGCAGGCCGTATGTGGACGAGCTCACAGCCCGCGCTCTTGGCCGAACGACTGCCACGGCGGGGTGGGACTGAGCAGGTCAGGCCATGGCTCAGCTGGGCGTGAAGAGCGCGCGTCTACCAGGCGTTGCCAAATCATTTCGTATGCAGGTCGAAGTCGAGCCGATTGAGCAGTCTGCTGCTCGTTCGATGCCCACTCCGGACAGTCCTCGTCTGATTGTCACAGCGAGAGACTACGAGCGTGCTACGGCTGCGTCGCTCTGACTGCTCGTGAGGTGATTCGTTTCGTGACACGCAGATGGCATGGGAACTGGGCGCGGTGGTTCGGCTCGGGATGTGTTCTGACGACGCTCGCCTGCGTGCAACCCGACGAGGAGCCGGAGAGCCAGTCGGAGGTGACCGCGCCGCAAGGCGCAGAAGCTGACAGCTGCGCCGATGGTACGTGTGAGTCGAGCAGCGGCGGCTGCGAACGCTTGCTCGCGGAGGGCGCGCAGCGCGACGCGATCGCGATCGGGCTGCTGCTCCCACAACCGCCGTACCCGGAGCGTTCGCGCCGCACTTTGAAGCAAGCCGCGGTGCTGGCGGCAGAGCAACTGAACGCGCGCGGGGGGATCCCGCTCGGCGCGGCCCGAGACGCCGCGCAGCTCCAGCTCGTGCTGTGCGAAGATGGCTCGCGGCTATCGGCTGCAGCGCGGCTCCTGAACGAACAACGTGTGCGCGCGCTGTTGTCGGCGGAGCCCAGCGACGCCGTGCTCGAGCTCGCGCTGCGCTTGACGATCGAGAGCGGGGCGCTCGTCGTGAGCAGCGTCGCGCAGGCCTCGAGCCTCGCGGATCTGGTCGACGACGATCTCGTGTTTCAGCTGGCACCGGGCGACCGCCAACGCGCGCCCCTCTTCAGTAAGCTGCTCGAGCAGCTCGCGCAGCAGCTGCCAGCTGCAGAGCTGCGCGTGGCGATCGCCGGCCCGGCACCCAGCGCCGACGCAGCCGTGCGTGAGGCGCTCAGTCACGCGCGCCTCGGCGAGCGCAGCCTGAGCGACGCGCTTCTGAATGGGAATGGCGTGCGCCTCGACGGTTATCGAACGCTGTCCGAAGCGCGCTCGCTGGTCGACCGCTACTGCGAGCTCACACCCCGACTGATCGTGCTTCTGGGCGGGCCGGAGAGCGTCAGCGATCTGCTCGCACCGCTCGAGGCGTATTGGCCGCGGGACGCTGCGCGCCCGCACTACTTGCTCGGCGACGCAGCGAAGCATCCCGTGCTCATGAAGCTGGTCGAGCGGGCGCCGGAGCTCGCCGCACGTCTGCACGGCGTGGGCGCCGCTGCGCCGGAGCGCGCTGCCGGCGTGCTCGAGCGCTTCGAACAGAGCTACGGGCAGAGATTTCCGGGCGAGCGCGCACCCGGCCCGGAAGCCGCGCACACCTACGACGCCGTGTACACGCTGGCACTTGCGCTCGCGCGCAGCGGTACGGCCGCGCCCAGCGGACACGAGCTGAGCGCGGCTCTGCGGCAGCTGGCGGCTGCAGACGACGCGCAAGCCGCGCACGCGCACGTCGACTCGGACGATTTCGCCGTGAGCCTGGCGCGCGTGCGGGAAGGCGCCGCGCTGCAAGCCACGGCCAGCCTGGCGCGGCTCGCTTTCGACGCCGACGGCGGCGCGAGCGGCGCGGTGGAGAGCTGGTGCGTGACGCACGCGGATGGCGCTGCGCGCTTCACGCCCTCGGGACTGCGCGTAGAGGAGAGCGGCGCCGAGGTCAGCGGCGAGTACCGGCGTTGCCCCAACGCAGACGCAGCGCCGCAGCCGCCCGCAGCTGAGAGCAGCGAGCCAGCCATGCCGACCGCACCGCAGCCGAGCCAGGCCCCCGCACCGCAAGCACCTGCACCGGAAGCACCTGCACCGGAAGCACCTCCGCCCCCGCCCCCGCCATCGCAAAACGCGCCCCCCGCGCCCACGCCGCCCGAGCGACTGCGAGCCGAGGTAGCCGGCTTGCCTCTCCAAGTGCAGATCCACACGGACTCCTTCTGGGACGCAGGCCACTGCGACACGCTGGAGGTCAAGAACATCGGCCCGCGCGCGCTGACCTGGACGTTCCGCATGCGCATGGACGGAAGCCTGACGAAGCTCTGGAGCTGCGAGGCGAATCAGGTGGGCAGCTGGGCAGCGTTCCGCGGCGTCGACTTCAACAGCGAGCTGAGCCCTGGAGCTTCAGCGTGGCTCGGCTACTGCGTGACGTACGCATCAGCGCCCCAGTAAGACTTCGAACGGCGTGGGCGCTCGCGCCTTGAAAGCGGCGAGGTCGAACGCCGCGCGATCGCGCAGCGCGTGCGCGTGCTGCTCGTAGCAGTCCGAGCGCAGCTTGAGCATGCTCTCGGTCCACGGCGGGTACGGCTCGAACGCCTCGAACACCCGCACACACGCCTCGTTGCTCGCACCGAGCGCGTACGCCAGCCGCAGCCGCGCGCGGTCCCGCGCCGTCTCGTTCACGCGCAGCGCGAAAGGCTGAGCCAGGGCCGCGAGCCAGTGCTGCGCCAGCTCCGCGTCGCCTCCCACCTCCAACTGCAGGTTGTTCAGCGCGCGCGCAATCGGCAGCGGATACGGCCAGGGATCGCCACGATAGCGCTGCAGCGCGTCGCGCAGCAGCGCCGTGCCCGCCTTGCGTTGCCCGTGCCGCAGCGCGTACACCGCGCGCATGAAGCTAGCCTCCGTCGGGCGATCGTGAAGCAGCTCGCCGATCATGCGCTCGCTCTCCACGGAGCCCTCGTACGCCAGCAACTCCGCGCGCGCGAGCCGCTCGATCGCCGTCCACTCGGCGGGGTTGCCGCGCGGGCCAAACAGGGTCCACAGCGAGAATGCGCCGGTCACGTCCGCGTTCACCCACTTCGACAGCATCGCGAAGCGATTGCGGTAGTCGGGCGTGAGGCGCTCCGGCGCAGTCGGGCTGCCCATCGCGAGCGCAAACGTCTCGCGCATGTAGTCGATGCGCGGCCAGTCCAGCGGGGCGCCTTTCAAGGTCGGTCGCTCCGTTCTGCTCGCGAGCACGGCGGCGAACAGCGAGGCGGACGTGAAGCGCGTGCCGCCTCGCGCGGTGCGCGCGAAGCCAAACTCCACTGGGGACAGATCATCAGTGTTGATCGGCACGCCGCTATTGGCTGCAGCGCGCGCGAAGCTCTCGTTCGCCACGAAGTGCGCGAACAGCCCCTCCACGCCGCCCTCGTACCACGCCAGGCGCAGCGCGCTCGCGAACGGCTCGGCGGCCACACGCGCGCGCAGCGCAGCCACATCGAGCGCGAGCGGCTCTCGTGAAGCCACGAGCAGCAGGTCTTCTCGCAGCCCGTTCCAGGTCTGGATGTGCGGAAATGCGCCCGCGAGCGTCGCGTAGATGGTGCGTACGCTGCTCGCGTCCACGTCGTAAGCCTGCAGCCACTGCACGAACACGCCCCCCGGGCGCAGCCGCTCGAGCACGGACGCGTAGAATTCGCGCGCGTACATGCTGGCGATGCCGGCGCGGTAGGGGTTACTCGGCTCGGAAAAGATGACGTCGTAGTCCGTGCGCAGGAGCGAGAGCAGCTCGCGCGCGTCGCCGCGCAGCACGTGCAACTTCGGGTTGTCGAGCGCGCGCTGGTTCACCGCCTGACAGCGGCGCGCCACCTGTGCAATGGCAGGCTCGATCTCGGCCACGTCCACGCGCTCGAGCTCCGGCAGCTGCGCGAGCCAGCCCGCCGTGCTGCCGGTGCCGAGACCGATGACGAGCGCTCGCTGCACGCGCGGGACGAGCGCTGCACCCACGAGCCCGCCCATCACCTGGGTCGGAGCGTCGGTCAGCGCGCTGCCATCGCTCTTGCCGTTCACCACGAAGGCCACACCGTCGTAGTGCGTGATCGCGACCGAGCTCTCGATGCCCTCGGTCTGCCAGTCCACCGCCCGACGCTCCTGGGTCTGCCAGGCCTTGATGCCGTTCGGGCCGTCGAACTGATCGAGCGCCACGCGCCCCACGCCGATCTGCGAGTGCCGGAACGCTGCCGTCGGACCCTCTGCGCGCAGCAAGCTGAGGCTGGTGGCTGCGAGCGCCGCCACGCACAGCCCGCCCGCGAGCGCGCGCAGCGGTGCGGGACGCAGCGCGAGCCCAAGCGCGAAAAGGCTCCAGACCGCGAGCAGCGCACCGAGCGCGCGCCACGCGCCGAGCGCACCGAGCAGCGGCAAGAGGCCGAAGCCGCCCCACAGCGCGCCCGCGATCGCGCCGAGCGTGTTCGCGGCGTATGCGCGGCCCACGTCGCGCGCCACGTGCGCGCGGCCCTGCCCGAGCAGCGCGATCAGCAGCGGAAACTGAAACCCCGAGAGCAGCGCAGCCGGAAAGACGACGGCGAGCGCGATCGCCACCCAGCCGAGCACCTGACCGCCGAAGCCGAACGCCGCCATGGGCTGCAAGAACAGCGCGGTCATGGCCAGGTGATCACCGAGCGCGTACGGCACCAGCACGCACAGCGCCTCGAGCGCGCACGTGGCCGCGAACGTGAGCAGCAGCCGCGAGCGCGGCACACTGAACGCCGCGTAGAACGCGCTGCCGCAGCCGATGCCCGCGAGCGCCACGGCCAGGATCAAGCCGAACGTGAACACGGATCCGCCGAGCAGCGGCCCGAGCATGCGATACCACACGAGCTCCAGCGCGAAGAACGCGAAGCCCACGGCGGCGGCGCTCGCGTACACGAACCAGACCGGCGCGGCAGATACGGCCGGTGGCGCGCCCTCCTCGACCGACGAGAGCGCGGGGGACTGCCTGCGGCCGTACGCGTAGGCGCACGCGCCCACGAGCGCATTCAAGACACAGGCCGCGTACAGGCTCGTGCGGTTGCCGAGGCGCTCGAGCAGAAAGAACGTGCTGAGCGCTGCGCCTGCGACCGCGCCGAGCGTGTTGAGCGCGTAGGCGAGGCCCAGCGCGCGCCGACTGCGGTCGGAGTCCAGCTCGATGGCGCGCGCGATGGCCGGCAAGCTGCCACCCATCGCGAACGTGGGAGGCAAGAGCACGACGGCCGAAAGCAGCATGCGCAGGACGGTGCTGCCCGTGTGACCGAGCGCGACGCTGCCACCGCTCAACGTGTACAGCGCGCGAACGGCGTCGAGCGAGAGCGGTGTGAGGGCGGTGAGCGCCGAGGCCGCGAGCTCGAGCCGACCGTACAACGCCAGCGGCTGTTGGCTGCGCTCGGCGCGACTACCGAAAAACAATCCACCGAAGCCCAAGCCCGCGATGAAGATCGCGATCACGGCCGAAGACGCAGCGGTCGAAGCGCCGAAGATCAGGCGCAGCTCGCGCGTCCAGACCATCTGATCGATCAGCGCGCACAGGCCCGAGCAAAACAGCAGCGGTAGGGCGATCAAGAGCAAGCGAGACACGGGCGCGGAGCATACTCCGCACGCGCCCGGGCGCGAGGCTGAACTAGGATCTGCGCAGCGCGTTGAGCGCTTGTTGGAGCTCGGCGCGCCGGAAAGGCTTCATCAGCGCGATGGAGCGCGGCTGGGTCGCCAGCTGTTCATGAGAATGCCCAGTGATGAACACGGTGCGCAGCTCGGGGTCGCGCTCGGCCAGCAGCGCGCGCAGGCGTACGCCCGACATGCCGGGCATCTCGACATCCGTCACTAGCACGTCCGCGCGGCGCTGCTCCCACAGCCGCAGCGCGGCCTGCGGATCGTGCGTCACGCGCACCTCGTAGCCGAGCGACACCAGGATCAAGCGCGTCACGTGCGCGACCGCGGGATTGTCTTCGACCAGCAGCGCGCTGTACTTCGCGACGCCCGGCTTCGGCTCGGCGCTCGGTTGCGCGCTCGCAGGCAGCTGTGCGCGCGGGAAAAACAGCGTGATGGTGGTGCCCTCCCCCGCTCGCGAGCGCAGCTCCACGAAGCCGCCGCAGCGCTTCATGCTTCCGAACACCATGGGCAGGCCCAGGCCCGTGCCGCGGCCTTGCGTCTTGGTCGTGAAGAAAGGCTCGAACGCGCGGGCACACGTGGCTTCATCCATGCCCACGCCGCTGTCTTCGACGCTCAACGCGACGTAGTCTCCTGCACGCTCATTGCGGCGCTCCGCGTCCGTGTCGCCGACGAACTGATTGCGTGCGCGCAGCGTGAACGTGCCGCCGTCCGGCATGGCGTCGCGCGCGTTCAGTGCCAGATTGAGCAACACCTGTTGGATCTCTCCACTGTCCACGCACACCGGCCACAAGTCCCGCGCGGGCTCGATGCGCATGACGATGCGGTCGCCGAGCGCGCGCTCGATCAGCTTCTTCGCGAGCTCGAGATCCTCACCCAGCGCGACGACGCGAGCGCGCTGGGCGGTTTGACGCGTGAATGCCAGCAGCCTGGCGGTCAAGCTGGTGGCGACGCTCGTCGCCTCGAGGATCTCGCGCAGCTCCGCGCTGTCTTGCTGCGCGAGCAGCAGCTCCACATTGCCCGTGATCACCATCAGCAGGTTATTGAAGTCGTGCGCCAGGCCTCCCGCCAGCTGCCCCACGGCCTCCATCTTCTGGCTCTGATGGAACTGCGCCTCGAGGCGCACGAGCTCGGTCACGTCGGCCACGGTGCCGCGGATCGACAGCACCGTGCCGCTCGGGTCGCGCTCGGTGTGCGCCATCATGTCGACGTAATGCACGCTGCCGTCGCGGTGAACGATGCGCGCGCGGCTGCGCTCGGTTTGGCCGGTCTGCTTGGAGCGCTCCACCAGGAAGCCGATGTGCTCGCGATCATCCTCGTGCAGACGCTGCACGAACAGCTCCGTGCTCGGCGGCGTGGTCGGGTCGAGGTCGAGGATGCGGTAGAGCTCGTCCGACCAGTGGATGCGGCCTTCGTGGAGGTTCACCTCGAAGCTGCCCATCTTGCCGATGCGCTGAGCCTCACTGAGCAGCTCAGCCGTGCGCCTGACCACCTGCGCGGACGCGCGCTGCTCTGTCACGTCGATGGCTGCACCCACCGCGCGCCGCAGCCTGCCGCTACCGTCATACAGCAGCGCGGCGTCCAGGATCATGTGGCGAAGGTTGCCTTGTGGGTGGAGCACGCGACACTCCACTCGCTCGTTGACGCCGCTCGCGATGCTGCGCTCCGAAGACGCGCGCACGCGCGCCAAGTCGTCAGGGTGGATGCGCGCGAAGAAGCCGTCGAACGACGCGCGCGTGCTCGCGGGATCGTAGCCGAGCACGCGATACATCCCGTCTGACCACCAGACTTCGTTCGTCTCCACGTCCCAGACCCAGCTGCCCATGTGAGCGAGGCGTTCGACCTCACTCAGCAGTGCCTCGCGCTCGGGCAATGCGCGGCCGAGCGGCGCCGCCAGGAGCGGCTCACTCGCAAAGCGCTTGAGCTGACGCTCCAGCTCGGAGACACGCTCCGCGAGGGCTCGATTTTCGCGCCGGGCGATCTCCAGGGGATCGGTGGGATCCGTGCTCATGCTGCGTGCCTGCACCCGCGGTCCACGAGTACTGGGATAGGACCCGACACGACGCGAGTCGTTCACCCTATGCTGCGCCGCACGAGAATGCCAGCGCTTCGCCGAGACCCGAGCCGGTGTGGCGAAAACGCAAAATGGCCTGGGTTCACCAGCCGCACGGGATCAGCGGCGCAACACCTCGATCGCGCGCTCGCGCGCTTCGGAGCTGAGGGTGCGCAAGCGCACCGGGGGCATGGCGCGAATGTCCGTGACGGGCAGCTGCAGCCGCTCGATCGCCCGGTCTTTCTCGGCGCGCGAGAGGCCCTGCAGATCAGCGCGGAAGCGGGCGCGGGACAGCCCCTGATCCAGGCGCGGGTTGTGACACATCGAGCAGGCCTCGAGCAGCACCTCCTCACCCGGTGCGCCGGGCTTGGTCATGAAGCCCATGCGCGCCAGCAGCTCGGGATCGTCCGGCAAGACGTCGCGAATGTCTGGCAGCTGCGCGCGATCGAGCTCGCCCTCGCGGTAGGCGCGGTACGCATCGGTCATGCGCGCCAGCTTGTCTGGATCCGTCACCTTGACATCGTGATACGGGAAGGTGATCGCCTCGCCGCGGCGCGCGGCCTCGTAGCCCGCGCGCCAGGTCTCGCTCTCGCCGGGGATCGAGTTGTCGTGCGGCTGGTTGCCGCCGTGAGCGGCCGCGCTCTCGCGCACCTCCTGCTCGATCTTCTCCGAGTCGAAGGGGTTCGGCTGGATGTTCGGTCCACCGTACACGGCCTGGAGGTTCAGACTCACGGGGTTGGCGCGCATGAGGTGCCACGCCGATAGCCCGAACAGCGGCTCCTCGCCCTTGGCCGCCCAGTAGTCCGCGAACAGTGCATTGCCGCCCTCCGTCACGCCGAACCAGTGCGTCCACGGCGTACGCAGCTCCTGCATGCGCAGGTACTTGGGCGTCCCGGGACCTTCGGTCTGGTGGCAAGGCGCGCAGTCCAACACCGTGTTCGCGAGGTCTTGCTCGTCGTACAGCGTAACCTCGGTCCAGTTCTGCTCGATCTCGGGTGTGAGCAGATCGCCGGGCGTGCAGCCGCCCTCGCTGTCGTTGCAGGCCTGACGAAACGTCAGCAGATAGAAGCGCAGCTCGTGGTCGATGCGGTCGCGCACCATCAGCTCGACGAGCTGCTCACCGCGCGAGAACGCGATCGCCACCGGCTCGATGGCCGGGTCCAGCCGCCCCTGGCTGCCGGGCGCCACCGGGATGTCGCCCGGTGCGAACAGCGGGTGCTCGATGCGCACGGCGATGACGCGCGGGTTGATCGTCGAGATCGAACGCGCGCCGAGCGACGTGGAGTGGCCCGCGATCGAGAAGCCGTTGATGCCCACGAGCCGCGCTTCTTCGATGTACAACGCCCTTTGCAGATCGATGAGGCTCGTGAGCTTCGCCGGCTCGGCGCCGCAGAACAGGCTGCGCAGCGGGTCATCGCCCGCGTGCTTGCACACGTTGGCGATCTGCTCCTGTCCGCGCGGCAGATGCGCGAGCGGATCCGGGCCCATGTACCCGACCGGTACGCTCGCGGTCGCTTGCGCCGCAGCTTCTGGCTGCGGTGCCGGCCCGGTGTCTCCACACGCGACCAGCGTACACAAGGATAGCCACGCGCACGATCGCGGGCGGCGCATAGGGGAAATAGGGGAACGGCGTTGCGCTCGGTTGGGCATCGCGTCCATGCATGTCATGCACCCCGCGCGCAGTCGAGAGCTTCGCTCGCACGCCGCGCAAATTGCGAGCTTGCCGAGCGTACAGGAGCGCCGCGAAGTGTCCATCGACGAGCAGCACTTCATCGTGCAACAGCTCGGCTAACGCATCGGCGTTTGCGTTCGACGCTGACGGGCTGCGGGCTCGCCCGGCTACGAGGCGTCAAAGCAGCGTCAAAAGCAGCCGGCGCGCATCAAATCGCGTTCGCCGCGGGAGCCGTGTCGAGCGCTCGCCAGATGAGCACGTTCACCACGACGTGTGTCCCGGGCCGGCGCGGGATGACTGCCAATCAGAGCATTCACATCCTGGGCTTCGAGCCGCACATGCACCGCATCGGCAAGCACATGAAGACGGCGGTCAAACACATGGATGGCACCCTGGAGACGATCTTCGACAAGCCGTTCGTGTTCGGCAGCGAGACCCACTATCCGATGGCGTACGATCTCAAGCCCGGCGAGCACCTCGTGACGAGCTGCACGTTCGACAACGACAACGACTTCGGCGTGCCGTTCGGCGAGTCGACCGATACGGAGATGTGTTACCAGTTTACGTGGGCGTACCCCGCGCACGCCATGTCGAACGGTGCACCGAGCTTGCTCGGCGTGCCGGACACATGCTGGTGAGCTGAACGTGATCCCTGGACGTGGACGGCTCGCTCGTCCATGTCCGTGGTTTACGTCGGTCGACGTCACGTCGCAGAGCGCGCGCTCGAGGGGCGAGCTCTGGCCGGCGCGCTCGAGCGCTCGATACGCTCGAGCGGGGCCAGCACGCCACACTGCGTGAACAGCTCGCGCGCCCGACGCAGATCTCGCCCCGCGGCCTGCGCTTTGCCCTCGGCGCGCGCCACGAGCGCACGCTCCACGAGGCAGTAGGCGCAGTCGATGGGCGCCTCCAGCGCTTCGAACAGCTGCAACGCACGTTCGAGACACTCGCGCGCCTCGCGAAGCTGGCCGAGCGCGAGCGCGGCTTGACCCTGGCAGCGCATCGCCCAGCCCGCACACGCGCGATCCTCGGTGGCGAGCGCGATCTCGAGCGCCTCGCTCGCGACCTGCGCGGCGCGCGCAGCGTCCCCGGCGCGCAGGCACGCGTCGGCGAGGATGAACTTGGCGTGGCCGCTCCACGCGCGCATGCCGTGCCGGCCGAGCTCGTCGATCAGATACGTGAGCAACGCGATCGCCTCCTCGGTCTCGCCGAGACCCGAGCGCGCCCAGGCGGCCATCCACGAAGCGGACATCAGGCTCAGCGGATCCTTACTGAGCTCTCGCCCAGATCTGGTCGTGCAGCGCCGCTTCGAGCTGCGGCAGTGCCTGGTGCTCCGCGAGCTGCTGCGACAGCTCGCGCGTCTCGGCGCGGGCGAGCGGTGCGAGCTCCACACGCGTGAGCAGCTGCTCGCGCGCCAGCTCGCCGAGCGCGGCGCGGATGAACGAGGCGGCAGGCAGGTCCTCGTCGCGGGCGCTCAGCAGCAAGAGACAGCGCACTTGCCGCTGATGGCGGCCGAGGTAGCTGAGCAGGCGCGCGCTCATCTCGTCGGCCCAGTGCACGTCCTCCAGCAACAGCAGCAGCGGCGCGGGCGCGGCCAGGCTGGCCACGAGCTCGCGCAACGCATGAAACAGCTGGCGCGAGTCGGCCGGGCGCGCTGGCTCGTCGGGCGCGAGCTCCGGCACGAGGAGCGAGAGCTCTGCGCGTTGTTTCGGCGATAGCGGGTGTTGCGGCGTGGCGGCGTCGCGCAGCAGGTTGGCCCAGAGCGCGAGCGGCAGCACCTGCTCGGACTCGAAGCAGCGCGCGCGCAGCACGCGAAAGCCCAGCGCGTCGGCTTCCTGCACCACGCGATCACACAGGTGGGTCTTGCCGACGCCCGCCTCTCCGGCGAGCAATGTCACGCGCGCTTGGCCTTCGGCCGCGGCGGCCAGCGCAGCGCGCAGCAGCGCGAGCTCGAGCGCACGGCCCGACGTCGTTGGAGGCGCGGGCCGCGTGTCGCGCGCCTCGGGCGTGCCTTCCAGCTCGGCGTACAGCTGCTGCGTGAGACGGTCGGGCTCCGTGCCCAGCTGAGCGCGCAGCGCGCCAGCGAAGCTGCGGTAGTGCTGCAGCGCCGCCGCGCGCCGGCCCTGCTGCGTGTACAGACGCATCAAGCTGCGCTGAGCTTCCTCGCGCAGCGGATCGAGCTCCAGGAGCCGCAGACACGCACGAGTCGCCTCGGCGTCGCAACCGGCCTCGACCTCGAGCCGAACGAGCCGCATCAGCCCGTCTGCCATGAGCGAGCGCAGGCGCTCGCGCTCGCTGCGCACCCAGAGATCGAACGGCGCTTCGCCGACGGAGAGACCCTCGAGCAGCTCTCCGCGATAGAGGGCCCGCGCTTCGCTGAGACTCGTGCGCGTGCCCTCGGCGAGACAGCGCACGAGGCGCATCACGTCGACGCTCAGCTCTGCTGCTGTCAGCTGCAAGCCGCGCGCATCGCTGACGAGGGGGGCCGGCTGGCGCGGCAGCGCCTTGCGGAGCTGCAGCAGCGTCTGGCGCAAGCTGTGGCGCGCCTGCGCAGCGCGCACGTCCGGCCAGAGCAGCGCACACAGCTTGTCGCGCGCCTGCGCCTGGCCGGGGCGTAGTGCCAGCAGCGCGAGCAGCGCCTCTGCCTTGCGCGTGCTGAGCCGGTCCGACGCGCCGTCCGCGTCCAGCAGCGCGAAGCGGCCGAGCAGGCGCAGCTCGGCGCCGGCTGAGATCGGAGCGGGACCTCGCTCCGCGGCTAGCGCATCGTGAGTGCGGGTCACGACGCCGCGTCCGCGACTCGTGCGGCTAACACCACGTCCCATTGCCGATCCAGCCGTACCTCGGCCGGACTGGGCGCTGCCTGCCACGTATCCATCGCTCCGTAGGTGGCGCGTGCGCAGCGGAACAGCTCCAACGCTCCGCAAGACCTGCGCATTCGTCTGCGCTGCAGACCCATAACTGACAGCAGAGCGCTGGAAGTGGGTAACCTCGGTCCGTACCGCTGGCGTCGCAGCTGGACGGCTGGCACTACGGGTCCCGTGTCCGAAGCTGGAGGGATGGAGATGAGCACGACGAGTTGGAAGCTGCCCCTGGATGCCGGCTGCCGCTGCGGGCGGATCCGCATGCAGGTGACGCAAGTGCCTCTGATGGCGTCAGCCTGTCATTGCACTGGCTGTCAGCGCATGAGCGCGAGCGCGTTTTCGCTGACGCTCACGTTACCGCGCGATGGCCTCAGCGTGCGCGGCGAGACCGTATTGGGAGGTCTGCACGGTGAGGTCCAGCACCACCACTGCGATCACTGCAAGAGCTGGGTGTTCACGCGCCCGCCGGGCGATCTGCCATTCGTGAACCTGCGCGCCACGTTGCTGGATGACGCGAGCTGGTTCCAGCCGTACGTGGAGACGTGGACGAGCGAGAAGCTGCCATGGGCGCAGACCGGCGCCGCTCACAGCTACGCCACGCAGCCCGAGCTGTCCGAGTATCAGGCGCTCGCGGCCGCGTACCAGACGAACGGCGCGCGGCCGCGCTGAGCCAAGGAGCGCATCACGGGGCGCCGCTCGCGCCGCTCTCAGCGGCAGCTGGCGCGCTCGCCTCTGACAGTGCGTTCAAACACACGTCGTATGTCACGCTCTCGCTCGGGCTGCCGGGCACGAGCAACATCGCGCCCGAGATGGGCTGCAGACGGTAAGGTGCTCCGGAGTTGTCCCAGCAGGCCGTGTTGAATGCTGTCCACGGGATGAAGCCGCCCGAGCCGCTGACGGGCGCACACCAGCGTGCCTGGTCGTTGACGGCCCCGTCCAGCGCCTGGATTTGCACGCGCAACGCGGAGCCCGCGTTGTTCTTCACGTCCAGGAGCAGACCGTCCGCGCTGGGCGCGATCGTCTGCACGGTCATGTCCTGTGTGTCTGGTTGATTCAGGTTCACACCCAGCATCGCGTTGCTGGTGTTGTCCGGGGTGGGCACCACCGAGCCCCGGATACAGAGCGGCGGCTCGAAGCTCGTGTGCATGAAGCTCGTGGCTGTGACGGTGGTGCCTGCGCCGTGATGCGCGATCCAGAAGAAGCCATGCCACTGGCCAGACGTGAAGTACGGCCCGCGTCCCGGGTACATCTGCACGCCGGCGTCGCTCGCGGCTGCTCCGCCGGGGCTGGCTGGAGGCAACGCAGCGTCTTGCTCGAGCGCCGTCAGGGCTGTACCTGCATCCGAGCCCGAGGCGGCGCCATCCTGCGCGTCGTCGCCGCCGCCGTCCGCGGCAGGCGCTTCACCGTCCGCTGCCGGACGCGCGCTGTGTGCGCCCGCACTGGCGCTGGCGTCCCCACCGGAAGCGCTGGGTTGCGTCACGGCCGTACTGCCAGTGCACGCAGGTAGCGCACAGGAGCAGCAGAGAGCGAGGTGGCGCAGGGTCCCGAGGATGTCGCGACTGTTTCTAACTAAGGTTGCCACGACGAACTATCCAATCTCACAGATGCTATCCGGTGACCCCGAAGTCAAGTGCAACGCGTCATTCAGGACGCGCATGAATGCCGCTGATGGCGTCCATCACGATCGACACATGCACGCATCACGAGGCCGCCACAGGCTGCACGCGAAGCGCGCCTCAACGACGCGGCAACCACGCTGCGTTGCAGCGCGAGGGAACAGCGCAAGATCCCTGCGCGACTCGGCGGTGTGCGACTTCCTCTCAGTCTCCGCCTGAGGGCAAGTCCAGCAGCGCTCGAAGCGCGCAAACGCCACGCCGCCGCGTGGCCGAGCGTTTCCGCCTCGCCCCGCCGCCGTCAGCGTCAAGCCGCGCGTGCGCGAGCGGAGCAGCCGCTAATGGCGGTGGACTGCCCGCCGAGGCGCCGGGTAGCAGCCGCCGGGAAGTGCTCGATGACGACGGCGTAGGGCGTAGCTGGAATGATGGCGCCGATGAGATGCCCATCAGGGGCGGCGACGGGCGCGGCGGCGACGGATACGCAGGAGGGCTAGAGCTAGCAGGGGGATGAGGGATGTGGTTGAGGGGCGCAGTTGGCGTGTTGCTAGCGTGCACGTACAACTTGAGCTTGCTTCCGGGTTCGGTGGGGTTTGAACGGCCGATTGAGCTGTGCCAGTGCCGCCATTGGCTGCTGACGGTGGTTGCGCCGGTCGGCCTGCTGCGCTTGCGCCTGAGGCGCCGCTGGCTCCTCCAGCGCTCGTGCCTGCGCTGGCTGCGCCGAACGCGCCGCCGCTCGCTGCACGTGAGCCAGCTGTGAGAGCGCCGGTCGCGCCGCTCGCAGCGGCGTTTGCTCCGGCCCCCGTGGACTGCGAGCTCGATGCGTCCGCTGTCGCGCCGCTCGCGCCAGTGGCTGCTCCGCCTCCCGCGCCGGTGGCTGCTGCGCCACTCGCACCGGTGGCTCCTGAGCCGGTTGCGCCAGTCGCTGCGCCGCTCGCGCCAGTGCCTGCTGCGCCGCTCGCGCCAGTGCCTGCTGCGCCGCTCGCGCCGTTAGCTGCTGCTCCCGCGGCGCTTGCGTTGGCGCCCGCCGTTGCTGCGCCGGGGGCGGCCGCGCCTGCGTCGGTCGCGGCGCTTCCGCCGCTAGCAGCTGCGTTCTTGCCTCCCGCTCCCGGGCCGCCCACAGTTCCGCCTGCGCCGGACTGTCCGCCCCTGCCAGCTGCGGCTCCCCCGCATGGATGCGTCCTGCGCCAGGCGTCGAACTGCATCCGCAACGGGACCAGTGGGCTCTGCGGCGCCGTACCTCGCACGCTCAGCTTCAAGTAGCTCCCTGCGGCTTGCCCCGGCAGGTCGACCTCGATGAATGCGCTATCCGATGGGATCCCATTGCGCGTGCAGCGACTGTCCCCTTCGCCGTTGGCGGCACCCGCTTCCAACGCCAGCATGAGACGCTCGGCGAGGTCGCAGCCGCTGGCGGCGAAGGCGTCGGCCGCCTGGTCGAGCACCTTCTGACTCGTCAGGATGTTGCCCTGCACGCTGTACACGAACGAGCCGCTCTGGCCTTGCTGGTCGCGCTTGTAGGCCTGCGCCTGCGCGCCCGTGAAGCCCGCCGATCGGCCCACCAGATCTACTATGCCGTACTGTCGGCTCGCGAACGCGCTGTCGAAGCTCGCCGCCGTAATCTGCTGGATGATGTCGGACGGTGCTACACCCTGCATCAGCAGCTCGAGCGCCCGCGTCTTGGCGCGGCCGCGCTGGTCGAGCTGTGCCTGCGCATGGATCACGCCCACCCCAGGCAGGGCACCGTAGACGACGCCGACGTCCAGGCTCCCCACACAAGAGGTCACGGCACCGCCCACCTGCTGCGTGCTCTGGTCCACGGCCGCGATCGAATACGTAGCGCGCGCCACGCCGGTCCCCGCGCTCCAGGTCAGTGCCAGCGCGGCGAGGACACGACAGGTTCCTGACATGCGGCTCTTCTTCATGGTGGAGCAGATGTACTGCGGGCCAGCCGCGGCGGGAAGACCACCCCCGCCATGAACGCATCCGGGAGCCCTGACCCAACCCAGCAGCGCAGGCGGCCAAGCGCGCCACCTCACGAGCATCAAGCGACGCCGCAGAACGAATCCGACAAGGAGCTTCGTTATGCTCGCGAGCCTGCGCGCATCATGCGCACAACGACTCGGATGGAACCCTGATTAATTTGTAATGAGAGCAGTTGGTCCTTGTTGTACTCGTTATGTCGCACTATTCGACTACGCAACATGTGGGGGCACGTAGGCCAATCGAACTGGTTGGACGTGCATGCGCCAGAGCCGCTCGTGGCGCGAGCAGCCAGCACGACCCTCGGGACTAGCGCATGAAGTACATCATCAAGCACACGTTCGAGACGAGCCCCGAGCAGTTCTGGGGCCGCGTTTTTTTCGACAGCGATTACAATCGAGAGCTCTATTGCAATCACCTGGACGCCGACTACGAAGAGCTGGAAATCGTGCGAAAACAGGATGGTAGTGTGCGGCGCTCGATCCGTGTTCAGCCCCGTATGGCGTTGCCAGCGATCCTGAAGCGGTTTTTCGGCAACAAGGTCGCTTACACCGAGACGGGCGAATATGACGCCGCGAGCGGCCACTTCGTCGCCACGGTGCAGCCGACGGTCGCCGCCGACAAACTGGTCACACGACTCGACGTCTGGACCGAGCAGCGCTCCGAGCGTCGGCTGGAGCGCTTCATCGAAGTCGAGAACCATGTCCACATCCTTGGCGTGGGCGGGATGATCGAGTCGACGCTGGCGAAGCAAACGCGAGAAGCCAACGAGGTGATCGCCGCCTTCACCGCGGAGTGGATCGCACGCACGCTGGCGTAGCCAGGCACGTACGGAAATCCGTGCTTGCGCGCAGCGCGATGGGCCGCACGGCCGATCGCGGGGAGCGTCGCGAGCATGGCTTGAGCTGTGAGCGCATCGGTCGTCGCCGCGCGCATGACACCTGACTCGTGGGAGTGACATGGTGGTTGAAGATTCTGTGCAGGAATGGCTGCGGAGCGCGCTGTGCGAGCTCACGGAGCTGACTGCGGACGAATTGAGCTTGGACGCGCGCTTTCGCGAGCTGGGGCTGGGGTCACTCCAGCTCACCGGGCTCGTGGCGCGGCTCTGCGAGCGATTTGGTTGCGCCGTCGCCGCAACGGCCCCCTGGGAGCACCCCACCCCGCGCGCACTCGCGCAACACGTTGCGAGCGTGTTGCGTGCAGATGGAGCGGTTGTGTCCTCTGACAGTCTGAATACTGTGCGCAGCGCTGGCGCGTTGCGCGCGGAGCCGATCGCGGTGATCGGGATGAGCTGCCGTTTGCCGGGAGGCGCCGACTCACCGCGTGCGTTCTGGCAGCTGCTGTGCGAGGGCCGGCATGGCATCGTCGCGGTCCCCGAGACACGCTGGAACATCGACGAGTGGCACGATGCCGATGTCGCCGCGCCCGGCAAGATGAGCACGCGTTGGGGCGGCTTCATCGACGCCGTCGATCACTTCGACAATGAGCTGTTCGGCGTGTCCGCGCACGAGGCGCGTCAGATGGATCCGCAGCAGCGCATCGCGCTCGAGCTGGCGTGGGAAGCACTCGAGGACGCGCGGCTCGATCCCAGCGCGCGCCGCGACACGGCCGTGGGTGTGTTCATGGGCGCGATGGCGCCCGACTACGCCCGCCTCACGCACGGCGATCCGGAGGCGATCGATCCGTTCACCGCGACCGGACAGGACACATCCATCATCTCCGCGCGCATCAGCTACGTGCTCGGATTGCAGGGCACGAGCCTGACAGTCAACACGGCCTGTTCGTCATCACTCGTGGCCGTGCACCTGGCATGTCAGAGCTTGCGCCTCGGTGAGACCCGCATGGCGCTCGCCGGCGGCGTGCACCTGACGCTCGCGCCCGACACCACCGTGGCGATGACGAAGTTTGGGGCCATGAATCCCGAAGGCCAGTGCCGCGCGTTCGACGCTTCGGCCAACGGCTACGTGCGCGGCGAGGGTGGTGGCGTGGTCGTGCTGCGGCCACTGTCAGACGCGCTCGCGGCCGGCGACCGGATCTACTGTGTGATCCGCGGCAGCGCGAGCAACAACGACGGCTTCTCGAACGGCCTCACGGCTCCGAATCCGCTCGCGCAGGCGGCGATGCTGCGCCAGGCGCTCGCAAACGCCGCGGTCGAGCCCGGCTCCATCCATTACGTCGAGACGCACGGACCGGGCACCATCCTCGGTGACCCGATCGAAGCCGGTGCACTCGGCGCGGTGCTCGGCCCGAACCGCGGCCGAGAGCGGCCGCTGCGCCTGGGCTCCGCCAAGACCAACATCGGCCACCTCGAGGCGGCAGCCGGCATCGCGGGGCTGATCAAGACGGCGCTCGCGCTGCATCACCGGCGTTTGCCGCCCAACCTCAACTTCGAGCGCCCCAACCCGCACATCGCGTTCGACGCGCTCCACCTGCAAATCCAGACGGCGCTCGAGCCGTGGCCCTTTCCCGAGGAGCCGCCGCGCGCCGGCGTCAGCTCGTTCGGCTTCGGTGGCACGAACTGTCACGTGGTGCTGGAGGCCGCGCCAGGCAGCCGCGCGACGCTCGTCGCCCTCTCCGCCGACAGCCCCGAGACGTTGCGCGCACACCTGAGCGCGCCGTCCGGCAGCGAGCAGGCGTCACTGTCCGCGCCCTATCGTCTGGCCGCCGTGTGCGAGCGACCGGACCAGGTCCCGGCTGCGCTCCGCGCGCTGGAGCCGCGGCTGGACGGCGTGCAGCCGTGTGCGGCGCCGCGCCCGCGGCTCTGCTTCGTGTGTCCCGGTCAGGGCTCGCAGTGGTTGGGCATGGCTCGCGGCCTCTTGGCCCAGGAGCCCGTGTTCCGCGCCGAGATCGAGGCCTGCGATCGCCTGGTGCGCGAGCTCGCGGGCTGGTCCGTGCTGGACGAGCTCTGGGCAGACGAAGCCAGCTCGCAGCTCGGGCGCGTGGACATTGTCCAGACGCTCTTGTTCTGCGTGCAGGTCGCTCTCGCGGCGCAATGGCGCGCGTTCGGCTTCGAGCCCGACATGGTGATCGGCCACAGCATGGGCGAGGTGAGCGCCGCACACCTCGCGGGGATCCTGTCGCGCCGCGATGCGCTTCGCGTGATGCTGGAGCGCACGCGCCTCTTGCGCGAGCACGCCGCCGGCCGCGGCACGATGGCGCTCGTCGGCTTGAGCGGCGCTGAGCTCGCCGAGCACATGGCGGACCCGCAGCTCGCAATCGCGGTGTACGCGAGCCCGGTGAGCAGCGCGCTGTCGGGGCCCCTGGAGGCCATCGAGCAGAGCGAGCGCGAGCTCCGGGCCCGCGGCATCGATGTGCAGCGCATCCAGATCGACTACGCGTCGCACGGACCTCAAATGGACGCGCTCGCGTCGCCGCTGCGCGCGGCGCTCGCAGACATCCGGCCGCAGCGCGCCGCGCTGCCGATGTGCTCGACGGCGCGCGTGCAATGGCTCGAGGGACCGGAGTGCGACGCCGCGTACTGGGCCGAGAGCGAGCGCGCTCCGGTGCGGCTGCAGCAGACGGTCGAGCTGCTGACGCGCGACCACACCACCGTGTTCCTCGAGCTCAGCCCGCACAGCGTGCTGCGCCGGTCGATCGAACAAACCATCGTGGGCAGCCCGCGCGCTCACGTCGCACTCGCCTCGTGTTACCGCGGTGAAGACGAGCGGCGCACCTTGCTCGAGAGCGCGGGGCGCTTGTATGAGCTCGGCTTCGAGCCGCGCTGGGACGTGCTGAACGCTGTGCTGCCGGAGTCAGGCGCGCCCGCGCCGGCCGCAACGGAGCACGCGGCCAGCGCGCTCCCGTTCCTGCTCTCCGGCGCGTCGCAGCGCGCGCTGCGCGAGCAAGCCGCGCGGCTGCACACGTGGCTGGAAGAGCACCCACAGCTCGCGCTGGCCGACGTCGCGTTCACGCTTCTGCACGCACGCGCACAGCTCGAACAGCGGGCAGTGGTGGTGACCAGCGAGCGTAGCGCGCTGCTCGCGGCCCTGCATGCGCTCGAGCGCGACCGGCCGCACGCCGGGCTGACGACGGGCACGACGCGTCAGGCCGGCAAGCTCGGCTTTCTGTTCACCGGCCAGGGCAGTCAACGCGCTGGCATGGGCCGCGCCCTGTACGCGGCATTCCCGGCGTTTCGCCGCGCCTTCGACGAGGTGCTGGCGCAGCTCGCCGCCGTAAGCGGCGAGCCAGCGGCGCAGCTCCGCGACGTGATCTGGGGCCGGCAGACCGCGCGCCTGGACTTCACGCTGTACGCACAGCCTGCGCTCTTCGCGCTGGAGGTCGCGCTGTTTCGGCTGTGTCAGTCGCTGGGCGTCAAACCCGCCGTGTTGTTCGGGCACTCGGTGGGCGAGATCGCGGCCGCGCACGTGGCGGACGTGTTGTCGCTGGAAGACGCATGCCGTCTCATCGCAGCGCGCGCGAGCCTCATGCAGGCGCTGCCTGCAACCGGCGCGATGTATGCAGTGCAAGCATCGGAGGCGGAGCTCGCGCCCTTGCTCTCGGGCCGCGAGGCGCAGCTGTCGTGCGCAGCCGTGAACGGGCCGAGCGCGTGCGTGATCTCGGGCGATGCGGACGCAGCCGCCGAGGTCGCGCGCGAGCTCGCGCAGCGCGGGCGCAAAACGCGTCAGCTGCACGTGAGCCATGCGTTCCACTCACCGCACATGGACGGCATGCTCGCGGCGTTCGAGCAGGTTGCGAGCACGCTGCGCTACGCGCCGCCGCGCATCCCGATCGTGTCGAGCCGCACGGGCCAGCTCGCGCAAGCCGACGAGCTGTGCAGTGCGGCCTACTGGGTGGGCCAGGTCCGCGACACGGTGTGCTATCTGCCCGCGCTGCGCAGCATGCTCGAGAGCGGCACGAGCTGCTTCCTCGAGCTGGGGCCACACGGCGTGCTGTGCGCGGCCGGGCACGACTGCCTCGCGGAAGACGAGGCGGAGCGCACCTTGCTCACGCCCGCGCTGCACAAGGATCGCGACGACGCGGAGGCACTGCTCGCGGCGCTCGGCGCGCTGCACGCACGTGGACACCAGATCGCGTGGTCGCAGCTTTTGCCTCCGGCGCGGCGCGTGGACCTGCCGACCTACGCGTTTCAGCGCGAGCGCTTCTGGCTCGACAGCGATCGCCGCCCACAGCGGCGCAACACGACGGCTGACGAGCGCCTGCGTTACCGCGCGGTGTGGCGCCCCGTGGCAGTCGACAGCGACGCAGTGGCGACCGGCCACTGGCTCATCGCCACGCTACCCGGCGATCCCAGCGCGCTCGCCGTGCCGCTGCAGGCGCAGCTGCAAGCGGCAGGCTGTGAGGTCCGCCTCGTCGCCGGCGAGCCGGAGCTCGACCGCACAGGTTGGGCGGCGCGCCTCGGCTCCGCGCTCGAGGGTCATGCGGGCCCGGGCGGCGTGGTCTCGCTGGTCGCCGTGAGCGATGCCAACGCCGGCCTCTCGGTGAATCTGCAGCTGACCCAGGCGCTCGGTGACCTCGGCGTCGAGGCTCCCCTCTGGCTCTTCACGCGCGGCGCCATCGCGGTCGACGTCCGCGATCCCATCACGCAGCCCGCAGCGGCAGCTACCTGGGGCTTCGGCATGACGCTCGCGCTCGAGCAGCCGGAGCGCTGGGGCGGTCTCGTCGATGTATGCGATGCGCCTCGTGCGGATCTGCTCGCCGCCATCAGCCGCCAGCTTCGCTCGCCCGGTCGTGAGGATCAGCTGGCAGCGCGCCCGGGAGGTTTGTTCGCGCGGCGCGTCGTGGAAGCGCCAGCGCTCGCACGCACGCCCGATGCGCGCAGCTGGCAGCCGCGGGGCGCCGTGCTCGTCACCGGTGGCACCGGAGCGCTCGCGGCACACGTCGCGCGCTGGCTCGCGCGACGCGGGGCCGCCCACGTGATCCTCACGAGCCGCAGCGCACAGCAGAGCCCCGCAGGCGCAGCGCTGCGGGAGGAGCTCGAGGAGCTCGGCGCGCGCGTCACGCTCGCGGCGTGTGATCTCGCGCAGCGCGAGTCGGTCGCGCAGTTGCTCGCAGGCCTCGCCGCGGAGGGCGTCGAGCTCGAGGCGGTGTTCCATGCGGCAGGTGTGGCCACGCCCATGCCGCTCGAGCACGCGACGCCCGCGCAGCTGTCGGAGGCGATGGCGGCGAAGTGGGCCGGCGCGCAGCACCTCGCTGCGCTGCTGGACGATCGACCGCTCGGCGCATTCGTGCTGTTCTCCTCTGTGCTTGCGCTCTTCGGCGCGCGGCATCAGCTCGCGTACACGGCTGCAAACGCCGCGCTCGACGCGCTGTGCGAGCAGCGCCGCGCGCGCGGTCAGGCGGCGACCTCGATCCTGTGGGGGCCGTGGGCGGAAGGTGGCATGGCGGCGGACGCCGCCACGCAGAGCGCGCTATTGCGGCGTGGCCTGCGTCCGCTAGCGCCGGAGCTCGCGCTCGCCGCGCTCGAGCGCGCGTTGGCCGAAGACGCCGGCGTGCTCACCGTCGCCGACGTCGACTGGCCGCGCATGGCCGCGCAGCACAGCGCGGCACGCAGCCGTGCGCTGCTGGATGAGCTGCTGACGGCGGCGCCCGCGCGCGCGGCGCACGTGGCAGGCGATGATCCGCTCAGAGAGCTGCGCGGGTTGGACGAAGCAGAGCGCCTGCGCCGCATCACGAGCCTCGTGCTCGTCGAGACCGCGGCCGTGCTCGGACACGGCGACGCCTCGCGCCTGCAAGCGCGCAGCGACTTCGCGGCGCTGGGGCTCGACTCACTCAGCGCAGTCGCGCTGCGCCAGCGCCTGCGGCGCGCCACCGGCGTGTCCCTGCCCGCCACCCTGGCGTACGACCACCCCTCGCCGCAGCACGTCGCGCAGTTCCTGAGCAGCACGCTCGGGGGCGCCGCCGCCAGCGACAACCTGCAGCCCACAGCGGCGTCGCGCACTGGACGCGATGAGCCGATCGCCATCGTCGGGCTCGGGCTGCGACTGCCCGGTGGGGTGAGCGATCTCGACGCGTTCTGGAAGCTGCTCGAGGGTGAGGAGGACGTGCTGCGGCCGGTGCCGCAGGATCGCTGGGACGCGGACGCGCTCTACGATCCGGACCCCGACGCGGCCGGCAAGTGCTACGCGCGGCACGCGGCGTTCCTCGACCGCATCGACAGTTTCGACGCCGCGTTCTTCGGCATCAGCCCGCGGGAGGCCAAGCACATGGACCCGCAGCACCGGCTGCTGCTCGAGGCCAGCTGGCACGCGCTCGAAGACGCGGGCATCGTCCCCGGGGCGCTCGAGGATTCGCGGACGGGCGTGTTCGTGGGCATCGGCCCGAGCGACTACGAACGGCACGCGAGCGCCGCTGAGAGCGACGACGCCTACGCGATCCTCGGCACGCACACCTCGTTCGCAGCCGGCCGCATCGCGTTCACGCTGGGGCTGCAAGGACCTGCGCTCTCGGTCGACACGGCGTGCTCGTCCTCGCTGGTCGCGCTGCACCTCGCGAGCCGCGCGCTGCGCGACGGCGACTGCGAGCTCGCCCTGGCTGCGGGCGCGCACCTGATGACCACGCCCGACCTGTTCGTGAAGCTGGCACGCACGCGCGCGCTCGCCCCGGACGGCCGCTGCAAGACGTTCTCCGCGGACGCCGATGGCTACGGCCGCGGCGAAGGCGTGCTCGTGACCGTGCTCGAGCGCCTGAGCGACGCGCGCGCGCACGATCGGCGCATCCTCGCGCTCGTGCGCGGCAGCGCGATCAACCACGATGGCGCGAGCAACGGCATCACCGCACCGAACGGCACCTCACAGCAGAAGGTGCTGCGCGCCGCGCTCGCAGACGCCGGCCTCACGCCTGGCGACATCGACCTGGTCGAGTGTCACGGCACCGGCACCTCGCTCGGCGATCCGATCGAGGTTCAGGCGCTCGGCGCCGTGTACGGCGAGGGCCGCGCTGCGGACCAGCCGCTCTTGCTGGGCGCGGTGAAGACGAACATCGGTCACCTGGAATCGGCCGCGGGGCTCGCGGGCGTCGCCAAGCTGATCGCAGCGCTGCAGCACGGGAGGCTCCCCGCGACCTTGCGCTGCAGCCCGCGCAATCCGCTCCTCGACTGGGATGCGCTGGCCGTGCGCGTGGTCGAGGCGCATGCGGCCTGGCCCGCCCGCGCCGATCGCGTGCGACGCGCGGGCGTGTCGTCGTTCGGCCTGTCGGGCACCAACGCGCACGTGATCCTGGAG
>Ga0190269_10000042_pt1 | contig 51663 bp, 52 predicted proteins | sample Popmic249IS_FD_133749 | JGI IMG/M metagenome (GOLD analysis project Ga0190269, IMG submission 133749) | Populus adjacent soil microbial communities from riparian zone of Blue River, Arizona, USA - 249 IS | ecosystem: Environmental > Terrestrial > Soil > Riparian zone | place: USA: Arizona... | reverse complement strand
TCGAGCTCGGCCGCCCGGAAGTCCTCCGGCAGCGTGAACCGGAGCGTCACCGGTGCGCTCTCCCGCGGCTGCAGCGAGATCAGCTGGACGCCGCTGCGCACGGTCCGGTTCTCGGAGCTGATCACCTGCTGGTTCTCGCCGTAGAACGAGGAGAACGCGGACGTCCGGTTGCGCACGGTCAGCGTGACCGTGAGGTCGCGCGGGCCGCTGGAGCGCACCGACGTCAGGCGCATCTCCAGGTCGCCGTCGGTGACCGGCTGGGTGACGCCGACAGTGGGCTGGGCGGACGCGCGCACGGGCGCCGCCGGGCTCTTCGTGCCGTCTCCGTCGTCGGTGTCGAGGAACCGGATCGCGCCGGAGGTGATGGCCCAGAGAGCGAAGACGACCGCCACGAGCACGACCGCGAGGACGATGATCTGTCCTCGCGGGACCGGCCGGCGGTGACCAGGTTCGGATAAGCGCGCCACGGGGGTGTCCCTACGACGGTGACTCGTGCGGGCTTCTAACCCTTTGCCCCGGAACGGTAATCGGAAACACGGTCCTTGACCTCGAGTTCGGTTGAGCTCCTAGCGTCTGCCCCATGAGTTCTCGCCCGGCACTTCACGACCCGACCGCCACGGACGCTGCCGAGGAGGTGGTGCGCCGGCTCGTCGAGGATCTCCAGCAGGGCGGCGACACCTTCGACGCCGACCGCTACGACCGATCGTTCGCCGCGGACGTGCTCTGGGGCAGCCCGTACGGCGCGACGCTGACCGGCTACGCGCCGCTGAACGCGATCCATCACCGGCTGATGGACGCCGCCCGCGACGCGCTCGACCCGGACGCGCCGTCCCGCGGCGCGCCGCCGTCCCGGTTCGAGGTCGTCGCGGTGCAGGCGCCGGCGCCGGGCGTCGTGGTGGCGCAGATCCGGCGGCGGGCGGTGGCCGAGGGAGCCTTCTCCGAGCTGGCCCTCTACGTGCTCGTCGAGCGCGAGGGCTCGTGGTGGCTGGCCGCCGCGCAGAACACTCCGATCGGTACGCCCCCGGTTATCTGACGGATTGGGTTCCAGAAACGTAGTCGCGGGACGACGATGGGTGCACCCAGCTCAACGTCCGAGCGAGGAGCGCCAATGAAGACGCAGGCAGCCGTCGTCCACGAGCCCGGCAAGCCCATCGAGATCGAAGAACTGGAACTGGACGAGCCCCGCGAGGGCGAGGTGCTGATCCAGTACCTCTACGCGGGACTCTGCCACTCGGATGTCCACATCGCCCACGGTGACCTCGAGGCCCGGCTCCCGATGGTGCTCGGCCACGAGGGCGCCGGCGTCATCCAGGAGGTCGGCCCGGGGGTGACCCGGGTGAAGCCCGGTGACCACGTCGTCTGCTCGTTCATCCCCAACTGCGGCACGTGCCGGTACTGCGCGAACGGCCAGCAGTCGATCTGCGACCTCGGTGCGACGCTGCTCGAGGGCTCGCTGCCCGGCGGGCGGTTCCCCTACCGCGGATCGGCCGGGGAGTACGGCGCGATGTGCCTGCTGGGGACGTTCAGCCAGTACGGCGTCGTCCACCAGAGCTCGGTCGTGCCGGTCGACGAGAGCCTCCCGCTGGACAAGGCGGTGCTGGTGGGCTGCGGCGTGCCCACCGGGTGGGGCTCGGCGATCAACACCGCGGAGGTGAAGGCGGGGGACACCGTCGTCGTGCTCGGCGTCGGCGGCATCGGCATCAACGCGGTGCAGGCGGCGGCGTTCGCCGGTGCCAAGCATCTGATCGCGATCGACCCGCTGGCGAACAAGCGTGAGAAGGCGCTGGAGCTCGGTGCGACGCACGCGTTCGCGTCGGCCACCGACGCCATGGAGACCGTGGCCGACCTGACCGGCGGCCAGATGGCGGACTCGGCGATCCTCACGCCGGGCCTGCTCACCACGGAGAACGTCACCGACGGCTTCAACCTGGTCGGCAAGGCGGGCATCGTCGTGCTCACCGCGCTGAACAAGCTCGACGAGATCAACATCCAGCTGCCGGCCAGCGTGCTGACGCTCTTCCGCAAGCAGGTGCGGGGCAGCCTCTTCGGCGACTGCAACCCCACGACGGACATCCCGCGGCTGCTGGGGCTCTACCAGAACGGCAACCTCAAGCTCGACGAGATCATCACCAGGACCTACCGGCTCGACGAGGTCAACCGCGGCTACGAGGACCTGCTCAGCGGCGCGAACGTGCGCGGCGTCGTGGTGCACTCGCACTGAGCACCGCCGGTGGCGTCCCCGCGCCGGGGACGCCACCCGGCCGGTGCGGCATAGTGAGGCCGTGGCGCAACGTTCCGGGCCCGAACGCCGGGGTGGACTGGTCCTGGCCGGGGTGGACGGCAGCCCGACGTCCGTGCGGGCCGGTGCGTACGCGGCGGGCCTGGCGCGCAGGCAGGGTGCCGAGTTCCTCGTCGTGTACGTCGCGTCGCGCCCCGCGCTGGCGTCGATGTCGCCGGAGGCCTCGCAGGTCGCCGAGGAGGCGGTCGAGCAGACGATCGCGGAGCTGAGGGACGGCGTCGAGTCCGCCGCGGCCTGGGCCGGGATCGCGGTGCGGTTCCTCGCCGTGCGCGGGGACCCGTACACCGAGATCTGCCGCATCGCCGCCGCCGAGCGCGCCGACGTGGTGGTCGTGGGCGCGTCGACGCACGCCGGGCACCGGTGGGTCGGCTCGCTGGCGGTGCGGCTGGTCAAGGCCGGCCGCTGGCCGGTGACGGTGGTGCCGTAGGGAGCCGGACGGGTGCGGCTCGGGTGCGGCCGGTGGCCGGCTCCCCGCGCGGGTGCGGGACGGGAGCGTGCCGCGCCGCGGGCTGGAGTCGACCGCCGGAGCAACCGATGCCCCCGGTGAACGCGCCCTGCATCCCGCACGCGCACCTTCGAGGAGGTGGACATGACCCAGGTCACCAGCGTCGGCTCGACGACGACCACGGCGCCGCACCCGGTATCGGCCCCGCTGGCATCGGTGGCCGACCGGCCCTTCGCCTACGTGCTGCACGGCCTCATCGGCGCCCAGCTCGCGCGGTCGTCCGCCGAGCCGGGCGCCGCGCCCGCCGTCGATCCCCGGCTGGCCGGGGTGCCGTCGGCGGCGGTGTCGGTCGGCCCGAGCGGGCCGACCACCATCGGAGCCTTCCGCTTCTGGCACCGCGTGCTCCCGCTCGGCGCGGACGACTGAGGTCTGCTACCCGGCGGCTCAGCTGCCCGGCGGCTCAGCCGGGGAGGAGGGAGTCCTCCGGCCCGGTGCTGCCGGCCGGGTACTCCAGCAGCGGGACGTCGCCGGCGCGCCAGGCGGCCAGCGCCGGCTCCACGATGCGCCAGCACACCTCGGCGGTGTCGCCGCGCACCGAGAGCGTCGGGTCGTCGTCCAGCACGCCCCGCAGCACCTCCCCGTAGGGCGGCAGCTCACCGGAGCCGAAGTCCGACCCCAGCGTCACCGGGTCGAGGACGAACGGGTCACCGGGTCCGTTGATGTCGATGTCGAGCTCGATCCGGTCCGGGCTGAACAGCACCCGCAGCCGGTCGGGCCGGTCGGGGCCGGACAGTCCGACCGGGACGAACGGCGCCGGCTTGAACGTGATCACGGCCTCCTTGCGGCGGCTGCCGAGCGCCTTGCCCGACCGCAGCCGGAACGGCACGCCGGCCCAGCGCCAGGTGTCGACCGCCAGCACCAGCTCGGCGAGCGTCTCGGTTCCCCTGGCCGCGTCGACGCCCGGCTCGTCGGCGTAGGACGGCAGCCGCCGGTCGCCGATCTGCCCCGCGGTGTAGCGGGCGCGCCGGGTGGCGGTGGACGGGTCGTCGCCCCACAGGTGCGTCGCGCGCAGCACCTGTGCCTTGCGGTCGCGGAACTCGTGGGCGTCGAGGCTGGGCGGAGCGTCCATCGCGATCAGCGCCAGGATCTGCAGCAGGTGGCTCTGGATCATGTCGACGAGCGCGCCGGCCCCGTCGTAGTACCCGGCGCGCGACTCCAGCCCCAGGTCCTCGTCGAACACGATGTCGACGGACTCGACGTGCTCGTTGTTCAGCACCGGCTCGAAGATGCGGTTGGCGAACCGCAGGCCGAGGATGTTGAGGACGGTGGACTTGCCGAGGAAGTGGTCGACGCGGTGGATCTGCCCCTCGGGCACCAGCTCGCCGAGGAGTTCGTTGAGGCTGCGGGCGGAGGCCTCGTCGACGCCGAACGGCTTCTCCAGCACCAGCCGGGTGCCCGCGGGCAGCCCGATCTCGCGCAGCGCGGTGCAGGCTTTCGCCGTGACGGCCGGCGGGAGCGCGAAGAAGATCACCAGCTCGCCGTCGCGGGCGTCGAGCAGCCGCTTCAGATCGTCGGCGCGGGTGACGTCGGCGGTGAGGTAGCGGGCGGAGTCGGCGACGGCGCCGGCGGCCTCACCGACCGTGCCGAACGATTCGCGGACGCGGTCCCGCCACGTGCCGTCGTCCCAGTCGTCCGTGCCGGAGCCCAGGAGCGTCAGATCGCCGACGCCGCCGGCGTCCACGAGTCGACCCAGGCCGGGGAGGAGCAGGCGGGCGGTGAGGTCACCGCTGGCGCCGAGGATGAGCAGGGTCTGTGCGGTCATGCAGAGGGCACTTTCCGTTGGCCCGGCGACCTAACCCTTCCCGGCCGGCCGGAGACCGTCGCCCGGTGACGCTCAGGCCGGCAGGCCCAGCGTCTTGATCTCCAGGTACTCCTCGAATCCGTGGGTGCCGTTGCGGCGGCCGAGCCCGCTCTGCTTCGTGCCGCCGAACGGGCTGGTGAGGCCGAAGTGCTGGCCGCCGTTGATGTTCACGCTGCCGGTGCGCAGCCGCAGCGCGACCTCCAGCGCCCGCTCCTCGTCGGCGCTGCTGACCTGGCCGGACAGGCCGTAGATCGAGTTGTTGGCGATCGCGACCGCCTCGTCCTGCGTGTCGTAGGGGATCACGCACAGCACCGGCCCGAAGATCTCCTCCTGCGCGACGCGCGAGTCCGGGTCGACGTCGGCCAGCAGCGTCGGCTGCACGAAGTAGCCCTTCTCCAGCCCGTCCGGGACGCCGCCGCCGGTGACCAGCCGCGCGCCGGAGGCCAGCCCGTCGGCGATCAGGCCGAGCACCTTGCCCCGCTGACCGGCGCTGATCTGGGGGCCCTGCAGGTTGCTCGGGTGCCACGGGTCGCCGACCGGGAAGCTCTCCATCGTCGCCCGCAGGATCGCCAGGCCCTCGTCGTACCGGGAGCGCGGCAGCAGGATGCGGCTGGGCAGCACGCAGCTCTGCCCGGACATGATGCAGGCCAGCGTCGCGGCCATCGGCAGCGCGGCGGTGAGGTCGGCGTCGTCGAGCACGACGTGCGCGGACTTCCCGCCGAGCTCGAGCAGCGTCCGCTTCACGGTCGGCGCCCCGGCGGCGAGGATCGCCCGGCCGGTGGCGGTGGAGCCGGTGAACGTGATCATGTCGACGCGCGGATCGGCGGAGAGTGCGGCGCCGACCTCGTTGGCGTTGGAGACGACGACGTTGAACACACCGGCCGGGATGTCGGTCTCCTCGGCGACCAGCCGGCCGAGCTCGGTGCCCGCCCACGGCGTGAGCTGCGCGGGCTTGAGCACCACGGTGTTGCCGGCCATCAGCGCCGGGGTGGTCTCGGCGATGTTGAGGTAGAGCGGCACGTTCCACGGGGTGATGGCCCCGACGACGCCGACCGGCTCGTAGTGCAGCAGGCGCCGCGACGGGCCGGCCAGCGAGTCGTGCACGCCGGTGTCCCGCAGGTACTCGAAGTCGCGCCCGACCGCGGCCCAGTGCGCGACCTCCTCGATCGGGCTGTCGACCTGGCTGCCGGTGACGCTGACCGGGCACCCGACCTCGGTGACGATCAGCCGCCGGAGCCGCTCGGCGTCGCGCTGCAGGGCGTCGTGGAGCTGGGTGAGGCAGTGGTGGCGGAACTCGGCGTCACGGGCCCAGTCCCCGGCGTCGAACGCCCGGCGGGCGGCACCGACGGCGCGCGCCATGTCCTCGACCGTCCCGTCGGTCGCCCGGCCGGCGATCTCCTCGGTCGCGGGGTCGATCACGTCGAACAGCGCGCCGCCCGCGGTGTGCAGGAGCTCTCCGTCGATGAGCATCCGCTCGTCGCCGGCGAGCACTCCGCTGTCGCTGTGCACGGTCGTCATCGCGACTTCCCTTCGTCGTCGTCGACGGGGTTCGATGGCTACGGTCGGTGTTCCGGTAGGGGACCGAGCACCGTGGATCCGAAGTGGACCGGCTCGGGACTTGGTGGGAATCCGGCCGGGCGACCCAATGCGTAAGGTATGAAATATACATGTCGACGACCAAGGGTGGGCCCGGCACCGTCTCCGTGGCCGCCGAGGGACGCGTCCGGATCCTGACGTTCGACCGCCCCGGCCGCGCCAACGCGTTCGACGTCGCGCTCTACCGGGCGGCGGCCGCGGCGCTGCACGAGGCCGACGCGGACGACGACGTCGGCGCGGTCGTGCTCACCGGGGCGGGGCGCACGTTCACCGCCGGAACCGACCTCGCGGAGATGGCCGACACGGCCGGCCGGAGCCCGGACTGGTCCGCTCCGCACCCCTTCGAAGCCTTCCTCGACGCGGTCGTCGGCTTCTCCAAGCCGCTGGTCGCGGCCGTCAACGGACCGGCGGTCGGCCTCGGGCTCACGCTGCTGCCGCACTGCGATCTCGTCCTGGTGTCCGAGAGCGCCCGCCTCCGGGCACCGTTCACCGCGATGGGCGTCGTCCCGGAGGCCGCCTCCAGCTACCTGCTGGCACAGCGGATGGGCCGCCAGCGCGCCACCGCGGCGCTCCTGACGTCGGACTGGCTCTCGGCCACCGAGGCGGTCGAGGCCGGGCTGGCGCTCCGCGTCTGCCGACCGGAAGACCTGCTGGCCGACGCGGTCGCGCTGGCCGCGCGCATCGCGTCCCATCCCGACGCCTCGGTCCGGGCCACCCGCGCTCTGGTCCGCGACGCCGAGCGGGACGGGATCGTCCGCGCGAGAGCCAGGGAGAACGCCGCGTTCGCCGAGATACTCGGCGCGTCGGCGACGGCGGCGGCGATCCGCGGTCACCTCGCCGGTCTGGGCAGTGCCAACGGCAGCGTCAACGGCGGCGGGAGTGGCGCATGAGCACGGCGAACGGTTCCCGGCCCCTGGTGCTGGTGGAGGCCGACGGACCGGTCCTCACCGTCACGATCGACCGGCCGGAGAAGCGCAACGCGACCAACGCCGAGGTGCTGTGCCGCCTCCTCGACGCGTGGGTACGGCTGGACACCGACGACTCGCTGCGGGTGGCGATCCTCACCGGCCGCGGCCCGACGTTCTGCGCTGGCATGGACCTGGCCGAGATCGGCCGGCTGCGCGCGGGCGTCCGCGACAACGAGTGGATCAGCCGCCTGCAGGACGACCCGGAGATCTCGCTCAAGGCGTACCTGAAGACGTACCGGCCGACCAAGCCGGTGATCCTCGCCGCGGAGGGCGTGGCCCGGGCCGGTGGCACGGAGATCCTCCAGGGCACCGACATCCGGGTCGCCGGGCAGAGCGCGGTGTTCGGCGTCACCGAGGTGCAGCGCGGCCTGTTCCCGATGGCCGGCTCGGCGGTGCGGCTGCGCCGCCAGATCGGCTACGCCGTCGCCGCCGAGATGCTGCTGACCGGCGAGGACATCCCGGCCCAGCGGGCCTACGAGCTCGGTCTGATCAACCGCGTCGTGCCCGACGGGCAGGCGCTCGCCGCGGCCAGGGAGATCGCCGACCGGATCGCGGCGAACGGCCCGCTGGCCGTCCGAGCCATCCTCGCGACGCTCCGCGAGACCGAGACGCTCCCGGAGGCCGACGCCTTCGCGATCGAGCTGGGGCACGGCCACGCGGTCATGCGGTCGCGGGACGCCGCCGAAGGGCCGCGGGCGTTCCTGGAGAAGCGGGCGCCGGTGTTCACCGGCGAGTAGGCGCGTCGCCCCCGCGGCTCACTCACCGGCCTCCGGCTCGGTACCGCCCTGGTCGGCGTCGGCCGGGGCGGAACCGCCCGGGTCGGGGGCGGTCGGGTCGCCGCCGCCCTCGTCGGCGGGCGCGCCGGTCGGAGTGGCTGATCCGTCCGGGGTGCCGGCCGTCGGCGGATCGGCCGGGGCGTCGTTCGGCCAGGGTGCCGGCGCGGACGACGGGGCGTTACCGGACTTCGAGCCGCTCCACACCGGGTCGGCGAAGTACCGGATCTCCTGTCCCTTCAGCGCGGCCTTCATGAAGTCGCGCCAGATCGACCCGGGGATGCCGCTGCCGTACACCCGGATGTTCCCGTTGGCTTCGTCGCGCAGCGCGTAGTCGGCCGAGCCGCTGCCCACCCAGACGGCGGTGGCGAGCTGCGGCGTGAACCCGCACAGCCACGCGTGGGCGTTCTCCGAGGTGTTCCGGAGCTGCTGGGTGCCGGTCTTGAACGCCGCCGGGCGTCCGATGCGGTTCTTGGTGCTGCTCTCGTAGACCTGCTCGAGCACGTAGTTCAGGTCCCGTGCGACGTCCGGGGGGAACGCGCGGGTCGCCGGCGCGCCGCGCGTGGCGTGGTCCCACAGCACGGTCCTGCCGTCGGGCGCCAGCACCCGGTCGATGAAGTACGGCTCGCGGTGGACCCCGTTGGCGGCCAGCGTCGCGTAGCCGGAGGCCTGGTCGAGCACCGTGACCGCGTACTGCCCGATCCCGATGCCGGCGTTGATGCCGCCGGCGACCGCGGTGTCGATCGCCGCGCCGTCGAGCGTCCTGATCCCGACGGCCTTCGCCGTCGCGGCCACCGCGTCGACGCCGACCGCCTCGGTCAACGCCCAGTAGACGGTGTTCAGCGACTTGACGGTGGCGTCGGTGAGCGAGCACTGGGTGCCGCACGAGCTGTCGTCGCCGGAGTTGCGCAGCGGCGTGGACCGGCCGGGGAGCGTCTGTCCGGACAGGCCGTTCCAGCGGGAGTCGATGCCGTAGCCGTCCTCGATGCCCGCGGCCAGCACGTACGCCTTGAACGAGGAGCCCGCGGGGTGCGGTGCCTGCGCGGACGCCAGGTCGAGGTTGCCGTAGCCGCGCTCGCCGCCGTAGTACGCCAGCACTGCGCCGGTGGCCGGATCGATCGACACCATCGCGGTGGCCATCCGCGGGTCCTGGACGTTCCCGTTGACGTACTGCCGCGAGATGCGCGCCGCCGCCTGCTGCGCACTGCGGCGGATCGTGGTCTCGACGATCAGCCCACCGGTGTTGATCTTCTGCTCGGAGAAGCCGATCGCGAGCAGCTCCTGCTCGATCCGGCGTCCGAGGACGCCGGTCGAGCCGGCCCGCCAGGCCGTGGTGCTGGCCGGGCCGTCGCGCAGCACCGCCGAGGTCGGGTACGTCTGCTCGGCGCGCTGGGCCGCGGTGAGGAATCCGTTCGCCGCCATCCGGTCCAGCACGTAGGCCCAGCGGCCCCTGGCGCTCACCGGCTCGTGCTGCGGATCGAAGTTGGTCGGGTCCTTGATGACCGCGGCGAGCACCGCCGCCTCGGCGATGTCGAGACGGTCCACGGACGTGCCGAAGTACGCCTTGGCCGCCGACTGGACGCCCCAGGCGCCCCGGCCGAAGTAGATCGTGTTCAGGTACCCCTCGAGGATCTTGTGCTTGGTCGTGCTGCGGCTGAGCTTCTGGGCCAGGATGATCTCCTTGGCCTTCCGGGTGTAGCTGCGGCCCCGCGTCAGGTCCAGCGCGTTGCGGACGTACTGCTGGGTGATCGTGGAGCCGCCGCCGGCGTCGGGGTCTCCGGTCACCAGGCCCCAGATCGCCCGGCCGGTGCCGCGCAGCGACACGCCCCCGTTGCTCCAGAAGCCAGCGTCCTCGGCGGCGACGACCGCGTTCCGGACGTGCGGGGGCACGTCGTCGAGCGCCACCTCCACCCGGTTCTCGGTGGCGAACGTGGCGAACTGCGTGCCGTCGGAGTACCGCAGCTGGGTGGTCAGGCTCTGGGCCGGGAACTCCGGCAGGGCCGTGGAGGCGTAGACGATGCCGCCACCGGCGAGACCGAGCAGCAGGCAGAGCACGACGCCGAGCCCGATGCCGGTCAGGATCTTCTTCGGTCTGCGCCTCATTACTCGGATCATGCCGCGAAATCTATACATTTCCGGCATGTCGCTCGATCCGTCCGCCGCCGGAGGTCCTCGGCCCGGCCGTCCGCCGCCCGGCCGAGCGGGTGCGGAGCCGTCCGCGACGCTTCCGGTGAATCGCCCGATGACAGTGAGATTACGGTGTAATCTCGCGGCATCCGCCAGTCGTGGATCGGCTCCGCGGCTCCACCCGACGAGGAGGTGGCGGTTTGACCACGTACGTTACGTCGACGGTCCGGTTCCCGTACAAGCGGTCGTTAGGGCCGGTCATCGGGCACTTCATGACCGAGCTGACGCATCAGCGGCTGGTCGGGATCCGCTCGGGCGAGCGGGTGATCGTGCCACCGCTGGAGTGGGACCCGGACACCGCGCAGGCCCTGGCGCCGGACTTCGTCGAGGTCGGCCCCGCCGGAACGGTCCGGTCCTGGACCTGGGTCGCCCAGCCCTCGGCCCAGCACCCGCTCGACCGCCCGTTCGCGTTCGCGCTGATCGAGCTCGACGGCGCGTCGACCGCGCTGCTGCACGCCGTCGACGCCGGCGACATCGCCGCGATGGCGACCGGCATGCGGGTCGCGCCCCGCTGGCGGGCCGAGCGGGTCGGGCACCTCACCGATATCGAGGCGTTCGTCCCCGGCGAGCAGCCCGTCGCTCCGGCCGGGGACACCGGCCCCGCCGCGGAGCCGGTCACGATGATGAACTACGACGCGTCGATCACGTACACGACGCCGGTGCCCGCGACCCAGCAACTCGTCCTCCGCGCGGCCGCCGAGGGGCGGCTGACCGGCCTGCGGTGCCCGACGTGCGGCCGCGTCTACTCCGGCGCCTACACCGGGCTGCAGAACGCGTGCCCGGTCTGCGCGCTTCCGCTCGGCACCGAGCACGCGGTCGACCTACCGGAGACCGGCACGATCACCAACTACACGATCATCACGCCCGTCCAGTACCCCGGCCAGACCGAGACCGAGCCGTTCGCCCGCGTCCACGTCCTGCTCGACGACGTCGACAGCGTGATGGCCTACCAGCCCGTCGTCGACCTGCCGAACGCCGACGTCCGCCCCGGCGTCCGGGTACGGGCCGTGTGGACCACCGGCGAGGAGGGCCGCCAGGAGCTGGCCGGCTGGACCCCGACCGGCGAACCCGACCTCGACGACCCCTCGATCGTGAATCGGATCTTCTGATGACTCAGCCAGCCGCTCGCCAGCCGGTCGCGATCGTGGGGTGGGCACGTACCCCGATGCTGCGGCGTACCGACAAGACCGAGGCCCACCTGCTCTTCGACGTGGTCACCGGCGCGACCGAAGACGCCGGCATCACGCGCGCCGACGTCGACTTCTCCTGCGCCGGCTCCTGCGATTACGTGGCGGGGCAGGCGTTCTCGTTCGTGCAGAACATCGACGCGGTCGGCGCCTGGCCGCCCAAGCGCGACTCGCACGTGGAGATGGACGGGGCATGGGCCCTCTACGAGGCCTGGGTCCGCCTCCAGCTCGGCGACATCGACGTCGCGATCGCGATGGGCTCCGGCCGCTCCTCGACCGCGGATCCGGCGACGATCTACCCGATGGAGATGGACCCCTACTACCTCGCGCCGCTCGGGGCCGACGCGCTCACGTTCGCCGCGCTGCAGGCCCGGGTGCTCCTCGACGCCGGGCTGGTCACCGAGCGGCAGCTGGCGGAGGTGGCGGCGCGCACCCGCGGCGACGCCCGCACCAACCCCTACGCTCAGGTCTCCGGCGAGTACGACGTCGACGCGCTGCTCGAGGAGGAGTACGTCCGGGCCCCGCTGCGGCGCCACGACCTCGCGCCGATCACCGACGGGGCCGCCGCGGTCGTCATCGCCCGCGGCGACCGGGCCCGCGAGCTCACCGACCATCCGGTGTGGATCACCGGGTTCGCGCACTCGGCCGAGGCGCACCAGCCGGGGGTGCGCGACCTGCGCACCTCCGCCTCGGCGAGGCGGGCGGCGAAGGCGGCGGGCGCCGACACCGCGCCGATCGAGGTGGCGGAGCTGCAGACCGCGTTCACGCACGAGGAGCCGCTGCTCGCCGCCGCGCTCGGCCTCGGCCCCGAGGTCGCGCTCAACCCGTCGGGCGGCCCGCTCGCGGCCAACCCGGTGATGGCGACCGGCCTGATCCGCGTCATCGAAGCCGCGCAGCAGATCCGCGACCACGGCACGCAGCGTGCCCTGGCGCACGCCACCTCGGGCCCGTGCCTGCAGCAGAACCTCGTCGCCGTGTTGGAGGGAGACCGATGAGCGCCGGACCCTGCGCCATCGTCGGAATCGGCCAGACCGACCACAAGACCCGGCGGTGGGACGTCTCGCTCGGCGGCCTGGTCCGGGAGGCGGCCACCCGCGCGCTCGAGGACGCTCAGCTGACCTGGGCCGACATCGACGCGGTCGTGCTCGGCAAGGCGCCGGACCTGTTCGAAGGCGTGATGAAGCCCGAGCTGTACCTCACCGACGCGCTCGGTGCGGCGGGCAAGCCGATGTTCCGGGTGCACACCGCCGGCTCGGTCGGCGGCACCACCGGCATCGTCGCGTCGCACCTGGTCGAGGCCGGCATCCACCGGAACGTCCTGGCGGTCGCGTACCAGAAGCAGTCCGAGGGCAACGCCCAGTTCGCGCTCGGATCAGGCAAGGGTGCCTCGCTCGGTGCCGGTGGCGCGTTCGCCCCCTACATGCGCTCTTACATCCAGCAGACCGGTGCGCCCGCCGACATCGGCCCGATGGTCGCGGTGAAGGACCGGCTCAACGCGTTGAAGAACCCCTACGCGCACCTGCGGCTGGCCGACATCAGCATCGAGAAGGTCAAGGCCTCCCCGATGATGTGGGAGCCGGTCCGGTACCTGGAGTCCTGCCCGTCCTCCGACGGTGCGTGCGCCGTCGTCTTCACCGACGAGGAGGGCGGCCGGGCCGCGGCCTCCGACGGGCGCCCACCGGCGTGGGTGCTCGCCTCCGCGGTGCGCTCGGAGCCGGCGTCGTTCCCCGGACGCGACCCGGTGTGGTCGCAGGGCGCCGCCGACTGCGCCGCCGACGTCTACCGCGCCGCCGGTCTCACCCGGCCGCGGGAGCAGATCGACTGCGCCGAGCTGTACGTGCCGTTCAGCTGGTACGAGCCGATGTGGCTGGAGGCGCACGACCTGGCCGACCGCGGCGAGGGCTGGAAGATGGTCGAGCGCGGCGACACGGCGCTGGACGGGGCGTTCCCGGTGAACATGTCCGGTGGCGTGCTCTCCAGCAACCCGATCGGCGCGTCCGGCCTGCTGCGGTTCGCCGAGGCCGCGCTCCAGGTGCGCGGCATGGCCGGTGAGCACCAGGTGGACGGCGCGAAGGTCGCGCTGGCGCAGGCCTATGGGGCGTCGGCCCAGTACTTCAGCATGTGGGTGGTGGCCGGCTCGCTGGACGCGGTCGGTTGATCGCTACCGTCAGCGGTCATGGTGGGTAACCCGGCGTTCGACCTGAGCGCGGACGAGATCGTCCGCGCCGCGGTCGAGATCCTGCGCGAATCCGGCCTGGACGCGGTGAGCATGCGCACCGTCGCCACCCGGCTGGGGGTCTCGCCGGTGCCCCTCTACAGCCGGGTGGGCAACAAGGAGGCGCTGCTCGACGCGGTCGCCGACCAGGTGCTCGCCGACGCCGCCCCGGCGTACGCCGACGGCGAGAGCTGGCAGGACTACACGATGCGGTGGGCGTCCGTGCTGCGCGAGCGGGTCACGGCGATCCCGGACATCCGGCGGCTGCTGACCCTGCGCCGCTCGCCGTTCCTGCCGGCGGCGACGGCCCTCGTCCGGGTGCTGCGCGAGCAGGGCCGGTTCACCGGCCGGGCCGCCGTCGAGACGGTGCAGCTGGTCACCTGGGCGGCGATCGGCACGGCGATGGTCGAGCCCGACCCGGAGGGTGCGCGGCGCAGGCACCGCGGCCGCGTGGACTCGGCCGACTACTCCGCGGTGAGCAGCGAGCAGTCCGACCGGCTGTTCCTGCTGCACGTGAAGTACATCGTGGAGGGAGTCGAGCGCGACGCCGAGCGAACCGGCTGACGCATTAGGACGTCTACTCGTCCTAATAAGTGCTACGGTAGCGGCATGATCGATGCGCTGAGCGATCGGCCGGTCTACCGGCAGCTGGCCGACCTCTTACGGGCGAAGATCGTCGGCGGGGAGTACGGTCCGGGCGACGCGCTGCCGTCCGAGATCGCGTTGATGGAACGCCACGGCCTCGGCCGCAACACCGTGCGGCAGGCGGTCGCCCTGCTGCGCGAGGAGGGCCTGGTCGTCACCCGGCAGGCGCGCGGCACGTTCGTCCGCGACGCGTTACCGGTCCGGCGGCTCTCCTCCGACCGGTACCGCCGCGCCCCGCAGCGGCGTGGGAGCGGTGCCGGGGGCACCGCCGAGGCGATCCACCGGGAGGTGCCCGCGGACCCCGCGGTCGCCGAGCAGCTGCGCGTCGCGGCGGGCACGCCGCTGCTCGAGCGGCGAGCGCTCCTGCTCGAGCGCGGCCTGCCGCAGCAGCTCAGCGTCTCCTACGTGCCGCTGGAGCTGCTGGCCGGAACGCCGATGGCCGATCCGGCCCGCGGGCCGTGGCCCGGTGGCACGGTCGCGGCGCTGGCCGGCGCCGGCGTCCGCGTCACCGCCGTCCGTGAGGTGGTGCGGGCCCGGATGCCCCGGCCCGAGGAGACCCGCTCGCTCGCGGTCGCGGTGGGCACGCCGATGCTGGCGATCACCCGGACCATGTTCGCCGGTGAGCGGGTCGTCGAGGCCGCGGTCGAGATCGTCGTCCCCGGAGACCGCGGCGAGCTGGAGTACCACGTCGACGTGCGGTAGCCGGAGGGGAGAGCGCCTACCCGGGCGGGGCGGCGTCGGCGGTGATGACGGCCGGTAGCCGGTGCAGGCGCGCGAGGAGCAGGCGCAGTTGCGCGTCGGTCACCACCACGGTGCACGTGACGCGGCTCGGCGCGGTCGCCTCCGGAGCCGCGATCGAGAGCGCGGGCACGCGGTAGCCGCGGCTGCGCAGCAGCATCGCGACCCGCAGCGCGCCGTCGAGGCCACCGGCCACGAGAACGGTGACCGAGCGATCGGCCGGGACGAGGTCCGTCCGGGCCGGAACGGGGAGGACAGCGGAGGGCATCGTGGATCTCCTGAAGTGATGCGGAGGAAGATCCAGTCCAGGTGCTGGGAGCACACGGCGGCGGCGCGCCGGCGACCTGGCTCAGCCGGCGCGCTCGGTAATGATCCGGCCGCTCATGTGCCCAACATACCCGCGAACGCCGCGCCGCTGCTGGTCGAGCCCCACCCAGGCCGGCCCGCGAACTGGCTCTCGCGGGTGTTCCGCCCCTGACCGGGGCGGGCCCGGGTGCCCGCCCCGGGTCGGCCGCGTCAGCGCACCCGGCGCCAGGGGCCGGTGATCGCGAAGACGTAACCGGGCGACTGGATGTTGGCGAACAGCACCGACCCGTCGGCGCTGAACGTCGGACCGGTGAACTCGCTGTCGTTGAGCTCGTTGCGGGCCAGCGCGTACGAGGTCCCGCGCTCGGAGACACCGATCAGGTGCTGCACGCCCTCGCCGTCCTCGGCCAGGATGACGCCGCCGTAGGGCGAGACCGTGATGTTGTCCGGCCCGTCGAAGGCACCGTCGGCGGCCGGGTTCGGGTTCACGCCGAAGATCGTCTCGAGCGTGATCGTGCTCGTGCGCGGGTCGTAGAACCACACCTGACCGTCGTGCTCGGCCACGCTCCCGTCGCTCTTGCGGGCGTAGCTGGCGACGAAGTACGCGCCGTGGTGGCCCCACCAGGCGCCCTCGAGCTTGCGGCTACCGGTGACCTGGGCCGGGGTGAACTGCTTGCGCACCGAGGTGGTCTTCGCGAGCCGGTCGGGCACGTCGACCCACTTCACCGCGTACCGGGTACCGGGCGCGGTGGCCCGCGACAGGTCGGTGACGTGGGTCGCGCCGTCGAACGCGCTCAGGGCCTGGAGCTTGCCCGCGGTGTCACCGCCCGGGCCGGTGGCCAGCGCGCGCAGTGCGCCCTTGCCGCCGGAGAAGCCGCGCGGCGGCGTCCAGCGGTAGAAGAGGCCGTGCGGCTCGTTGGCGTCCTCGGTGAGGTAGACGACGTGCGTGTGCGGGTCCACGGCGACCGCTTCGTGCGCGTACCGGCCGAGGAACGTCAGCGCCACCGGGTTCTTGTTGGCGGCCCGGTCGAACGGGTCGACCTCGAAGACGTAGCCGTGGTCTTTCGTGTAGACGCCGCCCGCCTTCTGCTCGGTCTCCTCACAGGTCAGCCACGTGTTCCACGGCGTCTTCCCGCCCGCGCAGTTGTTGTGCGTGCCGGCCAGGCTGACGTACTCGCGGATCCGCTTGCCGTGGTGGTCGACGTCGATGGTGGTCGTGCCACCCTTGGCGCCCGGGTCGTAGGTCAGCCCCGCCAGCGCCGGTACGCCGTAGGCCTCGGTGCCGTCGTTCTCGTGGTTGTTCACCAGCGTCGAGCCGTGGCGGCCGGGGAAGGCGGCGGTGCCGTCGGCGTCGCTGGGCGTCGGCTGACCCGACTCCAGCTTCGTCTTCCCGGCCTCCGCGACGATCGTGTACCGGAAGCCCTTCGGCAGGGCGAGCAGGCCGGCCGGGTCGGCGACCAGCGGCCCGTACCCGGCCGCGCCGGTCGAGTCGACGGCGGCGGCCGTCGCCGCCGTACCCGCGATGGCCTCGATGCTTCCGGCGAAACTGATGCCCAGCGCACCTGCGGTGCCCAGGCGCAGGGCGGTGCGACGGGATACGGCGTCGGTCATGGGGGGAGCTCCTCGAGTGCGACGATGCCCGAATTCACACCCTTGAGGAGCGCTCGCGGCAGCGCCACCCAACACGCGGCGACGTCTCGGCGAACTGTCGACGGCGTCAGGCGCCGCAGACGTCGCGGGACGTCGCGGTGACCACGGGCGCCGCCCCCGACACCTCCGCGGACGACGTGCCGGTGGACGACGTGCCGGGACCGCCGCGGGCGGCGAGTCCGACGACCCCGAGCAGTGCGATCGAGCCGGCTGACAGGCGTGCGGCGGTCATGGCGCTTCCCCGTTCCCCGTGGGCCCCCGCCGGAGCTGCGGCGGGGAGGTCGGGGGTGGACGGTCATACGGTTGTGCGCCACGACCCGTCAGCTGGCGGACAGATCAGGCGTCGCGGAGCCGCGCCAGTGACCGGGTGAGCCACTCGGTCAGCAGCGCTCGCTCGGCGTCGGTGAGGCCGGGCAGATCCGGCAGCACGGCCCCGAACGTCACCGCGACCGTGCGTACGTCGGTGCCCGGGGTGGCCGGCGCTTCGGCGAGGATGCTCCGGCTCACCGCGTCGAACATCGCGTCGGCGAGACCGGCGTCGCGGCTCTGCGCCGGCGTGCCCAGCAGTGCGAGCACCGCGCCGGTGCCGGCGGCGTGGATCATCCCGACCGCCCGCTCCTCGTCGACGCGGAGCAGCCCCGCTGCGGCGAGCCGCCGCACCCGCGCCCGGAGGACGGCGATGCCCGCGGCCGTCGCGGGTGAGGAGGCCCCGCGCCCCGGAGCCGACAGCAGCGCATAGAGCTCCGGGTTCGCCAGCCCGAACTCGACGTGCGTCCGCCAGGCGGCCCGCAGATCGGCGACGGGGTCGGTGGCCAGCGGCTCCGACTTCGCCGCGACGTAGGTGGCCATCACGTCCTCGGCCACCGCGTCGAGCAAGCCGTCCTTGTCGCCGAAGAGGCGGTAGATCGTCGGCGCTTGCACGCCTGCCGCGTGCGCCACCGCGCGAGTCGTCACCGCGCGGGCCCCGTGCTCGCGGAGCAGCTGTGCGGCCGCGTCGACGATCCCCGCCCGGACGTCGTCCCGGGTCGTGTCCATGAATCAATGCTAACAGCGACTTGTTATCGGTGGAATCGCGGTGCTAGCGTCGCGTTGTTAGCGATGGAAACAGCAAGGGGTTAGCGATGATCATCGTCACCGGTGCCACCGGCCAGCTGGGCTCACGCATCGTCGAGCGGCTGCTGGAGCGCGTCCCGGCCGACACCGTGGGCGTCAGCGTCCGCGACGTCGCCAAGGCGGCGGGGCTCGCCGACCGCGGCGTGCGGGTCCGCGCCGGGGACTTCACCGACCCCGGCTCGCTGGAGCGGGCGTTCGAGGGGGCCGACCGGGTCCTGGTCGTCTCCGCCGCGATCCGGGAGAGCGACGCGGCGGTCGCGGCGAACCGCGCCGCCATCGACGCCGCCGTCGACGCGGGGGCGCGGCGCGTCCTCTACACCAGCCACCAGGGTTCGGCGGCGGACTCGCGGTTCGCGCCGATGGCCACCCACGCCGCCACCGAGGAGTACCTGGCCGCCCGCGGCGTGCCGTTCACCGCGCTGCGCCACGGCTTCTACGCCGCCACGCTCGGCTACTACCTCGGCGCCGCGCTCGAGACCGGCCGGCTCGTGCTGCCGGAGGACGGCCCGGTGTCGTGGACCGCACACGACGACCTCGCCGAGGTCGCCGCCGCGGCACTCGCCGGCACCAGCGGGCTCGACGGGCTCACGCCGCCGCTGACCGCCCCGGAGGCGGTCGACTTCGCGGCCGTGGCCGCCCTCGTCGGTGAGCTGACCGGCCGTCGGATCGCCCGCGTGGTCGTCGGCGACGAGGAGTGGAAGAGCGCGGCGGTGGAGGGGGGCATGCCGCCGGCGGCGGCGGACTTCAGCCTCGGGATGTTCCGGGCGGCGCGCCGGGGTGAGTTCGCGGCCACCGGCCCGACGCTCGAGGCCGTCCTCGGCCGCCCGGCGATCTCCGTCCGCTCCGCGCTGGCGCGGATGATCGATCGCTGACGCGGAGGACGGCCGCCCACGGCGGGAGGCCCCGGACGAGCCGGCCGGCGCGGCGAATCCCGGAGGATCACCGCGCCGGCCGGCGGTGGGAAGCGGTCAGCGCGGAGCCCGGTCGGCCTCGGGGTGGCGCGGCAGCGGTCGGTTGGGCACCAGGCCGTGGCGGGTCCAGCGGAACGTCCGGGCGACGCCCGCGGTCGGGCCGCGGCGCACCCACTGCCGCACGTCGACCGCGCCGCGGCGAGCCTCGATCGTGCGGACACTCCACTTACCGTTCGCCCGCCAGTCCGAGGACGTCACGTAGTCGAGCACGACCGGCCGGTAGCGCGTGGTGTGGCGGTAGGGCTTGTACTTCTTGAAGCTGTAGACGAAGTACCAGTGGTAGCCGTTGTCCCCCTGGCCCTTCTGGCACAGGAAGTCCACCAGCTGGTCCGGCCGGCCGTCCCGGTCGACGTCGGCGGTGTTGATCACGCGGACGTAGTAGGTGAACGGTCCGCGCCGGGCGATGCCGTAGTCGGACGCCTCCTGCGGCCGGAACGTGATCCGGCCGCCCGGGCAGCGGCCGCCGTCGGGCAGCCGGGCCGCGGTCCACGGCAGATCGATCGTCGCCCGCGTCCACGGGAACGACGTGGGCCTGCCGGAGGAGGTCAGGGGTGGTGGCGACGCCTTCTCCGTCGGCGCGGGCGGGTCGGTCGGCGCCGCCGCAGCGGGCGGCGCGGCGGCCACGACCGAGCCGAGCGCGAGGGTGAGGGCCGCGGCGGCGACGAACCGACGGCGAAGCGGTGTGCGGATCATGGAACATCCCCGTTCCCACCGGTGGATCCGGTGTCGGCGACGAGGGTGCGCACACCATGGACCGGGATCCCAGTTGTGGTCCGGTAGCGGACAGAGAGGCAACGCGAGGCCCGCCGAGCGCGTCACACCTGGGGCCCCCGAGCGGTACCGGGCAGTAACATCGACCCGCCCCGTCTCTCACCGTGGAGGAGCTCCTGTGCGTGCTGTTCAGATCACCAGCCTGGCCGGTCCGTCCGCGCTGGAGGTGGTCGACGTCGAAGAGCCGGCCGCGGGGGCGGACACGGTGGTCGTCGACGTCCACGTCGCCGGGGTGACGTTCCCCGAGGTCCTGCAGAGCCGCGGTGAGTACCAGCTGAAGCCGCCGCTGCCGTTCGTCCCCGGCTCGGAGGTGTCCGGGGTGGTCCGCTCCGCGCCGGAGGGGTCCGGCCTCGCGGCGGGGCAGCGCGTCGCCGCGTTCCCCGGCCTGGGCGGCTTCGCCGAGGTGGTGGCCGTGTCGCCGCAGATGGTGTTCCCGCTCCCGGACGGAGTGTCGTTCGAGGCCGGGGCGTCGCTGCCGATGAACTACCTGACCGTGCACTTCGGGCTGGTGCGCCGAGGGCAGCTCCGGCCCGGTGAGACGGTGCTCGTGCACGGTGCGGCCGGGGGCGTCGGCACCGCGGCGGTCCAGCTGGCGTCCGCGCTCGGCGCGCGGGTCGTCGCGGTGGTGTCGTCGGCCGGGAAGATCGAGACGGCGAAGGCCGCCGGCGCCGACGAGGTGGTGCTCGCCGACGGCTTCAAGGACGCGGTGAAGCAGCTGACCGGCGGACGCGGCGTCGACCTCGTCGTCGACCCGGTCGGCGGTGACCGCTTCACCGACTCGCTGCGCAGCCTCGCTCGCGAGGGCCGGCTGCTCGTGATCGGCTTCACCGGCGGTGAGATCCCGCAGGTGAAGGTGAACCGGCTGCTGCTGAACAACATCAGCGTGGTGGGGGTGGGGTGGGGCGCGTTCTGGACGGCCGAGCCCACCTACCTGCAGGAGCAGTGGGCCGACCTGCTGCCGCTGCTGGAGGCGGGCAAGCTCGACCCGGTGCTCGGCCGGTCGTTCCCGCTGGAGCGGGCGGCCGACGCGCTGCTCGAGCTCGACGAGCGCCGCGCGACCGGCAAGGTGCTGCTCACGGTGCGGTGACCGCGGTCCTCACCGCCGCCGCAGCAGCAGGCCCCGGTCGCCGGAGAGGATGCGGAGCGTCCGGTTCTCCAGCGTGTAGGTGAGCGTCGTGCCGCTGCCGAGCACGCCCGTCACGGCCGCGTGCAGGGCGTCGCCTCCGCTGGGGCACGGCCGCACCGAGCTCAGCCGGACGACGCCCAGCTCGATCGTGCCCGCGCCGACGCTCGCCGGTGCCTGCAGCCGCGCGCAGGGGGTGTCCCCGGTGACGTGGGTGCCGTCGAAGACGAGCGACGGCGCGTACCCCGGCTCGGTGCCCGTCTCGGTGCCGGAGTCGATCAGGCCGTAGACCGTCCACTCGACGCCGAGGATCGCCTCCGGCCGCACCGGGGGCGGCTCGGTGAGCCGGATCCGGGTCCTACCGTGCTCGAGGACGAGGTCGTTCTGCTCCCGGTGCCAGGACGGGTCGGCCCGGAAGAACGCGGCGAGCCACCGGTCCTGCTCGAGCAGAGCGTCCGTGCAGCCCTTGTCCGTGGTGCCGATCTCGCCGACGTCGAGCCGGGTGCGGCCGATCGCGACCGGGGCGGTGAGCCGGTTGCAGCCGGCCTCGACGCCGATCGTGCCGCGCGTACCCCCGGTGTCGTCCGGGCCGAAGCCCACCCGCAGCGCGGTACCGCGGACGAGTGGCCGGCGAGTGCCGTCCTCGGTCACCTCGACCGCCTCGTAGGTCCTCCCGGCGAGGAGCGCCCCCGGCGGCGCGGTGCTCTTCGCCGGGCCGACGGTCGAGGTCCCCCGATCGGTGCAGGCGGTCAGCGCGAGCACGGCCAGGACGGCGAGCGTGGTCCGGAGCATGCGCCTTCGACGCGGGGCCCGGCGGCCCGGTTCCCGACCCGAGGCAACGCTGCGGGGAACGTCCGGTGACGTGCACGCCGCCCACCCGCGGACGACGGGGCCCGCCGGCGGTCGGCGGGCCGCCTCGCCGCTAGAGGAAGCCGGTGTCCTCGCGCATCGGTGCGCCGGTGGTGACGTTCGCGACGCCGTGCGCGATCGTCGTCCGCTCGCCGTGGCGGTAGATGCCGGCGACGTACCCGGGGACCAGGGTGGACTCGCAGAAGTCGGTGATCTGGGTGCGGTGGTTCGTCATGCGCTCAGCGTCCGACCTTGCCCCTGGGGCAGGGTCAAGCCCGATCCCACCACCCGCCGAGGCGTCAGGTGAGCACCGGTGCGGTCGGCGTGAACCGGACCCGGAGCTCCTCGTAGCCGCTGACGAACATCGCCGGGCGCAGGGCGGGTTCGCCGGCGTCGGCCAGGTGCAGGTCGGGGAGCCGGTCGAGCAGCGCGGTGAACACCGCTTCCAGCTCGAGCCGCGCCAGCGAGCTGCCGAGGCAGAAGTGCGTCCCGATGCCGAACGCGAGGTGGTTGTTCGGGCTGCGGGCCGGATCGAACGTGAACGGGTCGTCGAACACGTCCTCGTCCCGGTTGGCGGACGGGTAGAGCAGGAGCACCTGCTGGCCGCGCCGCAGGTCCCGGCCGTGGAGCGTGAGGTCGCGCGTCACGGTGCGGGCCATGTTGCGGATCGGGCTGACCCAGCGGAGCATCTCCTCGATCGCCGACGGCAGGAGGCTGCGGTCCGCGCGGAGCCGTTCCCAGTGGTTCCGGTCGGCGAGCAGCCGGTAGAGCCCGCCGGAGATGACGTGCCGGGTGGTCTCGTCGCCGCCGATGAGCAGGAGCAGCGAGTCGTAGTAGAGCGCCTCGTCGTCCAGCCGCTCGCCGTCGACCTCGGCGCGGACGAGCACGCCGATCAGGTCGTCGCTCGGGGTCGCCCGCCGGTCGGCCAGGACGCCGGTGAAGTACGCGCGCGACTCGGCCAGCGCGGTGACCATCCGGCCGGTACGCACCGGGTCGGCCCGCTGGCCCTGCACCGCCATCATGTCGTCGGACCAGCGCAGCAGGTCGTCGTAGCGCTCGGGGCGGACGCCGAGCTGGTCGCCGATCACGATCAGCGGGAGCCGGGCCGCGACCGCGCCGACGAACTCGCACTCGCCGCGCTCGCAGACCAGGTCGAGCAGCGTGTGGGTGATCTCGTCGATCCGTGGGCGCAGGTCGGCGACGCGGCGGGGGGTGAAGCCCTTGCTGATCAGCCGCCGCCGCAGCGCGTGCTGCGGGTCGTCGGTGTCGATCATCATCGGCGTCGCCGGGGTCTCCGGCCGGATGCCGCCGGCGCTGGAGAACAGCTCCGGATGCAGCGACGCTTCGCGGACGTCGGCGTAGCGGGTGAGGCCCCAGACGCCGCCGTGCCGGTCCCAGTAGACCGGATCCTCGGCCCGGAGCCGGGTGAGCGCCGGGTGCGGGTCGGCGCCCCAGAAGTCGCCGCTGGTCAGCCGCGGACCGTCCATCGTGGCCATGGGCACGCCCCTCGGTGAGCGTCGTCGGACCGTGGGTGGTGTCGCTTGTGCTCGGTGAGCGTACCGGCGCGCCGTCCCCGGCACGCCCTGCTCGGCCAGGGCGGCGCTCGCCGCCTGCGTCCCGAACACGAGGCCGCATCGGGATCACGCAGCCGAAAATGGGGTTTCCCCCAGGATCTACATGTGTGAGTAATATGTCGCATATCCGCATGTTTAGACGAAATCAGAGGGCCCGTCGGGCCCACGGAGGAGAGCCATGCGTGGTCGAAGACTGATGACGACGAAGCGAATCGGGATCGCGGCACTCGGCGTGCTCGGGCTCCTGATGTCAACAATGGATCCGGTGACCGCCCAGGTCCGCGCGACCGATCCACCGCCGGGTCAGATGACGATGAACGTCGTGTCCGCGAACGGCAACGGGTGCCCGCGCGGGACGACGACCGTGGTCCCGAACGGCGACAAGACCGCGTTCACGGTCACCTACAGCAACTACACCGCCCAGAACGGCGGTGGGGTGGCGAGGTCGCTGGCCCGTGCGGCGTGCGTGCTCACGGTCGACGTCGGCGTTCCGCCGGGCTTCACGTTCGGCATCACGCGGACGACCTACCGCGGCTACGCCGACCTCCAGGCCGGAGCCACCGGGTCGCTCAGCACCCAGTACTGGTTCGTCGGCCAGCCGGTCACCGGCGAGATCCGGCGGCAGTACCGGGGCGTGCTGCAGGACAACTGGCAGGCCACCGACAGCGTACCGATCGCCTCGATCAGCTGGATGCCGTGCCGGCGGACCACGTACCCGCTCAACATCCAGTCGCAGCTGGTCGTCAACGCCGGCAGCACGCACCCCGGCACGACCAGCCTCATGACGATGGACGCCACCGACAGCGAAATCACCACGATCTTCAACATCACCTGGCGCGCCTGCTAGGTATTCCGCGCGCACCTCTGCCGGTCGTCCGGCGGGCGCGTCTCGCGCTCCCGCCGGGCGACCGGCTCCCCGCCATGGACCCGAACGGAGCGAATCGACATGCCCGAACAGTCACTCCGAGCCATCCGCGGCAGACCGCTGCTGCTCGCCGCGCTGGTGCTGACGGCCCCGCTGCTGACCGGCGCGCTCGCCACGCCGGTCACGGCTGCCGCGTCCGTGCGCCCCTCGGCCGTGGATCCACCGCCGGGGCGGTTCGTCGTCCAGTCGATCAACGGCACCGGCTGCCGGCCCGCCGACACGCAGGTCAGGCCGCGGGACACCAGCCGCGTCGACGTCGATTTCCGGGCGCTGCAAGCACGGCTGGGCGGCCGCGTACCGGCCACGGCCCGCCGGGCGCAGTGCGTGCTGACGTTGCGGGCCGCGGTCGGGCGCGGGTACTCCTTCGGCGTCGACACGATCGTGCTGCGCGGCCGGGCGTCGCTGCCGGAGGGCACGACGGCCACAGCGGCCGTGAGCAGCTGGTTCCTGGGGCGGCCGAACACCGGAACCGTCCAGCGGACGATCCCCGGCCCGTACGAGGCCACCTGGGACCTGCGCACCGTGACCCGCCCGGCGTCGATCAGGTGGTCACCGTGCGGCGCCGACTACCAGGTGAACCTGCGGACCGAGGTTCGCCTCCGCTCCACCGGCCTGCGGGCCGGCGACACCGCGCGGATGACGTTGGACCCCGGCACCAACGAGCCGTCCGCCTCCTACCACTTCGCCTGGAAGCGTTGCTAGCCCGTGAGCGACTCAGCAGACCAGCCGGCCCGGAGGGCGAACCCGCACTCCGGGCCGCGTCGGGTGTGCCTGACCACCGGCCAGGTTCCGGCCGGGCGGCCTCACGGCGTCACGTGCTCCTGGTACCGGCGGACGACGTCGGCCACCACGTCGTCGATCGGGGCGGCCCAGACGTCGGCGTTGAAGATCTCCACCTCCACGTCGCCCCGGTAGCCGGCGGCGGACACCGCGGCGCCGAGCGTCCGGAAGTCGATGTGGCCGTCGCCGGGCAGCCCGCGCGCGAGCAACGCGTCCGGCGGCAGCGGCGTGATCCAGTCGCAGACCTGGTAGGACGCGATCCGGCCGGCGGCCCGCGCGATCGCCGCGTCCAGCCGGGGGTCCCACCAGACGTGGAACGTGTCGACGACGACGCCGACCTGCTCCGCCGGGAAGCGGGCGGCGAGGTCGAGCGCCTGGTCGAGGGTGGAGAGCACGCCCCGGTCGGCGCAGTAGATCGGGTGCATCGGCTCCAGCGCCAGCCGGACTCCCGCCGCACCCGCGTACGGTGCGAGCACGGCGATCCCGTCGGCCACGCGCTCGCGGGCACCGGCCAGATCGCGGGAGCCCGGTGGCAGCCCGCCCACCACCAGCACCAGCGTGTCCGTGCCGAGTGCGGCGGCCTCGTCGATCGCCCGCCGGTTGTCGGCCAGCGCGGCCTCCCGGTCGTCGCCAGTGAGGAACCCGCCCCGGCAGAGCGAGGAGACCCGCAGCCCGGCGTCCCGGACGAGCTTCGCCCCGCGCTCGAGACCGGCATCGGCGAGCGGCTCGCGCCAGACCCCGATCGCCTCGATGCCCGCGCGGGCACACGCCTCCACCGCCTCGGGCAGCGTCGCCCGGTTGATCGTCTTCTGGTTCAGCGACAGGCTCATGCCCCGTACACCTCCAGCAGCCTCCGCATCCGGGCCGCGGCCAGGTCGGGGTCGGGCAGCAGCCCGGCCCGGTCGGCCAGGCGGAACGCCTCGACGAGGTGCGGCAGGCTGCGCGCCGTGCTCGCGCCGTTGACCATGGCGAACGCCGGCTGGTGGCCCGCCAGCCAGGCCAGGAACACGATCCCGGTCTTGTACGCGTACGTCGGCGCGGCGAACAGGTGCCTGGCCAGCGGCACGGTCGGTGCGAGCGCCGCGTCGTAGGCGTCGAGGTCACCGGCGTCGAGGGCGGCCAGCGCGGTCGCGGCGGCCGGGGCGATCGGGTCGAGGATGCCGAGCAGCGCGTGCGAGTACCCGGCGGCGTCCCCCCGGATCAGCGCCGGGTAGTTGAAGTCGTCGCCGGTGTAGAGCTTGACCCCGGCCGGCAACCGCCGCCGCAGCGAGATCTCGTGGTCGGCGTCGAGCAGCGACACCTTCACGCCGTCCACCGCGCCCGGGTGCTCCCCGATGATCGCCAGCAGCGTCTCGGTCGCGGCCTCGACGGAGTGCGAGCCCCAGTACCCGGCCAGGTGCGGGTCGAACATCTCGCCGAGCCAGTGCAGGATCGCCGGCTCGCGGAGCTGTTCGAGCAGCCCGGTGTAGACCGCGAAGTAGTCGTCGGGGCCGGACGCGACCGCCGCCAGCTGCCGGCTGGCCATCAGGATCACCCGCGCGCCGGTGCCCTCGACGAACGCGACCTGCTCCTCGTACGCGGCCGCCACGTCGGGCACCGCGGTGAGCGTTCCGGCGTGGTCGGTGCCCGCACCGCACGCGAGCGGCCCGGTCGCCTCCGCCGCCGACCGCGTGATCAGCTCCCGGGTCGCCGCCCAGTCCAGGCCGGCGTTGCGCTGCGCGGTGTCCATCGCGTCGGCGACGCCGAGGCCCCACGACCACAGGTGGCGGCGGAACGCGCAGGTCGCCTCCCAGTCGAGCACGGCCGGCGCCCCCGGCGTGTTGTCGGCGAACGGATCGGCGACCACGTGGACCGCCGCGAACACGGTCCGCGAGGCGAACGGCGCGGCCGGAACCGTCCAGCTGCCCGGCGTCCCCAGCACGTAGTTCTCCCCGCCGGGCAGGCGCACCGAGGGCATGTCAGCCACCCAGCACGGGCAGCTCGACGCGGCGGCCCTCGGCCGCCGAGCGCAGCCCGGCCTCGGCGAGGGCGACGCCGCGGGCGCCGGCCAGGAAGTCGTACGGGAACGGGGTGCCGGCGCAGACGTGCCGGAGGAACGCCTCCCACTGTGCCTTGAACCCGTTCTCCGGCGCACCGTTGTCGGGCACCTCCTGCCACTGGTCCCGGAAGCGCTCGGTGGTCGGCGCGTCCGGGTTCCAGGTGGGCATCGGGGTGGCCGCGCGGTGCTGGATCCGGCAGCGGTGCAGCCCCGCCACTGCGCTGCCCTCGACGCCGTCGACCTGGAACTCCACGAGCTCGTCGCGGTTGACCCTGGTGCACCAGGAGGAGTTGATCTGGGCGATCACACCGCCGGAGAGCTCGAAGATGCCGTAGGCGGCGTCGTCGGCGGTGGCCTCGTAGCGGACGCCGTGCTCGTCCCACCGCGACGGCACGTGGGTGGCGATCCGCGCGGTGACGGCCTCTACCCGCCCGAACAGCTGCTCGAGCACGTACGACCAGTGGCAGAACATGTCGAGCGTGATGCCGCCGCCGTCGGCGGCGCGGTAGTTCCAGCTCGGGCGCTGCGCGGGTTGCCAGTCGCCCTCGAAGACCCAGTACCCGAACTCGCCGCGCACCGAGAGCACCCGGCCGAAGAAGCCCCCGTCGAGCAGGCGGCGGAGCTTGAGCAGCCCGGGCAGGAACAGCTTGTCCTGGACGACGCCGTGCCGGACGCCCGCCTCGTCGGCCAGGTGCGCGAGGTCGAGCGCTCCGGAGAGCGTCTCGGCGAGCGGCTTCTCGGTGTAGACGTGCTTGCCGGCGGCGATCGCGGCCTTGATCGCCTCCTCCCGGGCGGTGGTGACCTGCGCGTCGAAGTAGACGTCGCAGTCGGCGAGCGCCTGGGAGAGGTTCGTCGTCCACCGGTCGAGGCCGTGGCGGGCGGCGAGGGCGCGTAACTTGCCCTCGTCGCGGCCGACGAGGATCGGGGCCGGCAGCACGCGCGAGCCGTCCGGCAGCAGCACGCCGCCCTCGTCGCGGATCGCCAGGATCGACCGCACCAGGTGCTGGCGGTACCCCATCCGACCCGTCACGCCGTTCATGGCGATGTCGAGCGTGCGCTGTTCCACGCTGCCTCCTCGCGTTGCTCACGGGCGCGGCCCGCGTCCACGGCACGGGCCACAGCACGGGGCCACAGTGGAGGCGGGCAACTGGAAAACGCTTTCCACCGTGGACCGGTCACTGCGCCGTGTCAACACCCGAAACCGGCGGGAAACGGGCCGTTGACAGTGGAGGAACGGCGCTCTATCGTCCGTCGGCAAGCGCTTTCCCGAGGTCGCCGGCCGCACGAACGGCGACCCGGCCCCGGCGCGCCTCCCCGCCATCGCGGGCCCTCCCGCGGGAAGGGATCAACCCCCATGCTTCGATCCGGATTCCGGTTACGCGCTGCGCTCGCGGCCCTCGCCGCGGGTGCCCTGATGGCCACCGCCGCCTGCGGTGGCGGCGGTGACACCAGCGACGATCCCGACGCCAAGGTGACGCTGCGCTTCTCCTGGTGGGGCAGCGCCGACCGGGCGAAGAGCACCCAGGAAGCGCTCGACCTCTTCACGAAGAAGAACCCGAACATCACGATCAAGACGTCGTACTCGGCGTTCAAGCCGTACTTCGAGAAGCTCGCCACCGAGACGGCGGGCGGCAACGCGCCGGACGTCTTCCAGATGGACCGGGCGTACCTGCGCGAGTACGCCGACCGCAACGTGCTGGCCGAGCTCGACGAAGGCGTCACCGACCAGGTCGCGGAGTCCGTGAAGCAGGCGGGCGTCGTCGACGACAAGCTCTACGCGGTACCGATGGGGCAGACCACGTTCGTCATGGTCTACGACCCGGAGGCCTACCGGAAGGCCGGCCTTCCGGCCCCGGCCAAGGGCTGGACCTGGCAGGACTTCCTCGCCAACGGCAAGAAGCTCACCCAGACCTCCGGCGGCAAGGTCAGCGGCGTCACCGACCTGGGCTGGCAGTGGGAAGCGTTCGAGTCGTGGCTGCTGCAGAGCGGCACGTCGCTCTACACCGAGGACGGCAAGATCGGTTTCGCCAAGGCCGACCTGAAGAAGTACCTGACGCTCATCGACACGCTGCGCAAGCAGAAGGCGTCGACGCCGGGCAAGGTCACGGCGACGATCGACGGCTCGATCGAGAACATGCCGATGGGCAAGCGCCTCTCGTCGACCGAGAACAGCTGGGACTCCACGGTCGCGTCCTACTACGAGGTGCTCGGCAAGCCGGTCGGCCTGGCGCCGTACCCGAGCGACACCGGCAAGCTCGGTGCCTACGCCAAGCCGTCGATGTTCCTGAGCATCTCCAAGCGGACGAAGGTCCGGGCCGCCTCCGACAAGCTCGTCGACTTCCTGATCAACGACCCGGAAGCCGCCGCGATCCTCGGTGTCGACCGCGGGCTGCCCCCCAACACCGCCAACCGCGACAAGGTCGGCGCGACGCTGACCGGCGCGCAGAAGGCGGTCTACGAGTACGAGAAGAGCATCGAGGCCGACCTGATCCCGGCGCCCACGGCTCCGCCGAAGGGCAACAGCGCGATCAAGGACTACTGGCAGCAGATGAACGAGGAGATCGCGTTCGGCAAGCTGACGGTCGACAAGGCGGTCGACGAGTTCTTCACCCGGGCCGCCCAAGAACTGGAAGCTTGATGGCGGTGCTCAGCCCCACCCGTTCCGCGCTGCCGTCCGGCAGCGCGGACCGGCCGGTGCGGCGCCGCGCCGCCGGCGGCGGGATCGCCTACCTGTTCCTCTCGCCGTGGATCGCCGGGGCGCTGCTCCTCACGATCGGGCCGATGGTCGCGTCGCTGTACCTCTCGTTCACCGACTACGACCTGTTCTCCGCGCCCGAGTGGGTCGGGCTGGAGAACTACCGGCGGATGTTCACCGAGGACGGGCGGTTCCTCACGTCGGTGGGGGTGACGGCGAAGTACGTGCTGCTCGCCGTGCCGCTCAAGCTCGGGCTGGCGCTCGGGGTGGCGCTGCTGCTCAACCGCCGGCGGGGCGGGCAGGGCCTGTACCGGTCGGCGTTCTACGCGCCGTCGCTGCTCGGGGCCTCGGTGAGCATCGCACTGGTGTGGCGGACCCTGTTCGGGGACGGGGCGCCGTTCGAGCGGCTCCTCGGCGCTCTCGGCTTCCAGACCGGTGGCTGGGTCGGTCAGCCGCAGTACGCGCTGTTCACGCTGATCTTCCTGGCCGCGTGGCAGTTCGGCGCGCCGATGGTGATCTTCCTGGCCGGGCTCAAGCAGATCCCGTCCGATCTGTACGACGCGGTCGCGGTGGACGGCGCCGGGCGGTGGCAGACGTTCCGGGCGATCACACTGCCGATGCTCTCGCCGGTCATCTTCTTCAACCTGGTGCTCGAGACCATCCACGCGTTCCAGGCGTTCACACCCGCCTACGTGGTGAGCAACGGGCGCGGCGGCCCGTCGGACGCGACGCTGTTCTACACGCTCTACCTCTACCAGCGCGGGTTCACCGACTTCCGGATGGGCTACGCGTCGGCGATGGCGTGGGTGCTGCTGATCGTCATCGCGGTGGTGACCGCGGTGATCTTCCGGTCGGCCCGGTTGTGGGTGTTCTACACCGACGACAAGGGGCAGTCATGACGGTTCTGTCCGTGCCCCGGGGCCGGCGGCTCGGCTGGCACCTCGTGTGCGTCGCGGTGCTGGCGGTGCTGCTCTACCCGATCGCGTGGCTGCTGGGCACGTCGCTCAAGCCGCCGGACGAGGTGACCTCGAGCCTGTCGCTGCTGCCGCGGGACTGGCAGTTCTCCAACTACACCGAGGCGCTGTCCGGCATCGGCGGCACGTCGTTCTGGCGGTTCCTGACCAACTCCGTCGTGGTCGCCGGGGGAGCGGTGCTGGGCAACGTGATCTCGTGCTCGCTCGCGGCGTTCGCGTTCGCGCGGCTGCGGTTCCGGCTCTCCGGCCCGCTGTTCGCGTTCATGATCGCGACGATCATGCTGCCGCACCACGTCGTGATCATCCCGCAGTACGCGATCTTCCAGTCGCTGGGGATGATCGACACGTTCTGGCCGCTGATCCTGCCGAAGTTCCTCGCCACCGACGCGTTCTTCGTGTTCCTGATCGTCCAGTTCATGCGGGGGATCCCGGCGGAGCTCGACGAGGCGGCGCGGATCGACGGGTGCGGGCCGGTGCGGACGTTCTGGCACGTGATGCTGCCGCTGATCCGGCCGGCGCTGATCACCACGACGATCTTCACGTTCATCTGGACCTGGAACGACTTCTTCAGCCAGCTGCTCTACCTCAACAGCCCGGAGAACTACACGCTGCCGCTGGCGCTGCGCCTGTTCATCGACCAGACCGGGTCCTCGCAGTACGGGCCGATGTTCGCGATGTCGGTGCTGACGCTGGTGCCGATCGGCCTGTTCTTCCTGGCCTTCCAGCGGTTCCTCGTCGAGGGCGTCAGCACGTCCGGGTTGAAGGGGTGAGGTCGCGTGTTCGGCGCTAGGTTCTCGTTGTTCGCCGACGTCCTGCTCGTCGGCGTGCTGACGTTCGTCGCGTCGCTACCGGTGGTGACCGCCTACGCGGCGCTCGTCGCGGCGTGCCGCGCGGTGTCCGCGGCGGCCGACGGCGGCCCGGTGAGCGTTCCGGAGTACGGCCGGACGTTCGTCGCGGTGCTGCGGTCGCACCCCGGGGTGCTCGGGTTCCCGCTCCTGCTGGCGCTCGACGTCGTCGCGCTGGCCGTCGGCGCGCCGGGCGGTCCGGCGCTGGCGGTCGGCCTGGTCGCGGTGGCGCTGGTCGGCCTGGTGGCGGCCGCGTCGTGGGCACCGGGACGGGCCTGGCCCGCGGTGCTGCGCCACTCCGTGCTGCACCTGGTGCGCCGCCCCGGCGACGCGGCGTTGCTGCTCGCGGCGATGGTCGTGGCCGGGGTGCTGGCGGTGGCCGTGCCGCTGATGATCGCGCTCGTGCCGGGAGTGCTCGCGCTGGCAGCGGTCGCCGTGAGCCGGCGCCGGAGCGGGGCGGGACGCGCGGGTACCGGCTCCGCGGAGCGGCGCGCCCCCGTCCCGGCCGGGACAGGGGCGGCCGGGGCACGGGCGGCCGAAGCAGGGGCGGCCGGGGCGCGGGCGGCCGCGTGAGCGCCGCGGCCACCGGCCCCACCGGCGCGGCGCGCGTCGTCCTGGCGGGGGCGCACGGGCACGGGCGGGTGCACCGGGAGAACCTCGCGCACCTGGCCGACCTCGGCGTCGCGTCCCTGGTGGGCGTGTGCGACCCGGTGCCGGTCGAGGGCGTTGCCTGGTCACCGGAGCTCGGCGCGCTGATCGAGGACCTGGAGCCGGACGTCGTACTGATCGCGACCCCGATCCACACGCACGTCGAGCTGGCGCTCACCGCGGTGCGGGCCGGCCGGGCGGTGCTGCTGGAGAAGCCACCGGCGCCGACGTTCAGCGAGTTCGCCCGGTTGCGAGCCGCCGTCGAGACCGCCGGGGTCGCGTGCCAGGTCGGCTTCCAGAGCCTCGGCTCGGCCGGAGTGGACGCGGTCCGCGAGATCGTGGCGTCCGGGCGGATCGGCGCGGTCCGGGGCGTCGGCGGGGCGGGCACCTGGATCCGCACCGTCGCGTACTACGACCGCGCACCGTGGGCCGGGCGGCGGCGGCTCGGCGACGTCCCGGTGGTGGACGGCGCGCTCACGAACCCGTTCGCGCACATGGTCGCCACCGCGCTGGCGCTGACCGGCTCGTCGGTCGCCGAGGTGACGCCCGAGCTGTTCCACGCCTACCCGATCGAGGCGGACGACACCGCCGCGATCCGGATCCGGACCGCGGCCGGGACGCCGATCACGCTGGCCGTCACGCTCTGCGCCGCGCAGCACCGCACCCCGTACCTGGTCGTGCACGGCTCCCGCGGCCGGGTGACACTGCACTACACCGAGGACGTCGTGACGGTGGTGACCGAGGACGGCACCGAGCGGCAGCAGCACGGCCGCGTCGACCTCCTCACCGACCTGGTCGCCCACCTCCGCGACCCCGGGCACCCGCTCCGGGTACCGCTGGCCGCCACCGCCGGCTTCATGCACGTGCTCGACGCCGTCCGGCGCGCACCCGAGCCGGCCACGATCCCCCCGGGATGGATCCGCGAGTCCGGGACGGGGCCCGAGAGCCGCCGGGAGGTCCTCGGCGTCGACGACGCGGTGCTCGCCGCCGCGCAGACCCTGCGGACGTTCCGCGAACAGGAGGTGCCATGGGCGGAGCCGACCGACCACTGACCGTCGACGGCCGGGAGGTCGCCCGCTTCGTCCACCGGCCCGAGCTGGAGCCGTTCGTCGCGCCCCGGCCCTACCTGCACCCGGTCCGGACGCTCGGCGGCACCCGGGTCACCGACGCCGCCCCGGTCGACCACCGGTGGCATCTCGGCTGCTCGGTCGGGATCCCGGACGTCGCGGGCACGAACATCTGGGGCGGCCGGACCTACCGCCGCGAGGACGGCTACCAGGACCGCGACGACCGGGGCCGGGTGCGCCACCGCGCCTTCCTCGTCGAGGAGCCGGCCCGCCTGGTGACGGCCTCGGACTGGATCGCCAGGGACGGCAGCACCGTGCTCACCGAGGAGCGCACCGTCCGCGCCGCCCCCGGCCCCGGCTGCTGGGTGCTCGACGTCGCGTTCACGCTGCGCCCGGCGGGCACCGCACCGGTGACGCTCGGCAGCCCCGGCACCCACGGCCGGGCCGACGCCGGGTACGGCGGGTTCTTCTGGCGCCTGCCGCCCTCCGCCGCGCCGGTCGACGTCCGCTCCCCGGCCGGTACCGGTGAGCCCGCGACGCACGGCCGGTCCGCGCCGTGGCTGGCCGTCACCGCCGACGCCGGCGCCCCCTCGTGCGGATATACCCTGGTCTTCCTGCCCGGGGACGCCGCCACCGCGGCCGACCCGTGGTTCGTCCGGGTGGCGGCCTACCCGGGCGTCGGCTCGGCGCTCGCGTACACCGACCCGGTGCACCTGGCGCCCGGTGACGCGCTCACCCGGCGGGTGCGCGTCCTGGTGGCCGACGGGCGGCGCGACGCGGCGGACGTCGAGGCGCTGGTCACCTCGTCCGCCCGGGCATCGAGGTGAGGGCGGAGCCGGGGCGGGGAGGAACGTCGTGACCAGTCAGCCGGATCTGCCGGCGCAGGTGGCGCCGCCGGCGCACTCGGCGGTGACGCTGTCGGAGGTGGCGCAGCGCGCCGGGGTCTCGGTGGCCACCGCGTCCCGGGTGCTCAACGGCAGTGAGCGGTCGGTCGGCGCGGACCTGCGCCACCGGGTGCTCGCCGCCGCCGCCGAGCTCGACTACGTCCCGAACCTGCACGCGCAGGCCGTCGCGCGCGGGTCGAGCAGCCTCGTCGGCCTGGTCGTGCACGACATCGCCGACCCCTACTTCTCCTCGATCGCGGCCGGGGTGACGGCCGCCGCCGACGAGCGGGGCCTGATCGTCTCGCTCGGCTCCACGCTGGCCAGCGCGGAGCGGGAGCTCGACCACGTCGCGCTGCTGCGTGCACAGCGGGCCCGGGCGCTGATCCTCGCGGGCAGCCGCACCACCAACGCCGCGCAGACCCGGCGGCTGGCCAGGGAGGTGCAGGCGTTCCGGTCGGCGGGCGGGCGGGTGGCGTGCATCAGCCAGCCGCTGCTGGGCACCGACACCGTCGAGCCGGAGAACGCCGCGGGCGCGCGGGCACTGGCGGCCGCGCTCGCGGAGCTGGGGCACCGGCGGTTCGCGGTGCTCGCCGGGCCGGAGCCGCTGCTCACCGCCCGCGACCGGCTGGCTGGCTTCACCGCCGGGGTCACCGCGGCCGGTGGGGAGGTGCGCCGCGTCCTGACCGGACCGTTCACCCGGGACGGCGGGTACCGGGCGGTCGAGCAGCTGCTCGCGTCGCCGCTCGACGTCACGTGCGTGTTCGCGGTGAACGACGTGATGGCGGTCGGCGCGATGGCGGCGCTGCGCGAGCACGGCGTCTCGGTGCCGCACGAGCTGTCGGTCGCCGGCTTCGACGACATCCCCACCCTGCGCGACGTCGCCCCGTCGCTGACGACCGTGCGGCTGCCGCTGGACGAGCTGGGCAGCAAGGCGGCGGAGCTGGCGCTCGCGGCCGAGCTGCCACCGGCGCCCCGGATCGTCACCGTGCCGGGTGAGGTGGTCCTCCGGGAGAGCACCCGCCGGCTGTGACGGCCGATCTCCGGTGCTCCCGGCGTCACCGCCGGCGGTAGGCGTCGCGGGGGAGGTCGTAGGCGAGGGCCGCCGCGGTGTCGGCGGCCTCCTCCTCGTCGAGGCGGTGCTCGGCCACCAGCCGCGCGAGGTACCCCGCGTCGATCCTCCTGGACAGGTCGTGCCGGGCGGGGATCGAGGCGAACGCCCGGGTGTCGTCGACGAAGCCCGACGTGTTGAAGAAGCCCGCCGTCTCGGTCGCCGCCTCCCGGAACCGGCGCATGCCGTCTGGGGAGTCGAGGAACCACCACGGCGCGCCGAGCCGCACGGAGGGGTACGCCCCGGCCAGCGGCGCCAGCTCCCGCGAGTACACGGTCTCGTCCACGGTGAACAGGATCAGCCGGAACGCCGGGTCGTGCCCGAAGGCCTGCAGCACCGGCCGCAGCGCGCGGGTGAACTCGGCGGCGACCGGGATGTCGAAGCCCCGGTCGGGTCCGTGCGCGGCGGCGATCCGGTCGGAGTGGTCGCGCAGGACGCCGGGGTGCAGCTGCATCACCAGGCCGTCCGCGCACGACATCCGGGCCATCTGGAAGAGCATGTGCGCGGCGAACGCCCGGGACTGCGCGGGCGTCACGTCCCCGGCGCGCCCGGCGGCGAAGAGCCGGGCGGCCTCCTCCTCCGGCAGCGGAGCCGTCTCGGCGGTGTCGTGCCCGTGGTCGGTGGCGAGCGCACCGGCGTCGGCGAACGCCAGCCGCCGGCGGCGCAGCGCCTCCAGGTACCCGGCGTAGGTGGACGTGTCGACGCCGGCGAGGCGGCCGAGCCGGTCGACGTCGGCCGCCCAGCCGGCCCGGGCGGGGTGCACCACCGCGTCCGGCCGGAACGTCGGGACGATGCGGTCGCGGTACCCGGCGGCGGCCAGCGTCGCGTGCGCCGCCAGGTCGGACGTGGCCGGATCGGTGGTCGCGAGCAGCTCGATGCCGAACCGGTCGAGCAGGGCCAGGGGGCGGAACTCCGGCCGCTCCAGCGCCGCGGCGATCCGGTCGTAGATCCGGTCGGCGCTGGTGGCGTCCGGGGTCTCGGTGACCCCGAACACCTCGGCGAGCTCGTGCTCGAGCCAGTACCGCGACGGCGTGCCGCGGTAGAGGTGCCAGTGGGCGCAGAACAGCCGCCAGATCGCCCGCGGGTCGGTCTCGGTCGGCGCGTCGCCGCCCGGCACACCGATCCGGGCCGGTGCGACGCCCTGGGACATCAGCATCCGGGTGACGTAGTGGTCCGGGACGACGAGCAGCTGCGCCGGGTCGGGGAAGGGTGCGTCGGCGGCGAGCACGGCGGCGTCCACGTGCCCGTGCATGCACACCAGCGGCAGACCGGCGGTGCGGGCGTAGAGGCGGCGCGCGATCGCCCGGACGCCCGGCTCCGCCGGTAGCGCGCGATCGGGGTGCAGCTCGAGCCGTCCCATCAGGAGCCACCTTTCGCCGGGGAGTACTGCGGGAACGATTGCACGAGCATTGCCAGGCGACAAGCCCCTCGGATCGGGCTATCCTGCAATCGATTGCAGGGATCGGGGAGGGCGCATGGCGGTCACGCTGGCGGACGTCGCGCGAGCGGCCGAGGTGTCCACGTCGACGGTGTCCCGCGCCCTCACCCGGCCCGACCGGGTCGACGAGCGCACCCGCACCCGCGTCCTGGACACGGTCCGGGTCCTCGGCTACCGGCCCAACCGGGCCGCCCGCAGCCTGATCACCGGCCGCACCGGCAGCATCGGCGTCGTCGTGCCCGACCTCACCAACCCGTTCTTCCCCGACGTCGTCGCCGGGATCCAGGGCCGGGCCCACGAACGCGCGCTCACCACGCTGCTCGCCGACAGCGGCGAGGACCCCGACGCCGAGCGCGACCTGCTCGCCACGCTGGCCCCCCAGGTCGACGGTCTGATCCTCTGTGGATCGCGGCTGCCCGGCGCGGAGCTGGCGGCGGCGGCCGGGCGCAGTCGGATCGTCCTGGTCAACCGGGCGCAGCCGGGGCTCGCCGCCGTCACCGTGGACAACGGCGGCGGCGCCCGGCAGGCCGTCGAGCACCTCCGCGCGCTCGGCCACCGCCGGATCGGGCTGATCCCGGGGCCGCCCACCAGCCACTCCGCGCGGCAGCGGAGCGAGGGCGCCCGGCGGGCCGCGGCGGACTGCGGTGCCGAGCTCGTCGAGCTGGCGCCGGCCCCGCCGACGTTCGACGGCGGCGAGGACGCGGCCGACGCGGTCCTGCGGACCGGCGTCTCCGGAGTGCTGACGTACAACGACGCGGTGGCGATCGGCCTGATGCACCGCCTGCGCGGGTACGGCGTCGAGATCCCGGCCGAGCTGAGCGTCGTCGGGTTCGACGACGTCCAGGTCGCCCGGATGGCCTGCCCGCCGCTGACCACGCTGCGCTTCCCGCGGCGCGACGCGGGGCGGCTCGCGGTCGAGCGTCTCCTGCACCTGATCGACGGGGAACCCGCCGAGGATCCCGATCCGCTCCCCACCCAGCTCGTCGTCCGCGGCTCGACCAGCCGCCACCGCTGACGGAGGCCGACGATGACCGCTCGCCTGCTGCGCCTGTCCCACCACGACGACGTCGCGATCGCCCTGGACCCGCTGCCGGCTGGCACCACCGCCGACGGGGTGGTCGCCCGCGACGACGTCCCCCGTGGACACAAGATCGCGCTGCGCGACCTGCCCGCCGGCGCGTCCGTGCACAAGTACGGCCACGTGATCGGCGTCGCCACCCGGGCCGTCCGCGCCGGTGACCACGTGCACGTCCACAACGTCGGCATGCCGCCGCACGGCTCGGGGGCCACCGCGGCGACGCCGGCTCAGCCGCCGCCGCTACCACCCGACCTGCCGCGCACGTTCGACGGTGTCGTCCGGCCGGACGGGCGGGTGGCGACCCGCAACTACGTCGCGGTCCTCACCACGGTGAACTGCTCGGCGACCGTCGCGAAGCTGATCGTGCGCCGCACCGAGGACGCGGTCGCCGCCATGCACCCGGAGGGCGTCGACGGGGTCGTCGCGCTCACCCACGGCAGCGGGTGCGGCATGGCCGGGAGCGGCCCCGGCTGGGACATCCTCCGCCGTACGCTCACCGGCTACGCGCGCCACCCGAACGTCGGCGGCGTGGTGCTCGTCGGGCTCGGCTGCGAGGTGAACGCGCTCGCGAGCCTCGTCGAGGAGATCGACGTACCGGTGTCGGCGTTCACGATCCAGGACGCCGGCGGCACCGCGGCCGCGGTGAACCGGGGCGTCGAGCTGGTGCACGAGATGGCCGGGAGCCTGCGCGGTGGTGCCCGGGTGCCGGTCGGCGTCGAGCGTCTCGTGCTCGGCCTGCAGTGCGGTGGCTCCGACGCGTGGTCGGCGCTGACCGCGAACCCGGCGCTCGGCGTCGCCAGCGACCACCTCGTCGCGCTCGGCGGCACCAGCCTGCTCGGCGAGACGCCGGAGATCTACGGCGCCGAGCAGATGCTGGCCGCCCGCGCGGTCGACGACGGCGTCCGGCGCCGGCTGCTCGAGCGGATCGCCTGGTGGGAGCGGTACACCGCGAGCCAGGGGACGACCCTGGACGGCAACCCGTCGCCGGGCAACAAGGACGGCGGCATCACCACGATCCTGGAGAAGTCGCTCGGCGCGGTCGCCAAAGGCGGGCACAGCCCGCTGGCCGAGGTCGTCGACTACGCGGCCGCCCCCACCCGCCGGGGGCTGGTGTTCATGGACACCCCCGGCTACGACCCGGTCTCGGCCACCGGCATGGTGGCCGGGGGAGCGCACCTGATCGCGTTCACCACCGGCCGCGGCTCGGCGTTCGGCTCCCGCCCGGTGCCCACCGTCAAGCTGGCCACGAACTCCGAGCTCGCCAGGCGGATGAGCGGGGACATCGATCTGGACTGCTCGGGCGTCGTGGAGACCGGGCGGCCGCTGGCCGAGGTCGGCGCGGAGGTCTACCGCCACCTGATCGCGGTCGCGTCGGGGCGGCGCTCGGTCAGTGAGGAGCTCGGCGTCGGCGGCGAGGAGCTGGTGCCCTGGCAGGTCGGTGCGGTGCTGTGACGCGGCTGAACCGGGCCGTGCTGCCGCGCCTGGCCACCCACGACCGGCTGACGGTACCGGCCGCGCACACCGCGGCCGGCACGGTGGGCATCGTCCACCTCGGCCTGGGCGCGTTCGCCCGCGCGCACCAGGCCGTGTTCACCGAGGACGCGATGCTCGCCGACGGTGCGCTGCACTGGGGGATCTGCGGGGTCACCCAGCGCTCGCCCGGCGTGCGCGACCAGCTGGTACCGCAGGACGGCGTCTACGGCGTGCTGACCCGCGACCGCGGCCGGCCGCCGGCGCTGCGGCTGACCGGTGCCGTCCGGACCGTGCTCGACGGCGGGTCGCAGACCGCGGCGGTGCTCGACCACCTCGCCGATCCCCGGATCAGGGTCGTGACGCTGACCGTCACCGAGAAGGGCTACCGGCGGGCCACGGACGGCGGCCTCGACCTCACCGACGCCGACGTCCGCGCCGACCTGGCCGGCCGGCCACCGGTCACGGTGATCGGCCGCCTGGCCCGCGGCCTGCAGCGCCGGGCGGTGGCCGACGCCGGGCCGCTCACGGTCGTGTGCTGCGACAACCTTCCGGCCAACGGCGACGCGGTGCAGCGGCTGGTGCGCGATTTCTGCGCCGCGCTGCCCGGCCCCGAGGGCGACGCGGTGGCCCGGTGGACCGCCGGGCACGTCACGTTCCCCAACTCGATGGTCGACCGCATCGTGCCGGCCACGACCGAGGACGACCGGGCCGACGCGGAGCGGATCACCGGCGTCCGCGACGACGGGCTCGTCGTCGCCGAGCCGTTCTCCCAGTGGGTGATCGAGGACCGGTTCGCCGCCGCGCGCCCGGCCTGGGAGCGCGCCGGTGTGCAGCTCACCGACGACGTCCGGCCGTTCGAGGTGATGAAGCTGCGGCTGCTCAACGGCTCCCACTCGACGCTGGCCTACCTGGGCGCCCTCTGTGGGCACCGGACGATCGCCGAGGCCGTCGCCGACCCGGCGCTGCACGCGGTGGCCGAGGGCCTGATCCGGCACGACTTCCTCCCGACCGTGCCGCCGCCGGAGGGCATCGACCTGGTCGCGTACGGCGACCGGGTGCTCGCCCGCTACGCCAACGCCGACCTGCGCCACACCTGTGTGCAGGTCGCGATGGACGGCACGCAGAAGCTGCCGCAGCGGCTGGTCTCCGGCGTCCGCGAGGCGCTCGCGGCCGGGCGGCACCCCCGGTTCGCGACGCTGGGGATCGCCGCGTGGATGGCCTACGTGGCGCGCGGTGAGGATTTCCGGGGGCGGGCGCTGCCGCTCGACGACCCGCTCGCCGACGTGCTGGCGACCGTCCGCGGGCGCACGGATCCCGGTGCGGTGGTGGACACGCTACTGGGCGTGGAGCCGGTGTTCGGCTCCGGTCTGCCGGACCACAGCGGCTGGCGGCGCGAACTCACGGTGGACGTCCGGTCACTCCTGGCAGCGGCCGTTCCGTGCTGACGGAGACCCGGCGGGGCACTGAGCAGGGGATCCGGCGCGGCTGTTAGCTTAGGCTTCCCTGATCTCCAGCAACGCGGAGTTACCCCCATGCGCTTAACCCGGTTCCTCGCCGGAGCCGTCGCCGTCGCGATGAGCGTCGCTCTGGCGGCCTGCGGCGGCTCGGACGACGAGGCGGCGTCCACCGACGCCTCCGCCAGCACCGGCGCCTCGTTCCCGATCACGATCACGCACGCGCTCGGTACGACCACGATCGAGAAGAAGCCGACTCGCGTCGCGACCGTCAACTGGGCGAACGAGGAAGTCCCGCTCGCCCTCGGGATCGTTCCGGTCGGGTTCGCGAAGGCCAACTTCGGCGACGACGACAGCGACGGGCTGCTGCCCTGGACCAAGAAGAAGCTCGACGAGCTCGGCGGGGACACCGAGCCGGTGCTCTTCGACGAGACCGACGGCATCGACTTCGAGGCCGTCGCGGACACCGAGCCGGACGTCATCCTCGCCGCGTACTCGGGCCTGACCAAGCAGGACTACGAGACGCTGAGCAAGATCGCGCCGACCGTCGCCTACCCCGAGTCGCCGTGGGCCACCGCCTGGCGCGACACGATCAAGCTGGAGAGCCGGGCGCTCGGCCTCGCCGACCAGGGCGACACGCTCATCGCCGACATCGAGAAGCAGGTCAAGGCCGAGGTCGCCAAGCACCCGAACATCGCGGGCAAGTCGGCGATGTTCATCACGCACATCGACCCGGCCGACCTGAGCAAGATCACGTTCTACACCGCGCACGACACCCGCGTGCAGTTCTTCGCCGACCTGGGCCTGACCGACGCGCCGGCCGTCGAGAAGGCCTCGAAGGCCTCCGGTGAGTTCTCCGGCACGCTGAGCGCGGAGCAGATCCAGCAGCTCAACGACGTCGACATCATGGTGTCCTACGGGGACGCGGACAACAAGCTGCTCGGCCAGCTGCAGGCCGACCCGCTGCTCGGCAAGATCCCGGCGATCAAGCGCGGCTCGGTCGTGTTCTTCCCCGGCAGCGGACCGCTGGCCACCGCCGCCAACCCGACGCCGCTGTCGATCTCCTACGTCACCAAGGACTACGTCGAGCTGCTCGCAGCCGCCGCGGACAAGGTGAAATGACGTCGGTCACCACCGACGCCGAAACGCCGGACGCCGCCTTCGTGCGGCGTCCGGCACCGGTCCGGACGTTCTGGATCGTGCTCGCGGTCGCCGCGCTCGCGGCGGCCGTGTTCGCGTCGGTCGCGATCGGCTCCCGGCACGTCGGGCTGACCGACATCTGGCGCGCGCTCCTCGGGCACGAGGACACGCTGAACGAGGCCGCGGTCACCAAGCGGATCCCGCGGACGATCCTCGCCGTGGTGGTCGGAGCGGCGCTGGCGATGGCGGGCGCCGTCATGCAGGGCGTGACCCGCAACCCGCTGGCCGACCCCGGCATCCTCGGCGTCAACATGGGCGCCGCCCTCGCGATCGTCGTCGGCATCACGATGTTCGGCCTGTCGTCGGTGACCAGCTACGTCTGGGTCGCGCTCGTCGGCGCCGGCCTGTCGGCGGTGTTCGTCTACACGGTCGGATCGCTGGGCCGCGGCGGCGCCACACCGCTCAAGCTCGCGCTCGCCGGCACCGCCACGACCGTCGCCTTCGTCTCGCTGATCCGGGCGTTCATCCTGCCCCGCGGCGACGTCTCCGGAGTGTTCCTCTCCTGGGAGATCGGCGGCGTCGGCGGCGCCTCGTTCGGGAGCCTGCGCCAGGTCGCGCCGTTCCTGATCGTCGGCTTCGTGGTCGCGCTCGCCGTCGCCAGGCCCCTGAACTCGCTCGCGCTCGGCGACGAGCTCGCGACCGGCCTGGGCGAGCGGGTCGCGGTGACGCGGGCGTTCGCCGCGATCGGCGCCGTGCTGCTCTGCGCCGGATCGGTCGCCGCGGCCGGGCCGATCATCTTCGTGGGGCTCGTCGCCCCGCACGTCTGCCGGCTCGTCGTCGGGCTCGACCACCGGTGGCTGCTGCCCTTCTCCGCCGTGCTCGGTGCCGTGCTGCTCACGGTCGCCGACGTCCTCGGCCGCGTCGTGGCGCGCCCGGACGAGATCGACGTCGGCATCCTGGCCGCGCTGGTCGGTGCTCCGTTCTTCATCTACATCGTCCGCAAGCAGAAGGTGCGGGAGCTGTGAGCGCGCTCGACACGGTCACCGCCGTCGTCCGTGGCCGGCACCGGCGGGCCCTGCGCCGCCGCGCGATGCTCGGCCTGCTCGCGGTCCTGATCGTCGCCGGGTTCCTGGTGACGCTGACCTCCGGCCGCACCTACTACCCGCTCTCCGACGTCCTCGACGTCGTCCTGGGCGAGACCGTGCCGGGGGCGTCGTTCACGGTGGGCGAGCTGCGGCTGCCCCGCGCGGTGCTCGCGGTGCTCTCCGGGTTCTGCTTCGGGCTCGGCGGCGTCACGTTCCAGACCATGCTGCGCAACGCGCTGGCCAGCCCCGACATCATCGGCATCACCTACGGTGCCAGCGCGGCCGCGGTGTTCGCGATCGTGACGCTCGACCTGTCCGAGACCGGTGTCTCCGCGTTCGCGATCGTCGCCGCGCTGGCGGTGGCCCTGCTGATCTACCTGCTGTCGTTCCGGGACGGCGTGGTCGGCACCCGGCTGATCCTGATCGGCATCGGCATCGCCGCGATGCTCAACAGCGTCGTGTCCTACCTGCTCTCCCAGGCCGGGCAGTGGGACCTCCAGGAGGCGACCCGCTGGCTGGCCGGCAGCCTGAACAACGCGACCTGGGAGCAGGTCGTCCCGGTCGCGGCCGCGGCGGTCGTGCTCACCCCGGTGCTGCTCGCCCAGGCGCGCAACCTCACGATGCTGGAGCTGGGCGACGACACGGCGGCCGCGCTCGGCATCCGGCTCGAGCGCACCCGGCTGATCGTCATCGTCGGCGCGGTGGGGCTGATCGCGTTCGCGACGGCGGCCACCGGTCCGATCGCGTTCGTCGCGTTCCTCGCCGGGCCGATCGCTGCCCGGCTGTTCGGCGCCGGCGGCATCCTGCTGCTCCCGGCGGCCCTGGTCGGCGCGCTGCTCGTGCTCGTCGCCGACTTCGTCGGCCAGTTCGCGTTCGGGACGCGCTACCCGGTCGGTGTGATCACCGGCGTGCTCGGCGCTCCCTACCTCATCTACCTGATCGTCCGGTCGAACCGGTCGGGAGGCTCACTGTGACCACGGACCATTCGCTGACGGTCGAGAACCTCGTCCTGGGCTACAAGGACCGCGACGTCATCGAGTCGCTCGACCTGGTCGTCCCGCCGGGCAAGATCACCGCGATCGTCGGCCCAAACGCGTGCGGCAAGTCGACGCTCCTGCGATCGATGACCCGCCTGCTGGCTCCGCGCGCCGGTCACGTCCTGCTCGACGGCGAGGAAGTGCACCGGATCCCGCCCAAGGAGCTGGCGCGGACGCTCGGCCTGCTGCCGCAGTCGCCGATCGCGCCGGAGGGCATCACGGTCGCGGACCTGGTGAGCCGCGGACGCCATCCGCACCAGCGGGTCCTCGCGCGGTGGTCGCGCGAGGACGACCGGGCGGTCGCGGCGGCGTTGGACGCCACGCACACCGCGGAGCTGGCCGACCGCTCGGTGGACGAGCTGTCGGGCGGGCAGCGTCAGCGGGTCTGGATCGCGATGGCGCTGGCGCAGCAGACCGATCTGCTCCTGCTCGACGAGCCGACGACGTTCCTCGACGTCAGCCACCAGGTCGAGGTGCTCGACCTGCTGACCGACCTCAACCACGCACGCGGAACGACGATCGTGATGGTGCTGCACGACCTCAACATGGCCGCGCGGTACGCCGATCACCTGATCGCGCTGGCGGCCGGGCGGCTGCACGCCGCGGGCGAGCCGGCGGAGGTGCTCACCGAGGAGTGCGTGCGCGCGGTGTTCGGCCTGGAGAGCCGGGTGATCCTCGACCCGACGTCGGGCAAGCCGCTGATGCTGCCGCTCGGCCGTTACCACGTGAGCGCACCGGCCGACTCCTGAGGCGGCCGGGGTCGGCAGAAACGCCCCTATGTACAACCGTACGCATGGTGTGTACGGTTGTACACATGACGACGGACCCCGACGGTCGATCGATGCGGCAGCGGATGCTCGCCGGTGACCCGTACCTCGCCGACGACCCGGAGCTCGCCGAGGCGAGCCTGCGCGCGCTCGACCTGGTCGACGCGTACAACGCGACCTCGGCCCGGCGCCCGGAGGAGCGGCGGCGGCTGCTCACCGAGCTGCTCGGCGCGGTGGGGGAGGGCACCGAGATCCGGCCGCCGCTGCGGGTGGACTACGGGAGCCACCTGCGGATCGGTGCCCGCACGTTCGCGAACTTCGGCCTGGTCGCGCTCGACGTCGCGCCGATCGTCATCGGCGACGACGTCCAGATCGGCCCGAACGTCGCGCTGCTGACGCCGACGCACCCGGTCGAGGCGGAGCCGCGGCGGGCGAAGTGGGAGGCGGCGAAGCCGATCACGATCGGTGACAACGTCTGGCTCGGCGGCGGGGTCGTCGTGCTGCCCGGCGTCACGATCGGCGAGAACACCGTGGTGGGGGCCGGCGCGGTGGTGACCAGGGATCTGCCGGCGAACGTGGTCGCGGTGGGCAACCCCGCCCGCGTGGTCCGCACCGTCGAGGCCACCCCGGGCGCTCCGGCCGCAGCGTCCGTTCCGGCCGCGGCGTCTCCTCCGGCCGCGGGGTCCGCGGCGGCTGCCCCGTCTCCTCCGGCCGCGGGGTCCGCGGCGGCCGCCGGGTCTCCTCCGGCCGCGGCGGCCGCCGGGTCCGCGGCGGGCCCGGCGTGAGCGGGGCGCGGGCCGCGGAGCCCGGTGCTCCCGCGCCGGGTGGTGCGGCGCCGGGTCGGGCGGGCGCGGATGAGGCGGATGAGGCCGGGGCGGCTGGCGTGGCCGCACCGCCTGCGCGGCGGCCGCGGCGGCACGACCCCGGCCGCCGGGACCGGCTGATCGACGCCGCGCTGACCGTCATCGCCGAGCGCGGCGTGGCCGCCACGACGCACCGGGAGATCGCCCGGGTCGCCGACGTACCGCTGGGCTCGATGACCTACCACTTCGCGTCGCTCGACGACGTCCTGGTCGAGGCGTTCACCCGGCACGCCGACGTGATCGCTACGGCGTTCGACCGGCGGATGGACGCCGCCCCCGACCGGGACGCCGCCGTCGAGCAGGTCGTCGCACTGGTGGCCGAGGACCTCATCGGCTCACCGACCGACCTCGTGCTCACCGTCGAGATCTACGGCGCGGCCGCCCGCAAGCCGGCGCTGCGGGCCGTCACACAGGCCTGGATGCGCCGCAGCCACCAGGCGCTCGAGCGTCACTTCGACCCCACCACGGCCCGGGAGCTCGACGCGCTCCTGATCGGACTGGTGCTCTCCGGTGCGCTCTCCACCGAGCCGACCACCGTCGACCAGATCCGGCACGCCGTCCACCGCATAGTGCGCTGAACCCCTCGGAGAATCTTGTGTCCACCCAACCGGCCGAAGCCTCGGCCGTCGGCTCGTCGACGCCGCCCGCACCCGCTACGCCCCCGGCCGGCAGTGCGACCCCGGCGGGAACGCCCTCGCGGCGGTCCCGCCGGGCGCGCGTCGCCGTCGCTGCGCTCTTCCTCACCAACGGCGCGCTCTTCGCGAACGTCGTCCCCCGCTATCCGCAGATCAAGGCCGAGCTCGGCGTGAGCAACGCGGTGCTGGGCACCGCGCTGGCCGCGATGCCGCTCGGCGCGCTGCTCGCCGGGCTGCTGGCCGCCGCCGCGATCCGCCGCTTCCGGTCCGCGCGGGTGGCCGCGCTCGGCATCGTGCTGCTGGCCGCCTCGACGCTGGCGATCCCGGTCGCCCCGGGCTGGGTCGTCTTCGCCGCGGTGATCGGCGTCGTCGGCGCCCTGGACGCGCTCATCGACGTCGCGCAGAACTCCCACGGCCTGCGGGTCCAGCGTCTCTACGGGCGGTCGATCGTCAACTCGTTCCACGGCCTGTGGAGCGTGGGAGCGGTCCTCGGCGGGGTGATGGGCTCGGCGGCCGCCGGGCTGCGCGTCCCGCTGGGAGTGCACCTGGCGGTGTCCGCGGTGTTGTTCAGCGCGGTGGCCCTGGTCGCCTACCGGTTCCTGCTACCCGGACCCGACGACACCGAGCGCGCCGCCGCCCCGGACCCGGAGGCGGGGGGCGCCCGCGCGGGCCGGCGGGCGGTCGCCGGGGCCGCGGTGCGGCTGCTGGGGGTGCTCGGCGTGCTCGCCGCGTGCGGAGCGCTGGTCGAGGACGCCGGAGCCTCCTGGGGCGCGCTGTACCTGAGCGAGGATCTCGGCGCCGGTGCCGCGGTCGCCGGCCTGGCCTTCGTCGCCCTGCAGACCGCGATGACCGTCGGGCGCCTCACCGGCGACCGGGTCGTCGACCGCTTCGGCCAGCGCACGGTCGTCCGGACCGGCGGCCTGCTCGCCGCGGTCGGCATGGGGCTGGCCCTGTCGCTGCCGTCGGTTCCCACGACGCTGGCCGGTTTCGCGCTGGCCGGGCTCGGCACCGCGACGCTGGTTCCGGCCGCCATGCACACCGCGGACGAGATCCCCGGCCTCTCCGGCGGCACCGGCCTCACGGTCGTCAGCTGGTTGCTGCGCGGCGGCTTCCTGCTCTCGCCGCCCCTGGTCGGGTTCGTCGCCGACCTCAGCAGCCTGCGGGTCGGTCTGCTGAGCGTCGTCCTGGCCGGGGTCCTCACCGTGGTTCTCGGCCGGGTCCTTCTCGACCGGGTACCCGGCGCCACCGGCTGAGGCCGGTGCCGGCGCCGGGCACCGTCACGGTCAACCGACCCGCAGCCCCAGCGCCCGAGCGAACGCCTCGGCGTCCTTCTTGTCCGACCGAGGGAACCGGAGCCGGATCGACTCGTCGCCCGACCTGATCCGGAAGTTGCTCACGAACCCCGGTTCGTACGCCTCGACCGTCAGGCCGTGCCGCGGTAGCTCCAGGTGCAGCCTGCCGGTGGGGCCGTACAGGATCCCCGACTCGAGCACCAGCAGCCGCTGGTCGGTGAGCAGGAAGAAGTACTGCTCCGGGGCCGTCTGGATGATCCGATCCCCGCCCGAGAGCAACGCGCTGGCAGCGGCCACCCCGAGTGCCCTGGCGACCGGTGCCCTGCCCATGCCGCCCCGGCCCACCGCCATCGGGCGCTCGCCCGGCCGCAGGAGGTGAGCGGCCTTGTCGATCGCCTTCTGGTGGATCTTCTGCCTCATGGGAGTCCCTCTGGAGAGCCGTTCAGGGGCCGCAGGGTAGCTGCTCTCCACTATGGAGAGCAAGTGCGCCCGACGCGGCGGCGCGGTCACGCAGCAGCGTCCGCTCCCGCGCGTTGCGGGTCAGCGACGCCGCCCGCTCGAACTCCGCCCGCGCCTCGGCGTGCCGGCCCAGCTTGGCCAGGAGGTCGCCGCGCACGCTCGGCAGCAGGTGGTAGGTGCGCAGGGCCGGGAACGCCGTCAGCTGGTCGAGCAGCGCGAGCCCGGCCTCCGGCCCGTACGCCATCGACAGCGCCACCGCCCGGTTGAGCTCGACCACCGGAGAGGGCATCGCCCGGGCCAGCTGCTCGTAGAGCGAGGCGATGCGCTCCCAGTCGGTGTCTTCGAAGCGGCGGGCCCTGGCGTGGCAGGCGGTGATCGCGGCCTGCAGCACGTACGGGCCCGGTGCGTCGCCGGCCAGCGCCTCGGCCCGCTCCAGCGCCGCCAGGCCACGGCGGATCAGCAGCTGGTCCCAGCGGCTCCGGTTCTGCTCGGCCAGCAGGACCGGCTCGCCGTCGGCGCCGGTGCGGGCCGCCGCCCGGGACGCCTGGATCTCCATCAGCGCCACCAGCCCGTGCACCTCGGGTTCGCGCGGCGCCAGCCGGGCCAGGACCCGGCCCAGCCGCAGGGCGTCCTCGCAGAGCGCCGGCCGCATCCAGTCGTCGCCCGCGGTCGCCGCGTAGCCCTCGTTGAAGATCAGGTAGACGACCTCGAGCACCGAGGCGAGCCGGGCCGCCAGCTGCTCGCCCTGCGGCACCTCGAACGGAACCCGTGCCTTGGCCAGCGTCTTCTTGGCCCGCACGATCCGCTGCGCCACGGTCGGCTCCGGCACCAGGAAGGCGCGGGCGATCTCGTCGGTGGTCAGGCCGCCGAGCAGCCGGAGCGTCAGCGCGGTGCGGGCCTCGGTGGAGAGCACCGGGTGGCAGGCGACGAAGACCAGGCGCAGCAGGTCGTCGCCGATGCCGTCGTCCTCGGCGACCAGCGTGCCGACGTCCGGACCGGACTCCTCGAGGTCCCGCCCGAGCTCCTCGATCTTGCGCTTGAACACCTCGTTGCGCCGGATCTGGTCGACGCCCCGGCGCTTGGCCGTGGTCATCAGCCACGCGCCCGGATTGCTCGGCACACCCTCGACCGGCCACTGCTCCAGCGCCGCGACCAGTGCGTCCTGCGCCAGCTCCTCGGCGACGCCGACGTCGCGGACGAGCCCGGTCAGCCCGGCGATGAGCCGGGGCGCCTCGATCCGCCAGACGGTCTCGATCGCGCGGTGGGTGTCGGTGGCCACGACTCCCGACTATCCCACCGCGCGACCGGACACGAGCGCTCAGCCGACGTTCACGGGGCGCGCCGCGAACACGCGGGCCACGGCCCCGCCGCCGAGACGCTCCTGCTCCGGCACGAGCGCGGCCATCAACCGTTTCCGACGGCCGACGCCTCGCGCCGCTGCGCGGCCTCCCGCTGCTCGGCGGTGAACTCCTCGCCGAAGTCCTCGGGGCCGAAAGCCCGCCGGATCTCCAGGTTGGTTCCGGTTCCGTCGCTCGGCTGCTGGATCGGGCAGCGCTTGAACCGCTCGACACACTCCTCCAGGGACTTCATCTCGACCAGCCAGTAGCCGGCGATGAGCTCCTTGGTCTCGGTGAACGGCCCGTCGACGACGGTCGTCTTGCTGCCGTCGTAGTAGATCCGGGCGCCGTCGGTGCTGGGTGCGAGGCCGTCGGCGGCCAGCAGCACGCCGTCGTCGACCAGTTCCTGGATGAACGCGCCCATCGTCTCGAAGTCCTCGGTGGCCGGCTTCACGCCGGCTTCACTGTCCGCGGTGGCTTTCATGATGACCATGAATCGCATCGCCGTCTCCTTCTGTCGGTGCCTGCTTCACCTCCGCGTCGAACGGCGTGCGGCCCGATCGACACCCGCCCACGATTTTCTTCGCCGGCCGGTCCGCTCGTGGAGACCCCGCAGGTGTTCCCGCAGGCACGCCACCCGCGCTCCCGGTTGCTCGCGGGTGTGACGACCGACTGCGCTGTCCCGGGGCAGCGCAGGGCCGTCCGAGCGCCGCTGGCCGTTCGTGGTGACGCTCCTGGGCCCCACGGTGACCGTCTCCGCCGCCCGACGCGTCATTCGTCGGAGTCCCACCAGCGCTCTTTCTCCTCCGCGAGCGCCGAGTAGCGGTGCATGCCGACGGAGACCGCTGCGGGGGCGTAGGCAAGGTTGACGCCCGACGCGACCTGGCGGCCGCCGGCGAGGTACTCGGTCGCGACGTGGGGGCGCATTGTCGTCCAATTCGATGCGCGACTCTCCCACGGTCGTAACTTCAGTGAGTTCTTCTCGACCGACCACGGCGGATGATGTCCGGCCTGCGGAAACGTGTGAGCTCGAAAAGAGATCAGGGTGCAACCGTTCGCGCTACGAGTCCGTTGGCCCCGAACCAGTGGTCGCGCACGCGCTCGATGAATGAATATGATTCCCTTACTTTCTGCTCTGGGGGGACCATGAGGCGCTCGGGTATCTTACTGGCCGTATTACTTTTTGGGGTGGGGGCCGTCTTCGCGGGTGGATCGGCAGCACGCGCTGCCGCGACCTCCTGTTGGAGTAACACGTTCGATACTTCCATAACCAAGTTGCGAGTCACCGCGGTCAGCTACGTCGCACAGTGGCGCTGGTGCGCATCGAACGGCCGGATCGTCAGTTTTACCGTTGACAAGTCGTATGCGATCCCCGGAAGACTGGCCAAGAATGCGGGCATCGATATCCAGCCGTTCCGGCCGGGCGATTTCGGTCGTAGCTCCTTCGATATATACGTGAACGCGTGGGGCGACAAGAAGGCGTCGACGATGACGCTGACCAGCGGGGGCGTCAGTGTTCAACTTCAAGCCGCGAGATTCATGGACTACTACGACATCTCCTTGAACGCCAACGGAACTCTGACCGGCACCAAGCACAAGGTGCGCTGATCGCGCGCCGCTGCAGGCGCCGACCCAGTAGGGGCTGGCGCTGCGGCGGCAGTGACGAACCTCCACCCGATCCGGCTACGTCGGGTGCGCGATGAACGCCCGCCCATCCTCAACATCGACGGCCGCACGGTGGCTGTCGCACGCTGGGCAGGCGACCATTAGCGACTGATCAAGGTCGCCGGATGCGCTCGGATACGCCGCTGACGACGGACGGTCACGAGGATGAGGCGGTAAGGCGCCACCTAATCGGCTAAGGGGTCCCGGGACGATTCATCCCGCTCCAGGGATCTGGAGCGGCGGCGCTCGACCCGGTTGAACCCGCGGAGCGCTCCACGCCGGCAGCAGCAGATCGCGGGGTTCGTTCCACGGCTGATCGGTGACGTGACTGCTCTACGCCGCGGAGACCGGACCGCCGGTGGAGATCCAGGCGCCGAGCGGCTCGTCGAGCGTCTCCTCGTCCTGGTCCTCGACCGAACGGATCGCCAGACCCCGGGCCTGGTAGTTCGCCAGTGCCGCCGGACCGTCGAGGCTGCAGGTATGCACCCAGACGCGGCTGACCGCAGGAAGGTCGTGGCGGTCGGGCAACGACCACGCGGCGCTGATTCCCTGCTCCAGCAGCGGCCCTCCGACACCTCGGCCGATGGCCTGCTCCACCAGCCCGAAGTAACGGATCTCCACGTGGGTGCGGTCGTCCACGCTCTGCGGATGCAGGTGTACGTAGCCCAGCGGTACGCCCTCGCCGTAGGCGATCCAGAACTCGGC